>Ga0210097_1000642_pt1 | contig 10896 bp, 10 predicted proteins | sample Joice_CattailNLA_2_FD_185521 | JGI IMG/M metagenome (GOLD analysis project Ga0210097, IMG submission 185521) | Wetland microbial communities from San Francisco Bay, California, USA, that impact long-term carbon sequestration - Joice_CattailNLA_D2... | ecosystem: Environmental > Aquatic > Marine...
TGAATTCATGCCTGTCCGGTTTTTTGCTGATGATGTTGATGACCCCGCCGATGGCATCACTGCCATATAGCGAGGAAAAAGATCCCGGCACCACCTCGACACGGGCGATGTCGTCTACAAACGGAACCCTCCAGTTCACTTTTCCCGATCTGGCATCCTGCAGGGGCTGGCCGTCGATCAGGATAAGCGTTCTGGTCTGGTCGACTCCGCGCAGGGACATGCCGCTCGTTCCCGAAGTACCCTGCGACTCGCCAAGTGCACCGTCCCGCAAATACAGGCTGGGAACCTGGTCAAGCACATCACCCAGTCGCGAGACGTTCTTCGCTTCGATATCCCTGGCGGTCACCACCGTCACTGCGGCAGGCGCATCGGAGATGGTGGTGTTCGTTCTGGTAGGCGTGGTGATCACCAGAACCAACTCCCCGCTATCGTTGTCCTCGGCCGCACAAGCTGCATTGAGCAACCCAACAGCACAGCACAAGGAAATAATCGCGCGCCCATTTTGAATTAAAGTGCCCAACCTGATCACCTTGGCATTTGATTTGGTATGAATGAATTTAGCAAACATGATCTGTATTGTATTCAGGTTTGTGCCGCTTGCCCGCAGTACTGGGCACTGACATTAAACCCGATCCATGAGCAGATAAAAAGGGCGGGATCAACCCGCCCTTGTTACTTTGACGGTGTACTGATAAAACCTAGTAGACGTCGTGCATCGTATTGTTGACGTTGAAGTGCCCGGTAGGGGTGACCAGTCTTGGATCAGTGATCACTTTCTTGAGCTTGCGGGTCTTGTCGTCAACCACCACGATGGCGGACTTCAGGTTGGCCGCACTCCAGACAGAGAACCATACTTCGTCGCCTGCCATGTTGTATTCCGGCTGAACGACACGCTTTGCACCTTCGCCAAGATTGGCCCACTCGGCGATCGGCAACACTTCGAAGCCCTTGTCAAAATCGTTGATATTGAACACAGCGACCGACTGGCTGATCTTGGCATCACCATTGAGCGGGCTGTCAACCCAAAGGTTCTTCGACTTCGGATGGGTCTTGATGAACAGCGATCCGCTTCCCTGGCCTTTAAGGGTCCGAACCACCTTCCATGCATTTTGCTTGTGGTTGTCAGGATCGGTACCGATTATCGAAACGGCTTCATCCCCAAGATGGCTGGTTGCCCACACCGGCCCGTACTTCGGATCGATGAAGTTTGCGCCCCGGCCGGGATGCGGTGTTTTGCCCACATCAACCACGGCAGCCAGTTTGTCTTCCTTGATATCGATCACCGCGATCTTGTTGGAGGCGTTGGCGGCATCCATGAAATAGCGGTGGGTGGAATTCAGCCCGCCATCATGCAGGAATCTCGGCGTGTCGATCGTCGTCGTCTTCAGGTTGGTCAAGTCTGAATAGTCGACCATCATCACCTTCCCGGTCTCTTTGACGTTGACCATGAATTCAGGGTGGAAGTGCGAAGCCACGATGGCCGCGACGCGCGCTTCCTTGACGTATTCATTGGTCTCGGAAGCGATACCGCTGGTCACCACGATCTTCAACGGCTTCAGCGTGTCGCCTTCCATGATCACGAACTGGGGCGGCCAGTAGGTGCCGGAGATCGCATACTTGTCTTCATAACCCTTGTACTTGGATGTTTCCACCGAACGCGCCTCGACCCCGGTTTTGATTTCAGCCACGACCGAGGGTGTAGGCATCCACAAGTCGATCAGGTTGACCTTGGCGTCGCGACCGGTCACATACAGATAACGGCCGGAAGCGGAGATGCGGGAAATGTGAACCGCATAGCCGGTATTCAGGACAGTGATGATCTCCTTGCTATCGCCGTCGATCAGCGCAACCTTGCCTGCATCGCGCAGTGTGACCGAAAACAGATTACCCAACTTGAGTTTGTTCATCTGCTTGGTTGGGCGGTCTTTCACCGGAACGATGACCTTCCAGGTGGCTTCCATGTCCTTCAAGCTCATTTCAGGAGGAGCTACCGGCGTCTGTTGTATATAGCGCGCCATTAAATCGACTTCCGCTTCGGTCAGTTCTCCGCTGGAACCGAAGTTCGGCATACCGCCCGGCGAACCAAAACCGATAAACGTCTTCAGGTACTCGGTGCCTTTATCGATCGTAAGATTCGGCGTCAGCGGTTTGCCGGTAGCACCTTTGCGCAGCACGCCATGGCAACCTGCGCAACGCTGGAAAAAAATCGTCGTGCCCTTGGCGAATTCCGCCTCGGTTATCGGCGGTGCATTGGAAATCGCATCGTGGTGCATAGCGTCTTCTGCTGAGCCGTAAGCATAATGCATGGCCAGCGGCAAAGCTGCCACCACCGACAATGCCGCAATTAGATTATTAAATTTCATGATTTCATCCTCCCCAAAGTATGGAAAATTATTTTTTGCTTTCGTGTATCACTTTTGTATTTACCGGCAAATTCAGAAAATCGAAATAACATGCATAAGTGGCAACAATTAAAACATGCTCACCTAATACATGTGCAGATGATACATAATTTGAATCGAAATGCAACTGATTTTTTCTGGGGCTCTAAACAGGGTAAATTGGAACCAAGCAGGAAAGTGTTGCGAAGCGGGTTCAGAAAATCTGATTTAGTGCAAGAATCCAAACTATCCTGGTCTTCCGTCGGCACGTTTCAGCAAATAGACCGGCAGGACACGAAATACCCAGGGCGTGAAGCAGATCAGCCAGACAAGTCCGGCATATATGTATAGCCAGTGCATTGCCGGCCCCGCCACTAATTCTGCCAGTATCCGCAACACTGCTACAAGCTGAATGCCCAGGAACATCAGTTTGATCGGTGTATCCGCCTTCATCGGAAGGCCGGAGTGGCCCAAAGTAACCCGAGTTGCCATGCCTATCATCAGTGTGGCGAAACAACCAATGGTTAGTGCATGCAGCGGAGCAAGACCCCAGATGATGGTTCCCGGGCTGAGCAGGGATAAAAGGCTTTGCAAACTGAACATCGCCATCGCTATGCCCAACCATGCAATCCCGATGTGCAGTATCGCAACAAGCGGATTGTGCAGCGTGTGCAGCGATCTCCATGTATATGCCAAATAGAATGCTGCCAGAGCCAGTGGCGCGTCACTCAGCCACAACAGATCAGGCTCATCGGCGAGTTGCAGCAGACCATGGCCAAGGCTGGATACCAACATCAACCACCAGGGCCAGTGGGGACTGGAAATTTGCAGGTGCGGTAATGCACTGCCGGTAAAAAATGGAATCATGCGGTGTCCGACTGTAGCGAATATCGGCAACAGGAAAAACCATATTCCGTCTTGTATCGAAAAATGCAGCCATGCCGGATTATCAGTCAGTATCCAGAACATAAAACTTGCAAGCCCGATCCAGCCCATGACCAGTCCGATCCATATGATCCAGGCATGTCGTTTATCGCAAGGCGTGGTATCGAGCAGTACATTCAGAAGTACAGAAAGAGCGATTCCCCATCCTGTCAGTGTGAGAGCCAGCCCTGCGACAAGGAAGCCGGTGTTAATCACCAGACCGATATAGAACACAAGTCCACCGAGTATCAGCGTCAGGAAGGAGAAAACATAATGTCCCGTCCGGACTTCCTTGCCTCTCATCCAGCGTGGAAATGTGGTCATCAAAAAGCCGAACATGAAGTACGGAAAAATTCCGTAGATCATCAGATAGCCATGTACTGCTCTGGGAGAAATGGACCATTCTGCTGTGAATGCCGGCAATCCCTGGCGTGATGACAGTTCAAACAACCACCACACCATCACGGCTATAGTCTGCAAAACCCCACCGAAAAACATGACGCGATGCGGAGCACTGCTAAAGGTCCGCCAAAGTGTTGTAATTTCACTGGCAGTCATTGATCAATGCGATAAATATTTGGTGTGCGGTATTCGGCAATACTGCGCGCTATTTTGCCTGGCAGGTGCCGATGCGCTTGCCGGATATGGACTGTGTCATCCGTATATCCTTCGATGAAAGTTCTACAGTGCCTTTCAATGTGTCTGCAGTCCGGGTCGCTTGACCACTGCCAGTAATCGCTTCCCTGTCGGTGCAATGAATTTTCCAGGTCGTCTTGTCGCCGGATTCCTTGACGTCGGTCATTTTGCAATGCTTTTGATGCGGTACCTTTACCGGTTTGTACACTTCGCCCTTGGGCAGGCATACGGTCTGAGTTACTTCAGGCATGGGCATACCCGGCATATCCGTCTTGGTGGTTATTTTCCACAACTCGTCGCTGCCCGCTGCCCACACCGAAGTGGTGTTAGTCATGGCCAGAAACAACATTCCTGTCAGAAATACTTTCATGACGCATTCTCCCAGTATGGATCAGCTTCCCATTAATTGTCGTCGAATCAAGCTGAGCGACATTCCAACACGTAACACAAAACAGAGTGGGAAGATCCCGTGTGTCGAATGTTATTCATTCTGAATATGGAAGCTATCAAGATGTTTTAGATTTCGATTTGCTTGCTTTTTTTCCTGTCGAACGGACGGTCCGGGGATATAGCCTTACGGTCGAATATTGAGGAAATGGCATCAATGCCCCTTCAAGCGTCTTCTTGCTTTTCACGAGATCGGCCAATGAGGTCTGTCTAAGCACGCTGAAGAATGCCTCGCGCGCGTTATCCAGAACCTTGCTCATCCTGCAAACCTCGGTGATGACACAGTGATTATTTTCTCCGAAGCACTCGACCAGATCAAAGTTGTCCTCGGTCGCGAGAAAAGCTTCTTCCAGATTGATTTTTGCCGGATGGCGGGCCAGGCGAACACCGCCACTGCGGCCTCGTGTGCTTTCGATCAAGCCGGAACTGGTCAGATGATGCGAAATCTTAACCAGATGATTCTTGGATATCGCAAACCGGATGCTGACCTCCTGAATGGTGGCCGTTTCGTCATACCGCAATGCCAGGTACATCAATAATCTTAAGCCGAGGTCGGAGTAATGGGTCAGTTTCATTTTCGTCCTTCATTATATTTTGTCGGATGTTTGTTAGATATTTGACGAAGTTCCATATGAGTATGTTTGAGTCGAACGTAGCGATAACCGGCAGGTTGGTATGGTTTTTGTATCTGTCTTGGCGCAATTCCGGTGTGGATTTTTCCTCGCGAAATTTCATATACCATTAGAAACATGTATAAAGAGTACATATTAAAACCCGTTTTGACAAGCTGAACATTAATTTCATTCAAATCACTTGACAACTTGCGCCATTGGGAATATGTTATAAAAAACTGTATAAACGATACATGTATAAAATCAGTATATACAGATCCAATAGCAAGGGGGGAGCATTCAATGGAAACCGTCAAGACACAAGATCCGCCAGGCAGCTTCTTGCAGCAGCTGATGCAAAACAAATTGTTGCTGCTGACCGTAGTGCTTGCAGTCAGCGCAGCGGCTTATTTTGCCATCGGCTTATTCATGTTGCTCAGGTACTGAGCATTCTTTTTGCGGTGAGTTTGTTTGATATTTTGTGGCGCGAGCCATCGATCGTTAAGGGAGGAGCAAATCATGTCAGATCCGGATTCAAGAAATGTAAAACCTCATGCCATGCAAAAGTTGCTGGATAACAACTGGATATTGCTGTTATTGGGCATAGCCGTACCCGCCGTGTTTTATACATTGTGGGGGCTTTGGAATGTGATCAGCATTCCAGTTGCCAGGTAGCCACGCGCTTACTTAATTCTAAAGAGGAGAAATAACATGGCTACTTCTTATACTCCCCCGAGCAATCCTGACTGGTGGCGTGAACCGATAGAGCGCACCGAGATATGGTGGATCGTGATTTCATTTACATGGTGTCTTTTCATGTTCGGCTGGATGATAGGCTGGCACTTCATTGGGAATCAGAACATGAACAACGAGACCTACAAGACCACTCCGGAGGCATTTGCCCAGAAGGTCGCAGATATGCAGGCGAAGTACACTGTCCGCAAGGATGAGGCAACCGGTGAAGATATTGTGGCTCCGCCTCCCGGCACCGATATCTATCTGGCCGGTATGCAGTGGCAATGGCGTCCCATCCTTGAGTTGCAAAAAGACAAGACCTATCGCCTGCATATGTCTTCTCTCGATGTGGGTCACGGATTCTCGCTACAACCGGAAAACATCAACTTTCAGGTCTATCCAGGCTATGAGCAGGTACTTAACCTGACGCCGAATAAATCCGGGATATTCAGCATTGCATGCGGTGAATACTGCGGAGGCGGTAACACGATGGGCCATCATACTATGCTGGGCAGAATTTACGTGAAGGAGTAACCAAAATGTCGACGACTACAATGTCTGAATTCCGTATCGACCCGGTATCCGGCCTCAAGGTCAACAGGACAGCCAATACCCTGGTTAAATGGAACGCGTTCGCGGCGGTGGTGTTCCTGCTGGTCGGCGGTCTGTTCGGTCTGGGTGTGGCGCTAACCCGCATGCCGAGTGTGCAGCTGCTTTCGCCGGAGTTCTTCTATATGGCGCTTACGGCGCATGGCCTGATCAATCTTGCCGTGTGGATCATATTCTTTGAAATGGCCGTACTGTATTTCCTGGGTGCGCATGTGCTGGGCAACCGCCTGGCTACCCCTCGCTGGGCATGGGCACAGTTCTGGCTGATGCTCGTCGGTGCAGCCATGGTGGCGGTTGCGGTGCTGGGCGGGAATTCCAGTGTGATGATGACTTCTTATGTGCCGCTTACGGCGGAGCCACATTTTTATCTGGGCTTGATCCTGTTTGCCGTGGGCGCGCTGATCGGTTGTTTCGTGTTTCTGGGAACACTGGTGGTTGCCAAACGGGATAAAACCTATAACGGATCGCTTCCGCTGGTGGTGTTCGGCGGCGTCACGGCAACCATCATTGCCATATTTACCATCGTTTCCGGTGCGCTGATCCTGATACCGACGTTCCTCTGGTCGGTGGGTCTGATCAGCCATATCGATCCGATGATGTATCGGGTCATCTGGTGGGGATTCGGTCACTCCTCGCAGCAGATCAACGTGGTCACTCATATCTCGATCTGGTATCTGATCGCATCACTGGTATTTGGTGCGAAGCCGATGTCCGAAAAGGTTAGTAGAGGTGCGTTCCTGCTATATATCCTGTTCCTGCAATTGGGTTCCGCGCACCACCTGCTGTCAGACCCGGGAATGACTTCTGCATGGAAGGTGTTCAATACCAGCTACATGATCTATCTGGCGGTGTTGGCCAGCATGATCCATGGTTTGACCGTTCCCGGCTCAATCGAGGTCGCACAGCGCAAGAAAGGAATAGACAACGGCTTGTTCACCTGGCTGCGCAAAGCCCCGTGGGGTAACCCGATCTTTTCCGGGATGTTTCTGTCGTTGGTCGGATTTGGATTCATCGGCGGTATCACCGGCGTGGTGATGAGTGTGGAGCAGATCAACATGATCATTCATAACACCATGTATCTGCCCGGCCACTTCCATGGCACCCTCGTTGCCGGTACCACGATGGCTTTCATGGCGGTCACGTACTGGCTGATCCCGGTGGTGTTCCAGCGCAAGATCGCGTTGCAAGGGATGGCGAAATTGCAACCCTATGTATTCAGTCTCGGCGCATGGGTCTTTTCCATAGCATTGATGGGTGCGGGTACGATGGGTGTACAACGCCGCCATGCCGACATCACCTTTGCCGGCCAGCCGCTGGCTTATCAATATCCCGAAATTGCAAAGGGTTTGATGGACATGGGCGAGATCTTCGCGGTGATCATGTCGGTCGGAGCGATCATGTTCATCGTCGTCGTGCTGGCATCCATATTTACCGGTGAACGTATCGCTGAAGATGCTGCTCCATGGCCGAAAGTCGCGGATGCAGATGTTATGTTCGAGAAGTCCGGCAAGAAACACATCGGTATCGGTGGCATGGAAGCTCCGGGTACCTTCGTGCTGGCAATGATCCTGTTTGCAACGATCGTTTTGTATTACTTCATCAACTTCAAGTACCTGTCCACGGTTTGGGGGATGTCGTAGCGTAAATCGATGACGGGAAGGATGCCGCGGCATCTTTCCCTGATTCCCGGATAGTTTGACCAGCACCCTTCTCGATATGCAGAAGCGTGAAGCATACGGAGTAAAGATCATGTTTAAACAATACGTCAATGTTTTCAAATTGCGCATAGGCATGGTGATCGCTTTGGCTGCACTGGGCGGCATGGCGATCACCCCGGGTGAATCGCTGCCCGCATGGAAAATCCTGATCCTTTCGCTGACGGTACTGATGGGATCGGCTGCTGCCGGTGCATTCAATCAATACAGCGAATGCGATATGGACGCGAAAATGCTGCGCACAAAAAACCGTCCTTTCGTCACCGGTGTATTTACTCATGGACCCAAGTGGCTGGTGGCGATCGGTCTGCTTCTTCTCATTGCGGTTGCAGCATCGGCATTTGCCCTCAATGCGATGGCGGCGTTGAACATTTTCCTGGGTGCATTCACCTATGCGATCGTTTATACGGTGTGGTTGAAGCGGCGTACCTGGCTGAATATCGTCTTTGGTGGATTATCGGGAAGCTTTGCGGTGCTTGCCGGTGCGGCTGCGGTCGATCCTTCGTTCGGCCCGCTTCCGGGTCTGCTGGCTTTGGTGTTGTTCTTGTGGACCCCCCCGCATTTCTGGAGTCTGGCGATCGCTTATCGTGACCAGTATGCATCCGCGGGAGTCCCGATGTTGCCGGTGGTCAAGGGTGACAAGAAAGCGGCCCGTATCATTCTGGGACATACGATACTTCTGGTGCTGGCTTCCCTTATGCCGATGTTTTACGGCTTGAGCTGGATATATTTTGCCGGCGCCGTTTCGGGCGGAACATATTTCCTGGTTAGAAGCGTGCAGTTAGTGCGCAATCCGACCAAGAAAACGGCCATGGCGAATTTTTTTGCATCTATGGTGCAATTGAGTTTGCTGTTGTTTGGGCTGATGCTGGAATGTTTTATCGCCTGATCAATCGTACCGGCCGAATATCTTGAAAAAGCGCATGGAAGAACGAAACACGCCTTATTGGGCAGAATCAGCAGGGCCAATATTACTTGATGGAAATGTTAACCATGCAACAAACCTTTATACCGCTGTTTTTTGCGGCATTATTGATCACAGCAGCTCCTTCCCGGGCGCAGGATAGCAATGCCGATGGATTAAGGCTATATCGAGTCACTGTATCGACTGCAAAGACGCAGATTCAACCAGTTGATACATCCCAGTACTTCGACGAGAAGCAGGCCCTGAAGATAAGTCAGGACGCCATAGGTAATCAGCTTGGCGACTACACTTTTCTGAATCAAAGCGGACGCAAGGTCCGCTTGTCTGATTATCGCGGCAAACCGCTGGTTATCAGCATGATCTACACGCATTGCCCATTCGTGTGTGCGACCACAACCAGGAATCTGAGTGCGCTCAAGCTGTCCAGGGACGCGTTGGGAGCCGACAGCTTCGGTGTATTGACGATCGGATTCGATACCGAGAATGATACTCCCAAGGCAATGGACGATTTCGCAAAACGTATGGAAGTGAAATTGACCAATTGGGAATTCGTGAGTGCTGACGCAAAAACGATAAAAAAATTGAGCAAGGAGCTTGGATTTGTTTTTTTTCCTTCCCCCGAAGGCGGCTTTGAACATATAACCCAGACCACCTTTGTGGATGGTGAAGGCAAGGTCAATATGCAGATATACGGCGAAGAATTTGAGAACAAGACGCTGCTCGAACCTTTGCGGAACATGATCTACAACACAAAATCCACTGATCCCGTTTACAGCTTCGAGAAATCAGAATCCGGTTTTGCCGGCTTTGCAAAAAGCGTAAAGCTCTTCTGCACTGTCTACGACACAAAAACGGGCAAGTACACCATTGATTACAGCTTTTTCTACGGTATCGGAATGGGCATATTCATGTCGATATTCATCACATGGTGGATCGCGGCGGAATACCGTCGCAGCCCGAAGCGGAAACATCATGCCTGATATTGATAGTCCTTCTTCCCCGGCGCCCAAGATTTGATTTTTCCTGAAGTAATTCTCAATGGAGTCATTTGGTGATCAAACTCATACAAAGGGTGGGTCAAAGTGTATTTTTGCGACTGGAAATCGCATTGAACGGATCTTTCGGATCATCATTGAACCCGCTTTATAATCTGGGTGCGATCACCTATCTGATGTTCTGGGTCATCGTTGTCAGCGGGTTCTACATATATGCCTTTTACGACACCGGTGTGAAAGATGCCTACAATTCTGTGGAGAGCATAACTCATGGGCAATGGTATCTGGGCGGCATCATGCGTAGTCTGCACCGTTATGCCTCTGACGGGATGGTGCTTGTTGCCGCGTTGCACATGCTGAGAAATTTTATCTTTGACCGCTACCGCGATTTCCGATGGTTTTCGTGGTTTACCGGCATCGTGGTGTTATGGCTGGTATATATGGCCGGCATCAACGGATACTGGCTGGTTTGGGACAAGCTGGCCCAGTTCGTTGCTGTGGGAACCGCGGAATGGCTTGATGCACTGCCTATATTCAGCGATCCTCTTGCGCGAAATTTTCTGGAGCAGGGCAGCGTCAATGATCGGTTCTTTTCCCTGCTTTCGTTGATACATATCGGCGTCCCGTTAGCCACCTTTGCACTCATCTGGGTCCATACCCAGCGCGTTCCAGAAGCCAAAACCTCCCCGCCCAGGATGCTTACGGCAGGACTGATCGTTTCCCTGGTTGTTCTCGCATTGCTCAAGCCGGCAGTGAGCCAAGGCCCGGCAGATCTGGATGCTTCTCCGTCCGTCCTGAATCTGGATTGGTTCTATCTGTGGAGTTACCCTTTGCTCTACTCATGGAGTCCCGGCAAGGTATGGGCATTGGCGGGTGGTATTACCGGGATGTTGTTCTTGATGCCTTTTCTTGGTGGTA
>Ga0210097_1000643_pt1 | contig 10890 bp, 10 predicted proteins | sample Joice_CattailNLA_2_FD_185521 | JGI IMG/M metagenome (GOLD analysis project Ga0210097, IMG submission 185521) | Wetland microbial communities from San Francisco Bay, California, USA, that impact long-term carbon sequestration - Joice_CattailNLA_D2... | ecosystem: Environmental > Aquatic > Marine...
GAATACGCCGGACTCGATCCCGGATTTCTGATCGGCGGAGTACCGCAGAATTTCGGCATCTCCGCGCGGCTTACCGACTCGCCGTTCTTCGTCATCGAGGCGGATGAATACGATACCGCATTTTTCGACAAGCGCTCCAAATTCGTGCATTACCATGCCCGCACCGCGGTACTCAACAACCTTGAGTTCGACCATGCAGACATATTTGCCGACCTCGCCGCGATCGAAACCCAATTCCATCATCTGTTACGAACTGTTCCAGGCAACGGCCTGATCGTCAGCAATGGCCGCGAGGCTTCGCTTGAACGAGTGTTGCAGCGCGGCTGCTGGACACCGGTGGAGCGGTTCGGTACGGCTGATGGCTGGCAGATCGATGAGCATGAACGGGTGACATTCAATGGAACAGCTCAGGGTACGCTGGTGTGGGAACTGCTTGGCGAACACAACCGCCAGAACGCGCTCGCCGCGCTTGCCGCAGCGCGCCATGCCGGCGTACCCGTTGCACAGGGATTGGCAGCTTTAAGTGAATTCAGAAATGTTAAACGTCGCATGGAGGTGCGCGGCGTGGTGGACGGCATTACTGTGTATGACGACTTCGCCCACCACCCTACTGCAATAGCCACCACAGTGGAAGGACTAAGACGCAAGATCGACGGGTCGCGAATCCTGGCGGTGCTTGAACCGCGTTCCAACACGATGAAACTCGGCGTAATGAAAGATGCGTTACCCGGCAGCCTGAACGAAGCCGATCTGGTTTTCTGCTACTCCGGCAATCTCGATTGGGATGCGCACAGTGTATTGTCTCCATTGGGCAGCAAGGCGATTGTTGAAAAGGATCTTGGTGCGTTGATCGGCAAGATCACCGCGGCCGCGCGACCCGGCGACCATATATTGGTGATGAGCAACGGCGGCTTCGGCGGAATTCACGAAAAGCTGCTCAAGCAATTGCAGCGTTAAATTATTCAGGCGCGTTGTCCAGACCCAGTTCCTGAATCTTGCGCGTCAAGGTATTGCGGCCGATTCCAAGCAGGGTGGCCGCTTCGATGCGTCGTCCGTTGGTATGCTGCAGCGCCTGCGAAATCATGGTGCGCTCGAATTGTCTCGTAAGCGTATCCATGATTCTTTCATCACCGCGTTGCAGTGCCAGTGCAGCTTGCTGCGCCAAAGCCGCACTCCAGTCTCCACCTGCAGATTCTCCTTCAGCCGACCCGCCGCGCCACTCCGGCGGCAGGTCGGCAATCTCGATTATTTGCGAGGGCGTCATCACAGTCAGCCAATGACATAGGTTTTCCAGTTGCCGAACGTTGCCGGGAAAATCCTGCGTACTGAGATGCTGCAGCGTTGCATCGCCGAACTGCTTTTGATCAACTTCCAAATCGCGCGCACTCTTTTGCAGAAAGTATTTTGCCAGCAACGGGATGTCTTCGCGTCGTTCGCGCAAAGGCGGCAGGCGCAGCCGGATCACATTCAACCGGTGGAACAGGTCCTCGCGGAACAAACCCTGCTTGACGCGTTCGTCCAGATTTTGATGCGTTGCGGTGATGATGCGCACGTTGGCCTTGATCGGCTGGTGCCCGCCGACCCGATAAAAGTTTCCATCGGACAAAACGCGTAGCAGCCGGGTTTGCAGATCTGCGGGCATATCGCCGATTTCATCGAGGAACAACGTGCCTCCTTCCGCCTGTTCGAAACGCCCGCGCCGGCTCGCCGCAGCTCCGGTAAATGCACCGCGCTCATGGCCGAATAATTCCGATTCGAGCAAGTCCTTGGGAATCGCCGCAGTGTTGATAGCGATAAAAGGTTTATCTGCACGCGGGCTATGCCTGTGTAATGCCCTCGCGACCAGTTCTTTGCCGGTTCCCGATTCGCCGTTGATCAACACGGTGGCATGGGATTGGGACAACCTGCCGATGGCGCGGAAGACTTCCTGCATCGACGGAGCCTGGCCGAGGATATCGGCATCCACTCCAACTTGCTCCAATTCCCCCGACTTGTGCCGGCTTTGTTCCAGCGCTCGCCGTATCAACTCTACCGCGTGATTGATGTCGAAGGGCTTGGGCAGATACTCAAACGCACCGCCCTGAAATGCCGAAACAGCGCTTTCCAGATCGGAATACGCAGTCATGATGATGACGGGAATGAGTGGATACCGTTGATGCAGCGTCTGCAAAAAATCCAGCCCTGAACTGCCGGGCATGCGTATATCACTGACAACCACCTGGGGAATGTCGTTGCTCAAAGCACGCATCGCGTCATCAGCAGCGGCAAAACTCTTGTACTCTATATCTTCGCGCGTCAGTGACTTCTCCAGCACCCAGCGTATCGAACGGTCATCATCAATAATCCATACGGGTTTCATCATAATTGTCGCCTAATAATCGGATGGAGGAACAGGAAGCATCACGGTAAAACATGTGCGTCCGGGTTCGCTGTCAAATTCTATCGTTCCGTGGTGCTGGTTGACGAAGTCCTGGGCCAGCGTAAGCCCTAACCCATGACCATCGGAACGCCCAGATACCAGAGGATAAAATATCTTGTCTTTCAGTTCCTGCGGGATGCCGGGTCCGTTATCAATGATCTGAATTCTTATCGCCAAGCGGTGGCGGTGTTTCACCAGCGTTACTTGGCGTGCAATACGGGTGCGCAACACGATCAACCCCTTCCCATCCATCGCCTGGGCAGCGTTGCGCACGATATTGAGCACGACTTGTATCAACTGCTCTTTGTCGCCGATCAGCGCAGGCAGACTGATATCGTAGTCGCGTCGTATCTTCAAGCCTTCGGGCATTTCGGCCAACACCACGCTGCGAACGCGCTCCAGAACTTCGTGAATGTTGAGCGCGTTGTAATGGGAAGCGTTTTGCGGAGCAAGCAAATTTTCCATGAGCGAACGCAATCGGTCCGCCTCCTGAACGATCACCTGAGTGTATTCGCGCAGTGATGGTTTCTCCAGCTCCTGCTCGAGCAATTGGGCCGCACCGCGTATTCCTCCAAGCGGGTTTTTGATCTCATGGGCAAGATTGCGCAGCAACAAGCGGCTAGCCTGTGTCTGATCAAGCATCTGTTCCTCTCGTGCCAGCTTGAGTGTCCTGTCTATGGCGTGAAATTCAAGCAATAAATATCGTCTGGCAAATTGCAGCGGAGTGGCCACACAATACATATGCAACTTGCCGTGGGTATTCACACCCAACATCAAATCATGCTCGATGTAACTTGCATTGGCATGTATCGCTTGCTGCATCGCGTTGGCCAATTGTTCGGTATGCGTGAACACCTGCTGCAACGGAATCCCATGCTGAATCTTGTCGTTTATATCGAACAGTTGCTCTGCGGCCGGATTGATATAGACGACACGCGACTCTTCATCCAGCAGAATTACCGCTGTCGCAAGATATTCCAGTGTAAGGTAAGGAAACTCGGGCATACGAGCTATAGAGCAGAAAGCATGCCAGATATGAGAGGGCTTATTCTGATAACTTGGATAGTTCTGTCTTCAGCGCGTCGACATTATTCTTGTGCAGATCAACCTGCTCCTGCAATGCCTTGACCTTCTCATCGTACTTTGCGACATTGCGATAAGTCCGTCCGTCCTGTCCCCTGAAGACTTCAGGATTAGACTGCCCATCTTTTAAGTTCTGCGTGGCCTCATCAAGCAGTTTCTGCTCTGTATTCAATTCATCCTGTAAAATCTTGCGACGTGTGTCATCCCTCTTTTTTTGCGTTTGATTATCCACCGTTGGAAAAGCTTCTTGGCCATGCACATTGGCGGGTGGCACCATGGTGGGCAGCGGTACCAGATTCAGCTTCTTGCCCCCTTCGATGGGCGAACTTGAATAAGTGACATGCCCATTCTCATCGACACCCTTATAGATATCGGCGTGCGCCAGGACCGGAAAAATGCACAGCGCTGCAAACAGGTATCCAAGTTTCATGTTCGTTTTCCTTGAAATGACCTGGCAAGTATAGGACAAGCGCCAGACACAGACAAACATTTGCAGTTCAAAACAAAACGGGGCATATAGCCCCGTTTTACTGCTCTGCGCCAACCCAGGCTTTAGATGCTGTAATACATGTCGAATTCGACCGGGTGCGTAGTCATGCGGAAGCGCGTAACCTCCTCCATTTTCAGATCAATGTATGCATCTATCATGTCATTACTGAACACACCGCCACGCGTCAGGAATTCACGATCCTTGTCCAAATACTCCAGCGCCTGATCCAGACTGGAACATACGGTCGGGATCTTTGCATCTTCTTCCGGTGGCAAATCATAGAGGTTTTTGTCAGCGGGATCGCCGGGATGGATCTTGTTTTGAATACCATCCACACCAGCCATCATCATTGCAGTGAAAGCCAAGTATGGATTCGAACCTGGATCCGGGAAACGAACCTCAATGCGGCGCGCCTTGTCGCTGGCCACATGAGGAATACGTATCGAGGCAGAGCGGTTCTTCGCCGAATAGGCCAGCTTGACCGGTGCTTCGAAGCCGGGTACTAGACGCTTGTAGGAATTGGTCAACGGATTGGTGATAGCGTTCAGTGCGCGCGCGTGCTTGATGATGCCACCGATGTAATACAGCGCGGTCTCGGACAGCCCCGCATAGCCATTGCCAGCGAACATGTTCTTGCCGTCCTTCCAGATGGACTGGTGCACGTGCATGCCCGAGCCATTGTCGCCGACGATAGGCTTGGGCATGAAGGTAGCGGTCTTGCCATATTGGTGTGCAACATTATGTACTACATATTTCAGAACCTGCGTCCAGTCAGCACGTCTCACGAGGGAGTTGAATTTGGTGCCGATCTCACATTGACCCGCAGTCGCCACTTCGTGATGGTGCACTTCGACTTCAACGCCGACTTCTTCCAAGGCCAGACATATCGCAGCGCGGATATCATTCAGGCTGTCAACCGGCGGGACAGGAAAATAACCACCCTTGACGGTGGGACGATGCCCGATATTTCCACTGTCAAACTTATCGGCGGAAGCCCATGCAGCCTCTTCTGAAGTTACTTTGCAGAAACTACCGGACATATCGACCTGCCAGTTTACCGAATCGAAAATGAAGAATTCGGGCTCAGGTCCAAAATAGGCTGTATCACCAATACCGCTAGACTTCAGGTACGCTTCCGCGCGTTTGGCGATGGAGCGAGGATCCCTGTCGTAGCCCTTTCCGTCACTTGGTTCAACAACATCGCACGAAATCACCAAGGTATTTTCGTCCATGAACGGATCGATGTAAGCAGTAGCAGGATCTGGCATCAACAACATATCCGAGGCTTGGATTCCTTTCCATCCCGCGATGGATGAACCATCAAACGCATGGCCTTCTTCAAACTTCTCCATGCCCATGACCTTGGCGGGCACACCGACGTGCTGCTCTTTGCCGCGCGTATCTGTAAAACGGAAATCCACGAATTTGACTTCACGATCCTTAACCATCTTTAACACATCATTTGCCGACATCGACATAACATTCTCCCAAACTTCAAATTGTTAACCGGAAAAAAACCCAAAATTCTAAATGCAGAAAGCGTGCCAGTCTTGTCTGCATAGTGGATTGCCATTGTGCCACAAGGCTGACAATAAGCGCATCAATAATTTGCACTCAAAACGGGCGCAGCCTGACTACTCATGCACCATTATTGTGCGTGACTTTGATGGACGTGGATAGCCCGGAATAACTCATCATCGCGAACCAATTCATCGCAACGCGCCTGCAAGGTATCAGCTTTCTGATCGGATTGCCGGTCAAGGTAGATCTCGGCATCGACCTTACCATCCAAGTAGTGGAATACCACGCGCGTATCGCGCAAATCCGGGGTTCCCAGGCATTTCGCAAGATGCTCCAGCAGACTGGGGCGGCTTGGAAGATGGGCATTGGGCTTGGCTTGCATGTCATCTTCCGGATCGATATGTACCATGACATCCATGACATGATGCTTCTTCAGCACGGCGTGCCGTGCCGATTCCGCAATGTAATGTCCTTCTGAGACGCTGATCTTGGGATCGACCATGATATGCGCATCGACCAACGCATTGTCCGCCATCTTTCGTGTGCGGAGTTCGTGCAGACCGCGCACACCGTGTGTATTGAGCAGGGTTTGACGGATCGCCTCAACCTCTTCCGCATCAAGTCCGGTATCGATGAGTTCCGACATCGCCTCCAAGGCCAACTTGCCACCCATGTGCGCGATCATCACACCCACCACCGCGGCTGCTACCAGATCCAGAAAACTATAACCCAACAGATTACCGGCCACCCCGACGATGACCACTAATGATGATGCCGCATCTGAACGCGCATGCCACGCATTGGCCACCAACATTTGCGAGCGCACCTTCTTGGCCACAGCCAGCATGTAACGGAACAATCCTTCCTTGGCAACCAGTGCAAAAAACGCGATGACAAGCGCTGGCGGACTGACAGCCCTCAGCGCCTCGGGATGCTGTAATCGCATGGCGGCAGCGACCAGCAGCACCACGCCGAGCACCGCCAGAAACGCCCCGAGTATAAGTGTCGCTGCAGTTTCTATCCGGGCATGACCGTAGGGATGCTCTGCATCGGCATGCCGGCTGCCATGCCGATTCGCATATAGCACCAATACATCGGAAAGCAGATCGGACAGGGAGTGCAGCCCGTCCGCCATCAACGCCTGCGAATGTACGAAAAAACCGCCAACCATCTGAAGGGTCGTCAGCAACACATTGATCCCGATGCTGACCCAGGTGCTCTTCTGTGCTGCGGCAAAACGCTCGGCGTGTACCGGTTCGAATGCCCCGACACCGGCCTGTGATTGATGCGGTTTGCTGTGATTATTCATTTCGGCTGCACTCGTATGCATCTACACTATATAGCATAATATATGCATCAACCACGTTAAACACCGTTATCGAAGAAAGACCGTCATGGGGAAGATTTCCGCAATTCTGCAAGCTGCCCAACAACGCGCCAAGGATCTGAATTTGCCCTATGAAGGCGCGCTGTATCCGGTCGAAGCTTATGAAATCCAGCAGTCCGCGCCCGGGGTCAAGTTGGTAGACGTACGCAGCCGAGCAGAACTGGATTGGGTCGGGGTCATACCCGGAGCCGCAGTGATCGAATGGGCAAGCTACCCGGGCATGAAAATCAACCCTCATTTTATTGCCCAGTTGGAGCAACAGGTCGACAAGGAAGCGCTGGTGATATTCTTTTGCCGCAGCGGAGTGCGGTCGCACCACGCCGCGGCAGCGGCCACTCAAGCTGGCTACTGCGACTGCTACAACATGCTTGAAGGTTTCGAAGGTGATCCGGACCCGCGCAAACACCGCAATACCATCGGCGGTTGGCGTACCGCAGGACTCCCATGGGAACAAAGCTGACCATGTCGAACTGCTAGATTGAATAATCGATCATCAGCGGCGCATGGTCTGAAAATCTTTGCGCCTTGTAGATGCTCGCCGTTTGTGCTTTCGCCGCAATGTCCGGTGTCGCAATCTGGTAGTCGATACGCCATCCGACATCTTTTGCCCACGCCTGACCGCGATTTGACCACCATGTGTATGCCTCCAGCTCTGGGTGCAAGCTACGGAACACATCGACGAATCCGACATCATCGAATATCTGCGTCAGCCAGGCCCGCTCTTCGGGCAGAAACCCTGAATTCTTTTTATTGCCGCGCCAGTTCTTCAGATCGATTTCCTTGTGCGCGATGTTCCAGTCTCCGCATATCACCACTTCTTTTCCGCCGGCCCGCAAGTCGCGGAGATGCGGCATGAATGCTGCCATGAATTTGAATTTCACCGTCTGGCGCTCCTCTCCGCTGGAGCCTGACGGCAGATATAGCGAAACCACGCTGAAGTTGGCGAAGTCCGCGCACAGATAGCGTCCCTCCGCATCAAACTCGGAAATACCCAGACCCGCCACGATCTGCTGCGGCTGTTCGCGACAATACAAACCCACTCCGCTATAACCCTTTTTTTCTGCATAATGAAAATAGCCGTGAAAACCTTCAGGGGAGAGCATTTGAGCGGTCATGTCCTCCGCACGGCACTTGAGTTCTTGCAGGCAAACAATGTCGGCTTCTTGTTGTGCAAGCCATTCGTAGAAGCCCTTGCTGGCTGCGGAACGGATACCGTTCAGGTTCACAGAGATAATGCGCATCAAATTTCTCGGGAGTAATCGGGCGTGCCATTATAATGACGGATATCCTCTCGACCTACTGCAATCGTCATGTCCAATTTCAGGCAAGATTTCATCCGCTTCGCTATCCAGCAAAACGTGCTGTGTTTCGGCGAGTTTCAAACCAAGGCCGGTCGTTTGTCGCCATATTTTTTCAATGCCGGCTTGTTCAATGACGGCGCGGCGTTAAGGAGTCTGTCGCAATTTTATGCCCAGGCGATTCTGGCTTCTGAAGTGCACTTCGATATACTGTTCGGTCCTGCTTATAAGGGTATCCCGCTCGTTGCCGGAACCGCGATCGCCCTTGCAGAGCAGGGAAATAACGTGCCATATTGCTACAATCGCAAGGAGGCCAAAGACCACGGCGAAGGCGGCGCGACAGTGGGCGCGAAATTACAGGGAAGGGTATTGATCATCGACGATGTGATCTCTGCCGGCACTTCGGTGCGCGAATCCATCGAATTGATCCGCTCAGCCGGTGCCCAGCCTTGCGGGGTTGTGATCGCGCTGGATCGCCTGGAGCGCGGTCAAGGGGAACTTTCCGCCGCGCAAGAAGTGCAACGTAACTTTGATATTCCGGTAATATCTATCGCAACACTGGATGATTTGCTCGGCTATTTGCGTGCCGATAGCGGCATGGTGCAGAATCTTGCCGCTGTGCAGTCCTATCGAGACCATTATGGAGTAACAAATGACCAAGATTAATCTGTTCGTTACGCTGATCACCGGCCTCGCCATCAGTTTCCCGGTTGCGGCAAAACTGTACAAGTGGGTGGATGACAATGGCATCACGCATTATGGCCAAACGATCCCACCAGAGTATGCGGGCAAGGATCACGTAGAGTTGAACAAGGAAGGACGCGTGATAAAAAGCGAAGAGGCGATGACACCCGAGAGACGCCACGCTAAGGAACTGGAGGATGAAAAGCAGCGTGAAGAGGCTCAAGCCGCTCTTGAACAACAACGTCACGACAAAACTCTGATCAATACCTACAGCAACGTCCACGAAATCGATCTGGCGCGCATCCGCAGCATGCAACAACTCGACGCGCGCATCAATATGCTCAATTCCTACCTCAAGTCAGCCAATGATAATCTGCTTGCACTGCAAAAGGAGGCGGACGGATACTCCAAGGCAAACAAGCCAATACCGGCTTCATTGCAGGATGACCTGAATAATGCGCAGAATCGCATAGTCAAGCTGCAGCAGGATCTGGAAAAACCCAATACTCGAAAGGCGGAATTGGAAGCGCGTTTCAAAGCCGACCGAGCGCGTTACATAGAATTGACCGGTGGGAAATAAACGCGGGCTGTGAATGAAATGCAATCACATGGCTGGCGATTTCATCGCGGTCACTGACAGTGTTAGCCGCAAAACACACGAATTTCATGCGAGGGTGATCACTGGGCAGACTCTGAGTTAATTTGAATTTTTAAGCATCCCTACAGCGCTTCAAACCGGTTTTCTGCCGCGTTATATCCCAGCAACTCTCCGCGTTCGATATCAAAATACCAGCCATGCAAAGCCAGCTTGCCTTGTTCGACGCGCTCGCGTATCCACGAAAACGTCATCAGATTATTCAGGGATACCAGGATCGCCTGCTGTTCGCAGGCACGATGGCGCTCCTTGCTGCTTGCTCCTGTGTGTTCTTGTTCGACGCGTTTGCGCGCGGCATCGGCGATTCTCATCCATTCAGCAATGAATGAATCATCACCGGCCACGCCACCCTCCAGCAGGGCATGTATCCCGCCGCACTGTGCATGTCCCAGCACGATGATGTGTTGCACCCCCAAATTGCACACGCCAAATTCAAGCGCTGCACTGGTGCCGTGATAATGGCCCTGGTTCTCTGCGGGTGGTACCAGATTTGCGACATTGCGTATCACAAAAAGATCGCCCGGGGCACAATCCATTATCAAGGCCGGATCGACCCGCGAATCACAACACCCCACCACCAGCGTAGAAGGCGTCTGGCCAAATTCAACCAGCTCGCGAAACTGTGCGTTGCCGTTTGCGAGGGCGCGTTCGCGGAAGCGTTGAAATCCCGCGATGAGTTGCTGCGGAAAACTCATGTGCCGGACAGCCTGACCAAAGCCTCGCGGTACTTGTCGGCGGTCTTTTGCAACACATCCTGCGGGATGTGGGGTGCGGGCGGCTTCTTGTTCCAGCCCGAAGTTTCCAGCCAGTCGCGCACGAACTGCTTGTCGAAACTGGGGGGATTGCTGCCCACTCGATATTGGTCGGCCGGCCAGAATCGCGAGGAATCCGGCGTGAGCGCCTCGTCGATCAAATACAGCTTGCCTGCTTCATCGACACCGAACTCAAATTTGGTGTCGGCGATGATGATGCCTTTGGTCGCCGCATAATCCGCCGCTTCGATATAGAGTGCCAGCGTAGCGTCGCGCACCTGTTTTGCGCGAGCCTCGCCGAGCAATTCGACCGCCGCGGCGAACGAGATATTTTCGTCGTGATCTCCCAATGCGGCCTTGGTGGAAGGCGTGAACAGCGGCTCAGGCAACTTTTCCGCCTCGCGCAACCCTGCCGGCAATTCAATACCACATACTGTGCCGGTCTTCTGGTAATCCTTCCATCCGGATCCAACCAAATAGCCCCGCACGATCGCCTCAATCGGCAAAGGCTTTAGTTTTTTCACCACGAATGCGCGACCGAGCACCTGCTCGCGGTCAGCTTCGGTATCGACTACAGATTCAGGTGCGATGCCTGTCAGGT
>Ga0210097_1000645_pt1 | contig 10882 bp, 14 predicted proteins | sample Joice_CattailNLA_2_FD_185521 | JGI IMG/M metagenome (GOLD analysis project Ga0210097, IMG submission 185521) | Wetland microbial communities from San Francisco Bay, California, USA, that impact long-term carbon sequestration - Joice_CattailNLA_D2... | ecosystem: Environmental > Aquatic > Marine...
GCCCCTTTGCCAATTCGACAGTCGTAGTGGCCTCTATCTTCTCCAACACTGCGAGCAGGTTCTTGCCGATGTCACGCCCAGCGACGTGAACGGGAATATTCTTGGCAATCAGCCTGTAGGCCATCTGCACAACCGGAGCGTTGTTGCGGCAGATTATCATGTCGGTGCCCGTCCGAAAAATCTGATGATCGTACTCAGCTATGCAGGTTTCCACCTTGCCCTCGATGGCATTCTCGGCGAACTCGATATCAGGATAGACTTCCTGGGCATAGCGGACTATGCTCTTGGCGCAACGGTAGCTGATGCTGAGCGGTAGCTCGATCGCATTGAAATGCTCCTTGAAGCGCCGGAAAGCCATCGTATCGGCCCCACGGAAGCCGTAGATCGACTGATGGTCGTCGCCGACTCCTATCACCAGACTCTTTCCGTAGCGGGGCAACCCCCACTCCTGAACCCGAGTCGTAGCCAGATCGATCAAGGCGATGTCAACTGCGTTGACATCCTGAACCTCGTCCACCATGGTCACCTGGAAGGGAAAGGTCTGCATTGGGCGACCAGCCGGGCGCATTACGACAGGCAGGTACTTCTGGTCGTCGAAGTCCAGCGTCCGAAGCTCCTGGCAAGAGACGGCCAGAACCTCACGGGCCATCCGAAAGAGGGTAGGCAGAGTGTCATAGTTGGCCGGATAGTCGAAGTGCTCGATTATGGCGCTCAGCGACTCATTGCTGTCGTCACGCCCATCCAACGAGACAAGCTCCAGATCGGCGGCGACTGAGCTGGGTACGATTCCCAGGCTCTTGCACATGCCAACCAGCCACTTCACGTCGGCGCCATAGCTCTTGACTTCAGGACGTGTGTACAGCTTGCGGATGATCTTCCACACCTTATCCGGATCGACAATGACCCGGGCACCGCCGTTGCTCTTGCTGAGGTGCTTGGCGATAATCTTCAGACCCAGGCCATTCAACGTGCGTGTCTCGACACCCTCGGGCAACCGGTCTTTCAGCTCCAAGGCAATATGACGGTTGAAAGCCAAAAACTGGGCAGTCATACCCTCGGGAATTAGCCTGGCAGCGGCCACGATCGTGGTGGTCTTGCCCGAGCCGGGCGAGGCCTGCACGACGAGGTTGGTCGGGCTGCTGCCCTGGACTAGCTCGATGTTGGAGCCGATGTGGTCGAAAATGGCGACCTGGTAAGGACTGGCTGTGGTCAGCCCGGTACGGCGCACGAGCGCTTCCACCCGAGCGGTGTCGATCTGGGAATTCGTGGGGTAGGACATGGGGACCTCCGGGGAGCTTGCCTGACAACTTACAGTATAGCAGCCCTTCGGAGGATTGCAAGGCGACTTCTTACGGGTAGATATTCCTGAAGTCACGCATCAGGGAGTGGTAGTCCTCGCCGAAATCAACAGCACCGAAAAGGTAACGTGCGCGGTAGTATGACAGGACGACCAGGAGCCCGAGACCCGCGATGGGCACCCAAGAGAGGAGGACGATCATCACAACTGGATTAGAGCGTTTCTCTTGCAACTCGTTGGATGCTGCAAGGGCATCGAGGAGAAAAGACGCCATGGCATAGTAAAAGCCAACGGCTATTACTATCGCGGTAGTCGTGACTATACTACCAAGGGCCATGCTATGGGTAGACCTCGCCCAAACGCTTGGATGTGTCGTTGTAGTCTGGGGGAAGGTCAGCTCCGCCGAATAAGTAGCCTGTCCTGGCGTACGCGGCCTCTGTCGCAGCGAAAACCCCAATAACAGGCACCCACGGCAAAGTCAGCGCCAAAACCCATGGCTCATGCCACTTTCCGTCAAGGCGATTCGCGTCCTCAAGTTCGATCAGCACGTTGAGGGAAACGTAGCCAAAGAGAACCAGCGCTGACACTGCCAGGAGGAACCAAATCGAATACAGTATCGAGTCCACATGCGCCTCAGCTTTTCTTTCGCGACGCGCTTTGCTTCTCCTCGTACTCCTCCTTCTCGATCTGCTCCGCAGCCTCGCGCGAGTGTGGAGCATTCGCCTCCAGCTCTTTCATGATGTCGCTCAGGATTTCCTGGGAGGCTTGGCCGGCGCTCTCTGGCTTCTCCTTCAGGCGCATTGGTTTGTCCACCTTGATGCTCGTGAAGTCGGCTAGGGTCTTGTCGGTCTCGCTTGACCCACTACTTGACATCGTCGGATGCTCTGGCACCGCCTTGGCCGCCGCAGGCTGTACCTGTGGTGCCTTTTCCGCGCCGGACAACGGCATGTGGCCCCGCACATTGATAGGGGTACGCGGACGCTTAGTCGGCTTGATTTCGCTCTTCAGGGAATCCCTCTCAGCTTTCGTCAGCGGGCGCTTTGTCTGCTCTCTGATGAGCTGATCCATGTTCAGAATTTCGCCTCGTGCGGTTGTGACATATCCAGGTCCAGACACCTCGTTTTCCTCCAGTCTTCCAGTCGATGTCCCTATTTAGGACGAAAATATTTACAGCCAGGGTGATTCGCTCTGCTAATCATTCCAGTAACCCCGGTAGCTATCCAGACTGCCTGTCAGGTATCGAAACCTCTCAGCAATGTCATCGATGACAAACACGGGCGGTCTCCACCAAACCTCTCTCAGACTACACTCTATAATAAACTCGTCCCAGTTCTGCGATATGCGAACAGCCTCGCGTGCATCTACCCAGGTTTTTTGCATCCATCGAAACACAATCGCTTACACCCAGGACCGCCCCGTCAGGCTGCCCACCCAATAGTCGTTATAGCGGCTGTCCACGTCGCCAAACAGATACCGAATGCGCCTGAAGACATTATTGACCGCACATACGGGATATCTCCACCAGACCTCCGCCAAGGCAGCCTCTAGAACAAAGTCAGACCAGCTCTCCGAGACCTTTGCAGCATCGTGCACGTCTTGCCATGTCTCCCAGATCCAGATCCAATTCGTTTTTTCATTCATGAACTACACCCCACGTGGCCCATACAATGCCGAGCCTGTCCATGCATCAACTTGTATCGAGCACATGCACCTTAACCGTCGGGGATGACTTGTAGGGCAACGCCATGGCGGCTCGCAGCCAGGGTGGAGTGGAGTCCGTTCCAGTATTCGTCGGACACCAAAAGTAACTCGGATACTGATCCGAATCGCCCGTTAAAACCCGGAGCCTATGAAACACTTCGTCTATGGCATAGACCGGGTACTTCCAGGAAAGCCGACTCCATCCAGCTTGCAGAACAAACTCGGTCCAGCTTGTAGAGACAGAAACCGCCGCATGTATCTCATTCCAAGTCTGTCGAACCCAGCGGAGCATAACTACTCAGTCGGCTTGCCTTCTGGCGTTGTGGCAAGCAGCCTTCGATAAAAGTTCAACACGACGGGATCGATCTCTGCTTCGACAAGCTGGAACGTAACATCTCGATCGGGCACGAAAATTTGCTGGCACGTCCCAAAGGCCGCGACGGTAGGCCAGCGCTTCAGATTTAGCCCACCATCAGCCCGATTTACGACCACGTACGGATGCGAAATCAGGTGCCCAAAGGGGTTATGCTCTAAGCGGTCCGCCACACTCTTGGGTGCACCTACCATCTGAGCCAGCTTGCCGGTCCGAATGCCCACAAAGAGCACCTCTTCACCAGAGGACATCTTGAAGGCGCTGATAGGAGTGACAGGTTTTTCTGGCACGGGCTCATTGGGGGCTGGCTCGTGGGCCATGTTCACATGCTTCGCCAGTTCATCTTGGAGGCTCTGACCGGGATGATCCTCCGCCCAGTGCTGGCCCAACTTGGCTAGCGCCGTTATCAGCCCCTCAACGCTATCAAAATCCCTATCCTCTACCGTCCGCACCAGCCTTTGCTCTAGGGCCTGATATGCGTTCCAGAACTCATCGTCGTACGTGTGGTGACCCATCTACACTCTCCTGTAGGATCCTGCGCTCTTGGTTCCTGCACTTTAACTACTAGGATCCAGCTCGTCCACCGTGCTATACGACCAGCAGCTAGCCGTCGAAGCGAGGTCGCCGGATGCTTCGTTTCAGCAGAACATACTTGGCGCTCATTTCAGGAACTCCTCGATCGGTATCTCGTACTCAATTGGATCGACCTTGTTGGCCCCGATGACGTAAAAGAGCAGGGATGCGCAAGAAGACCCCCGCCCGATGCTCCATACTACCCCGTTCTTGCGCAGCACGTCAAGGACGTAGATGACGCACCGCACGAAGGGGAAATAGCCGCGCCGCTCCATCTCAGCCAGCTCATAGGCAATGCGATCGACGTACGGCTCGGAGTTAAGCCCCTTTTTGTCCATCTTGGACACGACGTATCTTTCAACGTCCAACCTTTGATAGCGCTCCGGGATAATCCAGTCGTAGGAATCTTCGGGCGGGTCCTCGGGCTCACCCTCTTCCCAAACCTTAATGGGGCTATCTGGGCTTCTACGATTGAAGCGAAGAATGTCCTGGTGGAACTGCGCTAAATATGCGGTGAAGGGTTCACCCGACAAGGCCCGCTTCACGAGGAACTCGTATGAGACAACAGTTTCACCCTTGTCGGTGATGCTGTAGTCCTCCAGCTCAATCAATTTGCGTGACACGGCAGAGCGAGGCTTCCACTAAATAAATTACACAGTGTCTGCTCGGCAAGATAGGTCGGAAGCGAGGTAAATCAAAGTGGCAAGACTCACAGTGGAACTGATCCAGCGAGCGCTCATGGAAGAGGATCAGGTCGTCAATGCAAAGGCAGCAAAGATGAAGCTGTCAGCCAACCACAAGGGCGGCGAGCGCAAAGTCGGCAAGGATCCCGCGCTTTCGATGACCAAGATCAAGCAGGTCGATGTGCCCAACACAAAGATGCCACCGGAGCAAAAGGGTACCGGCCAGGCGATTCCCACGGCGGATTTCGCCGACACATACACCAAGAAAATGCCTCATGGTAACAGCACCGTCCTTACTGCTGGCAGCCAGAACCAAAACCAGAAGAGCCCGCCCATGCCGAAAGCCAAGTCAGACCGTCCCAACCAGGAGACGAAGCTCACCCCCGTCAAAAATGCGATTCACGGCACCGAGGACGACGGTGATCAAAGGGCCGATTTCATCCCTCAGGCCGAGTTCGCTGACACGTACACCAAGAAGATGCCGCATGGTAACAAGAACCTTAAGGCTGGCAATGAAGCCGGCGGCGACGGTGTCACTGTCAAGAAGCCTAATTCACTCGGGGCGACAACTCGACCGAAGGGCAACACCCGCAAGGCGCAGTACCTCGGAACTGACCGTGGCACCAGGACGGTAAGCCAGATCACAGGCCCGAAGGGGTTCTCCAGCGATCCTTCTGACGCCATGAAGCGCAATATCAAGGTCCAGAAGCAGACTGGAGGCGCGCACAACGTGGTCGAGAGCGGTGTGGCGATCCAGCTCAAAGGCAAGACCAAGGCAGTCTTCGAAGTTGTTTCGCGGCGTGTCCTGAGAAAGATGATCGAGTCCTACAAGAGAGTAGGCTACCAGGTGAAAGTCCGTCGGATCGAGCCGTCCTGGAAGACCGACAAGCCGTTCGCGATGCTTATGCGCGAATCAGTCAACGCCGTCTACAACTTCGCTCCGACCTACGCCAGAGCGTACCGCAAGGCCGCGCTCGTTCGCTTCCGTAACATAGTCCAGGGTAGCTACAGCCGCCTGTACGAGTCACGCTACGAGTTTAATCAGGTCATCCACGAGGCGTTCAGAAAGATCGAAAGAGCCGCCACGGCCCGTTACATCCGGGGACTGGAGCCGTTCGAAGTCATTGCACGCATCAGCGAAAGACGTAATGTATTCGACATCGACATCCTAACTGAAGCGACCGACCATCAGATGGCGCTGCGCCAGACGGTCAACAAGATTGCCGAAGCCTACGGGCTCGACGTTAACATCCAGCACGTTATGGTGGACGGGGTTAAGTACAGGCCGACCCAGATGAAGCCCTACAACGTCCGGTTCACCAGGGTCATCAAGCGCTTCATGTGATGGTGTGTGTCTCCGCCATGTGCTAGCGGAGACACGTCAGCCCTAGTCAGTAGGGAGCCGGACCCCTGCCGCATGTTCCGCGCGCATCTGCTCGATCTGGATCTCGTTCTTCTGAGCCTCCCACTGATCGTTCCAGCCGGAGTAGCCAGTCCCAACGCCGATACCGAGCGCTATGGCGCCCCCTATAAACACCATGATCCGGAAGATACCATAGCCTATGGAGGCGTCCATGCTCTCCCTGCAGGCCGCAAGGAACATCTCCTGTCTCCAGGTCCCTTCCCAACCACCAAGAACCAGGAGAACAATCCCAAAACAGACCCACCCCGGGTTCGACACGCCGCCCGGGAGAGCGGGGAATCCCATGAAGAGCAGCAAGAACCCGCCCAACGCTGCAAACAGTTTAATCCAAGCGCGCAGCGATGCGGCCCTGGTGTCCTCCCCGTCGTGCGGCGCCCATCCCATCAGCTTCCAGGCCGTGTCACCGAAGGCTAGACCCAACAGCATCAATCCGAAGAGCAGGGTCCACATCTCACTTCCTCCTTGGTTTGTTTGCCGCGTCAAGCTGTGTCAAGACACTCTCGTTGGCCAGCACGATTCCGCTCTTCTCCTTCAGGTACAGGGCTTCCAGCTCCTTCGGACAGTCGTGGACGCAGATGATGTGGTCGGCCGCGATCGGTGTATGGTCGCTGATCGCGAAGACCGGCGTGCCATACTTCGCATGTCCTATGCGCCACCCGAAGGGATTGTCCTTTGGGTGCGGCGGCCTGTTTGGGTCCGCTGGTCGAAAGTCGGCAGCATACTGGAGCCATGGGGCGCTCGTTATCGCATACCCATCCGCCTCGACCGTTTCGAGCTTGGTGACGATCTGCTGACCGCTGACCAAGTCAAGGATGACGATCTGGCCCACCCGTTTCTCAAGATCTGTCCTTCTCATGTGTCCTCCTCATTTTTGCTCGCGCCCTCCAACTGACGCATCAGGGCAAACTGCTCGGGGTCCTTCTCACCCCATCCAGCCGGCAGCGGCTGCGCAATCAGCGCGTGCAGAGAGTCGCTAATCACGGGCTCTCCGGTGTTGGGCACGACCTGTCGGCAGCGATCGTCCCACAGCTCTCGCATATTATGCCCTTTTACGTTCGTAATTTCCAGCACCGGAAGTCCAGCTTCTTCCACCAGCCACTTCTGGATGGGTGGTATGGCCTCGGGGGTGTTGGCTCGTGCGGTCAGGATCTTGACCCGCTTACCATCGCGGAGCCAGCCCAATATGCGGTCAACCATCTTGGGAAGAGGCTTGCCGATGTGATCCATTCCCTTCCACTCGGTGAACTCGGCAAGCGTTCCATCGAGATCGACCCCAATCCACTCTGGGGATTTCTGCCAGTCCTCACCAGTCGGGGGCATAGACGAGTCCTCTTTGGATCATTAACACAGTGCGTTTTTGGTCGCGAACATCCTGTAAAGCCATCTGGCAAGTGTACGCTGCTTGTCGGCCCGGTGCAACACCATGCTGAGGGGATGAAGGCGCTTGCTAGCTCCTATATGAATGGACATGTAGTGCCAGAAGACTTGAAAGACATCAACCCGGCGCACCAACAGTTTGACAGCCTCCACGCGCCTCCTCTCGCAGTAGACAAGCATTCTTGCCATTTCTGAGGCGCAAGGAGCGAAAGGGGCGCCACCTAAGTGGCCGCTAAGGTACTCCAGGCGCATCCGCAGATCAGAGAACAGCCAGTTCAAGGCCCGTCACTGACCATATATCGAGCAGTGACGAACCCAACGTGCAACTTCTAGGCTTCTACCGCTTCCACCGCTTCCACTGCGGGTGCCAGGTCCCCCTCCACGGGGGCTCCCCTCGGCTTCGCCGGGGCTTTTCGCACCACACGCGTCTTCGCAGTCTTGCGCACCGTTCTCGGTGTCTTGACCTTGGCAGCCAGCTTCTCCAGCGTACCGGCCATTGCGGCCTGGCTTTCCGCAAGGGCTACCAACGCCTTGGCTATTTGAGCCATGCCGTCCGACTGGACTGTCGGTACGTTCTGGTCTATCTGCTCCTGAACACCGCCGGGAAGATCGACCAGAGCCTGCTGCTCTTGCTGAGCCTGCTCGTTGTGCTCTGGAGAGCCCAGAGGAGCCTTGGCAGACTCGGGCTTCGACGTGGACTTGCCCCATCCGCCGAAGAAAGCCTTCTGCTCAGGGTTCATCTCGGACAGGTCCTTGAGTGGCACCTTAACGACAGTCTTGTCATTGCGGGCCAGTCTGGTGAGCAGATAGCGCAGCCAGTCATACTTCGATGCATGCATCTGCGACTGCAGAAGCGGCATCAAGAAGTCCTGAGTTTGCGCGTACGTGGAAGAAGCGATCTGGCGCAAGTGAACCTGGTCGTCGACCGGCAATGCAGTTACACGGACGATAATGCAGTCGTTCATCTTGTTGTTGTAACCGAGGATGATCACCTCCTCCTGGTTCCATTTCGCGTAATGGCGAAATGTGGGCATTGAGCCTAACTGATTCATGTGTTGTGTCTCCCTGTCTGGTCTGTAGGAGGGGAAAGGCGCTTAGCTAGCCTGCCCGCCCTCTTTTCCCGGCTCGTTGGAAACCGGGCTGGCATCGGGCTGTATGCGCTTGGCCAGCATGTCCACACGCGTTGTGAGCGCTTCCGCCTTCTGGGATTCGGACCCCTCGCTGTCTTCATCGACAGCCGGCGGCGCCTCCTCTGGAGTAGGGACAGGCGTCTTCTGCTGGCTCTTCGCGTCGGCGGCCATCTTGGCAGCGCTCATCCGCTGCTCCTGCTGCCTGCGCTGGGCCTCTGCCAGCTTACGCTGATGCTCAGCGATCTGAGCTGCTCTGGCCTGATCGAAGTTGACGCCGGTCGCCACCTGAAGGGACGCGACCAAGTTCTCACGAGCAGCGCCGATGACCTTCAGTTCGTAGTCCTTCAGGGCTCCGGTTCCTGCCGCCCGTGCGATTACCTGCAAAGCCACGACGACGTCGCCAGCGGTTACCTCGGTCACAACCTTTTGCATTTCTTCACTAAGCATGGTCACTCCTCCTGAGCTTGTTGATTTCCTCGATGACCGAATCTATGTCCTCGGTCTTTACGCAGAAGTACTTATAGACAGACGCAATAAACAGTGCACTTTTAGCCGCTTGTTCATTGTTTTTAGCACGATCGCCCTCAGGAATAATTTTTTCATCACTGAAAACGTCAACGCCAATCGCGAGCGCATTCACGGAAACCTTCTCCGACAATGCGTAGTAGGACTGCCAGTGGACCGGTAGGATCGACTCGTTGTCGATGACTATGAACTGCTCTGCATGACTGCCAGCAAGGATCTTCTTCACTAGGTTCTTGCAGGTCTTGTCGGCAGCCTTCATATCCGCCTTCAGTCTTTTACTGGTCGGCGGCTCCCAGTATCTCGGCAGACGGTCCAGAATGGAGATGCGGATGGCGGAGACATGATTGATGTCCGGATTTAACCCGTGCATCAACTGCTCGACTACTCGCCGCTTCAGGGGGCTGTCGACGCCCCTAACAAAGATGAAGGTCTTCATAGCGCATTTCCAAACTCCAGGATAAGTTAGGAAGATGCGCCGCTGAAATCAAGGCTTCCAGTTGACGGGGTAATCCTTCTGGCTCACAGCACCAATGTCGTCTGCCTCGATCTCGGATATGAGCACTCGATCAAACGTGTTGGGGAGGAGAGAATCCGTGGTTCGGATCTCGATGGGATAGGGCGGGTCTCTTTTGCGCTCCAGGTAGACATAGCTACGCTGATTCAAGGGCAGGGGTACATCTCCGCCCGAGTAGTCGCTAAAGCGCCCACCCAGGAAGACTGCCGTCGCCCCCACGCTGATAATGTTCGAGTTTGCGCGGTCCACTGGCAGAAAGTAGGAGGTGTATCTCCCCTCCATCCAAAATTCCTCGTACGAGAGTCGTCCTTGGGCTCTCAAGCTGGCACCCTCTGGACTGACATCGTCGACCGCAAAGTACCCCAGTGTGGGATGCCACCCTATATCCTGCGGGCCGCGCTGCGGCTTCACACGGAACGAGCCGAGAACTGAATCGGTAATCGGATCAAAGAGCGAAATCGTGGGGTCGGTGCCAAAAGGACCATCGGCCCGCCAACAGGTAGCGATTGCAATGTGACCCTTGTTGGTGAACATTATCCTGGCGGGATAGGCCAAGCGAAGCGGTGCAATCACCGATGTCTCGGATGTTGCCTGTGCAATTCCATCTGGATCGATTACAGCGCTATGCTCCTTCCAGCCGCCATCATGTCCATGTCCATCCTTCAGATACAAACGATTATACTCGTACACAAGGGGCCACCCGTCCTTCTGCGTCCCCTGCCACCGGGTGGGAGAACCGAGAACCCAAAAAGTCGGATTGTCCGCCTTGGCATTGAATGTCCACCCATCGTAGATGATTAGCTCTTCCGGCATTGGTGGCATTACAAATGCTGTGTCAGCAGAACTTAACAGACCTCCCTCCTTGTAGATGCGGTGAACAGCAGTGGAGTCGCGATCAGCTTCCCTTAGCGGCCCGATCACGCCGTAGCTAAAGCTCCTAGATGAGCCCTCCACGCCCTGGACAACGGTCGTCAAGCGGTGCAGGTTCGACAGTACGTAATTGCCAGGGTTCGTCATCACTGTCGTGTGGCTGTGATTGGCTTTCAGCCGAATTACGTTGCCTGGCTCAATCCTGGCAATATCGCTATCTGTCACTGCATATCCTTCAATCGTAGCTAGCCTGCCAGACATGACAAGCCGCCCGTCGATCGCTGTGATGTCCTTGGCGAAGCCAGAAGACACACACGACGGCAAATCCCTGGATTGGAGCGCGAGAACGTACGTGCGGTCAGGACGCGGCTGGTCAGCTCCGGTGAAGGTTCTGCTCGGGTCGAATTCCCAGTAAC
>Ga0210097_1000647_pt1 | contig 10850 bp, 8 predicted proteins | sample Joice_CattailNLA_2_FD_185521 | JGI IMG/M metagenome (GOLD analysis project Ga0210097, IMG submission 185521) | Wetland microbial communities from San Francisco Bay, California, USA, that impact long-term carbon sequestration - Joice_CattailNLA_D2... | ecosystem: Environmental > Aquatic > Marine >...
GATCCCCATAAAGCCGACTTTCCCCATGAGACCATAAAGAAGATGGGGCAACTCGGCTTTATGGGGATCGAGGTGCCGGAAAGCTATGGGGGGGCCGGTATGGATGCGATCGCCTATGTGTTGGCCATGGAGGAGATCAACAAGGTTGATGCCTCCCACGGCATAATCATGTCGGTCAATAACTCCCTCTTTTGCCACGGTATCTTGGCCCACGGAACGGAGGAGCAGAAGCAGAAATTCGTCGTTCCGATTGCAAGCGGCGAGAAAATCGGGGCTTACTCCTTAACCGAACCGATGTCCGGCTCCGATGCGGCAACCATGCGTAGCCGCGCTGTGCGCGTCGGTGATCACTACGTCATCAACGGCACCAAGAGTTGGGTCACCAGCGGCCCGGCAGCCGACCATATCGTCCTCTTCACCATGACCGATGCTGAGGCCGGTCATCGGGGTATTACGGCCTTTCTGATTGAAACCGATAAACCCGGTTTCAAGGCCGGTCGCAAAGAGGACAAACTCGGTATTCGGGCCAGCGCTACCTGCGAGTGCCACTACCAGGATTATCGTTGCCCCGTCGAGAATCGACTTGGCGAAGAGGGAGAGGGTTTTAAGATTGCCATGTCGGTGCTCGACGCCGGCCGCATCGGCGTTGCTGCCCAGGCCCTTGGTATCGCCGAAGGGGCCTATGAGGCCAGCGTGCGCTACGCTAGAGAGCGGGAGGCCTTTGGTGGGCCAATTTCCCGATTCCAGGGCATCCAATTCAAGATTGCCGATATGAAAACCAAGATCGAAGCCAGCCGGATGCTGATCTACCAGGCCGCCATGGCCAAGGAAACCACCAAAGCGACCGGCGAACGGTATACCACCGAAGCCTCAATCGCCAAACTTTTCGCCAGTGAAACGGCTATGTTCTGTGCCCATCAGGCGGTGCAGATCCACGCTGGAATGGGCTACAGCAAGGAGCTGCCCATCGAGCGTTTCTTCCGCGACGCAAAAATCACTGAGATCTACGAAGGAACCAGCGAAATCCAGCGGGTGGTCATCGCCCGCAATGAACTTGAACGCCATTAACGGGCAGGACGAAAACGAACCAGAAAGAAACTAAAACCCAAGGGGGTTTGAAGCACAAGCCATTCTTGAGGGAGACGAACCGTGAGTGAGACATTTAGGGCCTTAATGGTCGATCAGCAGGATGGGGAAACGACGGCGACGGTACAGAATCTTGGCCTAGACGCCTTACCCGAAGGCGACGTGCTACTGTCGGTGGCTTACTCGAGCCTCAACTATAAAGATGGCCTTGCGATTACCGGTAAGGCAAAAGTGCTGCGCAGCTACCCGATGGTGCCGGGTGTGGATATGGCTGGTACCGTGGTCGAGTCCGACTCGCCTGGTTTTAAGGTCGGGGATCAGGTGATTCTGACCGGCTTTGATCACGGCGCGAAATATTGGGGAGGCTTCACCGAGCGAAATCGGGTTAGCTCGGCCGGAATGATCCACCTGCCGCCGGGCCTAACCCTGCGCCAATCGATGGCTATCGGCACGGCCGGTCTCACCGCCATGTTATCGGTGATGGCCCTCGAGGCGCACGGCCTGACCCCGGAGGATCAACGGGAGGTTGTGGTTACAGGGGCCGCCGGTGGGGTTGGCAGTACGGCCGTGGCGATTCTGGCCGGTCTTGGCTATAACGTCGTAGCCTCAACCGGTCGCGAATCAACCCACGATTACTTGCGTCGACTTGGGGCCAAGAGCTTTATCGGCCGCGACGTGCTAAGTGCCCCCTCCCAACGCCCCTTGCAATCGGAACGCTGGGCCGCAGCGGTCGATGCCGTTGGCGGGGATACGTTGGCTGGTTTGTTACGAACGATGGTACGGGGTGGCAGTATTGCTCTCAGTGGCAATGCCGGAGGGGTCTTCTTTACCTCAAGTGTGTTGCCCTTTATTTTGCGGGGGGTCAACCTGCTCGGCATCGACTCGAACCTGGGCCCGGTTTCCTTGCGTCGTACTGCCTGGGAGCGACTGGCTAAAGAGATCCCCCTGGATCAGCTTGACCTGATGACCGATGAGGCCGAGCTGGAAGATCTTCCCACCCTAGGCCCACAGATTGTCAAGGGCAATATTCGAGGGCGAACCGTCATTCGAGTCGCGGGGGACTAAGTCGTCCGTTACTCAGCCTTTTCCAGGTGACAATACACTGAAACATACGGGTGTTGAGCGCGGATGCACCTAACGGGCTGTATGGCTGAGTCGCCTACAGGCAGTAAGCACGGGAGTTGTTGTTCTCTAGCAACTGCGCACCCGGCAGCGGCAAATAATGGTAGCGGCCGACGTATTCGCTCCACAGTGCACCGTCTGCTCACTCCACCCCTTACTTAAAGGCGCAGACCCTCAAGCTCATGCACCGCCGCCTCGACTCGAACAGCGTCTCGGGCTCGGCCTGTGCCGTACGCCGAGTAGACGAGCGGCGGCCCTGTGTCTCGGCGCCGGCAACTCGATCAGTCCCTCCCGTTGCGTGCGCAGCAGCGCCGTCCCGCAGCTCATGTCCTGCAAGCTGCCGTCGAGCTTTGCGCCCGTCAAAGACCGCGCACACCCGATAGGACAACTGATGGCGGCTCGCCTGGGGGTGCGCCCGGATGACAGCCCGGACCCTCTCGATCTGTTACGGGCCAAGACTCGCTCGCTATGCCGTTTGTTCAATGACGGTGAAGGCATGCGGGACACTCCAGCGGAATCGGTAGGTCCCGCCCTAGAAATAATCTGGGCACGGATTAGCTTTGTTTATAGGCTGGCGTGCCCCCACCGTGCATCGTAGTACTCCGAAGGTTTCGATTCACGCACGGCTACCGGAGGGACACGCAAGTCTTGCCGACCTATACACGGTTTACCCACTAATCCCGCAGCGAGCTCCTCCCTCTGCGGCGATTGATGCTGTCTGAAAGGGTGCGGCCGGGTTACCCCAATGGGCGTCGGACACGAACAAACCCCGCCCCCAAGAGCTAACGGCCGCGAGCAACTCCGCAGTCGCTAGCCCTCAGCTATTAACTCGTTTTCGGTAACACAACCCCTTCAAGTGCCCTCGCCACACCAAATCGTCTGCAGACGCCCACTGCGAGCTCAGCGCCTTCCGTGGCTCCTACCGGTCACTCAAACCTCAATGTCCTTCATACTTGAACGACACGTGGACCTTGGCCCGGTAGGCCACGACCTTGCCGTCCTCGATCCTCACATCCAGATCGTCGACTTCCGCAACGCGCAGCTGGTGTACGTGCTTCGCTGCTTCCGCCAGGGCATTCTGCGCCGCCTCCTCCCAGGAGTTCGGACTGCTCCCGATGAGTTCAATAACCTTATAGACACTGTCGGCCATGCAACACCTCCCTTCCGCGTTGTTACAGGAATATACTTACTTCCGACCTCTTACTTGGATCGCAAGCACCATATTTAATCACGAAGTCTACAGGATCACCAAGTAGACCATACCACAATCGGTCCCCTGAAACGCCCAGGATCATCACCGTCTCTTGATCCACGTCATGGAACTCCGTAGGCAGCCGCTGAGGTCATTTCACGATGTCTCGCCCACGGAACACGGAGATGAACCGATGCCTGCGGCCCCGGTCAGCTCTGTGGCAAAGGGCGGTGGTAGACCCAGCCCAGATTTCAGGCCGCGCAATCCGGTGTGGAGATCTGCAGCACATCGCTTAGGTGTGCCAGAAACGAGCCCCGTCCGATTGGCCTAGGTTGGGCAGACAGTGCACAGCGGGGGCGTGGGCCCCCTGACGGGGAGCGGAAGAGAGCGGCGCGCTATCCCGACGAGGCGACAGATCGCCTGCAGCGCCTATCGCCTGGAGGCGTTCAGCTTCCAAGACTCTTCGAGGTGCCGGACGAGGGCCCTCTGCACCGGCTCCGGCTGTTCAACGAACGGGGTGTGTCCAGCCCCGGAAACGCTGAGGTATTCCGCCGTGCCGCTCGCGCGGGTGTATTGATCCAGAGCGTACGTGATCTGGCTCAACATGGGCTGCGGCGGAAACACCTCATCCCCCGGCCAATCGGGCCGGTAGCCCATTTTGCCCTGGTAGCCCGCGTCAGGCTGGGACGTGTCGGATATGATGGGATCATCTGTACCTTGGAGCCAGAGGATCGGAGGTTTGAGGGAAGATCGCAAAATCTGGCTCAGCAACCCCAGATTGTACTTGGGCGAAAGTGCGTTGATCGGGCCGAAGCTTCCAGGGGCCGTGAAGGGCCAATACTCGGATGGGATCGCATCGCCCGGAAATTGTCTCGGGCCGAGATGGACCTGGAGCAGGGCACTCAGGAAGGCTTCTTCCCGCGCCGGGCGGAAAGGAGGTTTCCAGAACATCCGGTTCATGACGGCACGCGGAGAGAACATGGGATCCGGCAAGCCACGCTCCCCTTCCTGCAACAGCCTAGCAAAGCGCGGCTGAACGAGCCCGGCGCCTGAGCCTGAGCAGTCGGGATTGTTCCACTCGCCTTGGAGACCGCGCACGCCCCCGAATCCGCAAGGTGGCCCCGGGGCGATCAGCGTCACACCGATAAGGCGCTGGGGGTATGAGGCCAGGCACCCCCAGCACACGAGGCCTCCCAGCGAGTGCCCGACCAGGTAAAACCGATCCACGCGTAAGGACACTGCCAAAGCCAGCACATCATCCACCCAGTCTTGCACCCCCCGCGTAGCGTCGACAACGGCTGACCGGTCCGTGGTCCCGTATCCGCGCAGGTCCGGCGCGATGCCTCGGTAACGGGGCGGCAGGTGAAGCAGAGTCTGTTCCCATATGGTCGACGACGACGCGTTTCCGTGCAGGAAAAAGATTACGTCGCCGTCTTCGGGACCCGAGGTTAAGATGTGCATGTACAGTCGGGTCGTCTCGACATACTGACTGCGAATGCCCGTGAGATGCCTTATTGTCTGCTCAACGTGCTCAGTCATACTGGAGTTTGGCTCACATCATCCCCCGAAGAGCCTTCTTGTCGATTTTCCCGGAATGTCCCACAGGCAGCTCGTCCCGGAAGACGACGGACTTCGGACACTGGTATGAAGCTAGCGTCTCCTTGCAGTAATCCATCAGCTCCTTCTCGCCGAGCGTTGCCCCAGGATGCAGCACGACAAAGGCACATCCCGATTCACCCCAGTTTGCGTCCGGAACCCCAATGACGGCGGCCTGGGCTACGGAGGGGTGAGCATAGATCACCCTTTCGACCTGCGCCGGGTATACGTTCTCACCGCCGCTGATGAACATGTCCTTTTTCCTCCCTACAGCGAAGTAATACCCCTCCTCGTCCTGCCTGAAAAGATCGCCGGTGTAGACCCACCCATCCCGCAGCGTTTCGCGGGTCGCCTGGGGATTGTTCCAATACCCCGAGAAGACTTGTGGTCCCCCGATCACCAGTTCACCGACTTCGCCGGGCACTACCGGCACGCCACTCTCGCTCAAGATCTTGACCTGCACATGAAAATTGGGAAACCCCACGGATCCCTCCTTTCGAAGCGCGTCTTGCTCGGGCAGAGAGTAGCAGTTGGGACCGGCCTCGGTCAGCCCGTATCCCTGCCGCATCGGCACGTCCTTCTCCTGGTACGCCCGTATGACCGGAATCGGACACGGCTCTCCTCCGCAAATTGCAAAGCGCACAGTCGAGAAATCAGCTGCATCGAAATTGGACGCCTCCATCATCATCCGCAACATCGTCGGAATCCCGAACAGGATTGTTATCCCACGGGGTCCCATCAAGGCATTGCAGCGTTCTGGATCGAATTGTTTTTGCAGAACGAGTGTGCCGCCCAGATACATCAAGGGAGTGAACAGGACGTGCCAGCCGCCGGTATGGTAGAGCGGGGTATTGAGAAAACTGATGTCGCTTTGCGAGAGTTGCAGCGAGATGGTTGTGTTGACGGCGTTCCAATGGATCTGGCGCCAACTGATCATGGCGCCCTTCGGGGTACCTGTGGTACCGGAGGTGTACACGATCATCGCGATGTCACCTTCTTCGGCCGTGACGATGTCGGGCGCTTGATCCCCGTCGTGCTCCACGACTTCAGCCACCGACGCGGCCGGGTCTGGCGGGTGTTTTGCGCGGATCGGCATCAGCTGCTCCACGCACCCTTCGCGGTGCAACGCGCCGGCGAGCTCCGAGTAGGTCGGCTCGTACACCAGGAGGCGGGGCGTGCAGTCGATGACCATTTCTCGGATGCCGTGTTCGCGAAGCCGGTAGTTGAGCGGCACGAGGATGGCGCCGATCTTGCCACAAGCGAAAAACAGGTCGACATACTCGATGTTGTTGACTGAGAGGCAGGCCACACGCGCTTTAGGTTTGACGCCGAATTGGCGTTGGAGGTATCGCGCGAGGCGGTTGGCTCTTTTGTTTAAGACGGAAAAGGTGTGGCGACGCCCAGTGTGGTCGTCGACGATAGCCGTCTTATCGGGTGTATAGAGCTGCCGCTTGGTTAGCCAGTCGTTGAAGGACATCCTTCGAAACCCTAGACTCACTCGCCCCGACAGGAGATCTTGTTCCGCAAGCCGATGGATGATGTAGAGGCGATTCAATCGGCCCTAGCCCGCATTTCTCACCAAGCTTCTGCTGCGACGACCCCATGGCACGTCCTGTCTGGCTTTCGCTCGGTCGGGCTGCTCAACGTAGTGTCGGCTACGCCTGCGCGGCCCTCGGTCGCGAAAGCCATCCACAGCGCACCCTTGAACCGTCTCGCGACGAGCCCTGGTGAGAAATGCGGAATGGAGGTTGCCCTGAACCGGGCCAGTGGTCAAGCGCGAGTGCGATAAGCGGGGCGCAAAGATGCGCTGCGGAGGCAGAAAGGGCTTGGAGAAGACCCAGCGGGCACGTGTGAGGGGAGGCAACAGTCACCCTGGCCAGGTGGGGGGCGAGGCCGAGCGCCTCGAGCCTTGCCGAGGGCGCAGAGCTCGCGTCGGGCAAGCGGTCGCGGCGCTACCAGGACGGTCTGGTCGAACTGCGAAGGCAGGGTCTGGCGCCGGGATGAGGGCGGGGAGCCGGTGGATGAGGTCCAGCGGCGTGAGCGTCAGCTCGGTGCGCCCATCGGAGCCTGGCTTAGGCGAGTGGTAGACCAGCCGATCAACGCCGGTCGGCTCCAACCGCCCCGGGGCGACCGGGGGTCTGGCACAGTAGGGAAGGGGCGCTCTAGCCTGTCTCTGTCCCAGCCTTCAATCCGGACTATCGCGTCAACCGAGAAGTCCCCACTATGGTCCCAGCGTTGCATCTGCCGCCGCTCGGCCTTCTCCAGCGAGCCGCGCTGGAGGAACCAGCGCAGCACCCGGCGGCGAACCTGCGCATGCACCGCAGCCACCGGGCGCCGTGGTGGTCACCCTACGGTAGTTTCGTGAATGCAGCACGAGCGCCCGTTCCCAGGCCGTTCCCAGGCCGTCCCCAGGCCGTCCCCAGGCGTCGCTTGCTGTAGCGTCGGGCTTGCCTCAACAGTCCCAGCCAACGCCGGTAGCCGTCTTCCGGTTCAAGAACATCGCGTTCAGGACCAGTTAGGCCCCTCCGGCAACTCAGCTCAGCTACCTCTCCGGGGTAGGAGCTTATAGGAGGTTAGGGTAAGGGACCGAAAACCTGCCGGTTCTCACCCTTACCCTCTACCCTCTACCCTGTCCCTCAATGGAGAGGGAGTTGTTGGATGAACACCAATTAAGCCTTCGGTTTGGCGGCAGCGCTCTTGGCCACCTTCTCGGCCAATTCCGTCATCTCCTTCTGGGTCTGGGTGGCAAGCGCCACGGACTCCTGGGCCCTGGCCATTAGCTTTTTCCCGAACTCAGACGTCAGGTCAGCCTGGTCCTGCGCCCATTTCTGGGGATCTCTGGCCTCGCCGAGCAATTGCATCTGGCGGGTCCCAAGATCCACATATTCCCGGGCCAGATCAAACTGCTGGCGAGCGACCTTTTCCAGGGCACGGACCAAGACTTCATTAAGCTTTAGCATAGGTTCGGTCGCGTTCTTGGTGGACTCTACCCACTGTTCGAATACATCTTGTTTCATGATCGGTTCCTCCTACGTGTGAAGACAAAAGCGCCCTTTTTGCCTAGTGGACTCCCCTGGTGTTCGTCGGGGGAACGATGGCCACGCCCGGCGTCTCCAGGGAGCGATTCACATAAGTCGCCACTCTGACACCGTACCTTGACACCATCGGTCGTTTTCCAGCCTCTAGCGCCTGAAAGGCTTCCTGTCCTCAACAATCCCTCGGATCTACAAACCCCGCACGGCATAATCGAACTTTCGACATGCCTATACACGCATTAAAAGTCTTTATTAGCCCAGTGCCAACTTTATGATGGCGCGCTGCAGAATTTGCTGCACTGCAGCATAGCTCGCTAGAAGATGGTTGTCAAGCTCATGCATGGCATGAGAGACCGCTGTAGAGCCCAACGGATGTGGGATCCGAGCGCAAGTCAGGACGAATGAGACCCGTCGGCGCACAGGGGACACAGTGGGGAATTATGGTGCAATGCACAAGCATTGTGTTATGATGGTCACGCGCAATCAGCTGGCTGCGCGCCTCGGGCCTTCGGGCGAGGGCGAACAGTCGCGTGCGGGAATGTCTGGGACAAGCCACTGCCTTCGGCACGCCCGCTGCGCGTCGGGGAGGTTGGCTGAATCTTTGGGGCTTCTAGAGATGGCGCGGGCCATTGCCAGTACATCGGGCGCTGTGAGGGTAAGGCCGATGCCGAAAGGCGCCGGGCGGGAATCCTCCCAGCCGGAGGTGACGTTGGCCTCTGCTGGCTCGACGACGCCTCCAAAGAGGAGCGGGCCGAACCACTTGCCTGTGGACGCGGGCAGCTGGTTCGCCCAAATCATCGGTGCGCTCAAGTACTACGAGAGATTCGGCGACCGCGTCCCGAAGGCGCTCACGGCCGAGGTGGACACCTTATGTCAGGAAAAACCCAAGAGCGGCTGTGCCAGGCAAGCGTGAACGGAGTTCTCTACAGGAGAGACAAATGCCGGCGAAAGGCGCATACTCCAGCGTGGCGCGATCTTGATCCTTGTAGTTTATGAGGCGCTCCGCCATATATCCGAAAAGACGCATTGTGGGCCTCAAACGAGCAGCGAATAATCGCAAGAACGGCCCGTTCGGATCCGCGGAGACTAGTCATTATCGTCTTAATTATTCCTTCACAATCAATCGGATAAGAGCATGTCAGACACCGCAAACCCCTTCCTCGAAACAGCCGTGGACTCCTTGCGAAAGACCGTCGACCCGTTCGGCATCGCGAGTAGTCTGCTGCAGGTACAACAAGCCTGGCTGGCACAGCCGCAAGAGCTCTCTTCAGAATTGGGTAAGCTTGGCGGTGAGCTGTGGTCTCTGCAGCAGCAGTCGGTTCTGCGAATACTAGGCGTGGCCAGCCAAGACGCGTTCCCAGCGGCGGAGCGGGACGAGCGATTCCAGGCTGAGATCTGGACTGAGAATCCCTACCTGGACACCATGAAGCAGTATTACCTGCTTTACACACGCTGGCTGGAGGACTCCGTCTTCGCCACTCCAGAGCTCCCCGAGAAGGAGCGAAAGAGGGCAGCCTTCTGGCTGCGTCAGGGACTCAATGCCCTGGCCCCCACGAACTACTTCTGGACCAACCCTTATGCAGTGCAGCGCTACATGGAGAGCGGGGGCCAGAGCCTGCTCGGCGGCCTCAAGAATGTGCTCAAGGACCTGCAGGCCAGTGACATTCGCATGGTGGACGAAGAGGCCTTCCAGGTGGGGCGGGACCTGGCCACAACACCCGGTCAAGTGGTGTTCCGCAACGAGATCCTGGAGCTGATCCAGTATGCGCCGGATAGCGAACAGGTGCGCGCCATACCCATACTCATCGTCGCACCCTGGATCAATAAGTTCTACATTCTGGACCTGAACGAGAAGAAGAGCCTGATCCGGCACCTGGTGAAACAAGGCTTCACCGTCTTCGTTACCAGTTGGAAGAACCCAACGGCGGAGATGCGCGCCACGACCTTTGATGACTATATGCTGAAAGGTCTGTTGCCTGCCGTCGAGGCGGCGCGCTCGATCTGCGCCGTGCCGCAAATTCATGCCGTAGGCTATTGCATCGGTGGCACCCTGTTAGCCTCTCTCTTGGCATGGCTCGCCGCGGAAAAGCGCTATAAGAACAAACAACCCATCGCGCACTGGACCCTGTTCGCGTCACTGGTGGACTTCGCAAACGCGGGGGAGATCGACGTATTTATCGACGAAGACAGTATTGCCTCGATAGAGAAGATGATGGCGATGCGCGGCTATCTGGACGGTGGCGAGCTGGCCATGGCGTTTCGCATGCTGCGCTCCAATAGCCTGATCTGGCATTACTACGCACACCACTACCTGTACGGCGAGGAACCACCACAGTTCGATGTGTTGTACTGGAACATGGACTCCACACGGTTGCCAGAGGCCATGCATTCCTTCTATCTGCGGGAGTTCTATCTGAACAATAGACTGGCGCAGCCCGACGCCGTGACCCTGGGTGGGCACCCCATTGACCTGGGCCGAATTACGCAGCCGCTCTATGCGGTCGGGGCAGAGCAGGATCACATCACTCCCTGGAAAGAGACCTTCAAGACCTGCAGCCTGGTCAAAGGGCCCGTGCGCTACGTGCTCGCCACCTCCGGCCACATCGTTGGCATCATCAACCCCCCGGTGGATCCGCCTAAGCGCCGTTACTGGGTTGGGGAGGCCTCGGGGCAGACCGATCCAACGGCTTGGGAGGAGGGGATCCATAAACAGCCCGGCTCGTGGTGGCCCGACTGGTGGAGCTGGCTCGGCGAGCAGTGCGGGCCCCTACAGGCGCTACCGACGCTGGGTAACAAGGCGTATCCTGCGCTGACTCCTG
>Ga0210097_1000648_pt1 | contig 10843 bp, 10 predicted proteins | sample Joice_CattailNLA_2_FD_185521 | JGI IMG/M metagenome (GOLD analysis project Ga0210097, IMG submission 185521) | Wetland microbial communities from San Francisco Bay, California, USA, that impact long-term carbon sequestration - Joice_CattailNLA_D2... | ecosystem: Environmental > Aquatic > Marine...
TCGCCACCGGCGTTGAAGATTCTCCTGAACTCGGAAACTCGAACTCCAAGTGTAGCGAGCGCCTCACCCTGCAACCACGGGTAGGCGCATATTAGGAAACTCGCATATGGCGGCTCATGACAGCTTAGCTAGTTCTGGGCCGAATACTTACGATCGTCCAGGGCTCGCCGTGCACAAGGGCCTGGACGCGTTCGATCCCGAGTTGCCGGATGAAGATGTCCGGGTCTGTCCCGGCCGGTTCGAGCGACGCGACGATGGCCGCCAGGCTGGGTGTCAGAGGTCGCCTGGCCCACCAAACATGTAAGCGGTTCACCGGCGGCTGGAGTCCAACACTCTGTTCTCGTTGGGTTTCCGCGCCTACTTGATGGCAGGGAAAGCCAGCCTCGATCAGTCGGAGATCCTCGCCGTCGCCCATCTGGCTTCCTCGAAAAAATTTGCTTCCGGTCCCGGTTGGCCCATACTTTGTCAAGTAGAGTGTCAACCAGCCAAATATTACAACAGAAACACCCGTGGAGAAGCTCGCAAAATCCCCCCTCGTGTACGTCGTCGCCCAGGTACGGATCGGGGCGGTCCTCAAGATGGCCGACTACGTCCCCGAGATCCAGGAGCGCATGCGCAAGGCCGGCTACTCGCTCTACCGACCGAGCGAGGTCCGGGAGCTCGAGTTCGGGCCCGGCGGCACGGAGACCCGGGTGACGCGGCAGTGGGCCTTCGATCGGATCGATCGTCGTACGGGCTTTTTGGTCCAGACAGGTTCCGTCGCCTTCCATACGACCGCCTACGACACCCACGAGGCGTTCTTCGCGGATCTGCAGCAGGGCCTGGAGATCGTGCAGGATGTCGCGGGCATCGCGGCGAGCGAGCGGCTGGGGCTGCGCTATGTCGATGCCTTTCAGGCCAGCGCCGACCATACCCTTGCCGACTATCTCAAGGAGGGGTTGCGCGGGGTCGGACTGGAGCACATCGGTGCCCGGCGGCCGAGGTCGTTCACCAACCTGATCATGGAGACCGATGTCGGTGGCCGGTTGGTCGTGCGCATTGGCTTGAACCCCGAAGGGGTGCTGCCACCGAACCTGGTCCCGCAAGACCTGGTTTCCGCGCAGGCCTTCGACGCGAACAAGCCGGTCGGAATTCTGGATTACGACCACTTCGTCGAGAAATCCGAGGCGTTTTCGATCGAAGGGGCCATGGATCGGTTCAACGGGCTCCATGGAATCCTCTCGGAGGCCTTCCGCGAGACCGTCTCCGATTTCGCATTGGAGGACTGGCGATGAGTGCAATGGTGTCGATATGGGGTGCCCCGTCTCCCTGGCAGTCTTGGTCCTTGGGCTCGGAGGATTTTGGCTACTCGGCGACCGGCGCCGGTGCGTCGGTGCCTTCTCCCTCGACCGGACCGGGCTGGGTCGTTGCCACGATGCTCGCAACACTGGCCACGACTGCTGGGACGACGCCCACGATGGCATTCGAGTCCCTGGTTGGCACCGGGGGATCGTTGGACAGCCTGGTCAGCGAAGATCGGACGGATGCGGTCGCGGCCGAGTCCTGGAAAGGGCTGTTCGAGCGAATCGGCAAGCAGGCCAAGGCGGATGCCGCGGATGTGCTCGCGGGGGCCGATCTGATCGCGGAGATCAAGGCCACCCTGGGCGTCAGCATTACCGATCTCGCCTCCATTGCCGGGGTCTCGCGCCAGGCGGTTTATGACTGGATCGGCGGCGGGCAGGTGAGCGACGCAAACTATGACCGTTTGCTGGAGCTTCGGCGGGTGTGCCTGGATTGGCGGTCGCTGACCAACCGTCCCCTCGGGCGCCTGCTGCGCGCGAAGACTGCCGAGGGACGATCCTTGCTGGATCTGCTGGGTGAGGAGCCCGGAGATCGTTCCCTGATCCAGTCGCACCTGGAGGCTTTGGCGAAGAGGGCCGCGGAAGAGGAGGGCCAGCGCCAAGCGCGAAGGGCGAGGCTCGCACCGCTGAGCGACAAGGATCGTTACGAGAACGCGCTGACGCATGCCATTCCTGCATCGCATTCGTAAGCTGCTTTGCCCCAAGGCGACAGTTACCGTCGAGGAACAGGAACCCGGAGAGCCGGCGTCGATCAAAGAGCGGGGCTGGCGACAATGGTCCTTCGTCAGCACCCCAGACGTGCGATCGGTGCTCCGTGGGATGTCGCTGGGGGCGGGCTCGCCGGAGCTGGCTAAAGATGCTCGGCTCCTGGTGGTCTCGCAAAGCTGCGACCTGGTGCATCACTGCTATGCATCCGAGCCGGTCGCGGAGGCCTATCTGTGCGAGCCGCTGGCTCAAGGTGCCCAGCCAGACGGAAACCTGACCGCGGGCAAGAATCCCCGGGAGCTGCACCTTCCCTTGGCGTCGGATGGGACGGAGCATTGGTACCGCATCCACTCCAATGGGCGAGTGCTGCTGCCGAGACATGTTCTGGCGGGTGTCGATCCCGACCTGTCTCTCGTCGTGCCCGAGCCCTCGGTTCGCATGCTGCAACGGTGGATCATCAATCGCGTCGTGCGCACGGCCTTCCCCGACGCGTTCAACCATCGTACCCGCAAGGCGCGAGGAAAGCTGGAGGACCGTCTGAAGAAGGCGGGCACCCACCTCCTCGGACTCTACGTGAGCCTCAACACCTGGGATGAACTGGGTGACGACGAGGTCTACGAGGTCGACTTCGTGGGGCTCATCCCTGAAGGCTTGGCAGAGGGGGAACGCCAGGCGCTCGTGAAGGCGTTCGGTGAGATCGCAGCGGCCTACGAGAATTCCGATGGGGTTTCGGTGGTCGATTATCGGGTTCAGGACGAAGAAGAGGCATCGATGAGCCTGCTTCGCACCCATCGTCTGTTTCCGCTGGACTATCTCAGCCTCAGGGACTCGCTTGGCGGAGAACTGCCCCCATTGCCGTAGCGGGCTCGCTGGGGCGTTTGCTTCTCTTATCTCGATCGGAACATCTCCAGCATGGTCCAGATATCCGGGTCATTCGGATGCCCCCCGAGCATGATGCGCAGCCCGGAGAGCGCCCAGCGGTTGGCGCTGGGGCCGAAGCTGGTGGTGCGGGAGAGCCAGTAGGCGGCCTCCTCGCGGGTGAACTGGGCGACCCGGTAGGCGATCAGCTCGACCCGGTCCAAGTCCTTGAGTCGGTCCTGGAGGCGGAAGATGAGGCCGAGCTTGGCGCCGGCCTCCTCGTTCAGCGGCAGGTTGGCGCGGATGCGCAGGCCTTCGGCGGTCATGTAGCGATCGAGCTCCAAGGGGATACCGGCCGCGTCGGTGACCGGCTCCAGGATGCGCCGCAGCACGGGCAGGCAGCGATGTTGGGGCTCGCCGTAGAGGCTGCCTCGCTCGATCAGGACCGGCCGGGCCTTCGGCCGCTGGCCTGCCGCATCCCGCACGTCCCCTTCGTCGTCGCGGAACTGCCGCTCTTTGATCACCAGGACCGGGATCGGCTTGTCCTTCCACTCGGTAATGCGCAGCACGAAGGGGGCCTTCGCGTTCAGCTTGGCCAGGCGCTCGGCGTGGTACTACTCGAGGTCGAGCTTCTGTTTCTTCTTGGGCATGCGGGTGTGTGATCTCTTAGCCGCGGAGATGCTCGACCAGTTTGCAGTCGGGTTGCGGTGCGCTTATGAGGATCTGGACCTCGGCCTGCTGCTGGTCCGTCAGATCGAGGGCGATATCGAACAGCTCATCGAGGGTGCGGATGTCCTCCGGCGCCAGGGTCTGGAGCTGGATGTTGAAGATGCCGCCCTGGGGGAGCTTGAGGCCGCTGATCTCCAGGTAGTCGATGGTGGACTTGCCGCCGCTCTTGTAGATCTGGGCGAGCTGTTTGAGCAAAGGCAGCACCTTCTTGCGGCCCTCGTCGCCGCCGATCTGGATGCCCGTCGGTTGTTTGGTGACCCATCCGCGCTTGCTGGCCTCGGGCTTGGTGACGACCTTGTACTCTGGGCTGACGGTTTCACATGACCCAGTCGCTGGCACCCCGCAGGGCGTCGGGCTCCTGGTCCGGGTTCTTGTCGGCGGTGTGGACGTAGAAGTGTCCGGCCTTGATCAGCTCGTCGACGGCCTTGCAGATCTCCTGGGTCGGGACGCTTCCGTGCGCCTGCTCGACCTTGGAGGCGATCTCGGCCACGGAGCAGTAGCCGGAGGCGTTGATCTCGTCCTGGACCCATTGGCGGATGCGCGTGGGGTCGGGTTTGTCCGACTCGGTCCAGTTGCGCTTCTTGGCGCCCTGGGGCGTGACGATGCTCCAGCCTGGGTCGGTGAGGGTGACCTGGTAGGGGATCTCGCCGGTATCGCGGGAGTGAAACTCGGCGGGCCTTTCGGACTCGGCCTCGCCCATGCGGAACAGGCACCAGGCGCCGTGATTGACGCCGGCGCGGATCAGGGTGTCGAAGACGCTGGGCTCCTCGAGCACGGGCCAGTCGCGGCGGCGGGCGAAGTCGGCGCGGAGATCCGCCAGGGTGCGATAGTCCTGGTTGGCGAAGAAGAGCTTGGCCGCCGAGGCGCCGGCGGTGGTGCTGCCGGCCAGCTCGGCCGTGACTAGCTCGCCGTCGTTGAGCAGGACCTCCTTGATGCGCTCGATGACGGACGCGCCGCCTTCGCCGCCGGCGGTGCTGATCTCGCGGCGAACGATCTTGCCGCCCTGGCCTGGAAACCAGAGGTTGCGGTAGGCCTGGGTGACGACGGTGACCAGGGCCTGCTCGCGCTCCTTGGTGTCGCGGCTGAAGGTCTGGTCGCTGAGGGCCGACTCGGAGAGGCCATAGGCGGCCGGGTCCTGCTTGAGGATGCGGCGGGCGAGCACATCGACGGCGATGCTCTGGAGACGGTCGCGCAGCTCCATGGCGCGGGTCTCCTGGTTGTCGAGCATGTCGTCGCCGGGACGCTGGTCCCCCGTGACTCTGACGGTGTCCGGGATCAGGAGCAGGACCAGGTTCTGCTCGATGCGCGGCCGGTTGGGGCCGGCCTGGGTAATCAGCTCCTCGGGACGGATGCTGTCGGCATCCAGCGCGATCAGGGCCAGGGTCGGCTTGCCGGTCTTGTCCGGGATGCGCTCTGGGACGGCGACCTCGGGGATGACCTCGAAATGGTGGTGTCCAGCGGAGACGACCTTGCGCGAGGTTTGGCCGAGCAGCTCCTCGATGCGCTCGGAGCCGCGCAGTCCGCGGCGGATGTCGGCAAGTACGCGGTTGATGGAGACGCCGGTGCTGGCGTAGTAACGGCCCTCGGTCTCGGAGTAGCGCAGGTAGTAGGCGTTGGAGCGGATAGCATCCAGGGCGGTCTCGACCTGGGGCGGGGTCATACCGGGGAAGGCGGTGGCGAACAGGGCGTCCTGCTTGTTGATGCCGAAGACGTTGGAGGCGAGTCCATCGCCGAATCCGGCCAGGCTGTGCAGGAAGACGGTCTTCCAGGTGTCCTCGTAGAGCGGGAAGCCCTCCGGATGGGGATTGTGCTTGTCCATCAGGGCCGCGTTGCTGTCGCGGGAACCCAGCTCGCTGCTGTCGGCGCCACCCACGTCGGCGGTGATGATGGGCAGCAGCTCGGCGCTCTCTGTGCGGCTGACAAGCTCGTCGGAGAGGCGGTGGTCGCGCAGGTCCAGGTGGCAGGTATGGATTGCCGGAACCGCGGCCTGTTTTCTCCAGAGGTTGGAGACGGTCAGGGCAAGGACGCGCAGGACGCCGCGGGTCCCCTGGAAGGTCTCGACCGTGGAGAGCTTCTCGGTGAGGTAGTCCACCAGGGTCGGGTGAAAGGGGTAATGGGTAACCATGCGTTCGCGGAAGGTTTCCTGGCGCGCGGCCTCCGGCAGCAGGGTCGCGGTGCGCCGGTACATGTCCATGTAGGCGTCGGCGGTGCGGGCTGCGGCGTCCTGGTCGATGCGCCCGAACAGGCGCCGTGCGAGCACGCGCGAGATCTCCTGGCCGCGGACCGGCGTCACCGTGGTCACGTCGCGGGCGACGACGCTGCGGACCTCGCCGTCGGCGCGGCGGGCAATGTCCAGGGCTTCGGTCTTGCTGACCTCCTCGCCCTTGGCCTGGGAGATGATCTCCGCGAGCATCGCGGTCTGGCGGGCGAAGGCGTCCTTCTGACTGGCCAGGGTCAGGACTACGGCGATGCCGGTGTGATCTTTGGCGTACTGGAACAGGGACATCAGGAAGGTGGCGACGCTGGAGCGACCGCCGGGGCGGGCCGCTTCGACGCGGGCGGCATAGGCCGCCAGCTCATCGAGCATGATGAGGACGCGCCGGCCTTTGAGGACCACATCGAAGTATTCGTCGCCGGGGGAGCCGAAGGAGGTCGCGGTGGCGCCGATCTCGCGGTAGAGGTCCTCGCCGCCAATCTGGAAGGCGATCTCGCCCCAGAGGGTGTAGGGGATCAGGCGCGAGCCCTTGGTCTCGTGGATCGTGACCCGGTCGCCGGCGATGCCGACGACGGTGGTCTGACCTGCGTCCAAGAGAAGGGCGGGGTCGATCAGCTCGCGCGCGGCCTCGGCGACCTCGGTACCGCGGTAAGCGAGATGGGTGGCCCCGATCAGGGTGTGGGTCTTGCCGCCGCCGAAGGCGGTCTCCAGGCGCTGGATGGCAGGGTAGCTGGCGTCGCTGCCTTTGAGGCGGCCGAAGATGTTGCGCAGCACCTGACGCATGCCTTCCGTGGGGTAGGTCCCTTCGCCGAAAAAAGCGACGGGGTCCGTGTAGATGTTCTCGATCACATCGGTCTCGCCCCGGTAGTGGCCGATGACCTGCATCAGGTTGGCGGTGAAGATCTCGGGGTTGAAGGTCCCGGCGAGCAGGTCCTTGCGCGGCGTGCATGCGTCGAGGATGGACATCGTCATGCGGCTGTTTCCTTTGGTGTGCGAGCGTGTTGTTGTTCAGCTCGATCTGCGGGTCGGCGCACCTGGCACCTCGGGCGCCTCCGGCGCCGGCTCGACGATCTCGATGCCTTCCCGCGCGCAGTAGTCGCGGATCATGACCTCGACCATGTTGGTCAGGCTGCGGTGATCCCTTGTTGCCGCCGTGCGCAACGCGGACTTGACCGCGGGCGTGATGCGGATCGTCAGGGTCTCGGTCTTGGCGTCGAGCATGGGGATCGGGACGGTCGGATCTCTGCACGCAAATGTACTGCACGATGATAGTACACTGCTTGCACGCTTTGCGGTCGACCGGGAGGGGGTTCCGGGGGTGGCCGATTGCTTGGCCGATGGCCCGATGGCGGGTGCTGGCTTCAGAGATGCTGGCTCGCTCTGGAATCGCCGAGGGGTTGGTAACCACGCTGCGCCCGGCGCCGGGCGATCTCGTCGACCTGCTCGATGCCGGCCTCGTAGGACGCGACACCGCTGCTTTGCAGCCGGCCGTGGTTCGAGCCGATGCCACCCCAGACCTTGATCAGGGTCCAGTCGCCGAATAGGTCCCGGTCAAGATGCACCCGATAGTACCGGCGCTTGTCGGGGTTGATCCAAACGAGTCGCTTCGAGGAAGGAGCCATAGGGTGATCGATTACTGCCAGGCCACGGCCCTTTTGGTGTTGGCTAGAAGTTCAGAATGCGCTCCAGTTTGCGGCCGGCGCTGATGCAGGCGATACCTGCCGCAAAGATAGCGGCAACCAATAGAAATGGGGGTTTAGGGAGCAATGGAACGTAAAACCCGGTTAAGCATCCGCATCGTTGGGGTTGCGCAATGGCCGCAACTCGCCTCGAGTGACGGCCTCGGGCACTATGAAGGAGTAGCGCCCCAACAGATTGATGTGCCGCTCGTGAACGAAGGGCGACAACCGCGCGACATCCTCAACCCGTACCGGGTAGCCTTCCTGGCGTAGCTGCGCGAGCGCCGCGTCGATGTAGATCGTGTTCCACAACACGATGATGTTGACCACCAGACCGAGGGCGCCCAACTGATCCTCCTGTCCTTCCCGATAGCGTTGGCGGAGCTCGCCGCGCTTGCCGTGGAATACATCGCGCGCCAGGCTATGGCGCCCTTCGCCACGATTGAGTTGCAGCAAGGTGGCCCGGCGCCGGTTCTCGTCATCGATGTAGTTCAGGATGTGGAGCGTCTTCTCGATCCGGCCAAACTCGGCCAGCGCCAGGGCCAATTGCGTCGGCCGATCCCCTACTTGCAAGGTGCGCATGATGCCAGTGGCTGGCACCCGGCCCAGTTTGAGGGAGCCGGCCAGACGCAAGAAGTCGTCCCAGTGCGCCTCAATCCGGCCCAGGGAGACGCGTTGCCGTGCGATCGCGTCGAGCTCACCGTAGTCCGCGTCCGCATCAATGCGCCAGAAGCGCGTGCCGCCGATGTCGGCCAGACGCGGACTGAAGCGATAGCCCAGCAGCCGGAACAGCCCGAACACGACATCGCTGTAGGCACCGGTGTCGGTCATGATCTGCGTGGGTTGCAGTTCGGTTTGCTGCTCCAAGACGACCGCCAGCAAGACCAGACTGTCGCGCAGTGTGCCGGGCACCGTGATGGCGTTCAGGCCCGAGCATTGGTCGGACAGCAAGTTATACCAAGTGACGCCCCGGCCGAATCCGAAGTATTTGGGATTGGGGCCGGCGTGTACGGTGCGCACCGGCACGACAAAACGCATCCCGTCGGCCGACGCCACCTCACCGCCACCCCAGGCGTGTGCCAACGCGACGCGGTTCTGCGCGGCCACCAGCAGGGCGTTGGCGGCGACCAGGGTGTCGTCGCGCAGGTAATTTTGATTGACCCAGGCCAGCCGCTCGCGCCGCAGCGCTTGGACGTCATGGCGCACCAACGGTTCAGGACCTGTGTTGCAGGCCTCGGCGAGCAGTACCGCGCACAGGCTGGTGGTCAGATCCTGGGCCCTTGCCGTGCGCTCGGTAAGATGGGTGAATGCCTCGGTGAAGCCGGTGCGGGCGGATATCTCCAGCAGGATTTCCGGCAGATCGACTTCTGGCAGCCTGGCGACGACCGCCTCCCGCAGCGCCACCAGTGACGCGGGTTCCTCCAATTTGGGGGTGTAAGCCCAAAGCCTCGAAAATTCCGTGACCTTTGTAAAACAGTGCCTTACGCTACGCTGGCGACGACCAATATCGCTTCCAAGTCAGCGGGGTTTTTGCGGTCGTGGAACACGTAATTGCCAAGAAAGTGGATATGCTGACGCGATGACCAACAACTCACGAGACATCCATGTATCTGAAATCACAGACTAATTCTGTGCTACACTGTCCGTGGCTTTGAACAGATCATCATCTATCTGGATGCTGTCATGGAGAAGCTTCATTTGACGTGACGGAATTTTCGAGGCTTTGGGCTTACACCCCCATAAGGGGCCGGAGAGGGCAAGCGCCTTGCCGCAACCATGCCGTGCTACAGGGTATCTGACCAGGAAGTGGCAGATTCTTGGGCAATCCCCGGCGGCCTTCGCCGAAGCTACCGGACGCCGGGGATCTGGGGCTTTTTGTCCGGCACGCGCCGGCGCTGGCACGACGGGGCTGGACAGACCTGATGCACAGGGGCGAAGTCCGTGGACGGCGCCCATCGGGCGGTGATCTGTACTCGAGAGGCGGAAGCCGAGGTTGTTGTTGCGGTTCGACGGCTCGTTCCTGTTGCGGTACGCCGAACGGCAGTTGTCGGCGTCGTTGTTCCAGGAGCCGCCGCGAATAACCCGGTTGGAGCCCGTGTCCCGTCAGCCGTCGATGATACTAGCCGCCAGGACCTGGCGGCGCAAGCGATAGGAATCGGCATGCGCGACATGGGCAAACAGGCTCGTGCTGCGCTCACTGAGCTCGCGCAGGTCGATGCGACCCGCTTGGTAGGCATGCTCGATGGCCCGCACCTGGCGTCGAAAGCGCCGGCGTGTACGCTGATTGAGCCGAACGGTCCCCGGATAGATGCGAAAGCCGAGAAAGGAGATGCCCTCCCCCACCAGCGCGATCCGGGTCGCCTGCGCATTGAGCCCCAGAAGCAGCGGATCGGCCAGGAAGCCGCGGATCTCGGCCAACAGCCGATGCAGGCTCGGCTTGTCGTCGGCAAAGAGCAGCAGGTCGTCCATGTAGCGCAGATAGCCCTTGACGCGTAGAGACTCCTTCAGATGATGATCCAGCTCGCCGAGGTAGAGGTTCGCAAAGTGCTGGCTGGTCAGATTGCCGATGGGCAACCCCCGGCCGGCCTCACCCTCCGGCGGGCCATGGTCAATGATACGATCCAACAACGCCAAGAGCTCCGGCTCCCTGAACAGCCGCGCCAGCAGCCTTCGCAGCACCGCCTGATCCACCGAGGCGAAGAAGCGGTGTACGTCGCACTTGAGGAAGAACGGCCAGCGCTTTGCAAATTGCTGCGCGCGGGCGATCGCCGCATGGGTCCCTTTGCCGCGGCGGCAAGCGTAGCTGTCGAAGATCGACCGGCGCTCGAAGACCGGCTCCAAGACGTCACAAATGGCGTGGTGCACGACCCGATCACGGAAGGGTGCGGCGCAGATTTCTCGCCGTTTTGGATCTTGGATCTCGAAGGTGCAGAATGCGCCCGGACGATAGGTCCCGGTCTTCAGCTCTTCCTGCAGGGCGATCAGGTTCTCTGGGATTTCCCGTGGCACTCTATTCTCGTAAAATCAGTTAGATAAGCTCAAAATTAAAAAAACTTATGCATGCCTAAAAGATAGCGCGAAATCCTGCAAGTCTTTGATTTTTCACGCGTACAACTTGTACCCGAAGAGGTCAAGGTAAATACGTTGAAAGAGATGCTTCGTGTTGAGAATGCCGTAACAACGTCGTTTGCTCGACTTTGGCCATTTTTGAGCTTTCGCGGGAGGGCTAAGTGCCGCCCCGAGCGATGGTGACGGACGCGATGGATTTGGCGGCAGAGGGCTGCGGGCGCTATCGTCTGCTGTCGACCAAAACCTCA
>Ga0210097_1000649_pt1 | contig 10839 bp, 9 predicted proteins | sample Joice_CattailNLA_2_FD_185521 | JGI IMG/M metagenome (GOLD analysis project Ga0210097, IMG submission 185521) | Wetland microbial communities from San Francisco Bay, California, USA, that impact long-term carbon sequestration - Joice_CattailNLA_D2... | ecosystem: Environmental > Aquatic > Marine >...
CTATTCCAAGCAGCATCCCTTGTACCGGGCGCTGAAAGAGTTCGGAAAGATCGAGAAGTCCCTCTTCATGCTCACATGGATCGACAACGTGGAACTGCGCCAGGCGGTCGAAAAGCAGCTCAACAAAGGGGAAAACGCGAACAAGTTCGCCGACGCGACCTATTTCGGGCGCAATCAGGAATTCCTCCACGCCGAAAAGTCCGAGCAGGAAATGGCTGACGGCTGCAATCGGCTGATCAGGAACGTCATCATCTGCTGGAACTATCTGTACCTCTCCCAAAAGATCGCGGAAGAGACGGACGAAGAGCGACGGCAGGCCATTATCGAAGCCGTGAAGCACGGATCGATCGCCACCTGGGCGCACTTCAATTTGCACGGGGAGTTCGATTTTTCCCCGGACCGGTTGCGGGACGCAACGGAATTCGACCTTTCGAAAATTCTTGAGGTTGATATTGATCTGGAGTGATTTTGGAAGCTGAGAACTTTGGCTTACATTTCAGGAAAGCCGTTTCGGAAAATTCCTGTGAGGAGTTTTGTACCTTTGTTGGGTTTTACCCACTAACGCGCACCGGTCCTGAGCGCAATTGATCGAGCCACGAGCTGCGGCCTTGCGGCGGCACTGTCAGCAAATCTTCCAGGCGCATCCGTTGCTCGTCCGTAACGCCGCGCCCGAGCCGCTTCCACAGCCGGTCTTCGACGCGGTTGCGCAGGCGGGCCACGAAGCGTTCGAGGGTCGTGCAGCCCGGCAGGAGCACCTTGTGCGCCAGTAGCCAGGTCGTTGCGCGATCGAACAGAACGCCCGGTCGCTCGGTGCCGGTCCAGCACAGGGCATAGAGCCACCGGCACAGCCGGAAACCGACAACAGGGTCGGCCCAGTCGCAGAAGCCGTATCGCGAGCGGATCTCCGCCGCGTGTTCCCATCGCTGGTCTGCGCTGCGATAGCGTGGCAGTTGATCGAGATTCGTGACCCGCAATTGCCGGACGAGGGTTTGCAGCACCGCGCCTGGCACTTCCAAAGGGTCTTCGAGGAACGTGCCGAGAAAGCGCGCGGTGGTGAGCTGCAGCGCAAATCCTAGCCGGTTGTGGTCACCGCGCTTGGCGCCGATCACCGCGTGGTCAGCGTCATCCAGATGGAAAAAGCGCGCCAAGTCATCGGCGCTCGGATCGCCAGCGTATCGGCCGTAATGGGCGCGTTGTTCGGAAGTGAGGAATTGGACGGGCATCGAGTCACGGCCGGGCCGGTTGCACAAACGACCGTTTGCGCAACGATGGCCGGACTGCCGTCCGTCCAGGCCTTGCGTGTTGCATAAACATATTGCAGAATAATACAAATTAGCAACAGGTTTGTGCAACGATGCTGATCGGTTACGCGCGAGTTTCGACCCAGGACCAAGATGCGGCAGCACAGCTTGCCGCGCTGAAAACCTTCGGGTGCGAACTGGTCTTTCAGGAAAAGGCCTCGGGCGGCCGGTGGGACAGGCCGGAGCTGCATCGCCTGCTGGGGCAATTGCGCAAGGGCGACGTCTTGGTGGTCTGGAAGCTCGACCGCCTGTCACGCTCCCTGAAAGACGTGTTGGTCCTGATGGAGAAGGTTGACCAGGCCGGGGCCGGTTTCCGCAGTCTGACCGAGGCGATCGACACCACCTCGCCCGGTGGCCGCATGCTGATGCAAATCGTCGGGACCTTTGCGGAGTTCGAGCGCGCGATGCTGCGCGAGCGCACGCGCAGTGGCCTGGATGCGGCACGCAAGCAAGGTCGTGTCGGTGGCCGCCGCCCAAAACTCAAGACGCACCAACAGCAGGAGATCATGCAGTTGGTCAATTCCGGACAGAAGACCGCGGCGGATGCCGCCAGACTGTTCAACGTCCATCCGGCTACCGTGTCGCGTCTCTTGCACCGGGGCAAGGTGCCTTAACCGGGTTTTACGTTCCACTGCTCCCTAAACCCCTACTTGCGGTGCCAGTGCCGGGTCACGGGGCCGGTACCGGCGAGGTAGCTTTCGACCTGCTGCGGCTCGACGTCGGTGATGGCAACATCGCCCACCGCCTTGCAGAAGGCCTTCAGGATGGTGGCTTCCGTGCGAAAACGCGACCCCATCGATTGCTTGAGGGCGACATAGTCCTGAACGACCTGGGTGAGATTCATAGCAACCCTCCCAAGTCGAACCGTGCCACCTCACGCAGCCCGGCCAGATCGACTTTGGCATAGTGACGGGTGCTACTGAGGCTGCGATGGCCGAGATGATCACTGATGGCCTCTAGCGACAGGCCTTCGGCGAGCAGATGACAGGCACAGGCGTGACGCAACGCATGGGGACCAAAGTGGGAAGTGTGGATACCCAGGTGGTCGAAACGGCTGCGGGTGACATGGTAGGGGGCGCCGGCCGAGAGGGGGCGGAAGGGGGCCTTAAGGGTGAGAAACACCTCCCGGCGTCTACAATGTGGACGCGCCTCTTGGAGGTAGCGCACGATAGTGCTGCCCACTTCATGGGTCAGGGGGTAACGCTGGGAGCAGTGTTGCTTGGTGCGCACAACCGCTATGCGCTCTTGCACCCAATCGATATCTTCGAGCCGCAGCCTCGCCACCTCACCGCTACGCAGGCCATAGACGGCAAAAGCAGCAAGATGGCACGATCGCGGATGTCGCGCGGTTGTTGGCTATGGGCCGCCGGAATCAGCTGCTGGAGGTCTTTCCAGGCGGGACCGGCCGGCAGTGTTTCCTGGCGGAACAGGCGCGGCGTTTCGATCGCTGCGGCGATTCCCGTCCGGCACCATTCTTGGTCTCCGGCGTACCGAAAAAATGCTCGTAGTGCCTTGGCGCTACTGGCGATGGAGACGCGGCACCAATGTGCCCCTTGGCGGGAGAGGAAGGCATCGGTATCCTCAACGCGAACCTCCGCGAAGGGATTCCCCCGTGTGCTGAAGTCGATGAGAAAGTGCTCGACATGCCACTGGTAATTGGTCGTCGTTGCCGTCGAAAGACCGCGTTCATGCGTCAAGTAGCTGATGAAGGCATCTACCAGCGGGGCAAAGGGTTTCGGTGGAGGTTCGGGGGTGCACAGCCGGCCCAAGTACCGAAGCCAGGCGGTGGCAGTCTGCACGAAAAAGACCCGCGGCCACCGAAGCGTGCGAGCCCGACGGCGGCGCCTCTGTTGTCTGGTCCAGCGCTCAGCGGCCGTTTCGACCGCCGCGAGCGTGATCGAGTAGCTGGAGGTCAAGTCCAGTTCCCGAACGACGACCAAAAGCTCCCGTGCCAGGCGCACCAAGGTATCCCGCGCCGCCCCCTCCTCTGCGCGTTGAGCCAGGAAGCACGCACGTTCCGATGCCAGGGGAGCTGCGAGCTGGCGGGCGACTGCCGAAGGTCGTTTGAATAGCTTCTCGAACAACGTCAGATCTCCTCTACAAAAAAAGATCTGACCGTATCCGAATCGGGTTATGTGGCGTCCAAGAAGCTAAAAGTTTAAAAGCGACGGCCGGTTAGTGCCTCAGCGCCACATAACGGGCGACGCCACATTACGGATCTTATGTGGTGCACCACATAAGATCCGGGAAATCCGGCCGTCCGGGATCGTAGGGGGGCTTACGGAAACGTGGGCTATGGTCAGGGCTAAACGGGCACGTAAAGCGGAAACGCCGAAACAGACAAGCTTGGACCTAAGGTTGCGCGCGTCGTATTTCTATCCCGACCATGACGACCGCCTCACGTTTCCACTTCTCGCTTGATCGATTACCGCTCTCTAAATTAATAGACACTCCAGACGGATATGAGTTTGATTTCTTGGCGCTGGTATATCCGATTATCAAATAAGATAACGATATGAGCGGCGGGGCCTTAAGTTGGCGCGTATGCCCCCCCTTCAGGCTCATGTCTCGTTGGAAGAGGTTAGGCGTGGCCTGTTCCGGTGCCCTCGGGTATGATCATCTATCCTAGGCTGCGGTTTCTCTGGCGGAGCGATTGCCCGCGCAGGGCGATAGATGCTTTCGATCTTGTCGCGGCAGGCCGACGGACGCCACCTGATGGCGCTGCCGCACGCGATGTGTCGCGACGCCACCGGGTCGCTGGCGCCAGGTCAGTGACCGTGGGCCTTCGCGATATCATCGAACGACTCTCAACAACGTAAGGAGAAAGACGTATGCCCCAGATCTCGAGACGTTTCGGACGCGCTCTGGCCGTTTGGACGGCGGCGATGGTGATAGCGTTGGTTTCCGGATGGGCCGGAGCCGAGCCTTTGGAGAATCCCAACAGCGCGCCCATTACGACCATCCAGAAGTACAATTACATTCCCTCGGAAGCCTTGCCGCCCGTAAAAGGCGTCAGCGGGTACAAGTGGAAGGACAAGACGGTCGTCTTTCCGATTAATCTATGGATCGGCTGGGCGCCCATCATCATGGCGAACGGGGGTACCGAGCCGAGCGAGGACAGCGTCTTCTACAAACGTTACGGCTTCAAGCTGAAGCTGCCGATCATCGACGATCCCGTCCTCGCGCGGGATGCCTTCGCCGCCGGCGAGTCCCATATCTTGTGGGGCACCCTCGACATGATGGCGCTGTTCGCCCCGTCCTTGGCCAAGGATTCGCGGTCCGCGCTGCGCGTGTTCCAGCAGATCGACTGGTCGAACGGCGGCGACGGCGTGGTGGCACGCGGCGGTATCAAAAGCATCAACGATCTCAAGCCCGTTGCGGGGAAGAAGAGGGTGATCGCGCTGGCGCAGAATTCGCCGTCCCACTATTACCTGCTCAATCTGCTGTATTACGCGGGCATCAAGCCCGACGAGGTGGTGTTCAACTTCACCGGCGACGCTTTCCAGGCCGCGGCCGCCTTTGTCAACGATCCCACCGTCGACGCGGCCGTCAGCTGGGCGCCCGATATCTACAACATCTCCGACCCCACGAAGAGCGGCATCAAGGATGTGAATCTGATCTCATCCACCGCTGACGCCAAACGGGTCATCACTGATGTTTGGGCGGCACGCGCGGATTTCGCCAAGGATCACCCCGACGTCATCGAGGGCCTGGTGCGCGGAATCTTCGACGGCATGCAGATGATGAGCGACGACAAGGAGAAGGCCGCCGCCCTGTTCGAGCAGGCCTTCAACCTGCCCAAGGGCGAGGCCCTCACCATGATGGGGGATGCGCACCCAACCAACTACGCGGAGAACGTGGAGTTCTTCCTGAACCAGAACAACCCGAGCAATTTCGAGAACACTTGGGACAACATCAACAACATCTATCGTCTCGCCGGTTACATAAAGGATCCCGTACCTTTCGACCAGGTGATGGATCCGCGCGTGATCGAGAAGATCGCTCCGGACTACCGCGACAGCAAGAACGAGTATGTGGACGCCTTCGCTCCGGTGAAGGTCGGTTTCGACCCGAGCAAAGCAAAGCAGATTCTGACGCGTACCGTCTATATTCACTTCGCGCCGAACCGTGCCGACGTAAACGCGAGCTACGACCCGAACGCCGACGCAGTCGTCAAGGAGATCGGACGTCTCGCCTCCCAGTTCGGTGGCTCCACCATCGTCGTCAGCGGGCATGCCGACCGCTCCCGTTATGCCGAGGTGAAGCAACTCGGTGACGCAGCTCTCGAGCGGCATGCGGGACTCGTGAAGGATCTCTCCGAGCGCCGTGCCCAAGGCGTGGTGACCGCCTTGAAGCTGAAGTTTCCCGTCTTCAAGGACCAGGGCGACCGTTTCGTCGTGCAGGGCTACGGTTGGGACAAGCCGCTCTCCACCGATGCGCTGAGCCGGCGCGTGGAAGTGAGCGTGCTATCACCTGAGGCGGAGTAGTCGTCGCGCGCTCGGCGGGGTCTGTTGCCGACAAACTCCGCCGACCTCATCGGGAGCATCTGTTGGGAGGTTTTTCCCCTGTGGGCTGGCTGTTCGGGATTCGTGCCGAGACCGGTCCCGGCACCCGTCTATTGTTGTGGGCGCTATTCCTTGCCGGGGTATTTGGATTGTGGGTGTTCGCGACGGACTACCCGCAGTGGCTGAAACGTTTGATCGCCGATGCCTTCCCCCAATACGAGGTTCGTCAGGGTGATCCAATCGATCTGCGCCTGGACCGCGATCGCCAACAACTCGCGGTCGTCAGGCCCGATTCCGGCCGAGCCATTTCGCGGGATCTCCCGCTGCCGGCGGCGGCCGCGTTGCCCGATCTCTCGCCGGCCAACTACCAGGGGCTGTTCCGCCGGTTGGAGGATGACGGCCTGGGGGAATTCGAACGTGCGGGCGAGGGGACCTATAGCGCGAAGATCATAGATGTCGAACGGGCGCGCGAGCGGCTTCAAGATCTGGGGCCGCTGCCTTACCAGCTTCCGGTATCCATGGGCGAAGCCGTCGACGTCGAGATCGACGCGGCTACAGGCGAGGCCCTGTTTCGGCTCGAGCGGGTACCGGTCGGAGGGGTACGCGCGCCACTGGGGGACCTTGACGAGGAGCCAGCGACCCCCATCCGTTTGGAGCGATACCCGGAGTTGGCGGACATCGCCTCGGCCGCCGGAGTATCCGATCTGCAGCCCCATCCGCGGCCTGAGGGCAAGCGTCTGTTCCAGGGGAGGGTGACCGACGCCAAGCGCGCCCAGAAAACCGGTCTCGGGCCACGATCGACGGTTGCTGGTCTGGCAACCGGAGATCAGATGGAGCTGCGTCTGCTCCGGGACACCGACAATCCCGCTGGACACCGCTTTACCTTGTCGCTGGAGCGCACGGGCAAGAGTATGACCATTCCCTTCGCCGCGTCTTTGCTCACGCCGGCAGCCATCCCTCACTTGTCCCCGGAGGCCTATCCCGCGTTGGCCTTGACACTCGCGTCCGTCGGGGTCGGAAGAACGTCCGACGAGGCGGGCGGCCAGTGGCAGATCCTAGACCCGGAGCGGGCGCTAGCTGCGGGCTTGGGTTTGGATCGTCCCCCGGAGCTGCGTTTGCTCACGCGCAGCTCGCTGCCCAGCCCCAGCGAGCTGATCGCGAGTTTCCCGGTGCTGTGGAGCGAGCGCAATCTGCCTCAGGCCATCTGGCTGACCCTGTCCCGTATCCTGCAAGGCTTCGGCTGGGCCATCCTGGTGGCCCTGCCGCTGGGGCTGTTCATGGGCGCTTTCACCCGCATCGGGGTGCTTTTCGATCCGCTGCGGCTAACAGGGATGTACATCCCACTGCCCGCCTTGATCCCTCTGACGATCGCCTGGGTCGGCATCGGGGAGCCGCAGATCGTACTGTTCCTGGCGATCTGCATGGGAGTGGTGCTGCTACCCTTTGTGGTAGCCTCGGTGCAGGGGATGCCGGCCGTATATCTGGACACGGCGCGTACGCTCGGGGCCAGCCGAGGGCAGATCTTCCGGTACGTGTTGGTCGCCATCTCTTGGCCGACTCTATTTCGGGGGCTGAAGATCAGCTTCGCCGTAGGTTGGACCTGGATCATGTTGGCGGAAGTCATCGGCGTCAACAATGGCCTGGGGTATATCATCAACACCTCGCAACGGCGCGGATATATCGAGCACGTCTACATCGTTATTGCGCTCGTGATCGCAATGGCCTTCCTCAGCAACGCCGTCTGGAACCTGCTGAGCCGGTTGCTCTTCCCTTACCAGAAAAACGAGAACTAGACCGTGTCCGAGGCCTACCTCCCACAGGGCGAGTCTCCGGCGCCACCGCCGGCAGCTGTGCCGCAGCACGATCACTTGCGCAATTTGTGCGACCTATTGGTTAGCGAAGGTGTGCTGACGCGCGATCAGCTCGATGCGGTGCTGGCGCGGCAGTCGGGGCTCGATGCGCAGGCAGACTCGAGCCTACTGAAGCGCTTTTGGCGCGACCACTATCCGCAGAACGCGTCCCCCGAGGACTGGGTCGTCAGCTTCGAGAACGTGTCCAAGCGATTCGGGCGCTACACTGCGGTTCGCGACGTCAATTTCAAAATCTACGATATCGCCGACGGCGGCGAGTTCATCAGCGTGCTTGGGCCGAGCGGTTGTGGTAAATCCACCATACTCAACATGATCGCCGGCTTTTATCCTCCCACTGAGGGCCACATCCTGATCAAGGGAAAGCCGGTCACGGGTCCGGGCTCGGATCGGGGGATGGTATTTCAGAGCTACAGCTCGTTTCCCAATCTCAAAGTCTGGCAGAACGTCGCCTTCGGATTGATGCTCAAGGAGCTGAATCGCCCCAAGAACCCCGTCACCTGGCTGCTCGAGCGGATCATCGGTATCCGCGGTGCACGTCGACGCGCCATCAGGGAAGAGGCGATGCACTGGATCGAGCGCGTCGGCTTGGAAGGCAGCGAGGACAAATACCCCCATGAGCTGTCGGGCGGCATGCGACAGCGGGTAGCGCTGGCACGTACATTGGCCGTCAAGCCGCGGGTGCTGCTCATGGATGAGCCTTTCGGTGCCCTCGACCGGGTCACCCGCTGGGAGATGCAGGATCTGCTCATCCGTATTTGGAACGAGGTCGATGCCACCGTTTTCCTGATCACCCACGACCTGGCGGAGGCGGTGTACCTGGGCGATCGCGTCTTCGTGCTTTCCGAGGCCCCTGGTACCTTGGTCGAAGAAGTGCCCGTGCCCCACCCGGACAAGCCGGCCGCGGAAATGCAGCGCACGACCGAGTTCAACATGATCGTCAACGAGATCAGCGCCAAGGTCGAGACGCGCTACTTCACTCAGCAGGCCATAGGTGGTGAGGACGAGCATGGGGGCGCCAGTGGAAGTCATCGCTTTTCTGTAACCACCGAGGATGTAAGCTCATGAAGAAATTTTTGTTGGTCGCATTGTTGATCGTGCTCGCCGGGGCCAGCTTCACCATGTGGAAATACAGCGAGGACACCGGACGGATGCCTTGGGAGTGGATTGCTCAGGACTGGAACAACTGGATGACCTTCACCAAGCAGGAGAGCCGACAGCTCGGCATGCAGGCCAAGGAGGGTGGCCAAGCCACCTGGCGTTGGGTCGGCAAGAATACGCCGGTCCTTTTCGAGAAGTCCAAAGAGCTGTTGGCGCGCCTGGGTTACAAGGAAACGGAGCAGCCTGTCGCCGAGCCGTCACCCGGGACCGCCGCTCCGGCACTGAGCGTACAGATCCAGCCGGTTACGGAGGATCGTCCAACGGATCCGTTGGACGTACAGAGCAACAATTACAAGTACGGCAAGGAATGGCTGGCCAGGGGAATCGCCGAGTGGAAGGTGAGCCTGATCCATCCCGGAGCCGCGGAGCGGGCGAAGACGAGCTTCGAGAAGGCAATCAGTTCCTTCGCCATGGCAAAGACGGAGCTAGGCGACAGCGCCGGCCCCGGTCTGTCTCAACTGGAGCAAAGCGCGCAGGACTACCTCTCCGACACCGAAGAGCGGCTGCAACAGATCCATCAGAGCGGCCAATAGCCTAGGCTCTGTTGACAATTGGACGGTCCGCGCGGCTGGCCTACGCTAACCGCTTGATGTTTTAAGCCTGTTGCGCAGACCAATTTGCCGTTTTCGATGGCCAACAAACTGAAAAACAAGCAGTTAGGTCAAATGTCAAGTGACCACGCAGAAGGTCAGCCTCGACGCATGAGTTGCTGAGCGCAACCATACCAACGCGTTGTGGGGAACCGGAAAAATAGTTTTCGCATAAGGGGGTAGACACGCAGGGCAATCGCATCAACGTATTAGCTGATAGTGTTGGACAAACCATTCGGCTACCCCAATGATTCTGAGTCCTTTGAATCTTGGGGAGACCAGCCCTGTTAAGGTGGCTAATTTTTAGCCAAATTAACTGGTTGATTCTCTTAAGAATGCCTCGCTTCGTACTTTAGCGAGCCAGTCGATTTCCATTAGACGTCATTTTTATCTTATTGTTTTTAAATGTTGTATTTATGCACCTTAACAGGGCTGATCTTGGGGAGACCTCATCGGTGTGCAACTTGAGTGTAGAGCGATCGATTGCGAGTCATTTTGCTGCGCTGGAAGACCCGCGTAGTTCGACACAAAGCCGGCACAAACTGATCGAGATGATTGTCATCGCTATCGCCGCGACCCTCAGCGGTGCCGACGGGTGGGTTGGCGTTGAGACGTTCGCACGCGCCAAGGAGGCGTGGCTGCGCTCGTTTCTGGAACTGCCCGATGGCATCCCCTCGCACGACACCTTCGGGCGTGTATTTGGGCTGATCAATCCCGAGCAGTTCGCCGCCTGCTTTCGCCGGTGGAGCGAGGCGGTTGCCGAGTTGATTTCCGATGAGATCATTGCCGTGGATGGCAAGACCTTGCGTCGCTCACACAACCGTGGCAAAGGCTTGGCAGCGTTGCATCTGGTCAGCGCCTGGGCGATGGCCAATCGGGTGGTGCTCGGGCAAGTCGCCACGGACGCCAAGTCCAATGAGATCACGGCGATTCCGCGTCTGCTGCAGTGGCTGAAGCTGGAGGGCTGTATCGTCACCATCGATGCGATGGGCTGCCAGACCAAGATTGCCGAGCAGATCATCACGCAAGGCGGTGACTATGTATTGGCCCTCAAAGGCAACCAGGAAACGCTCGCCGCGGAGGTCGAGGAGGCCTTCATCGACGCCGATGCCAAGAACTATCGTTATCTTATTTGATAATCGGATATACCAGCGCCAAGAAATCAAACTCATATCCGTCTGGAGTGTCTATTAATTTAGAGGTATCGTCTTTTAATATGATATCCGGACATTCTCTATTGTTGAGCTGCATACTCGGTATCCGGGAGCTGGAAGAACGAAAGTATGCATTCCACTTTATGCTGCAGGGACCGTAAAGTCGAATACAGTCGTTTCTTGAGGTCGACCTTATTTTTGACAGGTTGTCGACCGATGCGCTTGTCCTTAAGCTCTCCCCAGAGCTGTTCGGCCGGATT
>Ga0210097_1000651_pt1 | contig 10827 bp, 11 predicted proteins | sample Joice_CattailNLA_2_FD_185521 | JGI IMG/M metagenome (GOLD analysis project Ga0210097, IMG submission 185521) | Wetland microbial communities from San Francisco Bay, California, USA, that impact long-term carbon sequestration - Joice_CattailNLA_D2... | ecosystem: Environmental > Aquatic > Marine...
GTATAAGGATGGATCCCCCCGGATGACCGACAAACATGTGTTCCATCTCGCTGCGCACATCGATAAAAACGGCTTCGGGATTGTCTTTCAGGAATTCAAAAGCCTGCTTGGGTGTCAGATGTTGCATGGTGTGCTCCAAAGACCGGACTGGTTCGAATAATGAATGGCATGATGATAGCCCCAGGCAGGGTTATCAGTCTAGCGGAGAGTTTCAATTCGGTCCTGCCCATAATAGATCTCATTCCGCCGGACTTCGTGATCATGTTATGCATGGTCATTATGTCGCCGAGATTATTGCCATATACCAAGTGCAGCTGGACCCCGAGTTTGCGGAAAGTTCGCAGCGTGTTTGCACCGATCAGGACGCCACAATGGATCACGGCTAGTGCTCCGGCCGCCTTTGCTTGATTCACAGCTGCCGCGAGGGGCAATGCACGATCATGACTTTCGGATGCGATGCATATTTTCATGTTGGGGTCGCGGTCCGGGAACATCCGGTATTGGCCGTATAAACCAATTTCTCAAGCCATTCGCCAAGCACAATTGGCAGATTTGATGTCTATAACTATAATGGGGTAGCAACAATATAACCCTAATGAGGGGTATACTCTTCTGCATACGTATCCGAGGGAATGCCTCGACTGCAATTTCTGAATATATAAATCCAGTTTCAGCATACCCGGATCAGGAATTCTACAGCCAGCACCTTAAGTCATACCAACAATTTCAAAATTGGAATCAAACACAATACCAATAATCGAGTCAGTTATGGGCAAGAAAATCAATACCTTAAAGAATCCAACCCCTGCAGGTTTGGCATGGGCGAAAGACTCCGGTTTGGCCGCTTCCGCCAAACAAGAGAGTGGAAAGATGCGTGAATTAAATTCGCCTTCAGTCGCCCAGACGAGCAAAATAAATTCTCTGCTTGACGACTTGCTTGAATGCCTCATCGATTCCGTGAACGCAAGCTGCGGGATTATCAGAATACTTTCCCCGCAAGGCCAGACGCTGCGGCTGATCAGCTCGGCGGACATGTCTATGAAACTGCTGGAAGCTGAAGAAACCGCCGATTCAAATTGTGAGACATGCAGCAAGGCAATCAATGTTCGCGGCTTATATTCTGCCAAACTTCGTACATGCAAAACAATCAATGATTGTCATTATGCAGGGCATCAGATCAAGTCATTGATCTCAACTGAAATTGAAAACCTGGACACACCCAAAACACCTTTTGGAAATGTCACGCTGTTTTTCAGTGAAGCACAGGAACCGTTAAAGAACACTTCCAAAACTGTATTGGCCTTTGCCCGCATGCTGGGCGCCATCATGGAACATAACAAATCGAACCGGGATTCCAATCGTACTGACCTTATTGCAGAAAGGCAGGCCATGGCAAACGAGATTCATGACTCACTGGCACAATCCCTTGCATATACTCGGATGCGGACCAGTTTGCTGCTTGAATCCATACGTACGGGAAATGAACTCATGGTCGCCAAGTATGCACACGATATCGACGAGGCCCTTGAGAATAGCCAAAAGACTGTTCGAGAACTGATTACGGATTTTCGTTGCTCCATGGATCCGTCCGGGTTGCTGCATGCGCTGCAGGCGCTTACTGTGCAGTTCAGCCATCGCAACGAAATCGAGCTGGAATTTATCAACCATGTATCCAATCTGGAACTGCCCCTGGAATACGAAATCCAGGTGTACCACATAGTACAGGAAGCATTGGCGAATATCGCCGCACATTCAGAAGCGACAAATGCTCTCCTGATCGCGGAATTTTCCGACAATCGATATGTCTTTACGATTGAAGACAACGGAAGTGGGGGATGCGGGTTCTCCCCTGTTGAAGGGCATTACGGCATGATGATCATGCGTGAGCGCGCACAACGCATCGGCGGTGAAGTTAGAGTTGAAAGTTCGAAGGGATCCGGCACACGGGTGCAGCTATTTTTTCCAGAGCCCGGTTCTAATTGGAGAGCAGTTAATGAGTGATAGCCTGAAAGTAGTTCTTGTAGACGATCAAAACCTGTGCAGGACGGGTTTAAGTGAACTGCTGGGGAATTGTTATGGCTTTGCAGTCCTCGGCGCGACCGGAACTGTCGAAGGACTGCGCGAGTTGTTGAGAGAAAATCCCGATCTGCTGATCATGGACCTGCGCATGAAACCGCTGGACGGTTTGACAATGCTTGAAGAAATTCGCAAGGAAGGCTGCACAACACCGGCAGTTGTATTGACCATGAGCGATTCCGAGGTCGACTTGGCGAAGGCGATACGAGCCGGTGTACGGGGCTATCTGCTCAAGGACATGGCACCCGACGAAGTCGTTGATGCAATCCGGCGAGTCGCGGCAGGTGAATTGGTCGTTGCACCCGCAATGACCATCAAAATGATCGAGATTTTGCGGGGTGAACAACCCGGCGATGAGCCAAAGCACTCCCTGAAGTTGCTCACTGAACGGGAACGGGAAATATTGCAACTGCTGTCACGCGGGGAAAGCAACAAAGCCATTGCCCAAACCTTGTCGATCAGTTATGACACCGTGAAACAACATGTCCGTCATATTCTGACCAAACTCAACCTGTCCTCCAGGGTCAAAGCGGCCGTTTTGTTTACGGTTGAGCAACAGGCACAGAATAGCGACGACACGACTCTGCGTTCCTGATCATTCCCTGCCCGGGGCGCTTCACAAGCATGATTGGCATTGCATAGATCGCAATCGACGAGCAAATCCGGAATATCGTGCCACGCTTGAATAGCGCGTTATATGCTGAGCAATGCGATGATTTCCTTGATCTCATGACGCAACGTGGCAATGTTCATTGTTTCTGCCGACGCTGAAGAACGGATTTCACCATGACTGTCATCTTCCAGACGGTGACGTGCGCCACTGATCGTAAATCCTTCTCCGTACAGTAGCTCGCGTATGCGGCGTATAAGAAGTACCTCATGGTGCTGATAATACCGGCGGTTCCCGCTGCGCTTGACCGGTTTGAGCTGGGTGAACTCCTGCTCCCAATAACGCAGCACATGCGCCTTGACGCCGCACAACTCGCTGACTTCACCGATCGTGAAATAGCGCTTTGCGGGAATCGGTGGCAGCTCGGAATTAGGCTTGTGGTTTTCCATGATAGGACTTTTCCACCATGGTTTTCAGTTTCTGGCTGGGATGGAACGTCACTACGCGGCGTGCAGTAATCGGTATTTCTTCGCCGGTCTTGGGATTCCGTCCGGGGCGTTGCGGCTTGTCGCGCAACTGGAAATTCCCGAATCCGGACAGTTTTACGCTTTCACCCTGTTCAAGTTGTGCGCGTATTTCCTCAAAAAAGGCTTCAACCATATCCTTGGCTTCACGTTTATTGAGTCCTACCTTGTCAAAAAGTAGATCGGCCAGTTCAGCCTTGGTCAGTGTCGTTGTCATACTACCCCCTTACATACGTAATTGTGCACCGTGCTTTTCCAATACTTCTACCAACAATTTGATACTGGATTCGACTTCCGAATCGGTGAGAGTCTTTTGAGTATCTTGTAATAACACTCGGAATGCAAGGCTTTTTTTACCTTTCTCCAGACCTTTTCCGCGATACACGTCGAATACAGCGATTTCCCCGACATATGGAGCATACGCGTCTTTCATGGCATCGATCAGTGTTTGTACGTCAACACCCTCGTTCACCAACACAGCCACATCCCGTCTTACTGGCAGGAATTTGGCAATTTGGCTGATATGCGGCACGCTTTCCCGGATCAGTGTATCGAGTTCGAGTTCGAACCACACTCCGGTCTGCGTCATGCCATAACGTTGCTGCAATTGCGGATGCAATTCACCAATCCACCCCACTTCGATTCCGTTGCATTTTATCCGGGCTGAACGGCCGGGATGAAGGGCCGGATGGGGTGTAGCGTTGAAACTTAACCGGTTTGGCGCAATCAAGGCTTCGACATCCGCCTTTACATCATAGAAATCTACCGGTTTTGCTGCTACTCCCCATTGTTCCTGTTGGGTTTCTCCATAGGCAATGCCGGATAGGCGTTGACTTTGTGCATAATCGCCGTTCGATCTTGCAAAACAAGCGCCAACTTCGAACAGACGCACCCTGGACTGCTTGCGGTTCAGGTTGAACTGCAACGCACCAATCAGGCCGGTTATCAAACTGCTGCGCATCACCGCCATATTGCTGGCGATCGGATTCTGCAACAAGACGGGGTCTTCATTACCGCACAGTTCGCGTTCCGCTTGTTCTTCCACAAAGGAATAACTGACGATCTCCTGATAGTCGCGCGCGACCAGTGTCTGCATGATAAGCGACAGCGGCTTATGCAACTCGCTGTCCGGTAACATGTTCATGGTCGCATGCGGTGCCCGGGCGGGAATCTTCTCATATCCATACAGACGCGCCAGTTCCTCGATCAGATCAGCCTCAATGGCAAGATCGAACCTGAAACTCGGTGGCAATGCCATGAATTCATCACCTTTTCTGTTAACCTCCAAGCCAAGCCGATTCAGCAATGAAGTGATCTGCTTATGATCGAGCTCAATGCCGAGTACTTTCTCGACGCGTGTTCCGCGAAGCAAGATCGATGTACGCCCGGGCATTTCCCCGCGAACTTCGTTGATTTCTCCCGCGCAGCCGCCGCAAATTTCCAGCAGTAATTGTGTAGCCCGTTCCAATGCCAGACGGGTTGCCGCGAAATCCACGCCGCGTTCGAACCTGAATGAAGAGTCGGTTGCAAGCCCGAATCGGCGTGCCTTGCCTGCGACTACATCGGGATGGAAGAATGCGCTTTCAAGAAACACATCCTGAGTATTCTTCTCCACACCACTGCCCTGCCCGCCCATGATGCCTGCCAGTGCCAGCGCTCGCGTATCATCCGCGATAACCAACTCATCCCCGTCCAGAACGACCTGCATTTCGTTCAGCAATACCAGCGTTTCGCCTTTGTGCGCCCTGCGCACGGTGATGCCTCCTGCCAGTTTCGCCAGATCAAATGCATGCATCGGCTGACCCATCTCCAGCATCACGTAATTGGTGATGTCCACCACCGCGCTGATGCTGCGCAATCCGCTGCGCTCAAGCCGGCGCAACATCCAAACCGGCGTGGTAGCGGCTGCATTCACTTTGCGCACCGTCCTTCCGCAATACAGAGGGCAGGACTGAATATCGACCACGTTGATCTTCAACTGCTCAGACGATATTGCGGGTATCAAAGGGATATCTAAAGGCTTGAGCCGTGTACCGGTCAGCGCAGCAACTTCACGAGCAACCCCGGCTACGCCGCAACAGTCGCCGCGGTTCGGCGTCAGCTTCAGTGTGAATAGCCTGTCATCCAATTCCAGATAATCGCGCAGCAGCTTCCCTACCGGTGCATCACCAGGCAGCAAGTACAATCCACTGCTTTCTGTAGCAAGGCCCAACTCCTTTTCCGAGCACAGCATGCCGAACGACTCTATACCGCGAACTTTGGCCTGCCTGATCGCAAAACCCTTTTCGTTGCCATCACTTGCGGGCAAGACTGCACCGATCAGCGCACACGGCACTTTAATGCCAGCGGCGACATTAGCAGCACCGCATACTATGGACAGCGGCATTGCTTCGCCTGCATTGACCCTACATATATTCAACCGATCCGCATCCGGATGCCTGATTACTTCAAGAACCTCGGCGATGACGACTTTGTTGAAAGCCGGCGCGACGGGTTCCAGCAATTCGACCTCCAGCCCGGCCATCGTCAGCGTATGTGCCAAAGCTTCACTGCCCATATGCGGATTCACCCAGGTTCGCAACCAATTCTCGGAAAATTTCATCGCTGTATCACTAATTGAACTGCTTGAGGAAGCGCAAATCGCTTTCGTAGAACAGGCGCAGATCGTTAACGCCGTAACGCAGCATAGCCAAACGCTCGACACCGAGGCCGAATGCAAAACCGAGAAATCTTTCGCTGTCGATATCGACATTATTCAGCACATTGGGATGTACCATGCCGCATCCACCGATCTCAAGCCAACCGCCGTTCCAGCTCATATCCATCTCTGCGGAGGGCTCGGTGAATGGAAAGAACGAGGGACGAAAGCGCACCTGCAGATCGTCTTTCTCAAAAAAGCGTTGTAAAAATTCCTGCACCACGCCCTTGAGATTGGCAAAACTGACATTCTCATCCACCCACAAGCCTTCAACCTGATGAAACATCGGTGAATGTGTGGCATCGGAATCGACACGATATACACGCCCGGACGAAATGATCTTCAACGGAGGGCGATTGGATTCCATGTAATGGACTTGCACCGGCGAAGTATGGGTGCGCAACACGTGACTTGAATCGATATAGAATGTGTCATGCATCGCGCGTGCCGGATGATTCTCCGGGATGTTCAAGGCGGTGAAGTTGTAGAAGTCGTGTTCTATCTCCGGGCCGGATGCTGTGGCAAAGCCGAGCGAATGGAACAATTGCTCGATGCGCTGCAATGTCCTGGTGACAGGATGCAGTCCCCCCGTGCCCATACCTCGTCCGGGCAATGTTACATCCAGCGATTCTGTTGCCAGCTTCCTGGCCAGTTTATTTTGCTGCAATTCTTCTCGACGTCGCTGCAAAGCCGTCTCGATACCTTGTTTTATTTGATTGATGCGCGCGCCGGCAGCGGGACGATCATCTGCGGACAACTTTCCCAAACCTTTTAGCAGGACGGTCAAACTGCCCTCTTTGCCCAGATAACGCGCCTTGACCTGCTCCAATTCGGCATCATCGCTGACTTCCGAGAACCGATCGAGCGCCTGATCGAGAATTTTTTGGAGTTCTTCCATCCCTGACACCAGAATAATTGAAACCAATATCTGTTCGTTACACCGAAACAAAAAAGGAGGCTTGCCGCCTCCTTGATTTCTGTAGGTTGGGTTAGCAGCATTATCGCGTAACCCAACGGCTAAAGTTGGTGTTGGGTTACGGCGCTGACAATTTTCACAAGGCGTGTCTTGTTGAAAATTAAGTGCCTTTGGCGCAAAATCGCGCCTAACCCAACCTACATACCGAGGCTGGCTTTTGCTTGCACGACGAATTGTGCAAACGCCGCCTTGTCGAACACCGCGATGTCCGACAATACCTTGCGATCAACCTGAATATCCGCTTTCTTCAGACCATTCATGAACACGCTGTAGCTCATCCCCTGTTCACGTGCTGCCGCGTTGATACGCGCGATCCACAAAGTTCGGAACTGGCGTTTCTTCTGGCGACGGTCTCGGTAGGCATATTGCCCGGCTTTCATCACCGCCTGTTTGGCGATACGGTAGACGTTTTTACGGCGGCCGCGATATCCCTTGGCCAGTTCCAGAACCTTCTTGTGACTGGCACGTGCTATGACTCCACGTTTTACTCTTGGCATGGTCTGCTCCTTATGCGTAAGGCATCATGGCGCGAACCGATGCTGTGTTGGTTGCATGGACTTCAGCGGTACCGCGCAGCTGACGTTTGTTCTTGGTGGTTTTCTTGGTCAGGATATGACGTTTGAACGCTTGCGAGCGTTTGACGCTACCGCCGGCGCGGATTTTGAAACGCTTGGCCGCCCCGCTTTTGGTTTTCATCTTGGGCATGATCGCTCCTTGATTTGTGGCGCGAGGTGTTTTCCGGTGGAAAAGCTTGTCGACCCATACGCCACTTATTATCGGGACTAATTTCCAAATCATCTCAACCATCCCTTGCTGCCGAGACAACCACTGCTAATGCATTCTAGACCGCTTTTTCCTTTACTTCCTTTACCTTTATTTCCTTTACCTTTATTTCCTTTACCTTTACTTCTTTTTCCTTGATTTCCTTTTCTTTCTTCCTCGGTCTTGGCGAGAGCACCATCACCATCTGGCGGCCCTCCATCTTGGGAAACTGCTCGACAACACCGTATTCTTCAAGATCGGCTTTGACACGTTCGATCAGGCGCATGCCGATCTCCTGGTGTGCCATTTCACGACCGCGAAAACGCAACGTGATCTTGGTCTTGTTGCCTTCATCTAAAAACTTGATCAAGTTTCGCAACTTGATGTTGTAATCGCCTTCATCGGTGCCAGGACGAAACTTGATTTCCTTGATCTGGATCTGTTTCTGTTTGAGCTTGGCTTCGTGCAGCTTCTTGCTTTCGGCATATTTGAATTTGCCGATATCCATGATGCGGCATACCGGCGGATCTGCCAACGGCGAGATCTCCACCAAATCCAAATCCGCTTCATCCGCCATACGCAACGCTTCTGCGATGGTAACAATCCCGAGGGGCTCTTTTTCGACACCAATGAGTCGCACTTGGGGTGCGGTGATCATCTCATTTATGCGCTGCGATTTATCTTGTGCTATTGCAATATCTCCATTTAAACAATACGCAAGCCGTGCTACCCGTTCCTGATTTCGGATTGCAAACGCCGAAGCAGGGCTTCCAGCGTCATCTGTCCGAGATCCTCGCCACTGCGGGTACGCACGGCTACCAAATTCCCAGCCACTTCCTTATCGCCGATGATCAGCTGATAAGGTAATTTTTGCAAGCTATGTTCGCGTATTTTATAGGTAATCTTCTCGTTGCGCAAATCCATTTGTACTCGAAATCCTGCCGCGCGCATTTGACGGGCAACCTGGGTCACATATTCTTCCTGTGCCTGTGAGATATTCATCAGCGCCAGCTGTATCGGAGACAGCCACAACGGGAATGCGCCGGCATGATGCTCGATCAGGATGCCGATGAAACGCTCCATCGACCCGAGTATCGCACGATGCAGCATCACCGGGGGTTTGCGGCTGTTGTCCTCATCGACGAATTCGGCCCCGAGACGCACAGGAAGATTGAAATCCAGCTGTATCGTGCCGCATTGCCACAGACGGCCAAGGCTGTCCTTCAGCGTAAATTCGACTTTTGGGCCGTAGAACGCACCCTCACCCGGCTGAACATCGTATTTCAGGTTGTTTTGCTGCAATGCTGAAGCCAGCCCGGCCTCTGCCTTGTCCCACGTCTCGTCCGAGCCGACCCGCTTTTCCGGACGGGTGGAAAGTTGCACCAGCACTTCGTTGAAGCCGAAATCACGATATACCTCGTTCAACATCACGATGAACTTCGACACTTCCGACTGAACCTGGTCTTCAGTGCAGAATATATGGGCATCGTCCTGGGTGAAGCCGCGCACCCGCATCAAGCCATGCAGCGAGCCGGATGTTTCGTTGCGGTGACAGGAACCGAATTCCGCCATCCGCAGCGGCAGATCACGGTAGCTGTGCAGACCATGGTTGTAAATTTGAACGTGACCCGGACAATTCATCGGCTTCACCGCGTAATCGCGATTTTCCGAAGCGGTGGTAAACATGTTCTCGTGATAGTTTTCCCAGTGGCCGGATTTTTCCCACAGCACACGATCCATGATGGTCGGTGTACGCACTTCCTGATAATCGTGCTCGACAAACTTGCGCCGCATGTATTGTTCGACTTCCTGCCACAGCGTCCAGCCTTTGGGATGCCAGAACACCATACCTGGTGACGAATCCTGCATGTGGAACAATTCCAGCTGCTTGCCCAGCTTGCGATGGTCGCGTTTTTCCGCTTCCTCGAGCTGATGCAGATAGGCGTCCAGTTCCTCCTTCTTCGCCCAGGCCGTGCCGTAGATGCGCTGCAGCATCTCGTTTTTCGAGTCGCCGCGCCAGTATGCGCCCGCAAGTTTCATCAGCTTGAATACCTTGAGCTTGCCTGTGGAAGGCACGTGCGGGCCGCGGCACAGATCGGTGAAATCGCCTTCAGTGTATAGCGATACGTCTTCGCCCGCAGGTATGGATGCGATGATCTCGGCCTTGTAATGCTCGTTGATGCTCTTGAAATAGCTCACCGCTTCGTCACGCGGCAGAACTTTGCGCGTGACAGGGATATCCTTTTTGGCGAGCTCTGCCATGCGTTTCTCGATCGCGGCAAGGTCTTCAGGTGTGAACGGGCGATGATAGGAAAAATCATAATAGAACCCGTTCTCGATGACCGGGCCTATCGTCACCTGCGCATCGGGAAACAACTCCTTAACTGCGTATGCCAGCAAGTGCGCGGTTGAATGGCGGATGATCTCGACGCCCTCCGCGTCCTTGTCGGTGATGATGGCCAGTACGGCATCCTGCGTAATCGGATAAGAAGTATCCACCAGCCGGCCATCCACTTTGCCAGCCAGCGCGGCGCGCGCCAGGCCGGCGCCGATGCTTTGCGCAACGTCGGCAACCGTCACAGTCTGCGTAAAGCTGCGCTGCGATCCATCAGGCAAGGTGATGACTGGCATATTATCGATCCGCAAAAAATACAAAATGCGGCGATGCCGCACTTGAAATGACCCAGGACAACATCCGCACGCCCATGGGATGCAGTCCAGGAAAGTGCATTATAGTGTGCCCGGCAGAGTTTACCAAGTATCGCCGGCACTGTACGCGATTGAATTAATGAATAATAGACAACCCATGCAAAATTTGATTTAACTCTCATCGGATGATAGTACATGAACATGGCTTCGGATTTATACTAGCGTTCCATTAGTCGACCTTTGAAATTACAGACCCATGCAAAATGATTTGATTGTTTCACTCCGCCGTCCCCACACGGCACACGGATTCACCCTGATCGAGATCATGGTGGTGGTGGTCATCATGGGTATCCTTGCTGCACTGGTTGTACCCAAGCTGATGGGCCGCACCGACGATGCGCGCATCATTGCAGCCAGGCAGGATATCGCCACAGTGATGCAGGCCCTCAAACTGTACAAGCTGGACAATCTGCGTTATCCGACCACCGAACAGGGTTTGCAGGCTCTGATAGCCAAGCCGACAACTGGTCCG
>Ga0210097_1000653_pt1 | contig 10771 bp, 7 predicted proteins | sample Joice_CattailNLA_2_FD_185521 | JGI IMG/M metagenome (GOLD analysis project Ga0210097, IMG submission 185521) | Wetland microbial communities from San Francisco Bay, California, USA, that impact long-term carbon sequestration - Joice_CattailNLA_D2... | ecosystem: Environmental > Aquatic > Marine >...
TTCCGACGACGGCACGCGCAAGTGGCTGCTGAACGTCGGCACCGGCAATGCAGTAGAAGCGGTGTACATCCCGGAGGCAGAAAGAGGTACCTTATGCATTTCCACCCAGGCCGGCTGTGTGCTGAACTGTTCATTCTGTTCTACCGGAAAGCAGGGTTTCAACCGCAACCTCAGTGTGGCGGAGATCATCGGACAATTGTGGTGGGCTAATCGTCAGCTCGGCAAAGATGCCGAGGACAACTGGAAGATCAGCAATGTGGTGATGATGGGCATGGGCGAGCCGTTGCTGAATTTCGACAACACCGTGAGCGCGCTGCGCCTGATGCTGGATGATCAAGCTTATGGACTGTCGCGCCGCCGCGTGACCGTTTCTACTTCCGGCATCGTGCCGGCAATGGACAGGTTGCGCGAGGAATGTCCGGTCGCCCTGGCCGTGTCGCTGCATGCACCGAACGACTGGTTGCGCGACGAACTGGTACCGATCAACCAGAAATATCCGCTCAAGGAATTGCTTGCCGCGTGCCGGCGTTATCTGGAACGCGCGCCGCGCGATTTCATCACTTTCGAGTATGTGATGCTGGACGGTGTGAATGATTCGGTGCAGCAGGCGCACGAACTGGTGAAACTGGTGAGCGACGTGCCGTGCAAATTCAACCTGATCCCGTTCAATCCGTTTCCGCAAACGCATTATCGGCGCTCGGGGCCGGAGGCCATCCAGCGCTTCCGCGATGTGCTGATGCGGGCGGACATCGTGACCACCACGCGCAAGACACGCGGCGATGATATTGCTGCTGCCTGCGGGCAACTGGCGGGCCAGGTTCGGGACAGAACCAAACGAACCATGCAGCAGCAAGCAAGCGGCGGTATATAGATGAACTTGAGGAGCTCTGTGAGTCGATTAGTTTGCTTGTCGTCTTTATTGGTCTTGTCGGCAGGTTGCAGCACGCCTGCGGAAAACTCGCAAGCCCTCAAGAGTGCCAAAGTGCATACCGAATTGGCGGGTTTGTATTATCAGCGCGCGCAACTCGGCGTTGCAATGGACGAGATAACGCAGGCATTGCAGGCTGATCCCGACTATGCGCCGGCCTATAGCGTACGGGGCCTGGTGCACATGTCATTGCGCGAGGACAAGGAAGCCGAGGAGGACTTCAAGAGAAGTCTGCGACTCGACAATACGGATTCGGATACGCATAACAACTATGGCTGGTTTCTGTGTCAGCGCGGCCGGGAAAAAGAATCCATTCCCCAGTTTATGGCGGCACTAAAGAATCCGATGTATACGACCCCGGGTCTGGCATATCTGAATGCCGGAACGTGCTCCAGAAAATTGGGGAATAACAAGGATGCAAAGGAATTCCTGCAGCAGGCGCTGGTCGTTCAGCCAGGCTTGACCCAAGCGATGTTTGCCTTGGCTGATCTGTACTACGCAGAAGGCGATTATTTTTCGGCAAAAAGATATTTCGCGGATTTCGCGCAGAAATCCGACAATCTAACTGCAGAACAACTTTGGTTGGGCATCCGGATCAATCGCAAGGTTGGGGATCGCAATTCTGAGGCCAGCTTTGCCACGCAGTTGCGCAAAAGATTTCCTGATTCCCGTGAAACTCAATTGTTGACTAATGGTGAATGATGGAACATCAAAATAATTCCGAACCAGGTAATATGAATAACGCTGCACCGCAGGCTTCATTGGGAACGATGTTGCGCGAAGCACGGGAGCATCTCAATTTGAGCGTGGCTGAAGTTGCGGCCCAGATCAAGTTCGCCCCGCGCCAGATCGAAGCTCTGGAGTCTGATGATTTCAGGCAACTGCCCGAAGTCGCATTTTTGCGCGGCTTTGTGCGCAGTTACGCGAAGATACTGAATCTGGACGCGAAGCCTTTGTTGGCGGCGTTGCCGCAGGAAAAAGCGGCTGCAGCGGAATTGATACCCGCATCGGTAGAGGTACCCTATCCGGTAGACAATACATCGCAAAGGCAAAATCTGATCCTGTTGGGCGCCGCGCTGCTTCTGGCTGTAATTGCGGTAGGATTTTCAGTGTGGCATTTTACTAATCCGCAGAGACAATCCACGGTTGCGAAGCTTGAAACCCCTGTTCCCTTGACTGCTGAAAAACAGGTCAGTCCTGAGCCGATGGTTCAGAAACAAATTACTACCGCGCCATCCAATCCTGCCGAACCGAAGCGGCAATCTTCTTTAATTGCTGAGCAAACTACGAGCCGGCCAGAAAATATTCTGCCGGAAAAGCCCAAGGCCGTAGAATCTTCAAGGCAGTCATCCGCAACAGCAGCTCAATCGTCGGTTCGGGCGACCAAAACCAAGGCCAAGGCTGTTGCATCTGTTGCTCAGTCTTCTGTCCCTGTGGCCAAGACCAAGGCTGAGGCGTCTGCAACTGTAGCGCAATCGTCTGTTCGGGCTGCCAAGACCAAGGCCAAGGCTATTGAAGCTGCGCCACAAACCCAGACCACAGACAGCGGCAACAAAGTCGGTACAGAGGCTCCGAACACCGTGTTAAAACTGGTATTCGACGAGGAGTCATGGGCTGAAATCAAGGACAAGGATGGCAATATGATTTCATCCCAGATCAACCCGCGCGGTAGCGAACTGAACGTTAAAGGCCAGCTGCCGCTGTCGCTGGTGATCGGTCACGCGGCCACGACCCATGTATACAAGAACGGTCAGCCGGTCGACATGTCGCCATACATCAATTCTTCCAGCGAAGTGGCGCGGTTCACGCTGCAGTGATCATGAGTGCAGCCTTTATCAAACGCCGTCCGTCACAACGCGTGCTGGTTGGCAAGGTAATGCTGGGTGGCGGAGCGCCGGTCGTGGTGCAGTCGATGACCAACACCGATACTGCCGATGCCGCAGCGACCACTCAGCAGGTATTCGAGCTGGCCAAGGCAGGATCTGAGCTGGTGCGTATCACGGTCAATACTCCCGAGGCTGCCGCGCAAGTGGCAACCATACGCGCGCGCCTGGACAGCATGGGTTGTGATGTGCCTCTGGTAGGTGATTTTCACTACAACGGCCATCGCCTGCTGACCGAATTTCCAGATTGTGCGCAAGCCCTGGCCAAATACCGCATCAATCCGGGCAATGTCGGTCGCAGCCGGCAGGAAGACGATCCTTTCACGATGATGGTGGAAACCGCGATCCGCTATGACAAACCGGTGCGCATCGGGGTGAACTGGGGTAGCCTGGATCAGAATTTGGTGGCACGCATGATGGACGAAAACTCGCGTTTGGCTCAGCCCAAAGAGGCAAGCGTAGTGACCCGAGCCGCACTGATTGCGTCCGCATTGGAAAGCGCCACGCGCGCCGAACAACTCGGTTTGGCGCACAATCGCATCGTGTTGTCATGCAAGGTCAGCGAGGTGCAGGATCTGATCGCGGTGTACCGCGTGCTTTCGCATCAATGCGATTATGCGCTGCATCTGGGTTTGACAGAGGCCGGCATGGGCTCCAAGGGCATCGTAGCCTCGACCGCCGCGCTGTCGGTGTTGCTGCAGGAAGGCATAGGCGACACGATTCGGATATCTTTGACACCAGAACCGGGCGGGGATCGTACCCAGGAAGTGCTGGTCGGGCAGGAGATATTGCAGACCCTGGGGATGCGCGCATTTGCACCGATGGTGACGGCCTGTCCGGGATGCGGGCGGACCACCAGCAGTTTTTTCCAGGAATTGGCTCAAAGCATCCAGGCGCATCTGCGCGAGCAGATGCCATTGTGGCGCGAGCAGTATGAAGGCGTTGAAAACATGACCGTGGCTGTGATGGGCTGTGTAGTGAACGGTCCAGGTGAAAGTAAGCTGGCCAACATCGGCATCAGCCTGCCTGGAACCGGCGAGAGCCCCGCTGCGCCGGTGTATATCGACGGAGAAAAAGCCATGACGCTGCGCGGCGACAACATCGCCGGTGAGTTCACGCGGATCGTGGATGAGTATGTGGCGCGCAAATATGCCGCGCGCAATCATGATGCGACAAAACCCACGCGCAACATCGCGCTCCATTCCGTTTAGGGCATCGTTCGAAAAAGATGAGCAGCAACGAATCCCTGCAAGCCGTGCGCGGCATGAACGATATTCTGCCCGACGAATCAGGATTGTGGTTATGGTTCGAAGAAGTGGCGCGCGACTGGCTGCACAGCTACGGCTATCGCAACATCCGCATGCCGCTGGTCGAGCCGACCGATTTGTTCAAGCGCGCCATCGGCGAAGTTACCGACATCGTCGAAAAAGAGATGTACAGTTTTGCCGACGCGTTGAACGGTGACCAGCTTACATTGCGCCCTGAAGGGACCGCTTCCTGCGTGCGCGCTGTGCTGCAGCACAATCTACTGTACAACGGGCCGCAGCGTTTGTATTACAGCGGGCAGATGTTTCGCCATGAGCGGCCACAGAAAGGACGTTACCGCCAGTTCCATCAGTATGGCGTCGAGGCGCTCGGATATGCCGGGCCGGACATCGATGCCGAACAGATCCTGATGTGCGCGCGGCTCTGGGACAAACTCGGCCTTCGCGATGTTACCCTGCAGCTGAACACCCTGGGCGATACCGTTTCACGCCATCGGCATCGCGCCAAGCTGATCGCGCATTTCGAGCAGCATCAAGATACGCTGGATGCAGATGCCGTGCGCCGTCTGCACACTAACCCGTTGCGCATACTGGACAGTAAGAATCCGGCGATGCAGGACTTGATCGCTGCCGCACCAAAACTGATGGACGAGTTGGAAGATGATGCGATAAGGCACTTCGACGAGTTGCTGGCCATACTCAAACGTCACGATGTGCCGTTCGAGATCAATCCGCGTCTGGTGCGCGGGCTGGACTACTACAACCGCACCGTTTCAGAATGGGTGACCACGCGTCTTGGCGCGCAGGGCACTATCTGCGCAGGGGGCCGCTATGACGGGCTGGTCGAGCAGATCGGCGGAAAGCCCGCCCCGGCGACAGGATTCGCGATGGGTGTCGAGCGGTTGCTGGCGTTGTTGCAGGAAGACGGCATGGCGCTGCCAAGTCACGAGCTGGATGTTTACGTGGTGCACCAGGGCGAATTGGCCGGGCAACTCGCAAGCAGGGTGGCGGAACAATTGCGCGACGATAACAAACGCGTCTTGTTGCATTGCGGCGGCGGCAGTTTTAAGTCGCAGATGAAAAAGGCCGATGCCAGCGGCGCCAGTGTTGCACTGGTCATAGGCGATGACGAGGCTCAATCGAACGAGGTTAGCGTAAAGCCGATGCATGGCGGCGAACAGGAACGGGTCAGTGTGCGGGATCTCACCGCGACAGTTAACAAGTTTATCTAGTAGGGGATATAACATGGCAGTATTGGATTCGCACGAAGAGGAACAGCTGGAAGCGCTCAAGAATTGGTGGAAAGAAAACCGCAACCAGATACTGGGCGGAATATTGATCGTGGTCGTGGTGATGGGCGGCTGGCGCGGCTGGCAGTACTACCGTCACCAGCAGTCAGTGGAAGCAGCGACTTTGTACCAGCAATTCATCCAGCAGCTTGGCAGCAATGATCCCAAGCGCATCAACGATGCCGCGGCCGCAGTAATGAATAAATTCTCGTCCACACCCTATGCCACACGTGCCGCCTTGCTGGCGGCGCAAGTGAACGAGCAGGGCAAAGACAAGACTCGTGCCAAGACTCAATTGCAATGGGTGATTGACAACGCCGGGGAAGATACGCTGAAGGACGTGGCGCGGCTGCGTCTGGCGGCAATGCTCCTGGACGAAAAGAATTATGCGGATGCACTGAAGCTGCTGGATGCCAAACATCCGGATTCGTTCAATGGCCTGTATGACGATCTGAGGGGTGATGTACTGAGTGCGCAGGGCAAGATCGATGAAGCCAGGAGCTCATACAAACTTGCTTATGAAAAGATCGATCCGCAAAGCATGTATCGCAATCTGATCCAGATGAAACTCGATGCCCTGGGCACGGCTAAATGAACACATGCACCTGCAATGATCCTTCGATCGTTACGGTACTCAAGGCCCATAACAAGCTTTGGCCAGGACTGTTGCTGGGGTTGTTGTTCGCGTTGGGTGGCTGCGCCTCCACTGATGAATCCATACCTGACTGGGCCGGTGTAAAGGGCGATGTGGAACCTGCCAAGCTTGTCGAATTCGCAGAGACCGCCAAGTTCGAAATACGCTGGCACAGCAACGTCGGCATTCAAGGCACGGATATGTTGCAGTCAGCGCTGACCAGGGATGCGGTCTACAGTGCGGCCGACGATGGCAGTTTGACGCGTCTGGATCGCACCAACGGCAAGAAAATTTGGCACATCCAGACCGGTATTAACATCAGCGGAGGCGTATCCAGCGGAGACGGCTTGGTACTTGTAGGAGGAGACAAGGGAGATGTGCTGGCATATGACGAAGATGGCAAGCTCAGATGGAAGAGTCTGGTTTCCAGCGAAGTGTTGAGCGTGTCCCGAGTCTCGGACGGGATAGTCATGGTGCGCAGCGGTGACGGGCGCATCGCGGGGTTGAATGCGGCGGATGGCAAACGCGTCTGGATGTATGAGCGCAGTACGCCGGCGCTGGTCGTGCGCAGCCATGCCGGAGTCGCCATCCAGCGGGGTGTGGCATATGCCGGGTTTGCCGGCGGAAAATTGACCGCGATCAGGATCAAGGATGGTGAAGTGCTGTGGGAAGTCCAAGTTTCCCAGCCGAGCGGCAATACCGAGCTGGAACGCATCAGCGACATCACCAGCGACCCGGTCGTGGATGACCAGCAAGTCTGTGCCATCTCTTTCCAGGGGCGTATCGCCTGTTTCGACCCGGTGCAAGGCAGCCCGCTATGGAACCGCGATATCTCCAGCGACAAGGGCATGATGCTGCTGCGCAGTTTTCTTTATATCACCGACACGAGCGGATCCGTGTTTGCTTTGGACAAGACCACCGGCGGTACGACATGGAAGAACGGACAGTTGTTGTTGCGCGGCGTCACCGCACCTTATGCCATTGGTGATTATGTAGTAGTCGGCGATTTTGAGGGATATCTGCACGGTTTGAAGCGCGAAGACGGTAACTTTGCCGCGCGTATCCAACTGGACGGTGGCGCGATCGTCACGGCTCCGATCGAACTGGACGACGGGCTGTTGGTGCAGACGAGCGGCGGTGATATCTATTCGCTGTCTATCAAAAAATAAGTAGGTTTTCGATGCTGCCCACACTGGTATTGGTAGGCCGTCCTAACGTGGGCAAGTCCACCTTGTTCAACCGCCTCACTCGCAGCCGCGACGCACTGGTCGCCGATCTGCCGGGACTGACCCGCGACCGTCATTACGGTCGCGGCCGGGTCGGCGACAGGCCTTATCTGGTGGTGGACACCGGCGGACTGGAGCCGGTCGCCAAGGATGGCATCATGTTCGAGATGGCCAAGCAAAGCCGCCAAGCTGTGGACGAAGCCGATGTGGTGATGTTCCTGGTCGATGGCCGCGCCGGATGCACACCGCAGGACGCCATCATCGCAGAGCAATTGCGCAAGACCGGCAAACCGATTTTATTGCTGGTCAACAAGGCCGAAGGCATGGCGCGCGCCAAAGTGACCGCGGAATTTTTTGAACTCGGTTTGGGCGAACCATTGCCGATCTCCTCGGCGCATGGCGACAATGTCACCGAAGTAGTGGAGATCGCGCTCGAGAATATTCCGCCCGAAGCTGAAGAAGAACCCAACGCAGATCACCCCCCAAAACTGGCCATCGTCGGCCGTCCCAATGTCGGCAAATCCACGCTGGTGAATGCGATCCTCGGCGAACAGCGCGTGGTCGCGTTCGATCAGCCGGGTACCACGCGCGACAGCATCTACATCGACTTCGAGCGCGGCGGCAAACAATACACCATCATCGACACGGCAGGTGTGCGCAGGCGCGGCAAGGTCGAAGAGGCGGTAGAGAAATTCTCGGTGATCAAGACCATGCAGGCGATCGAGGATGCCAATGTGGTGGTGTTGGTGGTGGATGCCCGCGACCAGATCACCGAGCAGGATGCACACGTTGCCGATTTTGTGTTGCAGGCGGGACGCGCGCTGGTGCTGGCGGTCAACAAATGGGACGGGCTGGACGAGCATCACCGCGAACAAGTCAAGCGCGACATCGAGCGCAAACTGCATTTTTTGAGTTTTGCCAAGCTGCATTTCATTTCCGCGCTGCACGGCAATGGCATTCCTGGCTTGTTGAAATCGGTGGACGAAGCTTATGCGGCCGCGATGGCGAAACTGTCCACGCCCAAACTTACCCGCGCTTTGAGAGGCGCACTGGAAAAACAGCAACCGCCGAAAGCGGGCCGCTTCATACCCAAGATGCGCTATGCCCACCAGGGCGGCAGCAACCCGCCCCTGATCGTGATACACGGCAGCGGGCTGGACAATGTCCCGGCCAGCTATTCCCGATATTTGGAACGAACCTTCTGTGAAATCTTCAAATTGAGAGGCACTCCGCTAAAAATCCAATACAAATCAAGCAAGAATCCGTTCGAGGGAAGCAAGCCAAAACCGCTCACCGAGGCCGAGCAACGCAGGGCGCATCGCGCCAGGATACGCGGGCGCAGGCTTTACGGTTGAACCCCATTCTTTTGTCATCTCGAACCCTGTGATAATATGGCCGAAATCAACAATAATCAGGCATGTTAATTGCGTATATCAATGTTATATAAATAAATTTCGCAATTAACCGGTAACAATTTTTAATGAAGACGCCATGAATCAATCGAAGTATAAGGATTGACCGGAGTCTTTTACACATTTTGGTACAGGCTATGAACAAATACAGATGCTTTCATACAGCGTCGTTGCGGAGAATTTCCGCAACTGTTTTGTTCTGCTTCAGCATAGAGTCCGTCCTGGTTCTGCCTGCATATGCGCAACCTGTTGGCGGCTCGGTTAGTGCGGGTACGGGCACGATAGACCAGACAGTCGCAAACACCACTACCGTAAATCAAACCACCCAGAACCTTGCCATCAACTGGCAGAGCTTCAATACCATCAGCGGTGAGACCGTGCAATTCAACCAGCCCGGCGCATCTTCGATCGCATTGAATCGCATACTGGATGGTAATCCCACTTCCTTCTTCGGCAAGCTGAACGCCAATGGCCAGGTATTTGTGCTTAATCCCAGCGGCGTTTTGTTTGGCAGCACCGCGCAGGTGAATGTCGGTGCACTGGTCGCCTCCACGCTGAGCATGTCCGATGCCGATTTCAATGCGGGCAACTACGTCTTCAATAACGGTGGCGCAATAAATGGGACTGTTGAGAATCAGGGCGCCCTCAACGCGGCAAATGGGGGCTATGTCGCTCTGCTCGGTCCGGCAGTCAGCAACAATGGCACCATTACCGCGCCCTCGGGTACTGCGCTGCTGGCTGCCGGTGACCAGGTCACGCTCAGCGTCAGCAACGGCTCGCTGCTTTCTTACACGACCGATGTGGGTTCGCTCAACGCCCTGGCCGAGAACAACCAGTTGATTCAGGCCGATGGCGGGCAAGTAGTCCTGTCTGCCAAGGCTGCCGATACGCTCAGCACCGCAGTGGTGAACAACACAGGAATTGTTGAAGCGCGCACTGTTCGGAATGTTGGCGGTGTTATCAAGCTGATGGGTGACATGCAAGTCGGGCAAGTCAATGTCGGCGGTACGCTGGATGCTTCCGGCATTGGAACGGGTGAGACCGGCGGTACGATTCAAGTCCTTGGCAATCATTTGCAATTGACGGGCGCAACCATCGACGCATCGGGCGATGCGGGTGGCGGCACTGTACTGGTGGGTGGCGACATGCATGGTCAGGGAACTGTACCCAATGCAGCCTTCACAACTGTCGATCCAAACACGACCATCAACGTTGATGCAGTCAGCACCGGTAACGGCGGCAAGGTCATCGTCTGGTCCGACGACACCACCAATTATGATGGTTTCATCAGCGCACGGGGAGGCGCGATTGCCGGTGACGGCGGTTTTGCAGAAGTCTCCGGAAAACACAGCCTAATCCTTCCCGAGTTAGTAGGACATTTTGATCTCACTTCGCTCAACGGCATGGGCGGCATGCTCCTGCTTGACCCGAATACGATAGAAATAATTACCGGCGCAACGACATGTATAACTCCTGGTTGTATTTCGAGCGGCAATGCTGCCCTGACTATAGACCCACTGGATATTCAAACGCTGTTGAGCTCCGGAACTAGCGTCACGCTGCAGACCACTGATAGCGATGGGTTGAACGGCGGCGGAACAGATGACATCACCGTCACTAATGGCGCAGATACAAGCGTAGCGACTGGAGGAGCTAAGCTGATATTGGATGCCAACGACGAGATAAACGGTTACGGTAACTTCATTGATGTATCCAATGTCAATGTCTTGCTCAAGGCAGAACTGATCAACTCGGTTACGAAGCTGTATGACGGCAACGCCACAGTTGCCAATCTAAGTACGAGCAATTACAACATTCATGGCTTCATTCAAGGTGACTCTGCTACGATAGGTGTGACCACCGGGACGTACGACAACGGCAAGGATGTGTTAGCCAATCCAGTGGGCAGTCCGGTGACTTCTTCGGCGCTCACGTTAGGCGACTATACCTTCGGAATTAATTCGATAGGCACGGGTACTTACATCGCCGCAACCAGTGCAACAGGCAACATCGGCACCATCACCCCGGCGGCCCTGACGGCGACGATCAGCGCGCCGAACAAGGTGTATGACGGCACGGTCACGGCCACGCCGACATTCACCATCATCGGCGGACTGGTCGGCACGGAAACGGT
>Ga0210097_1000657_pt1 | contig 10728 bp, 10 predicted proteins | sample Joice_CattailNLA_2_FD_185521 | JGI IMG/M metagenome (GOLD analysis project Ga0210097, IMG submission 185521) | Wetland microbial communities from San Francisco Bay, California, USA, that impact long-term carbon sequestration - Joice_CattailNLA_D2... | ecosystem: Environmental > Aquatic > Marine...
TGCAGCGGCCCGGTGGCGGTATAAATGTCGGCCTTGTCACCCGCCAGTTGCTCTGTGAGGGCCGCCCACTCCGGTTCACAAGCGAACACGTTGAGCGCGGCGTGGACATTGCCGCTGAGCAGCAACAATAAAAATACGGAAAGAACTCTATTCATAATATTTCTCCTGAAAAATAACGAAATTCATTGAAGTACCGTAGCAAGCAAGACAAGAAGCAAGGCGTGGCGCAACGAGCGACGAGACATACCATTCTGGTAGGCGAGGAAGCGAGTGAGCACACAACACAGCAGATTGACTGCGCAGCAGGTTGTTCATGAATTTAGTATTGGTGAGCGCCGTGCGCCCCCATGCTCATGATGTATTGCACGAATATCTGGTTGTCAGGCAATCCCTGGCGCGAGTTGTCGTGCGCCAGTTGCAGGCGTATGCGTGAAAATTCGCTAGGGTTGTAATCCGCCATCCAGGTCAGTCGAGTGGGGGTGAATCCGTAATTGCTGATGACATCGCCGGAGATGGACGAACCCACGCTTGCTGTTCCTGAATTAAGCCGGTCATAGCGCAAGCCGGTGCGCCAGTCCGGCTTGAACTGGTACACGCTTTGCAGATACCAGCCGGATTGAATATCGGTATAGGAGCCGGGAGTATCCGCGCCTGTGATGTCATAAGTCAGCGTGCCATCCTGTTTTTGCCTGAAATATTCGCTCTGCACCTTGAGGTAACGTTCGCGGATATTGCCGTTGGGCGAATATTTCCAGATGAAATCCAGTCCCGCCGTATGGCTGTTTCCGGTAAAACTGTTACTTACGCCACCCGGTGTGCCGGGCACATCCGGCACGTTATAGCTGACTGCATCGACGCGCCTTGTCTGCTGCAGCGAGATTCCGGCACGCCAGCTATTTTCGATGCCGATGTCGTCTCCGATGTGCGCGAAAAGGACCCCTGCTCCCACGCCATTCTTGTTCTGGTCTGTTCCGGGATAGTTGAGTCCGCGGCCGAGTTCGCCACCGATCTCGAAAAACATGTCTGTCGGCGCCAGCCATTTCAGTTGCACGCCGTCGTCGGCGTATTGGTTGTCCCACAACACACGGTACACCAGCGGCTGGTCGACGAAATCCCAGACATGGGAGTGTTGCTCGTTGAGATAGCCCAGCCCGGAATAGAATCGGCCGAATTTGAGATTGAGGCCGTTACCCAGTACGCCGGTCTGCACGTAGGCATTTTCAATGCTGACACCGCCATCGGAAGCCATGGAAATGGTGGCTATACCGCTGTACTGCGGATCGATATTGGCAGCCAGGCTGAGTTCGGTTTCCTGAAGGGAGAATCCATGCACGTAGCCAGTGTCATTGGGATTCATCGCAAAACCGGTCGCTGGGATAGCGGGATCCTGCCGGAATTGTTCAAAGGTACCGGACAGGATCAGTGCCACGGCCGGATTGAAGCTGTTCGCGCTGCTGGGCGCGGCTCCGCTGCGCATAGATTGCCGCGCAGTTGCCTGGGCCTGCGCCGCGTCACTTTCGGCCTGTTGCACGCGCTGCTCCATTTGAATGTTGCTTTGCTTCAATTGCTGGATCTGCTCGCTTATGGATTGCGGATCGGCATCGCTTGCGGCTAGCGTGCTGAGCGGATCGCCCAACAGCACGGCAAAAGCCGCGCACCAAAAGATATTGCGGGACATGGTTACTCCTTATAAAACACGACAAATCCCCGCGTGCTGGCTGCGGGGCAGTTGAATGGCTTATGCGGAGTAAGGCGGGGCACGCGCCGCGAACGCGACGAACGTGGTGGAAATGTAGGGAACTGAATTGTCAAAATGCAGCGTTTCGAAACTTTCGCTGCTGGCAAAGCTGATGGCACTGCTGCCGATCAGGCCGCCGATTTGCGCATATGCCGCGCACTGTCCGCAATATTTGTCATGCGGCAGAGACTGGTCCGAATGCTGCGATTGGTCGGCAATTATGTGTGAAATGCCATGCGCCAAACCGCCCATCTGCGCGACCAGCAAGGCGAATATCAACAGCAATCCGGTGAACAGGGAACGATGCATGGCGCGCACTTTATCCAAGTGACAAAAGGGTGTCAATCTATGAATTCTCTTGTTAAGTAACGCAAAGGCTTACACCTCAGCTTTTGTTAAGCAAAATAGACCGTGTGGTAGTTTCGGTGACGGCAGCCACTCGCGGACGCTCGCATCCCCTTCGGGGCCCCCGCTTGCTGCTCGGGCTGCTACTCGCTTTCCAGCCTGTCCGTCGACGTAAACGTCCAGGTACGCGTGATGGTGAGGATGTCGGTATCCTTGGTGATGCTCGGCGGCAGAGGAGAATATGGTGCGGCGAGTTTGACGATGCGCATCGCCGCGGCGTCCAAAATCCGCTGGCCGGAAGACTTGCTCACCTCGACGCTTTCCACACTGCCATCGGCGCGTATCGAAACGCTGAGCTGCAGCTTTCCATAGATTTGCTGGCGGCGCGCCTGCTCCGGGTAATTCAGGTTGCCGATGCGTTCCACTTTGACACGCCAATCTTCAATGTATTGGGCAAAACGATATTCCTGAGTGCGCGCGCCGATGAACTTGCGTCGCGGCAATTTCTGGTAGTCATCCCAATTCTTGTCGATCTGTGCTTCGAGACGTGCCATTTCAAGAGCTTTTTGCACAAGTTCATCGCCGGTATCGGCATTCTTGTTCTTCTGCTTCTTGATCTCCTGCTGCGGTGTAGAGTAGTCGCTCTTCAGCTGGGTCATCATCTGCTTGGTTTCCGCTTCCAGTTCGGCGACACGCTTGGTGCGCTGTTCAGGGCTGAACTTCAGATCGTCGCGTATCGCTGGTAGCGGACTCTTGGCGCGCCTTTCTTCGGGGGTATTGCCTCCACCGTTAAGATTGTGCTGCGCCAGTGCATCGGCCTTTACCGGTCTGGATTTCGATTTGCTGTTGACCAATACGACCTGCAGCGGCTCCAGGAAGTTTGCGGCACTGGGCGGATCAGGCAACACCAAAACCAGGCCGAACATCAGGAAAACATGCAGCGCTATGGAAAAGAACATCGAATAAGATAGCCTTGTCCTGAAATGCGGCATGATTGGCTGCAACCCTTTTTTTGCACCGGTTCTCAAACAGTGTCCTCTATAGTCGCGACATAGCGCGCTTGCAAATCCAGATCAAGCAAATCGATCTCGCCCACAGCCAGTTGCACTCGGGTATTGGCGGGCAGTTCCGGCAGCGAGGGCACACGAAAGACCAGCGGGATAGCGACAAGTTTCACCAGATTTTCGCGAAGCACGACGGCTTCCGCTTGTTCGACGTTTTCCTGCAGCAGCCAGCGCAGACACCAGTAACGCTCCATGGATTTCTGGAATTCGCCATAGATACCGTACATGGTATCGAAGTCCTGCAAAGTGGTGTACAGCGAAGGGTCGTTTTTTGGATAAGCCGGTTCTTCGTCGCGTAACATCGCTATGATCTGGCGCTGGTTAACCATGTCCACATAGCGGCGCAAAGGCGAGCTGGACCACATGTATTGCGCCACCCCGAGACCCTGATGTGGTGCGGCGACCGTGCTCATTTTCACCTTGCCGTTCTGCTGCGTGCGGTAGATGCCGACGAAACCATGCTCGGCAAGATGTTTGCCCCATTCGCTGTTTACCAGGATCATCAGCTCGGAAACGACTTTGTCTACCGGCGAACCGCGGCGCCGTTGCGTGATGTCAACTCTGCAGTTCTTGCTGTCCGGCTCACCCTCGATGTGGAAGTTGTAATCCATTTGCTGCGTGCTGTTGTCGGCAGGTTTGCCACGATTCTCTTCCAGTTTCAGCACCAGCTTCCACAATAATGTCAGCTCCTCGGCATATGGATAATCCAGCCTGCCTGCCTCCAGCGTCTCTTCGTTGAACAGCGGTTCCAGTGTGTCATGGCGCAGGTTCGCCGCGACATGGATGCGTTCGACGCGGCTCTCGTGACCCAGTATCTCCAGCGATTCACCGTCTATTTCGTTGTACATCGACAGCGCCGGACAAACGCGATCCGCGCACAGCGTAAAGGTCTGTACCACGCTGTCCGGCAGCATGGTGATCTTGCGGCCGGGCATATATACCGTGGAGAGGCGCTGCGCTGCGACCTTGTCTCCTTCAGAGTTGCGTGGCAGCCCCAGCGTAGGCGCGGCAATATGCACACCGATGCGCCAGTTTCCGTTCGGCAGTTTTTCCACCGAGAACGCGTCGTCGATCTCGGTGGTGTTTGCATCATCGATACTGAAGGCATTCACATCGGCCTGCGGCAATTCTTCCCACTTGCTCAATTCCACTGCAGGAAAGTCAGTCCCCTTGGGGAAATGTTCGAACAGAAAACGCTGCAAATGGTAATCGTGTGTGGAAGGCAGCGCGCCGCAACGATGCAGCAGGTGTGCCGCGGACAGATGCGTTTTCGCGCATGCAGCTTCCAGCGCCTTGACTTCGATGGTGTTGCGGTCCGGTTTGTAAAGCAGGTATGGGAGACATTTGGTGAATTCCTCGGGCAATTCAAAGCGCGCAAGCTGTTCGGTGTATCGTGATTGCAGCGCCAATTGCTGACGTTTCTTTTCAACACCGGCCAGTGCGGCATTGAGAACTTCCGGTGGCGCTGCGCGATACCGCCCCTTCCCCTTCTTGTGAAAGTAGATCGGGGCGCCGTGCAAGCGTATCAGGACCGCCGCTGCCTCCAGTGCGCTCGGTGTGTGGCCGAAATACTCTGCGGCGATCTGTTCTGAACCGAATTCATCCGGTGGACAGCATTCCCACAGAAATTCCACATCGATGGTTTCCGAAAGCGCATCGGCCCCCGCCATGAACTCGGCCAGCGCGGGCTGGGTGAAACGCAACATCACATTGGCCGCTTTGACCTTGCTGCGCTTGCCGGACAGGCTCTCGATCTGCAGCGATGTGATGTTGTCGGCCATGACGCTGCCGACCTTGAAACTGCCGTCTTCTTCGTAAAGAATGTTCATTGGGAGTGAAGCGAAATAAGTGGCGCAATTATACCCTGCCAACGGTCAGTAACTTCACCAGGTTGTTAGTTTCGCGTCGCCGGATGATTACGACTATATGCAGCCGGTTTTTTCGAAGCAAGACCCGTTTTAAATCCTTTGGCTACTTCCATGAAGCCCGGAAGTTCCGCCGAATAGGTTAAACTTGCTCGACTACAGTCAACACCATCCGGCCAATATAAACCATGAACGGTCCATCCATCATCAAAGCCCGCTTAAGGCTACGAGCTTGGCTTGCCATCGGCTACTCGTTGTTCATCATATATGGAAGCTTGTCGCCATTTTCGGGCTGGCGCGAGCAGGGTCTGGATTTCATCGAGGTACTCAGAGCGCCTTTTCAGCTTACCTACACCGCATTCGACGCAGTCATTAATCTGCTGTCTTATCTGCCTTTCGGTTTGCTGATTGGCTTGATGCTGCGTGAGCGTTTCGGTGCGATGGCGAGTGTCATTCTCGGTTTGTGTGCGGGCATATCATTGTCTGCAAGCATGGAGTATTTGCAAATGTATCTGCCCACACGCACCAGTTCCAATATGGATTTGCTGGCCAACAGCACCGGGACGTTGTTGGGCGCCTTACTGGCGGTGAGCATGATTTCGTGGACATGGTTCTTCTCCCGCCTGACGCGCTGGCGCTCCGACTTGTTCCTACATGGCCATAAAATGGATTTTGGTCTGGCCTTGCTTGCGCTGTGGATGTTCGGGCAGATCAACCCGTCCCTGCCGATGCTCGGCAATGTGTTCATCAGCGAAGTGGCGCACCAGCCGTTCGTGACGCTGCCGCCCGCGCCGTTCAACGGATGGGAAAGCATCGCAGTCACACTGAATCTGCTGATGCTGGGCGCCCTGATGCTTACTTTATTGCGCGACCCGCGAAATATCTTCACGATGCTGCTGGTGATATTGAGCATCGTGGCGTTGGCAAAATTCATCACTGCCGCGTTGCTCTTGAAATCCTGGGCGCTGCTGTTATGGATCAATAGCGAGGCGCTGCTGGGAATATTGCTGGGAATATTGCTGCTGCTCGCGGCGTCGTGGTTGCCGCGCAGGGCATCATTCGGTTTCGGCACTGCAGCGGCAGTCAGCTATTTTGCGATTGTGAATTTTGTATTTGATGACAACACCCCGTCAGCAGCGATGTCGATCTATCACTGGCATTACGGGCACCTGCTCAACTACAACGGTCTGGCACAAACCATCACTTTGGTTTTTCCCTTGTTGCTGATCTTTCAGCTATGGCGCACCAGAAAAGTATAATTCCATTACTCTACCTACAGAATCCGCCATGAGCTTTTTCGACAAGCATGTTTTTTTCTGCACCAACCAGCGCGAAAACGGTGAAGCCTGCTGCGGCGATCACGATGCGCAAAAGGCCCGCGATTATGTAAAGGCCAAAGTCAAGGAACTCGGCATCTCCAAACTACATAACAAAATCCGCATCAATTCCGCCGGATGCATGGATCGCTGCGAGGAAGGGCCTGTCATTGTTGTTTATCCAGAAGGCACCTGGTACACCTACGTGGATGAGAAGGATCTCGACGAGATCATCGAAGAACATTTGATAAACGGCCGCGTGGTGGAACGGCTGAAAATCTAGGAATCAGGATCTTCTGATTATTTTACCCGTGAACAAAAAGCACATCTCAATTATCAGCCGCCGCGATTTTCTAAAATATGCAGCCAGCCTTGGCGCGGCGCCCCTGCTTTCCAGTTGCGGCGTCAAGAAAAATCCCCTCTCCGGCGACAGCAACCCGATCTTCCGTGAGAACGAGAGGCCAGGCACCCGTGAGTGGATGTTGACCAACACACGCACCGATCCGAGGACCCAGGTCAATTGCCCGTGGATCGAGGGTTATTGTTCCAGGACCAGCGTTCGAGCCGGAGAAAAGATCTCGTTTTTTGTCAGCACCGATCCGGTCTCTTCGTTCACGCTGGACATCTATCGGATGGGATACTATGGCGGCACTGGCGGGCGCCACATCATTAGTCTGGGGCCGTTCGATGGAATCGCTCAGGCATATCCCACGATCGGCGAAAACCGTGTGCGCGATTGCCAATGGCAGCCGTGCGCAGAAATCACCATCCCTGGTGACTGGCTCAGCGGTGTGTATCTCGGCAAACTTACCGCCGAGCGCGAAGGCTTGCAGAGCTACGTGATATTCATCGTTCGCGATGATCGTCGCGCCGACTTCATCTTCCAGTGTTCGGACCCTACCTGGCAAGCCTACAATCGCTGGCCCGGCCGATTCTCCCTTTACGACAACGGAAAATCGAACTGGTATTGGGGGCCGAATGTCGACGTGAGTTTCAACCGTCCATATGGAAAGAGCCTTCTAATTATTGCGAAGAACGGCTCCATAGACGCGCCGCTCTCGACAGGTACCGGCGAATGGTTTATCTGGGAGTACCCGTTGTCCTACTGGATGGAACAGCACGGCTATGATGTAACCTACATCTCCAGCCTCGATAGTCATGGCGATCCGAAAAATTTGTGGCGCGCCAAGGGATTTTTATCCGTTGGCCATGATGAGTATTACTCCATTGAGATGTTCAACCACTTGAAAGGTGCCGTCGACTCGGGCCTGAACATGGCATTCCTTTCCGCCAACACCAGCTTCGGTCGCATCCAGTTTGCGCCGGACTCGAACGACCGGCCGAACCGCATCTTCGGCCGTGTGGGTGTTTTCGGCCCGCCGGGCGGCACGCGTGAATTCGGCGCAATCAATTCGATGCCGCATGACCGGCCTTATGCCAACGAGTTGGTCGGTGCGCAGAGCACCGGGCCGGTGACCGGAGGCGCCGACTGGATTTGTGCGCAACCGGACCATTGGCTGTTCGAAGGCACCGTAATGAAAAAGGGTGATGGCATTCCCGGCCTGGTCGGACCGGAATGGAATGGCGATCCTGCGCCCATCCCCGGGTTGGAGATTGTCGCCACCGGCGAGACACATGATCCTTTGGGGAGACCGAACGGCGGTATCTATACCTCGACGATCTACCCCGGACCGAAGGGCAATTTTGTGTTCAACGCCTCCACTTACTGGTGGGGCGACGGCTTGGCCGAGCCACCCGGTTATGTGCGCCAGTCGCGCTACCCCGGGTTGCGCGGACCCGACGAGCGCTGCCAGCGAATCACCCAAAATCTGCTGGAGCGGATGCGGTCAGCAACCTAACAGCGTTTCTTGAAATTATCTATCAGATTACAGATGGCCCGACTTATATGCCGACCCTGAAAAAATTCTCCATCACCGGCACCGCCGGCAACCTGGAAGGCATAGCACACCTGCCCGATTCAGCGTCGCGTGCGATCGCAGTAGTCGCTCATCCACTGCCCACAATGGGCGGCACGATGGAGAACAAAGTCGTCACGACGCTGGCGAAAACATTTGTTGAGCTCGGCTTCGCTGCGTTGCGCTTCAACTTTCGCGGGGTTGGCAACAGCGAAGGTGAATTCGACAGCGGCAACGGCGAGATTGAGGATGTGCTGTCCGTCGTCCGCTATGCTCAGGAAGCATTCGGGCACCTGCCCTTGATCCTTTCCGGTTTTTCTTTCGGCGGTTATGTGCAGGCACGCGCTGCGCAACGCCTGCATCCGCAACCGCACAGGCTGGTGCTGGTCGCGCCCGCGGTGGGGCGTTCCGTTCCTGCATTTGAAAATAGTACAGGCATGCCGCATGTGCCGCACAACACGCTGCTGATCCACGGCGAACAGGACGAAGTGGTTTCGCTTGCCGATGTTATGGATTGGGCGCGCCCGCAGCATCTGCCGGTCGTGGTCTTGCCGGAAGCGGGACATTTTTTTCACGGGCGCCTGCACCAGATCAAGCAACTCGTGCTGGAAGACTTCCGGGGACAATCGTTATGAGCGCCGTCCTTTCCGCGCAGAACCTGCAAAAATCCTACGCGGGGCAGAAGGTCGTTAATGGCGTGAACATCTCGCTGAACAAGGGCGAGTGCTTCGGCCTGCTCGGACCAAATGGCGCGGGCAAGACCACCACGCTGCGTCTGATGCTCGGGCTCATCGAGCCGGACGGCGGATATCTCGATCTGCTCGGCCACGCGGTGCCGCGCCATGCGCGCGAGGCGCGTCTGCGCGTCGGTGTTGTTCCGCAGGCGGACAATCTCGATCCGGATTTCACCGTCGCGGAAAACCTGCTGGTGTACGGGCGCTACTTTGGCATGAAGGATAACGAGATCAATGCTCGCATCCCGGCATTGCTGGAATTCGCCAGTCTTGCGCACAAGAAGGATGTAAAGGTCCCCACGCTGTCCGGTGGCATGAAGCGCCGGCTGACGCTGGCGCGGGCACTGGTGAACGATCCGGACATTTTGTTCCTCGACGAGCCGACCACCGGTCTCGATCCGCAGGCGCGCCACCTGATCTGGCAGCGCCTGCATGATCTCACCGTGCAGGGCAAGACACTGCTGCTCACGACGCATTTCATGGACGAGGCCGAACGCCTGTGCCACCGCCTTGCGATCATGGACAACGGGCAACTGATCAGCGAAGGCTCTCCGCGCGAATTGATCAAGCGCAACATCGAAGCTGAAGTGGTGGAAGTGTACGGCGAGCCCGCGGCGCAATGGGCAAATGCCCATGCCGCGCAATATGCCGCGCGTTTCGAGGTAAGCGGCGAGACTGCATTCTGCTATTTAAACGACGCGCAGCCGCTGATCACGCATCTGCAATCGCAAAGCGGTTTGCGTTATCTGCATAGGCCAGCAAATCTTGAAGACGTCTTCTTAAAATTAACTGGCCGCGAGATGAGGGAATAATGAAATGAGTGCACATCACTACGCCCTCCCGCGCCTGAGCTTCCGGTTCTTCCCGATCTGGCGCCGCCATTTCATGGTATGGCGCAAGATCGCTGCCACCTCCGTCCTTGGGCATATCGCCGACCCGATGATCTACCTGCTCGGGCTGGGCTACGGGCTCGGCAGCCTACTGCCGGAAATGGGCGGCACGTCCTACATCGTGTTCCTCGCCGCCGGGACGATCTGCTACAGCACGATGAACAGCGCGAGCTTTGAGGCGCTGTATTCCAGTTTTGCGCGCATGCATGAGCAGCGCACCTGGGATGCGATCATGAACACGCCGGTGACATTGGACGACATCGTGTTGTCAGAGATCCTGTGGGCGGCGACCAAGAGCCTGATGTCCGGCACGGCGGTACTGGCGGTGGCCACGCTGCTCGGCCTGACCCATTCCTTCCTGTCGCTGTGGCTGATCCCGCTGGCGCTGCTGATCGGCCTGTGCTTCGCCTCGCTCGGCCTGATCATGACCGCGCTCGCCCCAGCCTACGATTTTTTCATGTATTACTTCACGCTGGCGGTCACGCCCATGATGCTATTATGCGGCGTGTTTTTCCCGATCACGCAATTGCCGCCATTCTGGCAGGGCGTGGCGCAGGCGCTGCCGCTGACGCACGCAGTGAATATCGCAAGACCGTTGATCATAGGGTATGTGCCGGACGGGCTGATGCTGCATGTCGCAGTGTTACTGGGATTTACGCTGTGCGGATTCTATGTGTCGCTGGTGTTGTTCCGGCGGCGGCTGGCGAAATAAAATTGAATCTTATGTCCGCTTTGTCCCATTAGCGGACATTACCAAATTAGAAAAAGCCCCGCCTAAGCGGGGCATTTAACTTATAGCGAGGAGCTATAGATTATGCAAAATTCATCGCGCCGTTACGGTTCTTGCGACGTGCGATGAA
>Ga0210097_1000658_pt1 | contig 10720 bp, 11 predicted proteins | sample Joice_CattailNLA_2_FD_185521 | JGI IMG/M metagenome (GOLD analysis project Ga0210097, IMG submission 185521) | Wetland microbial communities from San Francisco Bay, California, USA, that impact long-term carbon sequestration - Joice_CattailNLA_D2... | ecosystem: Environmental > Aquatic > Marine...
CAGCGTGGACCCGCCATGGCCAGCACCATCAGGCTCCATACAGCCATCCAGCGCGCAAATCGCTTCCAGCGCGCCCGCGGCGATGTTTCCGTGCGCCCGAGGAGATAGGGCATCAGGTGGGCATCGGCGTAGTTACGTATTCTTTCATTCCGCCCAAGACCCGGCATGACCAGCAGCCAGAGGGCAACCGGTATGCAGAGCAACAGAGCCCACAGCCAGGCCGGCTCCGAGAAATGGAATGAGGATAAAAAGCCGTCACCCATGCGCGGCGCCTCTGAACAAGGTCCTTGGAACACCATCCGGGAACAGGCCAAGCACCAGCAGAACAAGCAGTGCCACGCCCAGGGGCCAGCGATAGAGCGGGCTGGGAATCATGACGCTGCGTGACTCCGCCTGGGTTTTTTCAAGTGAATCGATGCGTTCATAGATTTTTTCCAGCGCATCGGTATCCGTTGCCCGGAAATAGGCGCCTCCGGTCATCTTTGCGACTTCAGTCAACAGATCCTCGTCGATTTCCATTTTCTGCTCGGTCATGCGGCCATCTTCCATGAACGGCACCAGACCCTTGCTGCCCACACCGATCGTGTAGATACGGATGCCTTCGTGGGCAGCCAGCTGCGCGGCCAGTCGCGGGGGAAGACTGCCTTCGGTGTTTTCACCATCGGTAACCAGGATGAGGACCCTCGACCCCTCCGGGCGTTCGCGCAATTTCTTTACCGCCAGGCCAATGGCATCACCGATGGCCGTTCCGTCACCGGCCATACGTGAGACGATACTGCCGACCAGGGCATGCACGGCATTAATATCCAGCGTCATCGGCGTAAGTACGAAGGCCTGACTGCCGAACACGATTATCCCGATGCGATCCCCTTCCCGTGCATCAATAAAACGTCCAAGCACACCCTTGATAACCGCCATGCGCGTGACCTGCCGGCCATTGACGGTAAAATCCAGTGCATCCATGGAACGCGAGGTATCCACGGCCAGCATCAGGTCATACCCTTCGGTGCGCACCTCTGAATAGGGCTCCAGCCATTCCGGGCGCATCAGGGCGAGAATCAAGGCAACCCACAGCAGGGCCAGCAAGATGGTCTTCTGCAAGCTGCCGGTATGGGTAAGAGAGCGAGCCGACAAGAAGGTCGAGGCCAGCCTCCCGAGCGCCGGGTGCAGTAGCGTGGCCCCCTCCTCCTGACTGTAATAGTCTGACGGCTTGTGACGGCGTGGCCAGAATTTCCACACGAGCCACGGGAACGGCAACAACAGGGCAACCCATGGCCAATGAAAACTAAACATGGCCGATACCAGCCTTTCCGAGCAGTCCAGTCCAGACCATGCGAACACGAGTCCGCAAATCCATGCTGTTGCGTGCCGGTCTTGTCGCATCAATCCAGCGTGTTGCCGCACGTATCAGCGATGCAACTTCCCTGCGATCAACCTCCATTGACGGCGGCATGTACGGTGCTTTCAGCAGCATCTGTCCACGCTTTTCCCACTCGAAACCGGAGCTATCCATCTCTGCAAGCCAGTGCAGCCAGTTCTCCCCCGTCAATCCGGCGGCGACGCGGCGGCCACTGCGCGCCATGGCGATACGGCGCAGAAGTTCTGACAGGCGTCCGGCTACGTCCCGTGGGTTCCCCTTGGGCAATTCCCTGCGCAAGGCGCTGAGTTTTCGACGGGCATCGCTGCGCCATCCCAGCCAGGGTCCATGATAGGTCAGCCAGTACACCATCGCGATGGCCACCGGGACCAGAGCGACGGCGGCAAACACATACCACCAGCCGGGAGCCAGCGGCCACCACGGCGCCCCATCGAGTCCATGGATATCACGCAGGGTATCGGGGAATGAATCCATCATGCTACACCCTGCCTCCTGCGTAACGCCGCAGACCCTCGGTCAATACATTATGCACATCGGCATCGGTGCTGACCGGTATCAGGCCGATACCCAGCCGGTTTGCCATTTGCCTTACTTCATCGCGACGCAGATCCCAATCCTCGCGGAACGCACGCCGTCCCTGTTCATTGTCCGTATCCACTTCGAGCAACTCACCAACCGCATTGGAGAAAATGACCGATCCCATGGCGGGAAGTTCGCGATCAGCGGGATCATCGATCGGCAGCAGCAGCACATCATGGCGCTGGCGCAGACTTCCCAGGGTGCGCTCCAGGCCGATCGAGATCTGGTTGATGGCGGCAATGACAAAGATCAATGAGCCGGTGGTGCTGCCGGAATCAAGATGCTGCAGGGCGGAAATAATCTGGGTGTCATCGATCTCGCCATGTTCGGCCGGCTCCGTCAGTGCCCGCAGCAGACGCCAGAGGCCACGCCGCCCCGGCGTCGCCCGGAAATACTGGGTACCCTTGGCCGGGTTGCCGAAGAGCACGCCGCCAACCCGGTCGTGCTGTTTGCTGGCGGCCCAGCCGATCAGCGCGGCCGCGCGGGCAGCCTGTACGGATTTGAAAGTTCCGCGGGTGCCGAAACTCATGTGCGGCCCGGTGTCCACGCACAGGATGACGCTGCGCTGGCGTTCTTCCCGGAACACCTTGAGGTGCGGCTTGCCTGTGCGCGCCGTCACCAGCCAGTCCATGTTGCGGATATCGTCCCCTTCCCGATACTCGCGCACCTCCTCGAAATCCAGTCCGGTCCCACGGAAAACCGAAGAATACAGTCCTGAAAAGGTGGAATTGACGAGGTGGTGCGCGGCGACGCCCAGCGCACGCGCCTGATGGCGCAGTTCTAACAGATCATCGAGCCGTGGATAGAGAATCATTATTGTGTTACAGGCTCAGATTACGAGGAACAGGCACAACATTGGAAACACCCGGAAGGGCTACTGCTGAATGAATCACGGTATTGCAACCACCTCCAGCAGTCGTTTGATGAAATCGCTGGTCGTCACGCCTTCCGCTTCACCTTCGAAAGTCAGCAGCAACCGATGCCGCAGTACATCCGGCGCCACCGCCTGAATATGGTGAGGAGCTACGAATTCATCCCCATCGAGCCACGCCCGCGCACGCGCGCACCGCGCCAGGGCTATGGTGGCGCGCGGCGAAGCGCCGAAGCGGCACCAGCGTTTGAGGTCGGCATCGTAGGCGCCCGGCTTGCGGCTGGCCTGAACCAGATCCACGATGTAGTTGTTCAACTTGGGATCGAGATAGAGTTTTGCGGCATCCTCACGCACCCTGAAGAGATCCTCCTGGGATAATTCCCTGGCAGGCGGCGCGGGTGCATGCAACTGCTGATTACTGTCGAGTTCCAGGATGGCCAGTTCTTCATCCCGATTCGGGTAATCCACCCAGACGTGCATCAGGAAGCGGTCCAGTTGAGCCTCGGGCAAATGATAGGTTCCCTCCTGCTCGATCGGGTTCTGGGTTGCCAGGACCATGAACAGCTTTGGCATGATGTAGGTCTGCAGGCCGACGGTGACCTGGTGTTCACCCATGGCCTCAAGCAGCGCGGACTGGACCTTGGCCGGCGCACGGTTCACTTCATCGGCGAGCAGGATATTGTGAAACAGTGGCCCGGGGCGAAATTCGAATTCACCCTTTTCATGGCGGTAAATATCGGTGCCAATCAAATCGGAAGGCAGCAGGTCGGGGGTGAACTGAATTCGGTGAAAATTCCCTTCGATGGCTTCCGCCAGGGCTTTTACCGCCGTCGTCTTGGCCAGACCGGGCATGCCCTCCACCAGCAGATGACCCTGGCTCAAGAGGCAGATGAGCATGCTGTCGATGAGTTCGCGCTGTCCGATAACCCGTGAGGCAAGGTGGGTACGAACACTGTCCAGAACCGAGGGATCGATGTTACGGCTAATAGCCTGGCTGCTGGTGTTCAACAATGTGCTTGTCTCCTCGACGTTCTGGATTTTGATTACCAAAAAACCGGTATGCGTATCCGCCTGATATGGCACGGAATTTACAGATGCCGATTACGGATTTCAAACTGAATGGGGAATAGTCGGACTGTTGAATTCGCTGATACTGATACATTTATAAACTTTATATTCTGTTTTTACAAGCGAAGTCTGATTGTTCTGGATCAATAATTGCAGGCGTTCCTGAAAATCCTTTCATTCTTGTTGGTGTCATGTAAATACCCGCGGGGCTTGACGCAGACCCTGAGGGACGTTGCCGCCGCCTTGAGACCAGGGGAACGAATTCCCCGCCTGGAGTTACGTGGATTTCCCTGGGATTGGGGATCCCGTGGAAGAATCTTCGGGGGCGCCGACAGTTTCTTTGACGGGACCGCGCACCGCCCGCACCTGTCTGCCTGACGGGTCAGTAAACGTATCATTCAGTTTCTGAATGTAATCATTAGCCTCGGCTATGACGCGATGCAGGCGCTTGCGCGTAAGCTTGCCCCATCCGACAGGATTGGTGGTGAAGATACTGTGCCATCCCCGAGTATTGTAGTGGAAGGCATGGCACAGCCGCTCGCATTCCAGACCCGGCGCAAAGTCCGCTTTAATGCGCCTGGTAACCCTTCGGGCGGCCAGTTTCCGGATTTTAAAATGTAGATATACCAGCACCATCGCCGTGGAAACCAGTGCAATCCCGCCCCACACAGGAACACCGTTCGAGTCGTGCCACCAGCCCGGCAGGGTCCAGTGCCAGCCTTCGCGCAACCCAAGCCGAGAGGCCGCCAACAGCACTACCGCCAGGAATGTGACAAGAAGTGCAGCGTCCCCCCAGAGGACCAGTCGCCGCCAGCGTGCCTTGTAAGCCCGCAACCATGGGACGACTTTTTCCTCGATATGGTGCGCAATTTTCTCAAGCGAACCGATAATCCGGTAGGCCCGTTCGACGCCGACACGCTGAATCCGTTCGTGGATCTCGGCAAGATCATGATCGCGTTTTGACTCGTAACGCCTGCGAATAGACTCATCCGCTATGCTTACGGCGACATCGGGGTTGTAGATATTGTAAAAGCGCCCCGCCGTCAGGCCTTCCTGAGCGATGGCGCGCTGCCAGGCGCCGATGACCGCCTCCGGATTGTCCTCACGAGCCGTGGTATCCATCTGGTTCAGGATATAGACGAACTTGGTCGCGTCCGGTCGATGTATCGTATCGCCGACCAGATGCGCCAGGGTGTCGCGCATCGCACCCGGTTCCGGATGACGTGCGTCGAAAAACACCAGCACCAGATCCGAGAGGTCGACGATATGGTCGGTTAGTCTCAGTGTGGCCGTACGCTGGGAGTCGGCGTCGAACCCGGGCGAGTCGATGATAATCCTGCCCCGCAATCTTTCACTCGGACAGGTCTTGAGCTGGAGATAGCTGTCGACGCGTCGTCCTTCACCTGTCGCGACCTTTTCGAGTTCATTGCTGATCTGATAAAAAGGAAACCGCGGATCCGCGTCCAGCGCCACCCCGGGTAGTGACTGTGAAGGGTGTTCTCCCCCGAAACAGATCACCGTGAACTTGTCATCCACAGCCTGATTGCCGGTTTGCTGTAATCTGGCGCCGAGAAAGTGATTGATAAAGGTTGATTTTCCAGCAGAGAAGGTGCCCAGCACCGATATCATGGGCCACCAGGAAATCTGGGTGGCGAAGGACTGCTCCGTGTCCAGAAGGCCGAGGACATGGCCCGCATGGTCGAGTTGACGATAGCTCTCGACGGCTGAAACCAGCACCGGATTCTCCTTTCTCAGGTGCTGTTCAAGGCTTTTCAGCCGCTGCTTAATGGTCTTTCCTGCGCCGGTCATTAAGGGTTGCTGCAGATTAGATCAGGCATGATTCCGTGGTTTTCAGTTTGTTAGCCCGACAATATTTCAGAAAGTAATAAATTCACAGCAGAAACGCCAGGAACGCAAAGTGATAAGATTGTTCTCGTTAATAATCTTCTCTGCGTACTTTGCGTCTCTGCGGTGAAAATGGTCATTTTGGACGAACACGAGACTAGAATTCTCCCGTAGCTCCCCGATTCATGATATCCAGAATGGTATCCTTGACCGCACTGGCTTCTTCCTTCAGTGCCTTGGGCAAGACTTTCCCGCCATAGATCATCATGTCCATGTTGAGTGTATAGAGCCAGAGTTTGCCCTGCGGATCCTCGATCAGCGAGATCCGGCAAGGCAGATAAGCCGAGAAAGCGACCGAATAATCAAACATGTGGGCGGCCGTCAAGGGATTGCAGAACATATAAATCTTGAGGAAACGCTGCGGCTTCCCTGTCATGGCCGCTACCTGTTCTGAAAGTGGCAACTCGCCAACATTCTTGATGTTGTGTTCATTGGCGACGAATCTCATGGTCTGTTCAACATCTTCCCAACTCAGACCCTCCTTGACGGGAACCTTCCAGACCGTTGCTTCAGCGGCATTGCCCGTCTCGATGAGCTTTTTGGCCATATCGAGATAAACCTCGGGAGCCTTGCTGTCGAATGAACGAAGATTGGTCAGGTTCTCGCCCAGTTGGGTCGCCATGTAAATCATACCGGCGACCAGCAATAGTCCGATCAAGGCCAGCAGGTTCCAAATCAGTCTGAACATTATTTATTCCCCCCGTATGGTGTAAGAGTCAGTCAGTGATTGCCGGTCTGCGCTGCAGAAGTAATGAGCTTGTCCAGTTCATCAGCCTGTTGTCCGTTCAGTCCGCGTATCACATTGACCAGTTCGCGCGCCGAATCTAGACGTCCTTCACTGACGAGCCGGGTCCCGGCTGCGTAGTATGCCGCAGCGGCCTTTTCCCACCGCCCCTGGGAGAAGTACATGTTGCCGAGTTCACCGTATCCGTCCGGATTCTGCGGTTCAAGTTCCGTCAGGGCAAGGTAGTTTTTCTCGGCGTCATCGTAGTTATGCAACCAGAAGTCCTCACGCGCCGCAGCCAGCAGTTCATAGGGCTTTACTTCAGTGGTTGACCCACTGGGGGATTGTCCGGCAACGCCAACACCCGGCTGCACCTCTCCGGCTGTGACGGGCGTTGATCCCTGGACAGCCGTTCCTGTGGCCACCGTCGGTACTTCATCGGCTGCTGCGACGGGTTGTGACTCCTCACCTGTGATAGGTGTCGGGGGAGCGGTTTGCGGTACTGTGCCCGGGGATATCCCGGTTTCCGATGCAGTCTCTTCAGCTACAGCGGCCGATTGTGCACTGGTGGAGGAATCCGGTGCTTCGGGTTGAGATTCAGGCGTTCCTTCGGAAGGAACAGTGGGCGGTTGAGCGCCTGTCGTTATGTTGTTGCCTGTCTCACCACTGCCTGCGTTTGAGCCCTCGGTCGATTCGGGTTCTTCTGCAGCGGGTGGCGGCGCCTCTTCAGCGGGCGCTTGCAGGGTTTCAACGGCGGTCTCGGTAACGATTTCAGTTTCCGCTGTTTCCTGGGCGGCAGGCTTGGCGGTAATAGCTTCACCGGTGACATCCGATGGGGGTGGCTCGGGGGCTTCAATCCCGGCTTCTGGCGATGTAACAGGCGTTTCCACCGTTGTCGCCGCCGGTACGGATGGCGCCGCTTCAACCGGTTCGCCCGCTGCCGTCCCCGGTGTTACTGCAAGTCCAGGTTGAAGCTTGTCCAGATGACCACCCGCGTCCGCCATTTTCCCGGACTCAGGCACCAGAAAATCGGGGAGTTCCAGATCGGGGAACAGTTCACCGCGATAGATAAATCCGATGCCCAGCAATATGACGACAACGATCGCAAATCCGTGACTGATAATGCGCGCAAGATTGTCCATCATGCATACTCCTACAAAGATCTGACTATGATTGTCCGGCCATGTCCGGATACAGCGCCTTTGCCAGCGTTCTAAACTCCTGTGCCGCCTTGCTCCGCGGCCACATCTCGAAAACCGTCAACCCTTCACTCAGGGATCGGCGAAAACCGGTTCTGAGACGTAATCGTTGCGGAAGAACCACATCAATACCTGGCAGCATGCGCAGTGCTGCTTCCGTTTCGTGTGTTTCACGGATGGATTTATTGGTATCCGCCCGATTGACGAAGGCCATGGTTTGCTGTGTACCGCTCGCCTTCATGGCCTCAAGGTCGGGTCTAATGATATGCAGGAAACGCTGGGTTGCCCAGACGTCGGCCTGGCTCGGCGGAACCGGTATCAATATGCGGTCAGCTGCGGTCAATGCCTCTTTCATGGCCGCCAGATTTGCCGCACCGACATCGATGAGCACCTCATGACCGGCATGGGCAAGCAACTGTTCCTTGAGCACGGCCCGAACGGAATGAATCGTCAGATCAGGTTTGTATTCCATCTCCCTGCGCAGCATCGCCAGATCACTGAAGGTACACTGCGGATCAAGATCATATCCGATGACCGGACGATTGTTCTTCTCCAGCCAAACAGCCAGATTAAAGGCCACCGTACTCTTGCCGGAACCCCCTTTAAGATTAGCAATTATGGTAATCATGATTTCGCTCTTGCCCCCTCTGACGGCGAAGATCGTATTCGGAAAACGTAACCCTGTAACGACTTGCCTTCATTCATCGGCGACATCTATATAGGGATCAGGGATTGCTCCCCTGTCCCTGCTGCCCTGGAACAGTATCTTGCGGCATGCTCATCATCTTGTAGCCAGGCGGCACGGTAAACAGATCTGCCGGCTGTTTTCCAATCCTGATATTACGTAGTTCACTGACGAATCCTCCCGGCTGTTCTTCACGGATATTCATATTCAGCTCGGGATCAAACCATTGGTAGGCGACAGTGCTTTGGCCACCGGGACGCGTGGCTTTCACTTCCCATTTCTCGACAGTGCGGTCGTTCAGCGTTTCAGTCCCTAGCAGACGCATTTCCATGGTTGCGCTGTCCGGCAGAATCTGACGAACCGGGATATGACGCTCCTGATCCAGCCAGATTACCATCTTGCCGGATTGTGCCCCGGCTGTATTCTCCAATTCCCACTTCTCTGCGGGCCTTCCATTGACGGATTCAACGCCGACCCTGCTGCAGGCAAGGTTTTGCATACCCGCACACGGGTCGGCATCCTTCGCGGCAACTCCTCCGCCCGAATTTAATTCTCCAGGCCCTGCCTTGCGTTCCAGGCAGGTCTTCTGCCCGGGATCAAGCATGTACGCCGTCTGCTGCTTTATATCGATGATCTGGATCATCTTCTTGTCGCCAACATTGATGTCAGTGCGCACCTGGTCGTTACCAATGTATATCCTGCTCTGCCGGGATTCCTGCTGGGGCATGGATTGAATGACGTCAGCGGAAAATTCAACCTGCCCTTGACCGGCAATAGCCAGGGAGGATGTGAACAGCAGAATTATCAATGAAGAGATAATCAGCGGTCTCATTTTCAAACGAAGCATTGAGGGTTAATGATCAAAAATCAAATTGAATCGTTAAATAAAAACGAGCCGACACATCCCTGTGCGGGCTCGTCCGGGTTTCTCGCCAGGTTACTGGCTAGTACCCGATGTTGCGGGTTGTGCGGGTGCAACCGCCGGGGGAGCATAAACCGGAGCACCATAGGCGCCAGGATAGCCGCCATAACCAGGACCACCCCAACCACCCGGATAGCCATAGCCATAGCCGGGGTAGCCGCCATAACCATAGCCATAGCCATTACCATAGCCACGTCCATAACCACGTCCATAGCCACTGCCGTGACCGCCACCACTCATGTTGAAGTCGAAGTCGCCGGAACCATCGCCCCAGCCGTCACCCCAACCGCTACCGTCATTACCCCAGCCATTGCTCCAGGGACCACCACCGCCCCACGGACCGCCCCAGGCATGAGCTGCCGTGAAGGGAATCGCCATGGCGCCGGCAATGGCGGTGACACACAACGTTTTTGTAAGTTTCTTCATTACGTTACCTCAGTATGTTGTTTTGTTTGCACGATGCAAACCTGGCTCCCTGATGTACTGAAATCATCTGCGAGGGGAGTTCCCGCATCTGATTCAACAATCAACCGATAGGAACCGGTTGAGAAGAAGATTTTTCCGAGACGACAAGCGATGCATGGTTTATAGTCTGCCCGAGCAGCCCCTGGTCTTGCCTCTACCAGCCATAAACCGGCGGAGGCAGTTCCGGGTAGGGGTTGTATATACCCCCACCCCAACCGGGAGTCCCAAGTAACGGGTCTGATAGCCCATAGCCATAACCGCCGTAGCCACCATAACCTCCGTAGCCCGACCATCCTCCATAAGGGATTGTAACAGGTCGCTGTTCCTGGCGTGTTGTGCTTTTTTTCTTTTTTTCCAGAGGCGGAAACTCACCCCAGGGGCGTTGCTGGGTTTGATATTGCGGCCTGGTCTGATACTGCTTCGGCATGTCTGGCGACTGGCCTGACTGATCCCAGGGAGAAGATTGGGTAGACATTTGCTCCATCATTTGGGGCGGTTGATAAATACCTGTGTAATTGGGTTGTGCTTGTCCCGTTGAGGGCGCTGATGGTGCCGGTGCAGGGACATACGCGGCTGACGGAGGCGGGTATTTTGAACGCGGATACCATTCCTTGACGATTGGTTGCCGTGTTTGAGGTACCTTTTTCGCCACATCCGCAGTCGTATCTGTATTTTCCTGGTCGTCACCGCAGGACGCAACCAGGTACAAAATAGAAATCAGCACAATCCATATGATCAGGGTTTTTGAGCGTGGGTGACTCGGCATCCCCATGGCAATTAATCATGCGGTTATTGTGTACCGGTGCCGCGACGATAAAACTGGTCAGGCACCGGCCCGCTGCGATAAACAGGGGGCGGCGGAGCAGCCATGCGGTTATAAACAGGTGGTGGCGGGACTTCATCCTCGGGGCGCTGTAGCGGCGG
>Ga0210097_1000662_pt1 | contig 10668 bp, 10 predicted proteins | sample Joice_CattailNLA_2_FD_185521 | JGI IMG/M metagenome (GOLD analysis project Ga0210097, IMG submission 185521) | Wetland microbial communities from San Francisco Bay, California, USA, that impact long-term carbon sequestration - Joice_CattailNLA_D2... | ecosystem: Environmental > Aquatic > Marine...
CAGCAGGCCGGCAAGCTGCTGCAGCAGCCGGTCACCTGCCGCGTGTCCGCAGATATCATTGATGACCTTGAACTGGTCGAGATCGAGGTACATCAGGGTGTGCGCGGCAGGCTGTGCCTGCGCGGTTCGGATGGCGCGCTCGACGCGTTTTTCGAACTCGCGCCGGTTGATGAGACCGGTCAATGAGTCGTGGGACGACTGGTAGTTCAGTTGCCTGTTCTTGGAAGCGACATAGCGGGTGATAATACGGGCCAGCAGAAAGCAGAACAGCAATGTGATGCAGGTCAGTATGACCAGAAGGTTTCTTGTGCGCACATAATGTACCTGACTTTCGGCCAGTACCTGTTTCGAGGTTTGCTGTTCAAGGGTTACCAGTGCATCAAGTTCCTTGAGCATCAGCGCCTGCAAGGTCGCGGCATTCTCCGTGGCTGTCTCGATTTCCGTTTCTGCTGCATTATCCATCAGCAGCATGGAGGCGCTGTCGCTGAGCGGCTGGGACAGCCGGGTCAGCTGCTGCAGTTGTTCATGGATGTCCGATTCCTGCTGTGTCATGCCCAGGCTGACCAGGCGCTCCCTGGCGACGCGGTACTTGCCGGCGTAGCCGGTGAAGCGCTGGTATTCATCGTCGCGATCAAAGATATCCCGGGAAAGCTGCATCTTCTTGAGGCTGTCGGCACGCTGCCTGATCGCATCGCGCATGTCGTTTGCGGCAGCCGTTTTGGCGTTGGTCTCTTCAACCAGGGTTCCCATGCGGGTGTTGATGGCATGCATCTGCACCAGCGCAATGGAGGCAAGTGAAAACATCAATCCCAGTACAGCCATTACACCCAGCGTAATCAATATCCGGGTATTGTCCTTCATGCGCTGGCCTGGCTCCCTGGCTGATCCGGAAATTCGGGGGTACGGGGATATTTCCTGCTCGGGAGATATCCTCGAAACAATCGGCACGGCGAGCGGGGACTTGAAGTACGTGGCCGGCGCGAGGCCGTAGCGCCGCGCCGGTTATGGCGTGCAGATTCAGGCGAATACCGATCGTTACCGGAACTGGCCGGACTGGCTGGCCTTGATGCCCGCCACGATGCGCGGTGTGCTGAACAGCAACAGAAGGCCGTGCCGGCAGCGAATTTCTTTCATGGGGTTAAATTGCCGCGTGAACAGCAGGTAGATGCCCGGCTGGCAATATACGAAACCGCTGCCAGCTCGCGGTCGGTTGCGGACAGGCTCCTGTCAGCCTGCACGCTAGGAGCCTGTCGGGTTTGGGACTGATCTACTGCGCCGGCGGGACAGCGGCCCATTTTTCCGATCCTTCTCGTCAAATAGCTACGGCTATTCTCCTCGAACGATCGGAAAAATGATCTCGCTCTCCCACCCGGCTCGCTATGATCGCCCAAATCCGACAGACTCCTAGCTAGCGCTATATGCGAATGTTCCGCAGCGCAGATTGGAAGGCAATGCCTCGTGGATGTGTTCGGGCGGGTCCAGTTTCAGGTTGTTCATGAGCGTGATGAATTCATCCCGGCTCCTGCCGTTGCCGATGCGTTCGTTGGAGCGCTTTTCCACGCCAATGGTGGATGAATTTCGATCTGGCGTGCCATGGCCAGGGTAGACGACAGTCTCGTCGGGCAGGGTGAACAGGCGCAGCGCTATCGAGTCGAACAGCCGCCCGGCATCGCCGGACTGGTAGTCGGTGCGCCCGCAGCTTCCGACCAGCAGGGTGTCCCCGGTGAATACCGTGCCCGGGAGCGTGTAGCTGATGTCGCTGTTGGTGTGGCCGGGGGTGTGCAGGATGGTCAGCCTGCTGCTGCCAAGCGGAATGAAGTCGCCGCCCTTTACCAGGACGTCGGCACACCTGGCGTGGCTGTCCTCGTGGACTACCACGATTGAATTGAATATCTGTCTCAGGTATCCCGAACCGGTTACGTGATCGGTGTGGACATGGGTTTCCAGTGTGTACCTGAGTTTCAGGCCGGACTGCCATACCAGGTGGATGTCACGCCTGGCCTGTTCCTGTACCGGGTCGATAATCGCTGCCTCGCGGCTGGCGCTATCCCACAGCAGGTAGCTGAACGTGGAACTGGCTTCGTCGTACAGTTGGCGTATTTCCATGACGGCGAATCCTGTCAGTCGGTTGTCGGGGTGTGGCTGTTGCAGGGACTTGCAGGCCGGCACTCTGATACCGCACGCGATCGGTCGCGCGCGGTATCACCGGTTATGACTTACCCTGCATGCCGGGCTTTCCGTGTCGCTGCACAAACTACAGAGGATTCCTGTCGTTCTTGCCCGCGTCGCGCCGGCTGGACCGCGCATTGTTCGTGATGCAGTTACGGAACACGCACGAGTACACAAATGCGCCAAACGCGATCAGGAAAACCAGCAGCGAGATCAATGTCAGGTTGTCGAAGTACATATTGCAGCTCCTCGATGTTAAGCACATCGTAAAATAAGCAATTGCTAATATTCTATGTCCGGGGATGCCTTCCTGCAAGTTTTTTTTCATGCCATGAAAATAAATAACCTGCTGTTCCAGATAAAGATTCCGAAAGTTGCTGTGACAATATTTTGGCGTTTATTGGCTTGCCAGGCGGATATCCCGCAACCGGGACCGTGGCCGGCCGCGCCTCCTGTAAGACGTCGGCTGATCGGACGGGGCGTGGTCGGCGATCCCGCAACTGCCTGTTTCGGGGCCGGCGGATCCGTCTGTATAGTAAGCAGCTCGCTGCAATTCCTTATCGTCTGATATCACCGGAGCAAAGCATGAGCAAGCCGTTGAACCGCTACAGTTCACGTATCACACAACCCAAGTCGCAGGGCGCTTCACAGGCCATGTTGCATGGCACGGGGCTGTCGGACACCGACCTGGAAAAGGCCCAGGTCGGAATCGCCAGCGTCTGGTACGAAGGCAATACCTGCAACATGCATCTCAATGACCTTGCCGCGAAGGTGCGTGAAGGTGTGATCGAGGCGGGACTGGTTGGCATGCGCTTCAATACCATCGGTGTCAGCGACGGTATTTCCATGGGAACCGAGGGCATGAGTTACTCACTGCAGTCGCGCGACCTGATCGCGGACTCCATCGAGACTGTCATGTCGGCCCAGTGGTATGACGCGAATATTTCCCTGCCGGGTTGCGACAAGAACATGCCGGGCTGCCTGATCGCCATGGGCCGCCTCAACCGGCCCGCGCTGATGATCTACGGCGGCACCATCAAGCCCGGTCACTACCACAACCAGACACTGGATATCGTCTCTGCCTTCCAGAGTTACGGCGAATTCATCGCCGGCAAGATCGACGAGCAGACGCGCCACAACATCGTGGACCACGCCTGTCCGGGGCCGGGCGCCTGTGGCGGCATGTACACGGCCAACACCATGGCGTCCGCCATAGAGGCGATGGGCATGTCGCTGCCGTACAGTTCCTCCACGCCGGCAGTGGACCCGGGCAAACTGGCCGAGTGTTACAGCGCCGGCAAGGCCATCCTCAACCTGCTGGAAAAGGACATCAGGCCGCGCGACATCATGACGCGCGAGGCGTTTGAAAATGCCATGGTCATCGTGATGGCAACGGGCGGTTCCACCAATGCGGTGCTGCACCTGATCGCCATGGCGCGTGCCGTGAACGTGCAGCTGACCATCGATGATTTCCAGGCCGTGAGCGACCGCATTCCGTTCCTGGCCGATCTGAAGCCCAGCGGCAAGTACGTGATGGAGGATCTGCACAATGTCGGGGGTACGCCGGCGGTGATGAAATGCCTGCTCGCGGAAGGGCTGCTCAACGGCGATTGCCTGACCGTGACCGGCAGGACCATCGCCGAAAACCTTAGGGACCTGCCGGGGCTTAAGGAAGGGCAGGACGTATTCCACGCACTGTCCGAGCCGATCAAGACCAGCGGTCATATCCAGATCCTGAAGGGCAACCTGGCGCCGGGCGGGTCGGTCGCCAAGATCACCGGCAAGGAAGGCCTGCATTTCAACGGGCCGGCAAAGGTGTTCGATGCCGAGGAAGACATGCTCAAGGCGCTGGAGGAGGGCCGCATCGGCAAGGGAGATGTGGTGGTGATCCGCTACGAGGGACCCAGGGGCGGTCCCGGCATGCCGGAGATGCTGACCCCGACCTCGGCCATCATGGGCGCAGGTCTTGGCAAGGATGTGGCGCTGCTGACCGACGGGCGCTTCTCCGGCGGCTCGCACGGTTTCATCATCGGGCATATCGTGCCGGAGGCGCAGGAAGGCGGCCCGATCGCCCTGCTCCGTGATGGCGATGTCATCACCATCGATGCCGACAGCAAGACACTGTCGGTCGCCGTCAGCGATGCCGAGATGGAGAGGCGCCGTGCGGACTGGCGCATGCCGCCCTACAAGGCGGAACGCGGCACGCTCCACAAGTACATCAGGCTGGTGAAGAATGCCTCGGAAGGTTGCGTGACAGACGAGTAGCCCCCGGCTGACTGCTGAAGGCTGACTGTTGAAAGCTGTCTAGAACGTATCCCAGCTCGATTTCTTGCGCCAGCGGATGCGCGGAATGATCAGGCCGACCAGGATGCCAAGCAGTACCACCCCGGCGCCGACCATGAACCAGTCGCGTGCGGTGCGGTCTCGCAGCCCCTCGTTTTCCTGCTGCAGCGTCTGCATGTCGCGTTCCAGTGACACGACCCTGGATTTCAGGTCCTTGTTCTCCGAGTCTATGGCCAGTGCGCTGGAAGCGGTGCGCTTGATCTCCGACAGTTCCTGGCTGGCCTTGCGGTTCTGGCCATTCAGCGTGTCAAGTTCCTGCGCAAGTTTGTTTTTTTCCTCGGTCAGTGCAGCCATGGCGGTTTGAAGCTTGCGCTTTTCCAGCTCCATTTCCGCAAGGTTCTTTTCCGCACTGGCCAGGCGGTCGCGCGCCGCTTCGGTCTTCATCAGGTAGCGCGACAGCACCCAGCCTTCCTTGCCGCTACTGGTGCGCACGCGCGAATAGCCCTCACCCTTGTCGACCTCCAGCACATCCACGGGCGTGCCGCTGGACAGCATCCGGGTGATGCTGTAGCTGTTGCCCTTGCCGCTGCGCATGGTGATCTCCAGACTGTCGCTGACATAGCGCGTCTCGGCCTGGGCACTGCCGGCGAGGACCAGGAACAGGGAAAGGATGACAGGTAGCTTCTTCACTGCGGCTCCGGGGCTGCGAAAATTCGAGTCGGCTATTCTAGCCGATCAGGCCGCCCGCCGGTCAAACTCCTCGCCAGGTGGCCGGCAATTTCGCCACGGCGGGTACTTTGGTGCACGGGTGCTCATCCCTGCGGGTATCGCGGTATATTATCCGGTCACCGGACATCGGGGGTTGGCTGCACGTGGAAATCGATCCTGTTACACACCGGCTGCATGGCGTACGCCAGCTGGATTCACCGAACTTTGACGAGCGTCCGCCGGGTTGCGGCCCCGAGCTGATCGTCATCCATGGCATCAGCCTGCCGCCCGGGAGCTACGGCGGCACGGCCATCGACCGCCTGTTCACCAACTGCCTGGATCCGCACGAGCACCCCTATTTCGAGGCGATCGCCGGTGTCAGGGTGTCCAGCCACCTGTTGATTCGACGCGATGGCGAACTGGTCCAGTACGTGCCATTCGACAAGCGTGCCTGGCATGCGGGCGAGTCCTGTTTCCACGGGCGGCGTGCCTGCAACGATTTTTCCATCGGTATCGAGCTGGAAGGCCAGGACGAGGAGCCCTATACGCCGGTCCAGTACGAGCGGCTGTCCGCGGTGGTGGCGGTGCTGGTGGGGACCTATCCCGGCCTGTCCTTGCAGGCGATCGCGGGACACAGCGACATCGCGCCGGGCCGCAAGACCGATCCCGGGCCGGCCTTCGACTGGACCGGGTTCAGGGAGCAGCTCGAGACCCGCTATGCCTGACCGGTACGCGCGAGAAACCGTGCTCGAATTGCTGCGTCACGGCGAGCCTGTTGGTGGCAACCGCTACCGTGGACAGCGCGACGATCCACTCAGCGAACGGGGCTGGCAGCAGATGTGGGATGCCGTTGCAGGGCGCCCGCGCTGGCAGCAGATCGTCAGCTCGCCCTTGCTGCGCTGCCATGCCTTTGCCGAGGCACTGTCCGCGCGGCATGCGCTCCCGCTGCGGGCCGAGCCGCGCTTCGCGGAGGTTGGCTTCGGGGTGTGGGAGGGGCGCACGCGTGCGGAGCTGGAACGGCAGTATCCCGGGCAGGTGGAGCGGTTCCTGCGTGATCCGGTCGGCCAGCGGCCGCCGGGCGCCGAGCCGCTGGAAGCCTTCCTCGCGCGCGTGCGCTCCGGTTTCGACGCATTGCTCGATCAGTATGACGGGCAGGCAGTACTGGTGGTTGCGCATGCCGGGGTGATCCGCGCCATTCTCGCGGCGGTGCTCGATATACCCCCGGCGGCCATGTACCGCATCCACGTCGCCAACGCCGGCATTACACGCCTGCGCACCGACCGCGAGCGCACCTTCAACCTGGTTGCGCATGGCACGCCCTGAGCCGCGTATCGGTATCGACCTGGGCGGCACCAAGATCGAGGGCATCGTACTGGATGCCGATGGCCGCGAGTGCCTGCGCCGGCGCGTGCCGACCCCGCAGGGCGACTATGACGCCACGCTCGCGGCGCTTGTCGGACTGGTCGAGTCGCTGGAGCAGGCGGTCGGCCGGCACTGCACGGTCGGTATCGGCATGCCGGGGACACAATCGCGCGCGACGGGCCTGGTGAAGAATGCCAATTCCGTGTGCCTGAACGGCCGGCCGCTGCACGCCGACCTGGAGCGATGCCTGGGGCGTCCACTGCGCTTCGCCAATGACGCCGATTGCCTTGCCCTGTCCGAGGCGATCGATGGCGCGGCGGCCGGCGCCGGCACCGTGTTTGGCGTCATCGTTGGTACCGGGACCGGCGGCGGCATCGTGGTTGCCGGCCGCCTGCTGTCCGGTCCCAACGGGATTGCCGGGGAATGGGGCCACAATCCGCTGCCGTGGCCGCGCGCGGACGAACTGCCCGGTGCGCTGTGCTTCTGCGGCAGACAGGGCTGCATCGAGACCTGGCTGTCCGGTCCGGGACTGGCGCGTGACCACCGTGCCGTTGCCGGGCAGGAAGTGCCGGCCGCCGCCATCGCCGCACGTGCCGCGGCCGGCGAGAAGGCGGCGCGGGCCTCGCTCGAGCGTTACGCAGATCGCATGGCGCGCGCGCTGGCCAGCGTCATCAACATCATCGATCCCGATGTCATCGTGCTGGGTGGCGGCATGTCGAATATCGACTCGTTGTACGAGGACGTGCCGCAACGCTGGGATGCTTACGTTTTTTCCGACCGCGTGGACACACGGCTGGTACGTGCGCGACACGGTGATTCCAGTGGTGTGCGCGGCGCTGCCTGGCTGTGGCCCGTGTTGGCTGGAGAATCCTAGTGTGCGGGCAGTTTCAGCCTGTGGTTGCGCGCGATCTCGCCTGTGACCTGCGGATCGATGCCGGCCTGCTGCGCGAACTCCGGCCAGCGTGCCACCGCCGCGTTGACCTCGTCGACGATATCCGCCGGCCTGGGAAGGCTGATGGCCGCACCGGCATCCAGCAGCTCCCGCCGGGTGAAATGGTCGCGCTTGCCGTTCAGGCTGAGCTGGTGCCGGGTGGTCCACTTGCCGGCCGGGTTGTGTGCGTAGATGACGTCAAACGCCGGTGACAACCGCCATTTGCCATCCGCTCCCATCAGGAAGGCGATATTCTTGGTGTGATCGTCGAGGTTGCGCGCGACGATGTTAAACACCATGCGCCGGTATTGTTCCGCCGCCTCCGCCTTGCTCAGCCGCAGCCGGCGCATGATGCCGAACACCTGTTCATAACCATAGGCCCCGGGCATGTTGAAGTCGTAATGCGCGAGGCCGCACAGCGACTGCAGGTGCAGCTTGTTGCCGTCGACCCGGTCGAAGCGGCGGGTCATGAAATGGGCGCGGCCGTTTTCTTCCAGCAGGCGGCACTCGGTCATGTGGATGCCGGCGGCCTGTGCCATGCGGTAGTAGGCGTACTCGATCCGCCCGTAGCCCCTGGGCCTGCCCAGCTCCAGGTCGGTGACGCCGTCGAATTTCAGTATCCAGTAATCGTAGCCTTCCGGTACGCTGGTCTGGCCGGACAGGACGCGGCCCTGTGCGTCCATGGCGATGACTGCCTTCGGGCGTGCGCCGCCTGCCGACGTGCCAACCCGAAGGATGTCCATCAGCGCCTCGGCATGTTCCTTGTCCGTATCGCCCAGGTCGGCATCGAGGGCGCTGCGCTCGTTCATGATGTCCTGCGCCAGTGCGACCAGGCTGGCGAGCTCGACCGGTACTGCCTTGTCATGGCGTCCCGTCAACGGGGGCGAGAATTCGAGTGCGCCGGTGCTGCGCTTGCCGGTATAGCACAGGCGCTCTACCGGGCTGAACCCGGCGGCATCGCGCCCGTCGCGTGCCAGCCAGGCGTCGATGAGGCGGTTGCCGAACTTGTCCGGCAGGGCATCGGCCAGCAGGCCGGGCAGTCCCAGGTAGGTTTCCCGGTTCAGTCCCGGAAAGGAAAAGATCCGGTCACCCTGCCGTGCCGCGGCAAGGCTCATGTGGATGGGGGCGATGTCGAGGCCCTTGTTCAGAAAAGCCGTGTCGTATTCAAAGATGCCGTAGGCGCGATCCTCCAGCCAGGATACCGCGCCGACAACGTCGCCCCACAGCTTCACGATGGCGGTGTCTACCCGCCTCACCATTCGGTTTCATCCCCGGATTTGTCCTTGCCGCGCCCGCCGGAGGCGCGCTGGCGTTCCCTGCCGTGCATCCTGGCCAGCTGCAGCGGGCTGATGACGGTGGCGGCGGAGACCAGGTTGTCGAGCTGTTCAAGTGCGCCCAGTTCGCGCAGTACCGCGATCAGGGTTGCCAGCTTGCCGCGGCCACCCTCCAGCGCCTTGATGGTGTTCAGAGACAGGGCCGTTGCTTCCGCGAGCTCCTTCTGGGTGACGTTGCGCTGCAGGCGCAGGGCCCTGAGGTGGCTGCCCAGTTCCCGTGCAATTGCCTTGTCGGGCAGAGAGTAAAAGTCCATAACAATCAGATATCAAACGCTGTTAGTGATAAATGCGTGAGTATGTACTTAATTAAAGCCATTATATGATTTCCAGTTCGGAGCGCAATTTTAATTGTATAGCGGCCATATTCTAAGTTTTTATCGTTATTATTAGCTAATAAAAGACCATATTCAGGCTGTAATTAAATCATGAAATCCGTCGCAGGCTTGCCCGAGGTGGATTTGCCCTGCCGAGGTGGCCGGCGCCGGTGAGCGGGGACAGGAGTCTGCTGCTTACAGCTCAGCCACGGCGCGGGCTTGGCCGGCCTGATCCGTGATGGTGATGGACCGATAGCTGCCGCGGGGTACGGCCAGCAGGAGGCAGGGGCTGGTGACGACCTGGGTTGTGAGGGCTCCCGGCGGCGGTGACAGCCATTCCACCCGCACGGTTGCGCCTGATGCGATGTGCTCGATACGCGGGTGTAGCAGGCGCAACTGATAGCCGCCAGTGGATTGCTGGCCCATGAAGACCTGCAGCACGCCGTATCGCGTGAAATCCGGTAGCGGCGCAGGGAGGGGCTTTGCGCCGAGGGACTGGCGTGTCATGTACCGGTAGGCGTCCTGCAATTCGCCCGCGGTATCCAGCCAGCCTGCGGCCGGCGCGGCTTCGCTGCGACCGCACTGCGTGCCGGCTGCCAGGGTGACGATTTCAGCCGTGTCGTCCACCGCAGGAGGACCGGTACCGGCCTGGCAGGCAGCGAGTCCTGATGCGGCCAGCACGGCCAGCCGGTACGCGATTCTGCTGCGTGACGTCGCCGTCACGGACCGGTTTGCTTGGTGACCGGCCTGGCGAAGCCGGTGGCACCGGTTTGCCCGGTGGTGGTGTTGATGATGACATTGAATCCGGATGTGAAATCCAGGCCCGTGCTGTTGCCGCTCACCTGCACCGGTGTCAGCTGGTCGAGCGAGGCGTAGCCCCCGCAGGCCTCGGCGGAAACGCAAATGGTGCCGTCGTTATTGGCGTCGGTACCGGCCAGCAGCTCGTAGGTGCCCGCTGCGACATCGGTAAACGCGTACTGGTAAAGACCGTTGCTGGCGGCCACACCGGTCTGGTATTTCACCGCCCCGGTTGCCTGGTCGAGCAGCAGTACGTAATGGTAGCCGGCATCGGTATTCTGGGCGAGTGTCGATACTTGCATGATGACGGGCACCTGCACGGTATTAGCCGAGGCGGTGGTGAGGGTGATGGTCGCGGTATAGGTGTTCTCTGCCAGGCCGGTACGCGACACGGTCGCGAAGTAGGTGCCGGTGCCGTCGGCGGGATTGTTGGGGTCGGCTGCGATTGTCAGCCAGCTCGCGTCGTCCGTGGGCGGGTTGACGGTCAGCGAGCCACCGCCGCCGTTGGCCACGGTCAACAGGGCGGTGGTGCCCAGCGTGCTGAAGTTCAGTGCCGAGGGCGAAACCACCAGCGTCGGCGGGACCGGCGTGATTCCGCCCTGTGCCGCCGCCACGGCCCTGTGGGCATCGATCAGTCCGTAGCCGTAGATATTGTCGCGGCCGGGGGCACCCAGGTCGGTAGTCAGCTGGCCATTCACGATCAGGCTGTCGACATCGGCCGGTGACAATGCCGGAGCGACCGCCTTCATAAGTGCCAGCACACCCGCCA
>Ga0210097_1000663_pt1 | contig 10666 bp, 9 predicted proteins | sample Joice_CattailNLA_2_FD_185521 | JGI IMG/M metagenome (GOLD analysis project Ga0210097, IMG submission 185521) | Wetland microbial communities from San Francisco Bay, California, USA, that impact long-term carbon sequestration - Joice_CattailNLA_D2... | ecosystem: Environmental > Aquatic > Marine >...
GCGTCCAACATCGCGGCGGAAGCTGAAAGAGTATGGGCCCGAGCTTCTCCCCGAGATGTTGGACGCGACCCAGGAACAGCTCCAGCGAGCCGGCAGCGTTGCGCAGCTTCTTGAGGTGCGTGATGGTGCGCGGCGCCTTGACGGCGAACGGGAAGCCGTCAGGCGTCTCGTCGTCCCAGAGGCGGAAGGTGCTCGCTTCGGGCAGCCGGTAGAAGCTGTTGTTGACCTCGACGGCGGGAAGGCGCTCGGCATAGAAGGGCAGCCAGTCCTTCCTGCGCAGATCGTGCGGGTAAAAGACACCCTTCCAGTGCGGATAATGCCACCCGGAGGTGCCCACGACGATGCGTCCCTCGCGCGCTTCCGTCATGACGACTCCGGAGTCGGGAAGCAGGCAGCTTCCTTGATTGCCTTATCCCGCGCTTTGTGGTCAATTAGGCGCGGCCTTAAGCGGTGTGCGCCCCGGTACCCGATGGAGGTTACCATGACCGAGAAGCCCATTGTCAGTGACGACCCCATGTATCTGCTGCTCAAGGACGGCCAGATCCGTCAATTCAACAAGAACAGGGCTGAAGGTCAAGCGGCGAACCTGGTTGGCTGTGACTTCAGTGGTCTGGACCTGCGGGGCGTGGAGGCCGACGGCCTGGACCTGCGCAACAGTGCCTTCCACCAGACGGACCTGCGGGGAGTAGACCTGCGCGCGGCCAATCTCGAAGGGGTCACCCTCCACGAGGCGTTGATCGCCGGCGCCTATTTCCCGATGGCGCTCGCTGCAGACGAGATCGAGCTGTCCCTGGAACACGGCACCCGTCTGCGCTACCGGTACTGAGCCGGCGCGCAGACAGCCGTTCATGGCGTCCCGGGTTCACCCGGGTGCGTCCAGTAGACGCCTCGCCAGCTCGCCGACGTCCGTCTCTCCGCCGCCGTCGACCGGTATCCCGTAAGGGGCCTCGTCCGGCTCGAGCGGCCCGTAGTCCCTGAGCTGGTCCTTCAGCACAGCCATGCCGGCCTCCGAGGCGTCCCGCCCCACGGCCATCCTGTCGGCAACCCGTCGGCGCAGAACGGACTCCTTCGCGCGAACGTCCAGGATGGCGAACGGTAGGCGGCACTCTTCCGCCAAGGCCCGAAATGGATCGCGTTGCGCGCGCCGCAGGAAGGTGGCGTCCACAATGACGGGATATCCGGCCTCGAGGACTCCGGCCGCCAGCTCACGCAGGCGTTGGTAGGTCTTCCGGGTCTCCTCCGGCGTATAGATCCCGCCGGCCACGGTCGACCCGGAACGCGCCCTGGCAGCCAGATGGAACAGACGCTTGCGCTCCACGTCCGAGCGCAGGCGCACGGCTCCCAGGTGCTCCAGCAGGCGCTGGCTGATGACCGTCTTGCCGGATCCCGAGACACCTCGCATGAGGATCAGTCTCGGTGCGGGGACCCGCGTGTAGCCTTCGGCCTGGGAGAGATAGCGTTCGAAGTCCGCCTCCGTCGCCATCCTCTCCGCGTCGCTGAGGTCGTCCTGGGCGAGTCTGATGCGGGCGACCTTTGCGCGGACCATGGCCCGGTAGGCCTGGTAGTAGCGCAGCACGGCCAGCCCCGGGTAGTCGCCGGTGGCCTCCAGGTAACCGTTGAGGAAGCGCCACCCGTAGTCCGGCCGGCCCCGGTGCTCCAGGTCGCTGGTGAGGAAGGCCACCTCGCTCATGACATCGATCCAGCGCAGGTTCTCGTTGAACTCGATGCCGTCGAAGATGAGGATCTCACCGTCTACCAGGGCCATGTTGCCCAGGTGCATGTCGCCGTGGCACTCGCGCACCCGGCCCCCGACCTTGCGCCGGAGGATGACGTCGGAGAGCCTCTGGTTGGTCTGCTCGCTCCAGGTCTGGAGCCGGTGCAGGCGCGCCCGGATGGCGGGGTCCCGCTCCCGGGGCAGCACCTGCCGGAAGTTCTCCACCGCCGGCTCGAGGGCGGCCTCCGGCGTGCCGAATGGTGTATCGGCCGCCGTCCCGGGGACGGTTTCGTGGAACTGAGCGACTATGGCCGTCATGCCGTCGATGTGGGCCGGCCGAAGGGCATCGCGGGCGATGAAGCGGTCCAGCAACCCGTCCTGGGGGAACTGGCGCATGCGCACCGCGTACTCGATGACCGGCCCCTCGCCCGCGAGCCTCGGCGCCTTCTGGCTGTCGGTGATGGCGACCACGTCCAGGTAGATGTGGGGCGCGAGACGGCCATTCAGGCGGATCTCCTCCTCGCAGAAGAACTTGCGCTTCGCCAGGGTGCTGAAGTCCAGGAAGCCCAGGTCCAGGGCCTTCTTCACCTTGTAGGCGTAAGGACCCGTCAGGATGACCCAGGAGATGTGGGTCTCCACCAGCTGGATCGCTCCGACCTCGTGGGGGTACACGCCCGGGTCCAGGAGTGCCTCGATGTCGAGCTGCTCGGTCTCGGTGTTCACGGGTCCCGCCGCCTGGGGCGCATGGGCTCAGGAACACATTAACCACAAAGGCAGGGAGGACACAAAGGGGGGTGGGTGAGTGGGTGCGTGAGTGAGGGGGTGCGTGAGTGGGTGAGTGAGTGGGTGAGTGGGTGAGTGGGTGAGTGGGTGAGTGGGTGAGTGGGTGAGCGGGTGAGTGGGTGAGTGGGTGAGTGGGGGGAGGGGCAGCCCTGGACTCTTGCTGGCCTGGGTCCGGGTCCAGGGTTTCGATTCGTCCTTGGCGTCCTTCGTGCCTTTGTGGGGTACGCCTGGGTTTGTTCTGAGCGTACCGTATGCTCGAGACGTCCCCTCAGAACAGCTTGAGCTGGCCGCAGGGCGCTGGAGGGGGCATGAAGTGGGCCGTGGCTAGGGCTGGGGGCTCGCCGTAGCCCAGGCGGCGGCAGGCGAGCCGGAAGCGCTTGGCGATGAGCTCGGCGTACTCGCCGCTCCCCCGCATCCGTTTGCCGAAGGTCGGGTCGTAAAGCCTGCCATCCCGGGTGTCCCTGACGCGGCTCATTACGCGCCCGGCCTTCAGCGGGTAATGGGTGTCCAGCCACTCCTGGAACAGGTCCTTGATCTCGAGGGGCAGGCGCAGCAGCACATAGCTCGCCGAGCAGGCTCCGGCCCCGTGGGCTGCCTCCAGCAGGGTCTCCAGCTCCACGTCGTTCAGGGCCGGGATGACCGGCGCCACCAGCACCGTCACGGGGACCCCGGCCTCGCTGAGCCGCCGGATGGTCTCCAGTCGCCGGTGGGGTGCGGCGGCGCGGGGTTCCATGCGCCGGGCCAGCTCCCGTTCCAGGGTGGTGACGGAGACGCTGACCTGCACGAGGTGATTCCGGGCCATGTCAGCCAGCAGGTCCAGGTCCCGCTCGATGAGGGCGGATTTGGTGATGATGCCCACGGGGTGTCGGCACTCGCCCAGCACCTCCAGGACATCGCGCGTGATGCCCAGCCGGCGCTCGACCGGCTGATAGGGATCGGTGTTGGCGCCCAGGGCGATGGTGGCGCAGCGGTAGCCGGGACGGGCGAGCTCCAGGCGCAGGAGCGCGGCGGCGTCGGGCTTGAACAGGATGCGGGTCTCGAAGTCCAGCCCGGGAGACAGCCCCAGGTAGGCGTGGGAGGGGCGGGCGAAGCAGTAGACGCAGCCGTGCTCGCAGCCGCGATACGGATTGATGGAGCGGTCGAAGGGTACGTCCGGCGACTGGTTGTGGGCCAGGATGCTGCGGCTCGTATCGCGGATGAGGACCGTCTCCGGGCCCTCCTGCAGGGTCTCCAGGGTGCCCCAGCCGTCGTCTTCGGCCTCGCGCTCCCAGGCCTCGAAACGCCCCACCCGGTTGCTGACGGCACCGCGTCCCCGCCGATGTCCGGGAAGGCTGCTCATGCGGCGATCACCTGCGCATCAGCCACAGGATCAGCGAAAGCACCAGGCTCACCAGCAGCGAGGTGGTGATGGGGACGTACAGCCGGAAGTTCTCCCGCTCGTAGACGATGTCGCCGGGCAGCCGCCCGAGGCCGAGCCCGCATTTCTCACCAAGCTCCTGCTGCGACGGCCCCAAGGCACGCCCTGTCTGGCTTTCGCTCGGTCGGGCTGCTCAACGTAGTGTCGGCTACGCCTGCGCGGCCCTCGGTCGCGAAAGCCAGCCATGCCGCACCCTTGAACCGTCTCGCGACGAACCCTGGTGAGAAATGCGGGCTAGCTCGCCGATCCAGGGCCAGAGCAGCCCCAACAGCAGCAGGCTCGCCCCGAGGATTATCAGGAAACGGGACATGCATATCGCCTGTCCGGCCCCTGTGCGGTCAGTCCATGACCTTGGGTCCGTCGTCGGAGCCAAGGATCAGGACGTCGGCGCGGCGACGGGCGAACAGCCCGTTGGTCACCACCCCTGCGATCTGGTTGAGCTCGGTCTCCAGCTTGATGGGCTCCATGATCTCCAGGTTGTGCACGTCCAGTATGATGTTGTCGTTGTCGGTGACGAAGCCGTCGCGCCAGATCGGACTGCCGCCCAGCTTGATGATCTGTCGGGCCACGTAGCTGCGCGCCATGGGGATCACCTCCACCGGCAGCGGAAATCGGCCCAGGACGCCCACCAGCTTGGAGTCATCCGCGATGCACACGAATTTGTCCGCCGCTGCTGCGACGATCTTCTCCCGGGTCAGGGCGCCCCCGCCGCCCTTGATCAGCTCCAGCTCGCGGTTGGACTCGTCCGCCCCGTCGACGTAGACGGAGATGGCATCCACGCCGTTCAGGTCGAACACGGGGATCCCGTGGGACTTGATCCGCTGCGCCGAGGCCTCGGAGCTGGCCACGGTGCCTTCGATCTTGTGCTTGATGCCGGCCAGCAGGTCGATGAAGTGGTTGGTGGTGCTGCCGGTGCCGATGCCGATGACGGTACCGGTCTGCACGTAATCCAGGGCGGCCTTGGCGGCGAGCATCTTCTTTTCATCCGGGGTCATGGCTCCCTCCTCTCGTCACGCGAGTCTCTCCTGCCCGTAGGCGGTCGCCTACCCGCCTGCCTGGCGCCGGAGGGAGAACCCGTGAGCGTCATGATCAACAATGATAATGTATGGGGCCGATTATACGTGCTGGCTGCAGCGTACCGACAGTGTCCGTGAAGTACATCGAGAAGATCCTCAGGTCCCGTGTCTACGAGGTTGCCCGGGAGACGCCCCTTGACCCGGCCCCGTTGCTGTCGCGTCGGCTGGACAATCGGGTGCTGCTGAAGCGTGAGGACCTGCAGCCGGTCTTCTCCTTCAAGCTGCGGGGCGCCTATAACAAGATCGCGGGCCTCTCAGAGGCCGAACGCGCCAGAGGCGTCATCGCGGCCTCGGCGGGTAATCATGCCCAGGGCGTGGCACTGGGCGCGCGCCAGCTGGGCGTGCGCGCCCGTATCGTCATGCCCAAGACCACCCCCGGTATCAAGGTGGACGCCGTGCGTCGTCTCGGCGCAGAGATCGTGCTGCACGGCAACGCCTATGACGAGGCCTTCGCCCACGCTAAGGAGCTGGTGGCCGCGGAGGGCATGTGCTTCATCCACCCCTACGACGACCCCGAGGTCATCGCCGGTCAGGGCACGGTGGCCATGGAGATCATGCGCCAGCACCGCGACGCCCTGCATGCCATCTTCGTGCCCGTGGGTGGCGGCGGCCTGATAGCAGGGGTGGCGGCCTACGTGAAGACCTTCTGGCCGGAGGTCAAGGTGATCGGCGTGGAGCCGGACGACGCGCCCTGCATGCATGCCGCGCTTGCCGCAGGGGAGCGAGTTCTCCTGGAGCAGGTGGGGATCTTCGCCGACGGCGTGGCCGTGCGTCAGGTCGGTGAGGAGCCCTTCCGCATCGCCCGCGAGTGCGTCGACGAGGTGGTGCTGGTGAGCAACGACGAGATCTGCGCCGCCATAAAGGACATCTTCGACGACACCCGCTCCATCGCGGAGCCGGCCGGCGCCCTGTCCGTGGCAGGCCTAAAGCGCTACGTGGCCCGGGAGGGGCTGAGCGGGCAGAGCCTGGTGGCCATCGACAGCGGCGCCAACATCAACTTCGACCGGTTGCGCTATGTGGCCGAGCGGGCCGAGACGGGCGAGCAGCGCGAGGCCCTCCTGGCGGTGACCATCCCGGAAGAGCCCGGGAGCTTTCGGGCCTTCTGTCATGCCCTCGGCCAGCGCGCCATCACCGAGTTCAACTACCGCTACGCCTCTGACCGCGAGGCCCATGTGTTTGCCGGCGTCGAGCTGCGCGAGGGGGCGGCCGATCGGGAGCGGCTCATCGGCCGGCTCAGGGAGAAGGGCTATCCCGTGGTGGACATGTCCGACAACGAGATGGCTAAGCTCCACGTGCGCTACATGGTGGGCGGGCGGGCGCCGCGGGAGGTGGAGGACGAGCGCCTGTACCGCTTTCAGTTCCCGGAGCGCCCGGGTGCGCTGCTGCGCTTTCTCACCCGGATGAGCCAAGGCTGGAACATCAGCCTGTTCCACTACCGCAACCAGGGCGCAGACTATGGGCGGGTTCTGGTGGGCGTGCAGGTGCCGGAGGCCGAGCTGTCCCACTTCGAGGAGTTTCTGGAGAACCTGGGCTACCCGAGCTGGCAGGAGACGGAAAACCCGGCCTACCGGCTGTTCCTGGGCTGATTCCCCATCGTTCGCCCGCCGCTCAGGAAGCGGCGGCGGCCGGCCGATGGACGCGGCGTTGGCGCACCGCCTCGGCCAGATTCTCCAGCAAGGGAACGCTCTGCTCCCAGCCGATGCAGGCATCCGTGATGCTCTGGCCGTAGACCAGAGGCTCGCCCGGGACCACATCCTGGCGACCCGCCCTCAGGTGGCTCTCCGCCATGGTACCGACGATCCGCCAGTCACCCCCGGCCACCTGCCGGCCAACTTCCCGGGCCACGTCGAGCTGGCGTTCATGGCGCTTCTGGCTGTTGGCGTGGCTGAAGTCGATCATAATGCGCGGCGACAGGCCCGCCCGCTCGAGCTGCTTCGCCGCAGTGTCCACGCTGGCGGCGTCGTAATTGGGCGCGCGCCCTCCGCGCAGGATGATGTGGCAGTCCTCGTTGCCCTTGGTGTGGAAGATTGCGGAGCGACCGGCCTTGGTCAGGGAGAGAAAATGGTGCGGGCAGGAGGCGGCCCGGATAGCATCCACGGCGATACGCAGGGTGCCGTCGGTGCCGTTCTTGAATCCCACCGGACAGGACAGGCCGGAGGCCAGCTCCCGGTGCACCTGGCTCTCGGTGGTACGGGCACCGATGGCCCCCCAGCTCACCAGGTCGGCGAAGTACTGGGGGGTGACGAGGTCCAGGTACTCGCTCCCGGCCGGTATCCCCATGTTGTTGATGTCCAGGAGCAGGCTGCGGGCCAGACACAGCCCCTTGTTGATGTGGAAGCTGCCGTCCAGATCCGGATCGTTGATCAGGCCCTTCCAGCCGACCGTGGTGCGGGGCTTCTCGAAGTAGACCCGCATCACCACCTCCAGATTGTCGATGAGGGCCTCGCGCACCGCCTTCAGGCGTTTGGCGTAATCCCGCGCGGCGTCGGGGTCGTGGACCGAGCAGGGCCCAACGACCACCAGCAGGCGGTCATCTGCCCCCGTGAGGATGCGGTGGATGGCCTCGCGAGTCCGATACGTGGTCTCCGCGGCCTGCCGGGTGATCGGGTACTCGGCGTGCACCTGCTCGGGCGGCACGACGTCCTGAATCTCCAGGATACGGAGGTCATCGGTCTTATAGGTTACGGACATGGTTGACCCCTCAGACTCCACCACGGTCTGTCTGCGGAGACGCGGCAGCCGGCTGGCGCCGCGCCTCCATACTGAGCCATCCGGGCCCGCGAAAATTCAATGATAACACCTCACTGGGAGCGGCGCGGCGAAGGAGATCCCGCGGGGTCGCCCAGCTCCACGACACGATCTTGCGGCGATTGCGGCCGGTGAGCCGCCCGAGGATGTCGTAGGCCGTGACCGGCTCGTGCTGCTGCCAGATCAAGCCCCAGGCGCTGGCGCCTGAGCTCGGTCAGGCTCAGGCAGCCTCGGCGGCTAACGGCGCGTTCGACACATCGACGGTGGTCGTGCCCTTCCGGCGTGAAGGGGACCACGACGTGCTCGCTTGCCATGGAACCCTCTCTCGGGGTGGTCGGTCCTGCGCGGGCGGAACCGCTACCCTCTCGAGCTGGCCCGCGTGGCGCCAGGGGATCGTGGCCGGCCCGCTTTATCAACGGTCTTCGCCGTACTGCTCCTGCTGGCGTTCGCGGCGTTCCTGGGCCTCGATACAAAGGGTTGCGATGGGCCGCGCGTCAAGCCGGAGCACGCCGATCTCGTCTCCGGTCTCCTCGCAGTAGCCGTAGCTGCCATCGTCGATGCGGCGCAGTGCGGCGTCTATCTTCGGCAGCAGCTTGCGGTAGCGGTCCCGGGTGCGCAGCTCCAGGATGTTCTCTGCCTCCGCCGTCGCCCGGTCGGCCTCGTCGCCCACCGAACGCCCCTCACCCTCGCTACGCAGGTTGTCGAGGGTCTGCTGGGCCTCGCGCATCAGGGATTCCTTCCACTCCACCAGGCGCCGGTGGAAGTAGGCCAGATGGAGGGGATTCATGTACGGCTCGTCCGGCGAAGGCCGGTAGCCCGATGGCAGGTCCACGTCCCTGTAGCTGTGTTCGCCATTATCCGTAGTTGGTTTTTCGGCCTTGAGCTTCTCTGAGGTCATCTTCCCTTACCTGTAAGACATCGAACCCTGAGTCGGCTGCCTGTCTGCGCGGGAGCCGACGCCTACCCGGCAAGCCCCCAATCTTATAACGTAACGCCCGCGGGGCCAACTTCGGGGAGATGGCATCCCCGCCGTTTCCTCGGGCATTGCCGTGGGGCTGGCTGGTGCGTCGACAGGAAGCTGCTACAGTCTCCCATGGAGAGGTTGCATGGTATGTCCCCGTTTCGTTCCCTGATCCTGGCACTGATCGCGATCACCGTCGCCTGGTCGGGTCCGGCCTCGCCCGCTGAGCAGCGGCTGATACTGGAAGGGTCCTTCGTCCAGGGGGGGCTCGTGGTGGGCCATGTGCCCCCGGGCAGCGCGGTCTCCGTGGACGGCCAGCCCGTGCGGGTGTCTGCGGATGGTGTCTTTCTCACCGGTTTCCACCGGGACGCCCCGGAGCGGTCGGAGCTGCGGGTGAGGTATCCGGACGGCAGCCAGGAACGGCGGGTCCTGACCATTGAGCGGCGCGAGTTCCAGATCCAACGCATCGATGGTCTCCCGCCGAAGCAGGTGACACCCAGCAAGAAGGACCTGGAGCGCATCCGTCGCGAGGCGGCCATGGCGCGCAAGGCCCGGGAGAGGGATGATCCGCGCACCGACTTTCTCACCGGCTTCATCTGGCCCTTGGAGGGGCGGATTTCGGGTGTCTACGGCAGCCAGCGTATCCTCAACGGGCAGCCCCGCCGGCCCCACTACGGGGTCGACATCGCGGCCCCCCGGGGCACCCCCGCGAGGGCACCGGCAGACGGCATCGTGACCCTGGCGTATCCGGACATGTACTTCTCCGGCGGCACGCTCATTATGGACCACGGGCATGGGCTGTCCTCGTCCTTCCTGCACCTCAGCCGAATCCTGGTCAAGGAGGGGCAGCGCGTGCGCCAGGGGGAGATCGTCGCCGAGGTGGGGGCCACCGGACGGGTGACCGGGCCCCACCTGGACTGGCGCATGAACCTTTTCGAGAAGCGGCTGGATCCAAGCCTGCTGACCGGAGCCATGCCTGCGGCGACAGCGGCCGGAGCGGGCACGGGTGCGGGCTCCTGACAGTGTGGCGGACGGTAGACTGGAGGCTTCAGGCTTCAGGCTTCAGGCTTCAGGCTTCAGGCTTGAGCTTTATCTTGCCCTAACCCCTAACCCCCGCACTCTGCATTGACCCCTCACCAGCCTCACTCTGAGAGGCACTCCCACATGGCGCGGCCGTTGGCCCGCATCATGCGGAAGTAGGCGTTCGGCCCTGCCGGCTCGGTCGCACCGAGGGGGTCGAGGCTGCCCATCCTGACCCCCGTGTCTTCCGTCACCGTGGCCACCAGCGCCGACTCGAACTGGGGCTCGCTGAACAGGCACCGGGCACCCAGCTCCCGGATCCTCTGCCGGAGCTCCGTGAGGCGTCTGGCCCCGGGCCGCCGGTCGGGGCTTACCAGGATGGATCCCACCCCGTTGAGCCCGAAGTGGTGCTCAAAGTACTGGTAGGCGTCGTGGAACACGACGTAGGGCGTTTTCTGCACCGGCCTGAGAAGCGCCTGCAGTTCCCGATCCAGCATGGCCAGGCGTGCCAGCATCCGGGTCCGGTTAGCCTCGTAGATCGGCGCGTTCCCGGGGTCCAGGGTCACCAGCTCGGCGGTGACTGCTTCAACGATGCGCGCGGCGTTGCCGGGATCGAGCCATACATGGGGGTCCAGGCTGCCCTTTGCCACCGGGCCTCGCCAGTGCGATTCCTGCCCGGTGTCCGCAGCCTGATGGTGGGCGTGCTCCGCGTGGGGCTGCCAGGCCCCACCCACGCGCGCCGGCAGCAGGGTGAGCCCCTGGATCTGCAGCACACTCAGCACTCGCGCCCCGCTCGCGAGGCTGGCGAGGGGCTTCTTGAGAAAGCTCTCCAGGGCCCCTCCCACCCAGACGACGAGCTCTGCGCGGCTCAGGTGCTCGGCGTCGGAAGGTCGCAACTGGTACTCGTGGGGAGACGCATAGCCGCGCACCACGAGCACCGGGTCCCC
>Ga0210097_1000666_pt1 | contig 10578 bp, 8 predicted proteins | sample Joice_CattailNLA_2_FD_185521 | JGI IMG/M metagenome (GOLD analysis project Ga0210097, IMG submission 185521) | Wetland microbial communities from San Francisco Bay, California, USA, that impact long-term carbon sequestration - Joice_CattailNLA_D2... | ecosystem: Environmental > Aquatic > Marine >...
GGCAGCCCGCGAAGGACCTGATGAGTCAGCTGCAGCGCGGACTGGACTTCAGCGGACGCGGATACGAGCTGGCCAAGGCCCGCGGGATCACGCTGATGGCCCAGCCGCTCGAAGAGGGGCGGACGCTCCTGACGATCACGGCGGACATGAAGAACCAGCGAGCCGGGCACGCGGCTGGCTGGCTGGGGACGCTCGGCTTCTTCGGACTCGGATCGGCCCTCGGAGCCGTGCTGGGCGAGGGCGCTTCCGCGTTCATCGTATTCCCGACGGTGGCGGGAGGGGTCGCGGCAGTCGGGTCGCTGGGTACTGCCTGGACAGTCGCGCGGCGGCGTGGCCGCCTGCAGCTGACGGTGCAGGGACTGCTGGATCGTGCCGAGACCGGCTCCGGCATGGCGTCCGACAAGCCGACGCTGCGGGAGCGGATCACCGATCTGCTGGACTGACCGCAGCGCACCGTCGAAAACCGCAAACGAAGGAGCTGGGCGTGAGTGAGATACGGAAGGTCGGAGTTATCGGCTGCGGGCTCATGGGTCGCGGCATCGCTCAGGTGAGCGCGGCGTCCGGCTACCCCACCGTGGTGCGGGAGGTGAACGACGGCCTCCTGGAGGCCGGTCTCGGGGCGATCCGGAAGCAGCTCGATCGTGGGGTGGAAAAGGGAAAGCTGGAAGCCGCTGATCGAGACGCGACGCTGGAGCGGCTGTCGGGAACCGTGTCCCTCGAGGACCTGACCGACTGCGACATCATCGTCGAGGCGATCGTGGAGGACATCGAGGTGAAGAAGGACCTGTTCGGGGCCCTGGACCGTCAGTGTCCCGACGGTACGATCTTCGCCTCCAACACCTCGAGTCTGACGGTCACGGAGATCGCGGCTTCGACCAACCGTCCCGATCGCTTCGTGGGCCTGCACTTCTTCAACCCGGTGCCTGTCATGAAGCTGGTGGAGGTCGTCCGCACCGGGGCGACCTCATCCGCGACCTTCGACAGGGCGTTCGCCTTCGCGCGCTCTCTCGGCAAGGTCCCGATCGCCTGCATGGACAATTCGGGATTCGTGGTGAACCGTCTCCTCGTCCCGTACATGCTGGACGCGATCCGGGCGTACGAGGAGGGAATAGGGTCGATCGAAGACATCGATACGGGAATGAAGCTGGGTTGCGGCTATCCGATGGGACCGTTCATCCTCGGCGACTTCGTGGGTCTGGACACGCTCTATTTCATCGCCGAGATCATGTTCGAAGAGTACCGGGAGAAGCGGTTCGCGCCCCCGCCGCTCCTGAAGCGCATGTACCTGGCCGGCTACCACGGACGCAAGACGGGCAAGGGATTCTACGACTACTCCGGGGAAGAGCCGGTGGTGTCGAAATTCGTCACGAAGTAGGGGATGCCAATGATGAACCAGCGGTTGCGTCGCGCGATACCCGCAAGCCCGATCGTCGGTTCGATCGTGGCGTTGACGGCTCTCGCCTGCGGGCCCCGGATGGATGACCGGGCCGTCCCGGACGGAGGTGACTCCCGGTCTCCAGCGCGCGCCGTGGCGGTCCTCCACCCCACTGAGGATCAGGCGGCGAGCGGCCGGGTGACCTTCACGCCCGTCGACGGAGGGATCCGGGTAGAAGCCGATCTGGAAGGCCTGTCGCCCGGTCCGCACGGTATTCACGTGCACGAATACGGAGACTGCTCGGCCCCGGATGGTGCAGCGGCGGGCGGCCATTTCAACCCCGAGGGCGTGCCTCACGCCGGACCCGACAGTCCCGTCCGACACGTCGGCGATCTTGGGAACCTGGCGGCGGACTCGGCGGGAGCAGCCCACTTCGAACGGGTCGATTCGGAGATCGCGCTCGCCGGACCTCACTCGATCGTCGGACGCGCGGTGATCATCCATGCCGGAGCCGATGACCTGACCAGCCAGCCGTCCGGTGCCGCCGGCCCCCGTGTGGCTTGCGGGGTCATCGGCGTTGCCGGCCCATGATCCGAGCCTCGGTCCGGGCCCGTTGCCGTTGAGTTCGCATCGACCCCTTGATCGGCTGATCGAAGGAGTGCGAAACCGCTCTCTCTGGCAGGTGGCGGGCCTGTACGCCGCCGGCGCCGGGGTCGCACTGCGGCGTCTGGCGCCGGACTCGGGGTCACCGTGATGCCGGGGATTCCGGCGGAGCTCGCCGGTTGGCCCGTGGTCCTCCGAATCCCCGTCCAGTGGGGGGAGATGGACGCGTACGGGCACGTGAACAACACGGTGCTGTTCCGTTACTTCGAGTCGGCCCGGGTCGAGTATCTGGTGAAATGCGGCTTCGCGCGCTCCTGGGAGGAAGATCGCATCGGTGCGATCCTGCATTCCACCGGGTGCCGATTCCGGCGGCCCCTGTTCCACCCGGACACGGCGATCGTGGGCGGACGCGCGGTCGAGCTGGAGGACGACCGATTCACGATGGAATACCGGGTGATCTCGGCGGCGTCGGACGAGGTGGCGGCCGAAGGTGCCGGGGTCGTCGTGTCCTACGACTACGAGCGCCGTCGCAAGTGTCCGATTCCGGACACGGTGTCCGCTGCGATTCGGGCTCTCGAGGGCTGGGAATCGGACGCTTCCTGAGCGGTCCGGGGCCGGCACCGGCGACCGCGGTGGCCGGGCCCGTCCGCGGGCCGGCTCGAATCCTCGCAGGAATGCTGTTCATCCCCGTAAGATCAACGTTTTCAAGCGCTCCGAGCCGTTGCGGCGAATGGGTGTTTCGGGGTATTTTCAGTTGATATATGCCAAGCTCTGCCAGCGCCCCGATCGAGGCGACGGGGCAGGCCCGATCGGCCTCCCTCGAGCGCCTGGTAGCCCGAAACTACCGGAACTTCGGCGACCTCCAACTGGAGCTCCCCGAGGCCGGTGCGATGATCATCGGACCCAACGGTTCGGGAAAGACCAACCTCCTCGAGGCGATCTACTATCTCGAGATCTTCCGCTCGTTCAGGGGAGCCCGGGACGCCGAGCTCGTGCGGTTCGGCGAGGATGTGTTCCGGGTCGAAGGTACTGTCCGAACGGGGGAGTCCAGAGACGCGCTGGCCGCTGCCTATCAGAAGACGGGGCGGCGGAAGAAGGTGGAGCTGGACGGGGCGGAGAAGGAGCGCATCGGAGATGCCCTGGGGACGCTCGGGGCGGTCGTTCTCAGCCTGGAGGACGCGGATCTGGTGTGCGGTTCGCCCGGGAGGCGCCGCCGGTTCCTCGACATCCTCCTGTCGCTCGTCGCACCGGGCTACCTGGCGTCACTGCAGCGCTATCGGGCGGTTCTCGCACAACGAAACGAGGCTCTCCGTCAGGGCGCCACCGAGATGGTGGAGGTGTGGACGGAAGGGCTCGTCGAGCCGGGCGCGCGGGTGATGGCGGAGCGCGAGGCGTGGATCGAATCGAGCGCCGCTGCGTTCGCCAGGTATCACGAGGAGATCGCGGACGGCTGGACCGGCAGACTGGCGTACGAGCCGGCCCTGGGTGGCAAGGCCGACTCCCGTGAGCCCGCCGTGGGAGGCGGGGTCGCGGAGAATCGCGCGGGATACGGAACGGAAGACCGCGTCGCTGCGTGGAAGGACGAGCTGCGGCGCGCCGTGAGCGAGAATCGGGAGCGGGACCGGCGGCGCGGATCGACACAGGCCGGGCCGCACCGCGACGACCTGGCGATCCGGGCCGTCGTGGAGGACAGTGGCGAGGAGCGGGACCTGAGGGCCTACGGCTCCGGCGGGCAGCAGCGGACGGCGGCGATCGCCCTTCGCCTCGTGGAGGCCGACACGCTGCGAGACAAGCTGGGCCGGGACCCGATTTACCTGCTCGACGACGTGTTCGCCGAGCTGGACCGGGACCGGGCGGCGCGAGTGGTGCGTCTGCTGGACGAGGGACGGTCGGGACAGGTGTTGCTGACGGCACCGAAACCGTCGGACGTGGAGCTCCGGGGCGGCGGCCTGGCCCGGTGGCGGATCCGGGAAGGCGTGGTATTCACCGATGGGTGAGTCGCCGGGCGGAAAGCCGCGTCGGGCGTGGTGGCGAAGAACGACGGACGCTACGAAGAACCGGAAGGCGCCGCCCGAGAAGGTCGGAGGGCTGATCGGTACGATGTTCGACCGGCTCGGGATCGCCGAGAAGGTCGAACGCGCCTCGGTCGTATCGGACTGGGAAGACCTGGTGGGCTCGCACATCGCGCGCGTCGCCCGGCCGGTTCGAGTGCAGGGAGAGACGCTGTTCGTTGAGGTCGAAAGCTCGTCCTGGCGCATGGAGCTGTCGATGATGCGGCCGCAGCTGATGCGGAAGCTGAACGCCGGCAAGCGACAGGGACGGATAGAGAGAATCGTGTTCGTGCAGGCGGACGGAAGGTACTCGGAGGAACGGGATGGCCAAGGCTAAGGGAAGCGCAGGGAAGGGGAAGGGAGACGGTTACACGTCTCGCCAGATCCAGGTCCTCAAGGGTCTGGATGCGGTGCGGAAGAGGCCCGGCATGTACATCGGGTCCACGTCGGCCCGCGGACTGCACCACCTGGTCTACGAGGTCGTGGACAACTCGATCGACGAGGCGATGGCCGGCTTCTGTTCCGGTATCGACGTGGTGATCCACGACGACGATTCGATCACGGTGTCGGACGACGGCCGCGGGATTCCCGTGGACATTCATCCGACCGAGAAGGTGCCGGGGGTCGAGCTGGCGCTCACGCGGCTGCACGCGGGCGGGAAGTTCGACAAGGAGTCCTACAAGGTCAGCGGAGGCCTGCACGGCGTCGGGGTCTCCGTCGTCAACGCCCTGTCCGAGAAGCTCAGCGTCGAGGTGAAGCGGGATGGCCACGTGTGGACTCAGAGCTTCCAGCGCGGCGTGCCGGACGGAGCACTCGTCCAGGGCGGTAAGACGAAGGAGTCCGGCACGACGGTGCACTTCAAGCCGGACCACGAGATCTTCACCGAGCTCCACTACAACTGGGACACCCTGGCGAACCGCCTCCGCGAGCTCGCGTACCTGAACGCCGGGGTCGGCATTTCCCTGCGCGACGAGCGAACGGGGGATGGCGCCGAGGCGCGCGAGGAGCGATTCCACTTCGAGGGCGGGATCGTCCAGTACGTGGAGTACCTCCGGGGGAGCAAGACGCCGTTGCACGAGGAGATCATCTTCCTCAAGGGCTCGCAGGAAGGGACCGAGATCGAGCTCGCCATGCAGTATACCGACGGGTACAACGAGGACACGTTCACGTTCGTGAACAACATCAACACGCACGAAGGCGGGACGCACCTGTCCGGCTTCAAGGCCGCGATGACCCGAACGATCAACGCGTACGGCAGCAAGAACGCGAAGAAGGGCGAACCGAGCCTTTCGGGCGACGACGTACGCGAGGGCCTCGTGGCCGTGCTGTCCGTGAAGGTGCTGGAGCCCCAGTTCGAAGGGCAGACCAAGACGAAGCTCGGCAACAGCGAGGTGCGTGGAATCGTCGAGAGCCTGGTGAACGACAAGCTCGGCACGTGGCTCGACGAGAACCCGTCGTCTGCGCGGCGGATCATCGAGAAGGCGGTCCAGGCGGCGAGGGCGAGGGAGGCGGCGCGCAAGGCTCGTGACCTGACGAGGAAGAAGTCGGCCCTCGAGACCGGGATCCTCCCGGGAAAGCTGGCCGACTGCTCGAGCCGCAACGCGTCGCTGTCCGAGCTGTACCTGGTGGAGGGTGACAGCGCCGGTGGGTCGGCGAAGCAGGGCCGCGACCGGGAATTCCAGGCGATCCTGCCGCTCAAGGGGAAGATCCTGAACGTGGAGCGGGCGAGGATCGACAAGATCCTGTCGAACGACGAGATCCGTGCGATCATCACGGCGATCGGATCCGGAATCGGCGAGGAGTTCACGCTGGACTCGGCACGGTATCACAAGATCGTCATCATGACCGACGCCGACGTGGACGGAGCGCACATCCGGACGCTGCTCCTCACCTTCTTCTTCCGCCAGATGCAGGAGTTGATCGAGGCCGGCTACGTGTACATCGCCCAGCCGCCTCTGTACCGGGTGTACAGGGGTCGGAAGGAACTCTATTGCTACACGGAGGACGAGCGCGCCCGGGCCGTCAAGGAGTTCTCGAACGGCAAGGGATCGAGCTCGGTGAACATCCAGCGCTACAAGGGGCTCGGCGAGATGAATCCCGAGCAGCTGTGGGAGACCACGATGAACCCCGAGCACCGGACCCTCCTGCAGGTCACGATCGACGAGGCGACCGAGGCATCGCTCCTGTTCGAACGGCTGATGGGGGACGACGTGGAGCCGAGGCGGCGATTCATCGAGGAAAACGCGAAGTTCGTCCGCAACCTGGACGTCTGAGCCGCCAGGCTCAGACGTCCAGGATTCCGAGCGCAGCGAGGACCCACCTGGACATCCAGGATTCCGAGCGCAGCGAGGATCCACCTTGACGTCGAGGATTCGGAGCGCAGCGAGGAGCCACCTCGAGGTCTGAGGGCGAGCGACAGCCCTCAGAGCGAACGCAGGCGATTGAGCGCGCTGCTCGTTCCCAGCACGACGATGCGGTCACCCCTCTGGATCACGGTATCGATGCTCGGCACGAGCTCCACGGTCGCATCGGCGGCCGTGCCGCTCCTCCGGCGCAGCAGCAGCACCTCCACCGAGTAACGCTGGCGGATCTCGAGCTCACCGATGCTGCGTCCGAGGAACGAGCCGGGCGCGTCGAGCTCGGCCAGCCGGTAGTCCTTACCGACCGTGATCTCTTCCTTGGCCGAAGCCGCAATGTCGCCCGCGATTCCCGCGACCATGTCCCGCTTGAGCAGCTCCTGGTTGTAAGCCTCGATCAAGTGGCCTCGGGAGATCACTCCGAGCAGGACTCCATCCTCGTCGACCACCGGCAGCTCCGACACGCTCCGGCCCTTGAACAGCCGACTCACCACGTCGAGGTTCTGATCCGGGGCCGCGGTCGGCGTGTCGTCCACCGCCAGCTCGCGGGCCACCAGCAGCTCGGAAAGAAGCGGAGCGTGCGACGCGGCGTCCCGGAGCTCGGGCGGGTCGATCGCTCCGATGAGACGGCCCTCACCGTCGACCACGTACATCATGTTCTGACGCGTTCCGGAAAGGGCCTGGAGGAGGGCCCCGAGGGACTCGTTCTCGCTCACCGTGGCCACGTCCTCGCTCATCACGTCCGCCACCCGCAGCGACTTGAGAAGGTTGAGCTCCTGACCGCGGTGGATGTCCAGGCCCCTTCGCAGCAGCTTCGTGGTGTAGATCGATCCCTTCCGGAACCGCGTCGTGATGAGGGTGGAGACGATGCACGCCGCCATGAGCGGAAGGATGAGCTTGTAGTCGGCCGTAAGCTCGAAGATGATGAGGATGGCCGTGATCGGCGCGTGCGTGGCTCCCGCCACGACCGCTCCCATCCCCACCAGGGCGTAGGCGCCGTGGCTGCCGGTGACGGCGGGGAACCACAGGTTGGCGAGGTTTCCCACCAGCCCGCCGGTCATCGCTCCCAGGAAGAGCGACGGCGCGAATATGCCTCCGGACCCCCCGGATCCGATCGTGACGCTGGTCGCAAGGAGCTTCAGGGGGATCAGCGCCGCCAGCACTCCGAGGCCCAGTCGGCCCCAGAGGGCGGCGTTGGTGGCCTCGTATCCGACCCCCAGAATCTCCGGAAAGCCTATCGCGAGCGCGCCGACGATCAGGCCTCCGAGGACCGGCTGCATCCAGCCACGCAACGGCAGCCGCTCGAACAGGTCTTCCGTGCCGTACAGGAGCCGGATGAACGCCAGAGCGACGCCTGCGGCCACCACTCCGAGAACGCCGTAGATGATGAGCTCCCAGGCACTCACCAGCTCGTGCGGAGGCACGTCGAAAGCGGGGAAATCCCCGAGGAAATGGCGGGACACGACGGTGGCCATGACGGACGAGATGACGATCGGGCTGAACTGCGTCACGCCGAAGTCGCCGAGGATGACCTCGACGGCGAACAGAGCTCCGGCGATCGGCGCGTTGAAGGTAGCGGCGATCCCCGCCGCGGCCCCGCATGCCGCCAGCGTGCGCAGCCTGGCACCGGAGACCCGCAGCCACTGCCCGATCACCGATCCGATCGCCGAGCCGATCTGCACGATCGGGCCCTCTCGACCCACCGAGCCGCCCGTCCCGATGGTGATTCCGGACGCCAGCGCCTTGATGAGGACGAGTCGAGGCCTCATGGCGCCGGAGTGCATCGCCACGGATTCCATCACCTCCGGAACGCCGTGTCCCTTGGCCTCCGGGGCGAAGAAGTAGATGATCGGTCCCACGATGAGCCCGCCCACCGCGGGAATCAGGATGATCGCCCACCAGGGATGAGACGCCACGAGATCGAGCGTGTAGTCCCAGTCCCCCCACGCGCCTCGCTGCACCAGCTTGATCAGCAGCCTGAACCCGACCGCGCCGAGCCCACCCAGAAAGCCGATGGCCACGGCGATGACCACCATGAAGGCGTGCTCGGCCGTCTTGGCCTCGTCCAGCGCCCGGGAAAAGACGCTTCCGACCCGCTCCGTCAATGACGGCCTGATCGCTCTTCCTCCGTATGCGCCGTAGTCCGCGGCGGGTGACGTTGCTCGAGTGGCGAGGATAGTCGATGGCTGAAGCCGCCTGCAAGGGCAGGGTCCCGAACATAGCACCATCCGGACGCCGCCTGCCGTGGCGGCTCTCCCGGTCCGCTCGTATCGTATGCGTCGCGACCCCCGACATAAAGACACGGAACAGGATGGCAATGGAGACCAAGCGCACCGTCGTCCCGGCGGCCGAGGAGATACTCGGCGGGTATTTCCCGGTGCTGGATCACGGGTTCGTGGCCCTGATCGACTACATGGGCAGCGACGAGAGCATCGAGCAGGCGGCCCGCGTCAGCTACGGGTTCGGGACTCGAAAGACCAGCCAGACTCGTGGACTCGTGCGTTATCTGCGCCGGCACAGGCACACGACCCCGTCGGAGATGGTCGAGCTGAAGTTCCACTGCGCGATGCCGATGTTCATCGCGCGGCAGTGGATCCGGCATCGCACGGCCTCGGTCAACGAGTACAGCGGTCGCTACAGCCTGATGCCGCTCCTGTTCTATCGTCCGGAATACGAGGACTTCGCCGTGCAGAGCGAGTCCAATCGACAGGGACGGGAAGGGGCGCCGGCGGCCCGCGATGTCTATGCGGAAGCGATCCGCCGCTGGGAGGAGGTCCGGCGGCTCTCGGGTGAGACGTACGGCTGGCTGGTCGAAGAGGACGTGGCGCGCGAGCTGGCCCGCATCGATCTGCCGCTCTCCACCTACACGCAGTGGTACTGGAAGATCGACCTCCACAACCTGTTCCACTTCCTCAGCCTGAGGGCGGACCCGCACGCCCAATGGGAGATCCAGGAATTCGCCCGGGTGATGGCGGGCATGCTGAAGCGCGTCGCTCCACTGAGCTACGAAGCGTGGCTGGACTATGACTTCGGCGGGGCGCACATGAGCTACGGCGAGCTCGCGGCCCTCCGGAGCCTCGTCGAGCCGGGAGCCGATGTCCTGCGGGTCCGCGACGGCGCCTCGCTGGACTTCGACCAGTTGAAGGCGCACGGACTCTCGAAGCGCGAGTCGATCGAGCTGCTCGAGAAGCTGGGTCCCGCCGAACGTCCTGATTTCGAGCTGGACCTGTCCCGCATGAGACCCCCGGAGGAGTTCCAGTCGCGCATGCAGGCCGCCGTTCCGGGAGACTTCGAATAGGGCGTCCGCTCCTCCGGGTCGCCTCCCCCGGCCCTCGGGCGACCGGGGACGGCACTTTTCTGCCGCTTCCCCGTACAAGCACGGTGTCGTGGGGACGGGTGACGTCTGGTGTGGCGCGGGACAGGAGGGAGCGGAATGCGCGGACGCAGGCCCCGTTGCGGGGCGGACTGTCTCGAGCCGAGAGCCCGGTGGCCGGTCGGCCGTGCGTTCCTGCCGCCGACAAGGCGGTCGGGTCGGGTCCTCACCGTGCTCCCGTGTCTCGCGGTCCTCCTGGCCGTGAGTTCAGGACCGCTCGAGGCCGCCGCTCCGCAGGAAAACCAGGTCCAGACGCACGTCGATGCCGGGGCGCTGAACGCCCTGGCGAAAGCGGGCGGCCTCAGGGCGGTGGGTGCCTTCCCGTTCGACTACCAGTACCTGGCCTTTCACGGCGGCTCTTCGGACCTGGTGGCGCTGTGGGCGGCCGTGAGTGTCGAGGCGGGCCGGATTCGCGGCGTGTTCGAGGGAGGATGGCACTACTCGCTGTCCCTCGGGCTCGAGCTGTTCCAGGACGATTCACTGGTCGTCGCGAAGACCCGGCGCACGGACTTCCTGTTCAGTCGTCAGGTCGCCGACACGACGCGGGACGGTTTTCCCCTGCAGACCATGGTCAGCGTTCCACCCGGCGTATACGACTACCGCCTCGTGGTGAAGGACATGAACTGGCCGGACGACCGATCGGTCAACGTCGTGCAGGGGAGCCTGACCGTTCCCGTGTTCGACGAGACGCATCCCGTGGTCAGCTCCATCGCGGTGGCCGCCGACTCGGTCGGCACGTTCAAGCCGGCGACCGGAATCGAGCTCCAGCTGAATGCCGCGGCGATCGTCGAAAAGGACGCGAGGCCCTTCATCTACTTC
>Ga0210097_1000667_pt1 | contig 10564 bp, 6 predicted proteins | sample Joice_CattailNLA_2_FD_185521 | JGI IMG/M metagenome (GOLD analysis project Ga0210097, IMG submission 185521) | Wetland microbial communities from San Francisco Bay, California, USA, that impact long-term carbon sequestration - Joice_CattailNLA_D2... | ecosystem: Environmental > Aquatic > Marine >...
CTAACCGCCGTGATGGTCATCAACTTCGGATAGATATCGCCGCTCTTGCGCCTGTCCCAGACCTCACCGGACCATTTGCCCGTACCAAGCAGATCGGCCCACATGGCCTGGAAAAAAGCCGGATCATGCCGCCCAGACTGGAAGATACGCGGGTTTTGTCCGATCACCTCTTCGGCCCGGTAACCGGTTATTTCCTGAAAAGCCTGGTTGACACGCAGTATCCTGGCTTCGGGATCGGTGATCAGGATCGCTTCCTGTGCCTCGAACGTGACAGCGGCAACACGCATCGCATCTTCGGTCTTGCTGCGCTCGGCCAGCAGTGCGAATCTGGTCAGTGCATAGGAGATATCCGTCGCCATTCCTATCAGCAAGTTGCGCTCGGCTTCGTCAAAAGCGTCGATCACCGCCGAATATACATTCAAGGTACCGATGACATCGTCATTCCGGTGCAAGGGTAATGCGGCTGATGAAGCCCAACCTGAACGTTCGCCCCGGTCGTGCCACTGCTTGAGCCGGGGCTCGTTTTGAAAATCCCGGATCCACACCGGATGGTTTTCACGGATAGCCGTTCCGGTCGGGCCCTGACCCGATAATTCGTCAGCATCGGTTGAAATATCGATATTCTCCAGATACTCAATACCCGTGCCGTAACTTGCCACCGGTTTGACCTTGTGTGTTGCCTCATCCACCAATCCTACCCATGCCATGCTGATGCCGCCGAACTGTACAGAATCGCGGCATACCTGGCTGAACAATTCAACCTCGCTGGTGCAGCGTACGATGGACTGGTTACACTGGTTCAACGCGGCATAGAGATTCATCAACCGCTGGAGTTTCGCGTTGCTTGCTTCGCGATCGGTAATGTCATGGATGATCGAGAACAGCAGGGTATTACCCTCCACTTCGATCGGGGAGGAATGTACTTCCACTGTACGTACTTCACCGCTGGCCAGTCGATGCGGAAAAACAAAATAGTTTCGATTCTCATGCAGTGCCTGAATGCGCGCTGCCGAAACTTCCTCCGGAGTCTTGATATTGATCTGCATGATGTTCATGTTCTTCAGCCGCTCAAGCGGGTATCCATAGTAGCGGCCGGCCGCTGTATTGGCCGACACGATCATGCCTGAAACAGGATCTATAAGCAGCATGACGGAATCATGCCCTTCGAACATTTGTCTGAATCGGGCTTCGCTTAGCCTGAGATCCACTTCTGCACGCTTGCGGCCCGCCTGCAATGCGGCCACCATCAGATTGACCATTACCAGCGTCAGATAGAACAGCCACAGCATGAACATGCCATTCCGGTCAACTTCGGAATGGAACGGACCCAAGCCGCGTCCGGTAGCCACTGCCGCGACCAGCACGGGCAGTAACAAAGCGATCGTTGATCCCGCCTTCGAGAAGCGCATCGCGGCCCAAACGATCGCAGGCAATATCAGAAATACCAGATGCTGCTGGTAGATGTGGTCATCGGGGTTGGATAAAAACACCCACCAGCTGATAACGAGGCTGAACAGACACAACGCCAAGAACTCGAACCGCTGGGACCATAACCGGTTTAATTCTGTCCTGGTAATGCTGAGCAAGAGCGGTGCCGACAGCAGAATTCCGACAAAATCGCCCGCCCACCAGGACAACCAGGCCGGCATGGCCTCCTGCAAGGGCAACAAATTGAACAGCATCAGACTGCTCACCCCGCCGCTGGCACTGACCTGCGTCCCGATGGCTGCCGCCCCGACAAGCAGCAGGATGTCGTAGGCACGATCAAAGGTGTCGATGAATTTCAGTTTGCGCAGCAGCCAGACTACCAGCAAGGGACCGAGTGTATTGCCCAGCGCGATACTGCAGTCAAGCAGCGGGGATGAGTCAACGATAAAATTGGTGGCGAAGGCACCCAGGAAAATCCCCGGCCAACTGATATAACCCCAACGCATCAATGCTGCCACGGCGATCCCGCTGGGCAACCAGATCAGCGTGATATGAGTACCCAGGTATGGAATCTCCAAACCAAAACTACCGCTGACAAAATATGCCAGTGCCAGGATCAGGATCTTTACAGCAGTATTTTTAAGCGTCTGATCGGCCGGAAATACGGTTGGCTGTGTATTGGTCGTAGCGTTGGGATCAAATTTGATTTTCCGGCTATCCATAAGCATTTACGGCATTGTCCTGGATGTGGCGATTTTAATGCAAAACGCACACAGAGATTATGCCGTGTAAATTGTCGGGGCAACATGGCCCGGGTTGATGCCCGTAAACACCCCGACTTGTGTGTCCCAAGAACTATGCGTTCTGGTTATAATCTCCGACTTATAACATCCCGCTGAATCGGAGCCACTATCATGCCGCCACTTGCAGAAACCCGGAATATGATCGACACACGCCGTTCTTTCACCCTTGCCAACGGCAAAACCGGAACGCTTTATTCACTGCCTGCACTTGAGGCTGCAGGCATTGCTAAAATCTCGCGCCTGCCGATCTCGATCCGTATCGTGCTGGAGTCCGTGTTGCGCAACTGCGACGGAAAGAAGGTGACCGAACAGCATGTGCGTCAATTGGCGAACTGGAAGCCGAATGCCCCGCGCACCGGCGAGATCCCTTTCGTCGTGGCGCGCATCGTGCTGCAGGATTTCACCGGTGTGCCCCTGCTTGCCGACCTTGCCGCGATGCGCGATGCCGCTGCAAAACTCGGCAAGGACCCGAAACTCATCGAGCCGCTGGTACCCGTTGATCTGGTGGTCGACCACTCCGTGCAGATCGACCATTACGGCGCCAAGAATGCGCTCGACTTCAATATGAAACTGGAATTCAAAAGAAACGAGGAGCGCTACCAGTTCATGAAGTGGGGCATGCAGGCTTTCGACACCTTCAAGGTCGTTCCGCCGGGTATCGGCATCGTGCATCAGGTGAACCTCGAATATCTGGCACGCGGCGTGCACAAATCCAGGGACGACGTGTACTACCCGGATACGCTGGTCGGCACCGACAGCCACACCACGATGATCAACGGCATCGGCGTGGTCGGCTGGGGTGTCGGCGGCATCGAGGCTGAAGCAGGCATGCTCGGCCAGCCGGTGTTCTTGCTGACACCCGATGTGGTCGGCGTAAACCTGAAAGGCAAGCTCCACCCCGCCTGCACCGCCACCGATCTGGTGCTGACCGTCACCGAGATGCTGCGCAAGGCCAAGGTAGTCGGCAAGTTCGTCGAGTTCTTCGGTGCAGGCACCTCATCCCTCAACGTCACCGACCGGGCCACCATCGCCAACATGGCGCCCGAATACGGCGCCACCATGGGCTTCTTCCCGGTGGACGACAAAACGCTGGATTACTTCAAAGGTACCGGAAGAACCGAGGAAGAGATCGACGCATTCGCCGCTTACTTCAAAGCGCAGGGCATGTTCGGCGTGCCGAAAGCCGGCGACATCGACTACAGCCAGACGCTGGAACTCGACCTGTCGACCGTGATGCCCTCGCTCGCGGGCCCGAAGCGGCCGCAGGACCGCATCAACCTGGATCAGGTCAAATCGACATTCGCATCCCTGTATGCAAAGCCCGTTGCGGAGAACGGCTTCGCGAAAAAACCACAGGACCTGGGCAAGCGCTTCAAGACTTCAGATGGCATCGACATCGGCTCGGGCGATGTGCTGATCGCAGCGATCACCTCCTGCACCAACACCTCCAACCCCGGCGTGCTGCTCGCCGCCGGCCTGCTCGCCAAGAAAGCGGTCGAACTGGGTCTCAAGGTCAGCCCGCATATCAAGACCTCGCTCGCGCCGGGTTCGCGCGTGGTCACCGAGTACCTGACCAGGGCAGGCCTGATGCCCTACCTCGAGAAGCTCGGTTTCTATCTTGCCGGTTACGGCTGCACCACCTGCATCGGCAACGCGGGGCCGCTGGCAAAGCCGATCGAAGATACGGTGGTCCATAACGATCTGGTCTGCGCGGCGGTACTGTCGGGCAACCGCAATTTCGAGGCACGCATCCATCCCAACATACGCGCAAATTTCCTCGCCAGTCCGCCGCTGGTGGTCGCCTATGCGATCGCCGGAACGATGCTGAAGGATTTTCGCAGCGAGCCGCTCGGCAAAGCCAAAGACGGCAAGGACGTGTTCATCGGCGACATCTGGCCCACGCACGGCGAGGTACAGGCGTTGATGAAGCTTGCGATGGACGCACAGACCTTCCGCCGTCTGTACTCGGGATTGGGAGATGCCTCCCCGCTGTGGAAGAATATTTCCGCCCCATCCGGACAGGTTTACGACTGGCCGAAGTCAACCTACATCGCCGAACCGCCTTTCTTTGATGACTTCGACATTCGGCCGGGCATGATCGCGAAAATCTCCGGCGCACATATCCTCGCCATATTCGGCGACTCGGTCACCACCGACCACATTTCGCCCGCCGGCTCGATCAAACCCACCTCACCTGCCGGCACCTACCTGCAGGATCACAACGTGGCGGTGACCGATTTCAACAGCTACGGCTCACGGCGCGGCAATCATGAAGTGATGATGCGCGGCACCTTCGCCAATGTGCGCATCAAGAACCTGATGCTTCCACCCAACGCCGATGGCAGCCGCATCGAAGGCGGCTACACACTCTATCAGGGCAGGCAGATGCCGATCTACGAGGCCGCGATGAATTACATCGCATCGGGCACGCCGACCGTGATCTTCGCCGGCGAGGAATACGGCACCGGCTCCAGCCGGGACTGGGCCGCGAAAGGCACACAGTTGCTGGGCGTTAAGGCGGTGATCGCAAAATCCTACGAACGCATCCACCGCAGCAATCTGGTCGGGATGGGTGTACTGCCTTTGCAATTCAAGGGTGATACCAACGTAGCCTCACTGCGTCTGACCGGCGATGAAAGCTTCGACATCGGCGATATCGACGAAAACCTGAAACCGCAGCAGGATGTGGCACTCACGATACACCGCAAGGATGGCAGCCGGCAGACCGTTTCGCTCCTCCTCCGTATAGACACGCCGATCGAAGTGGACTACTTCAACCACGGCGGCATATTGCCGTATGTGCTGCGCGAGCTGGTATCGCAATAAACCACGTAGGTCGGGTTAGCGTAGCGTAACCCGACACATACGTCTAAATAACCGTCGGGTTACGCTACGCTAACCCGACCTACGACTGGTATCGCAATAGCAGAGTTGCAACCAATTGGAGAAATAGATGACCACTAGAACAGAGCGCGACTCTTTCGGCCCTATCGAGGTCCCGACAGAACGGCAGTGGGGCGCGCAGACCCAGCGTTCGCTAGAACACTTTCACATCTCAACCGAGCGCATGCCGGAAGAGATCATCATTGCGCTCGCCGAAATCAAGCGCGCCTGCGCGCTGGTCAACCGAGATCTCGGCCTGCTCAGCGAAGAAAAGGCTACGGCAATCATGCAGGCTGCAAACGAAGTTCTTGCCGGCAAGCATCGCGAGGAGTTTCCGTTATCAGTCTGGCAAACCGGTTCCGGCACCCAGAGCAACATGAACGTCAACGAGGTGCTTGCAAACCGTGCCTCGGAACTGCTGGGCGGCTTGCGCGGTCCGGAACGCAAGATACACCCGAACGATGAAGTCAATCTCGGCCAGTCTTCCAACGATATCTTCCCGACTGCAATGCATGTCGCCGCCGTGATAGGGGTGCGCAAGAAACTGCTGCCGGCATTGCGAACGCTGCACGCCTCGCTGAAGATAAAATCCGAAGCGTTCGCCGACATTGTCAAGATCGGCCGCACCCATTTGCAGGATGCGACGCCCCTGACCCTGGGCCAGGAATTCTCCGGTTATGTGGCGCAACTCGATCTCGCGGAAGCATTGATACTCGCTTCACTCACCCCCCTTTGTGAACTGGCGGTCGGCGGAACTGCAGTCGGTACCGGACTGAACACCCATCCCGAATTCGGCGAACGTGTCGCCGCCGAACTGGCACAACGAAACACCGACCGGTTCGGCAAACAAATACCATTCCAGAGCGCCGCCAACAAATTCTCCGCGCTGGCCGCGCACGATGCGCTGGTCGCAGCGCATGGTGCACTCAAGACGCTGGCGGTTGCGCTGATGAAGATCGCCAACGACGTGCGCTGGCTTGCCTCCGGCCCGCGTTCCGGATTGGGCGAGATCACCATCCCGGAAAACGAACCGGGCAGTTCTATCATGCCGGGTAAAGTGAACCCGACCCAGTGTGAAGCGCTGACGATGTTGTGCTGCCAGGTATTCGGCAATGATGTAGCGATCACTGCCGGCGCGGCCTCGGGAAACTTCGAACTGAACGTGTTCAAACCGCTTATCGCGCACAACTTCTCGCAAAGTCTGCGCTTGCTCGCCGACGGCATGTCGAGTTTCGAGGAACATTGCGTACGCGGCATCGAGGCCAACCGCAGTCGCATCGCCGAGTTGATGGAACGCTCTCTGATGCTGGTGACCGCGCTGACCCCGCACATCGGTTATGACCACGCGGCCGAGATCGCCAAGCGTGCCCACCATGACGGCAGCACGCTGAAACAGGCCGCGCTGGCGCTGGGTTATGTCAATGCAAAGGACTTCGATAGCTGGGTCAAACCTGCGGACATGGTTCATCCCAGCAAGACATGACGGTTGTTTCGATCACGGCCAGTCTGGAGGAAACCGACCCATACCGTTTAGCCTCGATGTTCCTGTCTGTTATTGATTGAATCACTGGCGACGAACTGACCTTGCGCCACACCCGAAAGGAACGTGAATTGCGCATCGGGAATGTGCTGCAACATCCCGCAAGCGAAATGTTTAAGCCAACAACATCGTAGATTCCCGACTGTGCGTTACTCAATTGACGAGGGAGGCTTTCCGGATGGACATCGCACTATTGATAATTCTGATCCTTCTGAACGGCGTTTTATCGATGTCAGAGATCGCCGTGGTCTCTTCGCGTAAAACACGCCTGCAGCAACTGGCTGATGAACAAAAACGCGGCGCACGATCCGCGCTGGCCCTGAACAACGAGCCTGCTTCCTTCCTTTCCACGATCCAGGTCGGCATCACCACGGTGGGCATACTGAGCGGCGCCATCGGTGAATCCGCATTGCGCGAACCGTTCACGCAGTGGCTTGCCGGTTTTTCGCTGATCGAACCCTATGCCAGCGGTATCGCCCTGACGGTCGTGGTTGGCGGCTTGACCTATTTTTCCGTGGTGGTCGGGGAACTGGTTCCAAAGCAGCTTGCGCTGTTGGCACCGGAGAAAACCGCCTCGCTGATCGCACCGTCGATGAAGATCATGGAACGGCTGACGCGGCCATTGGTCTGGCTGCTTTCCACGTCTTCCGGATTGTTGCTGCGCATGATGGGCGCTGTCCGCAAGCAAGAGCCCCCCGTCACCGACGAGGAGATCAAGATACTGATGGGCCAGGGCGCGGCAGCCGGCGTGTTCCATGCGAGCGAAAAGGCGATCGTCTCCAACGTGCTGCGCCTGGACGAGCAGCGTATCGGCGCGATCATGACGCACCGCAATGACATTTACGCGCTCGATCTGAAAGAATCCGAAGCCGGGATTCGCAAGCGCATCGCCGAGAGCCCGTACACACGCGTGATCGTTTACCGGGACGGGCTGGATAATATCGTCGGGATCTTGCGCACTGCGGACATCCTCAAGGATGCGCTGGCGGGGAAACAGATTGAAGTCGAAAAGTCACTGCGTCCGCCGTTATATGTGCCGGAAGGCGTGACAACCACGCACCTGCTGGAAAACTTCCGCAAGGCCCGCCAGCAATGTGCGTTGGTCGTGGATGAGTATGGCGAGTTACAGGGCATGGTCACACTTACCGACGTGATGATCGCTATCGTCGGGGAGCTTCCTACATCAGACGTCACTGCAGAACAGGATATCGTCGTGCGCAGGGATCATACGTGGCTGATCGACGGTAGCGTAACGATCGAGCGCCTGAAATCCGCTCTCGAGATCGATGCCGATTTGCCGGGTGAGGAAGAACATGCTTTTAATACCCTGGGCGGCTTCGTCATGCATGCACTTGACCGGATACCGGTTGTAACCGATTTCTTCGAAACGACAGGCTATCGGTTCGAAGTCATCGATATGGACAAGAACCGCGTGGACAAGGTGCTGGTTACGCGCATCGCCCGGGCAGCACCCGGACCTGATATTGCAGAAGTGTAGATACTGTATTACCGGGAAAGCACAGACTATTCGTCCTGCAATGCTTCACCGGGAAACAATTCTTCGGTGAAACCGAATTGCGTCAAGTCCCTGATGCGCATCGGATACAGTATCCCGTCGAGATGATCGCACTCATGCTGCACCACGCGCGCATGGAAGCCGCTCACGGTACGATCGATCATGGCGCCGTATTCGTCCCGGCCCCGATAACGGATATGCGCGTGGCGCGGCACCAGGCCGCGCATCCCCGGCACGCTTAAACAGCCCTCCCAATCCTGTTCGATGTCTTCGTCCAGCGGTTCGATGACAGGATTGATGAGCACGGTCTGCGGCACTTCTTCCGCATCGGGATAACGCGAATTCTTTTGCACACCGAAGATCACCACGCGCAACCCCACGCCGATCTGCGGTGCGGCCAGTCCCGCCCCGTTGAGGTCATGCATGGTGTCGCGCATGTCCGTCAGCAAAGCATGCAATTGCGGGGTGTCGAATTCGCTGACAGGCTCAGAACGCTGCAACAAACGGACATCGCCCATGCGCAACACGGTTCTAATCGCCATCGTTCACCACGAATTCCAGTATGCTGCGCACCCGCTCCATCGCCGCATTCGCAGTGGCATTGACGCTTTCCACGTTGATCCCGTTCACACTGTCGCCGCGTCCCGCCGCATAATTCGCCACCACTGCGATGATCGCATAATTGAGATCCAGCTCCTTGGCCAGCGCGGTTTCAGGCATGCCGGTCATACCCACCATGTCCGCACCGTCGCGCTCATAACGATTGACCTCGGCGATACTGTCCAGACGCGGCCCCTGCGTGGCCGCATAAACGCCGCCCTCCACACACGGTTGATGCGCCGCTTTCGCGCTGCGCAAAACACAGCTGCGCATGCTTGCGCTGAACGGCCGGGTGAAATCGACATTGCTGAATGGCTTGTCGCGCCCCTCGAAATAGGTCGCATCCCGGCCATGGGTGAAATCGATGATCTGATCCGGCACGACGATGACCCCCGGCTTGAGATCGGCACGGATACCGCCCACGGTAGACACCGATATGATGTTGCTGACACCCTGTTCGCGCAGCACCCAGAGGTTGGCGCGATAATTCACCAGATGCGGCGGAATGGTGTGGCCGTAACCGTGCCGTGCAAGGAAGATCACTTCATGCTGATCCAGTGTCCCGAACAGGAATGCACCGGATGGTTCACCGTAAGGCGTACGCATCACCTGTTGATGGGTGATCTTCAGATTGGTCAGTTGGGTCAGGCCGCGCCCGCCGATAATTGCTAACATTATTTCTGCTCCTTCACTGCATAAATTGCGGGCAGATTGCGCCACGCCCCTTCGACATCCATGCCGTAACCGAACACGAACCGGTCCGGCAGTTCCAATCCGACAAAATCCGGATGGACGGGTTTTTTTCTCCCGATCTGCTTGTCGGCGAACACGGCGCAGTAAAACTTGCTCGCACCCAGTTTCATCACGCGCTGGCGCAATGCATCCATGGTCTTGCCCTCGTCGAGAATGTCGTCCAGCACCAGCACGACACGACCGCGCACATTTTCGCGCGGCTCGACCTTCCATTGCATCGCCCCGCCCTGCCGTGCGTCACCGTAACGCGACACGTGCACATAATCGAAATCCAGCGGAAAATCGAGCAAAGGCAGCAACTGCCCGGTAAACACGACCGCCCCGCCCATCACCGACAACACCAGCGGTTGCTTGTCGGCCAGCACGGCATTGATCTGCCGGGCGACCTGATGCAAAGCTGCCTGCACCTGCTCTGCGGAATACAACAATTCAGCCTGCTGCAAAACCTCCCGCGCATGCTGTATGGATACGGTCATGGCTTATTTCGAACTGTCCTTCAAGCTGTTCAAGTACACGGAAAAGTCGTCGCGCACTTCAGGATGCTTCAGCCCGAGCGCCACCATCGCCTTGAGATATCCCAGTTTGGAACCGCAGTCATAGCGTGTGCCCTTGAAGCGATAGGCGAGCATCTTTTCTTCGTGCATCAATGCGGCGATCCCGTCGGTCAACTGGATCTCGCCGCCGGCTCCCGCCTGCACCTTTTCCAGATGATGGAATATGCGCGGCGTCAGAACATAACGTCCGACCACCGCCAGCGTCGTCGGTGCTTCCTCGGGTTTGGGTTTTTCCACGATGCCGTTCACCTGCTCCAGGTTTTCAGACAGCGTCACGCTGCTGACGATGCCGTATTGGTGCGTATTCTCGCGCGGCACATTCTGCACTCCCAGGATCGAACACTGGTTCTGCCGGAACACCTCCGCCATCTGCTGGATGATAGGCGGCTCGCCATCGATCAGATCGTCCGCCAGCAGTACTGCGAACGGCTCGTCCTGTACCACCGGTTTTGCGCACAACACCGCGTGTCCCAGGCCCAACGGCTCG
>Ga0210097_1000671_pt1 | contig 10533 bp, 10 predicted proteins | sample Joice_CattailNLA_2_FD_185521 | JGI IMG/M metagenome (GOLD analysis project Ga0210097, IMG submission 185521) | Wetland microbial communities from San Francisco Bay, California, USA, that impact long-term carbon sequestration - Joice_CattailNLA_D2... | ecosystem: Environmental > Aquatic > Marine...
GATTCATCATGTTGCCCATATCCATCGCATGGGCTGTACCGGCAAGTAGTAAACCGGAGGCCACGATTGCCGTACTGAATTTTATTGCCTTGTTTCGCATATGCTGCTCCTTTGTCTAGATATCCAGTGTTGCTGTCTTCCAAGAAAGCTCTGATCAAGCTTGTCATTTCCGCCAAAGCCGAAATCCACTGGTTCCCAGATTTCCTGCAATCAACAATGGCGAGAAATACCCTTGGCTGATTCAGCAATCAGCCGATATCCGTTGTGATGATACTAATCGCATTGGCTGTGTATTATCTGTTCGGCAACGCACATATGACGAAAGGTTACGCTCCCCCCGGCGGATGCACGTGCACCCGCGCAACCAGCCGCACCGGCCACTAGCCAGTAACCAAGACAGAAATACAGACAACCCTGCACGTGGATGTGTGGGGGTTGTTATTCTTCAACGGATCAATTTGTCTTTATCATTAAGTTATCAAAGCATATAGGTGAAAATCTGTCAGCGTAGTCGTCCAGGGTGGTAACGGGGATGACTATTCTGGTGCGATGTTCGCTTATAGTCACATGAATCTGAATGTCCGGCTTCAGTACAAACACGACGTGCCCAGGCCGGCTCGTTATGTCCGGTTTTCACCAAAGCGGACATTTCCAACCTGCAGGCTTATGACCGGAGTGCAGCAATGGACTAAACCGCTCTCCGAGCGGTAGTGGGTGACATGATTTGAGGTTATCAGCGCAGTAACGGTCTGTTTCCTATGTTGAGGATTGAGGCATTCCGCCTTGACTCTCAACAGGAGCAGACCCATGACACACCATACCAAGCCCATCAGCCCGTTGCGTCAACGCATGATCGAAGACATGACGTTGCGCAAGCTCTCACCCAAGACCCAGAGCAAGTATATCCGAGCGGTGATCAACCTCACCCGCTTTCTGGGCCGCTCACCGGATACCGCAACGCCGGAAGAACTGCGCCGCTACCCCGCACCGAATCAACCCCCCTATTGATCACACCAAGGGACTCGAGTCCCCCGCTCTCGGGGACATAACACTATGATTTCAAATGGAGATGGATGGCCCGCCAGGACTCGACATGGGGAGCATCATATGATGCATCTTGCGAGGTCCACTCGAACGACCTGCGTTTTCTCCGGATCTTGCAGAATACTTACCAATCGAGGTTGTACCCAAAATACAGTGCTGGATTATGTGTGGCCACATCCTTGAACTCAATTGCAAGCGTCTTGCTCTCGTTGAGATTCAGCTTCGCACCTTTGGTAGCAAGACCGAGAGTCGCACCCACGAGGTCAGCTGTCTGATCGGACAAGCCAATCGAACGGAGCGACTGTTTTGAGTATGACTGCAGCGCATCGCGCAGATAGCGTTGATTACGCCGGTATGTTTTCTCGTTGTCTTGGAGTGAACTATTGTCGTCGATGCTGGAGAGAGTCTGCTGCTTAAACTCCAAATTCAGGAAAGTGGATTGCCCATCTTCGGCATAAAGTGCCGAGTTCATTGCCAATAGAAATGTAGGTATGAAGAACAGTATCCGCATCGTATCAACCCCCACAAACGCTCCAGCCCGACACTCTAGTGAATCGTCGCTCGTTCCTATTTCAGTAAGTTCGAAAACTACTTGAGTTTAGTCAAGATTGGATTGATGTGTGTCAAGAATGCACACGATAGAACTACGTGAGACTACGTAGAGATGTGACACCCTGAGAGGGACACAAAATTGCATGGAGCCCGTCTCACAGCCCCCGCCAATGGATGCACCAAGGGACTCCGATCCCCCGCTCTCAATGCCATAACGCTATGATTTCAGAGGGAGATGGTGGGCCCGCCAGGACTCGAACCTGGGACCAAGGAAAATGTTTAGTGGCTTCACTTCAACCATTGGACGGGCCAGACGGTGGTTTAAGTACGTAGAAGTACGTATTCACCGCGCCGCTAGTCCGCTTGACCCATCACTGTCACAGCATCGAGACTGGCAACGAGGTCGGCACCGCCAGAATCAACATGGAGCGAAGAACGCCCAGGACCTATTCCGGACGGGTCATGCAAAACCCGAGGCAACATTCGCCGCAAAACAACGCTAACAGAGAGCATAATTGAAAACCGTAAAGCGCTGAAAGATTTAGAGCTGCTACTTCTAATTTGTTTTGGAGAGTCGCAAGGAATAATTGCAAATGAAAACATATAAGATTTACGTAAACCCTCAAGGGACCGGTGAGAAGGAGAGCAAGAAGATCATCGAGACACTGAAGCAGATCAACAGGAATGCGGATGTGGCTTGATCAGGAACAGCGGGAAACCAGTTCATTCATTACAGATGCATCCGTAGCAAATCCGCACCGCGGCGGATTTTTTTTGAAAGGTGCGGCAATGTAGGCCGGTTGGCGCGAGGATCGGTATAGGATCGCGACTAGGGTACCGGTGACTGATCCGTAGACCAGTAGAGTAATGGCGTATGTTTCATCTATATTGAGCTATGAGCCCCATGAGCGGAGAGGGGTGCTTGAGTATGAACGTGTATGGGGGCACCTAATAATGTGTGACTTCAAGGAATCGGTGCGCGCAGCACAGGTGATCTGTCTCATGACACTATTTGTCACAATCGGAGCTATCGGTCAAACCGCCCCGGGCGAGCAGCCGAATCTCCAGGGTCGCGTGACTCAGGAACAGATCGTCAATCACGAGCTGAGTCTGTGGGGAATCCGCCTTGCGGGGCTTCGAGTCTTTACTACTCCGTTCAACAAGATCGATGGTTACGGAGACGGGCCGATGGACTTCAACGACACCGTATCCCCTGGAGGCCGGCCAACCTTGCAGGGAAACGGCACGCTGCTTCGTGTCAATGGCCTCGACGGTCAAACCTGCCTGGAGTGTCACTCGCTGATCAGCGCGGCGACGGTCCCACCGCGGTTGGGAATCGGCGGCGTGGGCGGTTCTGTGACCAACGCCATGATTATGCCAACGGCAATCGATCCCGCGGACTTGGAGGATCTCGACATGAACGCCGGTTTCAACGGTCGTTTCGCCAACCCGCCGTTCGTCTTCGGCAGCGGAGGCGTTGAGCTTCTGGGGCTTGAGATGACCGAAGACCTGCAGCAACTTCGTGCTGAGGCGCTGGCCCATCCGGGGATGGTCATTCCGCTGACGACGCATAACGTGGATTTCGGCACAATCGTCGCGGACGCCAACGGCGACATCGATCTATCCGGGGTAGCAGGGGTGGATTCGGACTTGGTGGTCAAACCATTCGGGCGCAAGGGGGAGTTCGCCACGGTGCGTGACTTCGACACCGAGGCGATGCAGTTCCACTTTGGGATGCAGCCGTCCGAGGTGGTCGGCACGGGGAACGACGCCGACGCCGACGGCGTCGTCGACGAGATCCGCCCCGGTGACCTCTCGGCGCTACACACCTTCGAGGTGACGCTCGAAAGGCCCGAAGACGAGAAGGCGATCGCGGGTGGGGCAAGCGGCCTCCAACGCTTTAATCAGATCGGCTGCGCCTTCTGCCACGTGCCTGTGATACAGACCCGGGGCCAGACGCTGCCGTTGCGCTTCCCCTCGGACCCGATCGATCACACGACGGGCATCTACCTGACGGTGGATCTGACCCAGCCACCGGTGAGTTTCCCATCCAACGGCACGGGAGGAATCTCCGTTTCCCTGTTCGCCGATCTGAAGCGCCACGACATGGGTCCGGATCTGTCAGAGAACTTCGCTCAGGTTGATACACGGCGTAACCGGGAGTTCACAACGGCTCGGCTGTGGGGTGTGGCCGACACCGCCCCCTATCTACACGATGGTCGGGCAACAACGCTGACTGAGGCGATCCTGCTGCATGGCGGCGAGGCGCTGCCGGCGCGTAACGCCTTTGCTGCACTCTCCGACCAGAACCGAGCCAAGGTGATCGCCTTTCTGCGCTCGCTGCGCACGCCGACAGAGCCCGCGAAGGATCTCCTCAACTGAGCAAATCGACAGGGTATGTTGGATAGCAGTCATAGCCGAACTCTCAACAACTATGGTTTTGTGCTTGCACTGAACGACCGGTTTCGACCGTGTTCCAGTCCTACAGTCACTCGTGGTATCAGCGATGTCTTAATGAGAATGAACAAGATGCAAACAACATGCCTCAGTATTGTTACAGCATGTTTACATCCTGACAAATTGAATTTGTAGCACCTCCCCTTCCCAACAGTCTGTTCATGGTCTATACCAATCACATCGGTCTGATTATGTTCGGTGATCGCAAAGATGCTTCACCATTCTGAATCAGTTTTATAACCGCCAGTGATTTGAGAAGGCGTCATGACTACAAAGACTTATGGAATAAGCATGCTGGGTTTGTTGCTTCTGTCCGCCATACTTTCGACGGTACTCGTATTGTTACTTCGAATGCTTTAATAAATTGACACGTATAGTCGTTATCTCAAGAAATCCCAAACCGGAAGAAGGTTTTATATGCAAAATCCGAAAGGATTAATCAGTCCGATGCGCGTTCAGACTGTTACTTGTGACTCTGTGATACATGCAACGTGTGGCGTGAACGTCAAGTTCTCACCGCCAGCGGCTGGAGAGACGCGGATTCATGTGTCAGCAGTAATCAAGAGAAACAGTATGAAGTGCGTAAGACACGAAATGAAGGAGGCTCCCAATGGATCAGGTGATACATCATATGCCTACACTTAGTGAGGCAAAGAATGCGGTGGAAATCGTAGTGCATGTTTCCGATAACTTGGAGGATCAGCAGCGCAGGGATCTGGTAGCGGCACTGGAACAAGAAGATGGCATAGTTTCTGCTGAATTCTGTCCTTTGCGCTACCACCTAATGCTGGTGAGGTACGATAGGGGGCGATACTCCTCACAAAATGTACTGCGGGCAGTTAGCACGCAGAAGATTCAAGCTAGACTTATCGGCCCAATTTAGCCATTCACATGAAGGAGCTGTAGTCAGCGGCTGGCCTGTTACAAGCCAGCTGCTGGGTGAGTCGCTGAGTGTATTGGGTTGGTTTAATGTTCTTCTTTGCGTTTTGGTGTTAGCTAGTGTCAGGATCATCTCACAGAGATGGTCAGACAATTCCTTGGGTTGCTGGCACATGGCTGCCCAGCGTGTTTCAGGGGTGTCCATGGCTGTTATGGATGATGTATCAGGTAAATCCCTTGCAGAAATGTCAGCGGATGAGTTGAAGACGTGGTTTGACCAGCGCTTTGATGAAAAAATCAAGGAGCATGAAGAAAGCAAGACTCCAAGACTGTCCATTATGGTTACGAAAGGCACTCTGGACTGGGCCTATCCTCCATTTATCATTGGCTCGACCGCCGCAGCCATGGGGTGGGATGCCTCACTGTTTTTTACATTCTATGGCCTTGCCTTGCTGAAGAAGGATCTGAATCCCAACATCAGTCCGCTAGGCAATCCGGCCATGCCCATGAAGATGCCGTTTGGGCCAAAATGGTTCCAGGGGATCGACTGGAATATGCCCAATCTGCTCATGGCTGGAGTTCCGGGTTTTGAGGATCTGGCGACATCACTGATGAAGATGACGGTTAAGAACCACGGTATCGCGACAATACCTGAGCTGCGAGAGTTGTGTATTGAAGCGGATGTAAAATTGGTTGCCTGCCAGATGACAGTCGATCTGTTTGGCTGGAAGAAAGAGGATTTCATCCCGGAGGTTTCGGAGTGGGCCGGTGCTGCAACATATCTTACATCTGCGAAGGGTGCTGATATCACATTGTTCATCTGATTGTCACGACTATAGGTTTCAGGAACCCCGCATCAGCGGATTATCTCTAGTCATGTGATGTTGTGTTTTGTTAAGGGTTGTAAGTTACCTGAGTGGCCGATTTCCGCCATGGGGCACACCGCATCCACATGGATGAGCGGCGTGTCGGAAAGGCCTGGTTCTGGACATTATCTCTGAATATCACCTGCAGGCTCCATCATCGTGCTTCGTTGGGACTGATCGAATGGGTTACCAAGCGACCCGAGGGTGCCTAGTTGAGATAACTCAATATTGTGTGGCGTTCTATTGTCCGGTCGTACCTACGAACTATATACATAGTGTTAATCAGGCCATATCCTGAAATACTACCGGGTGTGGGCGAATAAAATACCCTTGGGGAATAAGCCTCCTGCCTGTGGTTGAATGGCAGAATACACCCGGACCAAACAACCAAAGCTCGGAATGTCCGGCTGCCGGTGATGTCGCCATGATTGCAACCATTGAAATGCTGAAATATCAGGATAGAAGCCGAGGTGAGTATGCCTCACACTTCCTGCGAAGCACGGGTGACTGGAGGCGACTGCAGGCATTGCTGGCCGGTCGCGTCCCGGCAACTGAGGTGCTCAGGCTGGCATTGCACGAGCGCGAACTGCGACTTAGGAATACTGAACCACCAGCCTGATTTGACGGCAGTTCTTATTGCCTTAACAAGAAATTCACCACAGAAGTAGCAGAGGGTGTACTTGAGACCAATTCACTAACTCCATTGAACTACGTATCGTTTTAATCGTGGCTAATGAAGTTAATAACCTGCCACGCACAATAACAATTCAGCGCCCCTGATGTTTTGGGGCGTTTTTTGTGCATTGAAAACGGCGACCCGGAGGGACGGTGTCGGTGCCGTCAGCCGTCGAGCTGTTCGGCGATCCATGGCATGGAGACCAGTGCGATGGCGGCGGCGACGATGTAGAGCTTCAGGTCGCCCAGCCAGGCCAGATACTGCAGATGGGGATCACCCACAAAGTAGATCGCCATATCGTTTCACAGCAGAACGGGCATTGCGTGGTCTCTGTATTTGACTTTTTATCTGTCTGTGCATCTGTCCGTGGCTTTTCCATGCTTTAGCCCTCCTTGATATCCCCTGCTATGAGCAGCCTTCAAATGCAGTTTTCTTCCTGCGATCCTGATCACTCCAAATGGGCTGGTTTAAAACAGCCAAGAAGACATTATTTTACTGTGTTTACATAAGTAAACTTTAATACATCCAAGCGAACTGTTTATTGATATCACTCAAGTAAAGGGACCGCACATATACGGGTAACTACTTACAAAATCCAGAAAATACTTACAATCGACACTGACTCCAGACCATGCCAGAGCATGGTGACATCAAGCGAATACCCCGCCAGCTGTGCACGTGAATGATCATCACCATAAATCTAAGCTCTTTGGAAAAGGTCAGCGTATTAGGAAACCCCAAGATGACTACCGCGCCGCTCGACAGCCTGACCAATCATTGCCACAGCGTCGATACCGGCAACGAGAACAGCACCGCCAGATCAAAAAGGAGAGGAAACCCGATACCCGGATTTCCCGATAGGATTTAATTACAAAGTCACTAGGCATTCGATGCATTTGACACCTACTCATTGTTTATGAATCTGATAGTGTTTGTGTTACTGATTGAATCACCGCCTTTTCGGAGTTGAACGAAATGACAATTCCAGAGCAAGTGATAGAGCGAAGCCAGCCGAGGAGATACCGCAAGGCCACAGTCGCGATGATCGGGCTGCTGCTCGTGCTCTTCAGTCTCACCATGCTTCCACCGCTGTTTGTAGGCCTGTCGTACGGGGATGGCGCCACAACCCCTTTCCTTCATACCTTTGCCCTCACGCTTACTCTGGGCCTCATCTGCTGGTTACCGCTACGCGGCAACACCCTGGACCTGAGAAACCGGCAGGGCTTTATGGTCGTCGTCGGCTTATGGTTCTTGGTTTCCCTGCTCTCCGCCCTGCCATTCATGCTCGCGGTGCATCCGCATATGCACATCACTGACGCAGTGTTCGAAGCCACGTCCGGCCTGACCACGACGGGTGCAACCGTGCTCTCAAATTTCGATAACCTTCCTCACTCGATTCTCTACTACCGGGCCCAGCTGAACCTTGTCGGCGGTATGGGCATCGTGGTGCTTGCGGTCGCTGTACTCCCCTTGTTCGGGATTGGTGGCATGCAGTTGTACCGGGCGGAAACTCCCGGTCCGATGAAGGACGAAAAGCTGACCCCCCGCATACGGGAGACTGCCAAGCGGTTGTGGTACCTCTATGTCGGCCTGGTCATCGCCTGCGCGTTCGCGTACTGGGCGGCTGGTATGAATCTCTTCGACGCCATTTGCCACAGCTTCTCTACCCTCGCCCTAGGGGGCTTTTCGACCCATAGTGATAGCATCGGTTACTTTCATAGTCCGGCCATCGAGATCGTCGGAGGTGTATTTTCCCTACTGGCGGGAGTCAACTTTGCGCTCTACTTCATCGCCTGGAAACACCGCAGTCTCAAGCCCGTATTGCAAAATGCCGAGTTCCAGTTCTATATCGTAGTGCTGTGCATCATCATAGTGGTCACATGTCTTGCACTGCACGCTACCCGCACCTTCGGGCCATCGGAATCGTTCTACCATGGTTTCTTTCAAGCCGCCTCCATCGTCACGGACAACGGATTGACCACCGCCGGTTACCCGACATGGCCCCCCTGGATTGCGTTGCTACTGGTGTTCGGAAGTTTCTTTGGAGGCTGCGTCGGATCGACGTGCGGCGGCATTAAGGCATTCCGGTTCCTGTTACTCTACCACCAGAGTGCGCGCGAGGTTCGTCTCCTCATACATCCGGCCGCAGAAATCGCGATTAAGATCGGGGGAAAACCGACTTCAGAACGCGTTATGGATGCGGTTTGGGGTTTTTACTTCCTGTATATCGTGAGCTACTGCGTCCTGTCCCTGGGTGTTGCCACGACGGGAGTCGACTTGGTAACCGCTTTCGGTTCTGTTGCCGGGTGTCTCAACAATATGGGCGTGGGACTCGGCGAAACATCTACGACCTTCGGGGTGCTCCATGATGACGCGAAATGGATGTTGAGTCTGTCCATGCTCGTCGGGCGTCTCGAGGTCTTCCCATTATTGTTGATCTTTACAAAGGATTTTTGGAGGTAGACCTGCAACTCAACCTAACAATTCTTGTCCTGACTGTTAAGAATCAATTGGGAGAGGAGGCAGTTATCGGAATTCCCTGACAAATACCCGTCCCAGGTCATTTATGCCAATCGCCTGCGCGCCGAAGTGATTTTTCAACTCATTTTCAGCGTCTGGTCGAAAACTATCCTCGGTAACTGCACCTTACATTGCTCAAGTCCCTACATTTGGTTCTCTAACCACCGCACAGCTCGGCCGCCCGACCCATCACCGAGACCGGCAACGGGGACAGTACCGCCGGAATCGAAAAGGAGGGTGAGCCTGGATAGACGACCAAGTTGTCACACGGACGGGTCATGAAAAACCCGGGTCAACTTTCGCAACAAATCAATAGTTAGGCACTGCACGCTCACTCGGCGATAAGGTGAAAGTGCAGATAAGCGATTTCCTGTCTTGCAGGACCATTTGTTTGCAAAGAATACGCTTCCATCTTGTTTTGCGAAACGAGTTCACGAACCATCGCGAGGCAGCCTAAAACGTACGGGACATCTTCTGCTGTTAGTTCTGCAATGTTCTTAACGTCGTGCTTTGGAAAGAGTACATAGTGGGTCTTTGCCTGCGATCCTGGGTATCGTATTGCTATGCATGTGTCGGACTCCAGAACAACGTTCGGCAACATGAAAGGGGCACGGAGAATTGCTATGGAAGTGATCAACCCAGCAATTTCTCTCTCGCTATAGCAGTGGTCGCCGCAGTCACTGGTGGCGAGGAACGATCTTGGTAGACTCTTGGAGAAGAGATATCCACCGAACATTACGCCACCAATAAAGATAATAACTGCACCCGCGATGCACCAAATACGCATGTTCAGCGCCTATCTAATCGACGGACCACTCCGCGGGCATCAGGATTCAGACCGACTGATTCGGCCCATCTGCGTTGCTGTAATAACAGGTCAGTCTTGCGAGACATATGGATTATTTTGGAGAATAGCCTGATGGATCGATCAGCATCGATATTACGATCAATGTTGTCAGATCACCAGTTGTGCACCTAAGGCATAAGCAGCAAACTGGGTTAGGGCGGATTTGATGACTTGCTGATTTTGGTGCAAGCAGGGACTGATACCGCATTGGTAACCCCCCGTGCCCCCCCTGCCCGAGTCCCCACACCGGACACCCCACCAATGGCTCGCACCAAGGGACTCCGATCCCCTGATCTCGGCGCCATAAGTTGATGAATTCCAATGGAAATGGTGGGCCCGCCAGGACTCGAACCTGGGACCAAGGGATTATGAGTCACCGTATCTCATCGTTTTTGCTGCAGAAAGCCGAAGAATACTGAACGCTTTTCCGGTGCCCCTCCCGAGCCGCAGTCCCGACCGAACTTATCCCGAACGCTCGGCCGAAATCCCGGGGTCTGGCTCCCTGAAAATTTGATCGGGCACATCGAGTTGCGCGGCCGAACCGACCGAACCGGGCCGAACTGCCGAGATCGGCAGCGTGGGGTGGTGGGGGGAGGGGTGAGCAGGGAATGTCTTGTTACTGGCCAACTCGGAACTACAGGTATTTCTTATATAAGCACTTGGCAAAGGACAAGGTACGACCCAACCCAGAC
>Ga0210097_1000672_pt1 | contig 10529 bp, 6 predicted proteins | sample Joice_CattailNLA_2_FD_185521 | JGI IMG/M metagenome (GOLD analysis project Ga0210097, IMG submission 185521) | Wetland microbial communities from San Francisco Bay, California, USA, that impact long-term carbon sequestration - Joice_CattailNLA_D2... | ecosystem: Environmental > Aquatic > Marine >...
CGGTTGAAGGTTTCATTCTTTGGGCCCTTCTACGGCAGTTACAACATCATCGCGCTTGATCATGCCGGTTACGACTATGCGCTGGTGTGCGGATTTGATACGTCCTACCTGTGGATCCTCGCCAGGCAACCCGATCTTGACAGGCGCATTGCGGAAGAGCTCGTGGCAATTGCCGGGGCGCGGGGTTTCGACACCTCGCAATTGATCTACGTCAGGCATCAATAGCCTGGTGATGTCGCCGGCGGGTAAACCACATCCGGTCTGCCCTGCCTGGGGGGCTCGATGCGCCGGGTGCCTCGTGAACCCTTGCGACCTGTTGCTGAATCAGTCCGGACTGCCGGCAATGGCTGTCCGCCGATGAGCAAATGTTCTGAACTCTTTGTCAGGAAATACCGTCCCAACAACAAAATACAATAATTATCCCGGGCGATCGGGCGTGTAGAGGCTGACTGGTCTGGTACCCGTCGCGGGTTTTCGCCGCCGTCCAGTCTGTCGGGAAGGCCGCCAGGCTGCCTGAGTAAAGCAACGCCTCACCAGGACGATGGTCTTGCAGATACCTGAAATCGTGTCATGACGCGAGGCGGAAAGATCCGGGATTGCCCCGGTGCCCTTGAATGGATGTGTGTAACAGGACTATTCTCATAACCGGTATGTGCAAGCGAATGGAAAGATTCCTGCTGGTCCTGGTGACCGTTGCCCTGGCGGCAGCCCCGCTGCGTGGCGGTTTCGCGATGCCGGTGCCGGCCGCGGCCGGCGAGGCGGAGCACTGTGCGCACATGCAGGCCGGCATGACAGCGATGGATCATGCGGCCGGCCAGCATGAGACCGGCGCCGACCAGCCGGATCATGGCTGTGACCACGGGTGCGGCGGGGACTGCTGCAACGGGAAATGCGGCACGTGTGCGCATGCATCGGTCGCACTGCCCGGCGCCACGGCCGGTGCAGCGGATCGTTACAGCGGTTTCCTGTCCGTGCCGGTGGCGCACTACTTCGCGGGACGCACGACCCACCCGCCGTTTCGACCTCCCATCGTTTTCTCCTGAGCTGTTTCCGGCGCAGCCGGCCGCCGCGCGGGCGGTTGACCCGCGTCGTGTTCTGTTTCATGCAAACGGTTCTGGAGAATCGCCATGATTTACTTCCGAAGGTTTGACCGGCATGCGGGCGTTATTGCCGCTGCGGGGGCAGCTGACGCCAGCCAGCGTGGCCGGCGCCAGGCGTTGCATGCCGCCTGGCGGTGTGCGCTGATCATCTCATTGCTGCTGGCTGCGCCGGGGCCGGCCGTGCCGGCCGCACCGCTGAAGGATGCGTCCGCACCACCACTTGCACTGGAGGATGCGGTTGCACTGGCGGTCGCGGGCAATCCCGGTCTGGCCGGGATGCAGGCGCGTGCGGAGGCCATGGCTGCCATCCCGTCGCAGGCCGGTTCCCTGCCCGATCCCATGCTCAGTCTGAACGCCATGAACCTGCCGACCGACACGTTCGCTCTTGACCAGGAGCCGATGACCCAGCTGCAGATCGGTATCCAGCAGGCGCTGCCGTTTCCCGGCAAACTGGGACTGAAGGAACGTGCCGCTGAATTCGATGCCGATGCGGCGGCCAGCAACGTCGATGAGACCCGCTTGCACCTGGTACAACTGGTCAAGCAGGCCTGGTGGCAGATCTTCTACCTCGATCACGCGCTCGAGATCGTCTCGCGCAATCAGGACCTGCTGCACCAGTTCGTGCAGATTGCCCAGACCAAGTACACGGTGGGGGAGGGCCTGCAGCAGGAGGTGCTGCTGGCGCAGGTCGAGTCGTCCAGGTTGATTGACCGCCGCATCGAGCTGCAGGGGGCGCGCCGGCAGCAGACCGCACGTCTCAATGCACTGCTCGACCGCAGTGCCGACACCGCGGTGGTGTTGCCGGAGCAGGTCGACGAGCGTCTTGCCGGACTGCGGCCGGAACAGGAACTCTACAGCCGTGCCGAGGCCGGCCGGCCGTTGCTGGAACAAAAGCGCCACGAGGTCGAGGCGGCGCGCACGCGTCACGACCTTGCCCGGCGTGACCGCTACCCCGACTTCACGCTGGGTGCGACCTATGGATTTCGTGGGGGAGACAACCCGGACGGCAGCGCACGCGCCGACCTGGCCTCGCTGATGCTGGGCGTGAGCCTGCCCCTCTACGCCGGCCGCAAACAGGACCGGGCGATCGACCAGCGTTCCAGCGAACTGCTGCAGAAGCAGTACGCGTTGCAGGACGAGTTCGCCAGGGTGCAGGCGGAGATCTCCGCCGCGCATGCGGACTACCGGCGTGCCGTCGAACAGGTGGAACTGTACAGGACCGGGATCCTTCCCCAGGCGCGGCAGACGGTGGCCTCCATGCTGTCCGGCTACCAGGTCAACAAGGTGGATTTCCTGAACCTGGTGCGCGCGCAGGTCACGCTCTACGACTACGAAACCCAGTACTGGAAGTCGTTCAGCGAGGCGCACCAGGCCCTGGCGCGTCTAGCCGAGGCCGTGGGCGGGGAGGTAGGCGAATGAACAGGCAGACACTGGGCTGGGTGCTGATCGCCCTGCTGCTGGGCGGTGCCGGGGGCTACCTGGTTGCGCACTATACGGGCCATAACGGCGCGGCCCGCGACGCCGCAATGGACCCCGACGGGCGCAAGGCGCTGTTCTACCGCAACCCGATGAACCCGGCGATCACCTCGCCGGTACCGGCGCAGGACGAGATGGGTATGGACTACATCCCGGTCTACGCAGAGGAAAAGCGGCCGATGCAGGCGCCCGAGGTGCTGTTCTACCGCAACCCGATGAACCCGGCGATCACCTCGCCGGTAGCGGCGCAGGACGAGATGGGCATGGACTACATCCCGGTGTATGCGGAGCATAGTGAAGTCGGTATGGCCGAACCGACGGGCACGGTCAGCATCGACCCGGTGACGGTGCAGAATATCGGGGTGCGCACGGCAACGGCCGAACGGCAGGCGCTCAGCCGGCAGATCCGCGCCGTGGGCCGTGTCGACTTCGACGAGGAGCGGCTGTCGCGCCTGCATCCCAAGACCGAAGGCTGGATCGAGGAGCTGTACATCGACAAGACCGGTGAACAGATCGGCAAGGACACGATCCTGCTCAGCATCTATTCCCCGCAGCTGGTCACCAGCCAGCAGGAATACCTGCTGGCGCTGAACAGCCTCGACGCACTCAAGGAAAGTCCCTATGAGGAGATCCGCAGTGGTGCGGAACAGCTCGTGACCAGCGCGCGCGAACGTCTCGAACTGCTGGACGTGCCGGAACACCAGATACGCGAGCTGGAGCACACGCGCAAGATCAAGAAGAACCTGCACATTCATTCACCCTTCGACGGGGTGATCATGAATATCGGCGCGCGCGAAGGCCAGTTCGTCACGCCCGCCACCGAGCTCTACAAGATTGCCGACCTGTCCCGTGTCTGGGTGTTCGCGGATGTCTACGAGAACGAGGTGTCCTGGATTCAGGTCGGCGATCCCGTGGACATGAAGCTCGCCGCCATCCCCGGCAAGGTGTTCACCGGGCGCGTCGGTTACATCTATCCCTATGCCGAGGAGAAAACGCGCACCATCAAGGTACGCCTGGAGTTCGCCAATCCGGACCAGCTGCTCAAGCCGGACATGTTCGCCGATGTCACCATCCACGCGCAGCGCAAGGTCGATGCCATCGTGATACCGTCGGAGGCCGTGATCCGTTCCGGCGAGCGGGAGCAGGTGTTCGTGGTGCGCGAACCCGGCAAGTTCGAGCCGCGCACAGTCAGGCTGGGCGTGAGTGCACAGGGCCTGGTGCAGGTTCTGGAAGGCGTTTCCGCGGGGGAGGAGGTCGTTACCTCCAGCCAGTTCCTGATCGACTCCGAATCCAAGCTGCGCGAGGCGACGGGAAAGATGCTGGAGACGATGTCCAGCGGGCAGGGAGGCGGTGATGATCAGGGCCATCATTGACGCCGCGCTGCGCGAGCGCTTCCAGGTCATCCTGGCCACGCTGATCATCGTGGCCGCGGGGATCTGGGCACTCAGGAACATACCGCTCGACGCCATCCCGGATCTGTCGGATGTGCAGGTCATCGTGTTCACCGAATTTCCCGGCCAGGCGCCGCAGGTGGTCGAGGACCAGGTGACCTACCCGCTGACCACGGCCATGCTGGCTGTGCCGCATGCGCAGGTGGTGCGCGGCTATTCGTTCTTCGGGCTTTCGTTTGTCTACATCATCTTCGAAGACGGCACCGACATGTACTGGGCGCGTTCACGGGTGCTGGAATACCTCAACTACGCGCGCAATCGCCTGCCGGCCGGTGTGGCGCCCAGCCTGGGACCGGATGCGACCGGCGTGGGCTGGATCTATGAATACGCCCTGGTCGACCGCAGTGGCCGGCATGACCTGGCCGGGCTGCGTTCCATCCAGGACTGGTACCTGCGCTACCCGCTGCAGACCGTGTCCGGCGTTTCCGAAGTGGCCTCGGTGGGCGGATTCGTCAAGCAGTACCAGGTCGAGGTCGATCCCAATGTCCTGTCGGCCTACGACGTCCCGCTGGCGAAGGTAAGGCAGGCCATCCAGCGTTCCAACCAGGATGTCGGCGGCCGGCTGGTGGAGATGGCCGAGACCGAATACATGGTGCGTGGCCTGGGCTACATCCAGAGTATCGATGATCTCAGGCAGATCCCGGTCGGCGTGGACGCCGGCGGCACGCCGATCCGGCTGCAGGACGTGGCCAATGTCCACCTGGGGCCGGAGCTGCGGCGCGGTTTGACGGAACTCGACGGCGAGGGGGAGGTCGCCGGCGGCGTGGTGGTGATGCGCTACGGGGAAAACGCACTGGCCACCATCGAGGGCGTGCGCGCGAAGCTCGAGGAGTTGAAAAAGGGTCTCCCGGAGGGCGTGGAGATCGTGACGGTGTACGACCGCGGCCACCTCATCGAGCGCGCGGTGGACAACCTCCGGGAAAAGCTGATCGAGGAATCCATCGTGGTCAGCCTGGTCGCCATGCTGTTCCTGCTGCACGCCCGCTCCGCGCTGGTGGCGATCGTGTCGCTGCCGATCGGCATCCTCGTGGCCTTCATCATCATGTACTGGCAGGGGATCAATGCCAACATCATGTCGCTGGGCGGGATCGCCATTGCCATCGGCGCCATGGTCGACGGCGCGATCGTCATGATCGAGAACGCCCACAAGCACCTCGAACACAGTGCGGACAGCAAGGGCAGTCCGCTCGACCGGCGCGAACGCCGGGAGGCGGTGGGCGAGGCTGCCCGGGAAGTCGGGCCTGCGCTGTTCTTCTCGCTGCTGATCATCACCGTGTCCTTCCTGCCCGTGTTCACCCTGCAGGCGCAGGAAGGACGGCTGTTCACGCCGCTGGCCTTCACCAAGACCTGGGCCATGGCCGGTGCCGCGCTGCTGGCGATTACGCTGGTGCCGGTGCTGATGGGGTATTTCATCCGCGGCCGGATCCTGCCGGAGGCCAGGAACCCTGTGAACCGCCTGCTGCACCGCCTGCATGCCCCGCTGCTGCACGCTGCGATGCGCTGGCGCGGGATCACGCTGCTGCTGGTGCTGTTGTTGCTGGGCGGCAGCCTGTATCCCGTGCTGCGGCTGGGCAGCGAGTTCATGCCGCCGCTGGATGAGGGCGACATCCTGTACATGCCGACCACGTATCCCGGACTCTCCATCACCAAGGCGCGGGAACTGCTGCAGCAGACCGACAAGATCCTGAAGACCTTTCCCGAGGTCGCGTCCGTGTTCGGCAAGGCCGGCCGTGCCGAGACCGCGACCGATCCGGCGCCGCTGTCCATGCTGGAGACCACGATCAGGCTCAGGCCCAGGGACGAGTGGCCGCAGCCCGGCAAGACCACCCGCGAGCTGATGAATGAAATGGACCACGCGATCCGTTTCCCGGGACTGGCCAATGCCTGGACCATGCCGATCAAGACCCGCATCGACATGCTGTCGACCGGCATCAAGACCCCGGTCGGCATCAAGGTCAGCGGTCCGGACCTGACGGTGCTGGAACGGCTCGCCGGTGATGTCGAACAGGCAGTGAAACAACTGCCCGATACGCTCTCGGCCTTCGGCGACAAGGCGGCCGGCGGTTATTACCTGGATTTCGATATCCGCCGTGAAGACGCGGCGCGCTATGGCCTGACCGTCGGCGATATCCAGGATGTCATCCAGACGGCGATCGGCGGCATGAACATCACCTGGACGGTGGAGGGGCTGGAACGCTATCCCGTCAACCTGCGTTACCCGCGCGAGCTGCGCGACAACCTCGATGAGCTCAAACGGGCGCTGATCAGTACGCCGACCGGCACCCAGATCCCGCTGTCGCTGGTAGCCGACCTGCACATGCGGCGCGGACCGCCGGCCATCAAGACCGAGGACGCGCGGCCCAATGCCTGGGTCTATGTCGATATCACCAGTGCGGATATCGGCGGCTACGTGGCGCGGGCCAGGCGGGTGGTCGACGCACAGGTGGAGCTGCCGGCGGGATATACCCTGTCGTGGTCCGGCCAGTACGAGTACATGGCACGGGCCGCGCAGCGCATGCGTATCGTGGTTCCGGTGACCCTGCTGATCATTTTCCTGCTGCTTTATTTCAACTTCCGCAACGTGACCGAGCCGCTGGTGGTCATGCTGTCCATCCCCTTCGGGCTGATCGGCGGTTTCTGGCTGGTGTACTGGCTGGGCTTCAACCTGTCGGTGGCGGTGGCGGTGGGTTTCATCGCGCTGGCCGGCGTGGCTGCCGAGATCGGCGTGCTGGTGCTGACCTTCATCGACCACGAGGTCGCGCGGCTGCGCCAGCAACACGCGGGTACCTCGCGCCTGGCGGCCGGCGACATCATGCAGGCCGTACACCGGGGCACCTCGGAACGCGTACGGCCCATCGCCATGACGGCAACCGCCATTATCGGCGGCCTGCTGCCGATCATGTGGGGCAGCGGTACCGGCTCCAGCGTGATGCAACGCATCGCCGCGCCGATGGTCGGCGGCATGGTGACAGTGACTATACTCAGTCTGCTGGTCCTGCCGGTGGTGTACGGGCTGGTGCTGGAGTGGCGCGAACGGTTGTAACTGCCGGATTCGCGTGCAGGGGCAGCTGTTATTGCAGGACTGCTTCGCAAGCGCGATCTTTAATAAGGCAACAAAAGCGGTCGCGGACCGCTCCTGCAAAAGGGTCTATTGTTGCAAAGGAGGTGACTGTGACAACGGCAATCGATCCCGTATGCGGCATGCAGGTCGGTACGGACAGTGTCCACCGGTATACGCACGCGGGTACGGACTACTTTTTCTGTTGTGCGGGCTGCGAGGGGAAATTCCGTGCGGCCCCGGAGCGCTACCTGCAGCCGCCGCAGCCGTCAGAGGCAACCGATCCCGTATGCGGCATGCAGGTCGGTACGGACAGCCTTCACCGGCATACGCATGCCGGCACGGACTACTTTTTCTGCAGTGCGGGCTGCGAGGAGAAATTCCGTGCGGCCCCGGAGCGCTACCTGCAGCGCCCGCCGGCAGCGGCCGCCGCTGCGGCCGGATACTGTCCGGACGACACCTGCGCGATCGATGCGTCGACATATACCTGTCCCATGCATCCGGAGATCCGGCAGTCCGGGCCCGGGTCCTGTCCGAAGTGCGGCATGGCGCTGGAGCCCGCGACCGTGCCGCAGGCGGCGGTGCGCACCGAGTACACCTGCCCGATGCATCCGGAGGTCGTGCAGGACCATCCGGGCAGCTGCCCGAAATGCGGCATGGCGCTGGAACCCCGCACCGTCGCAGCGGAAGAAGACAACGCCGAACTGGATGCGATGACGCGGCGTTTATGGGTCAGTGCCGTGCTGGCCCTGCCGGTGTTCGTGCTGGCCATGGTGGCGGACCTCGTGCCCACCTGGCTGCCCGGCGCCCTGTCCCTGCGGACGGTGCAATGGATCGAGTTCGCGCTGGCGACGCCGGTGGTGCTGTGGGGCGGCTGGCCCTTCTTCGTGCGCGGCTGGCGGTCGGTGGCGAGCTGGAACCTCAACATGTTCACCCTGATCGGTCTGGGTGTGGCGGTGGCCTGGAGCTACAGCATAGTGGCCCTGCTGCTGCCGCAGCTCTTTCCGGCCGGCATGCGGCACACCGATGGCAGTGTACCGGTCTACTTCGAGGCCGCCGCGGTGATCACTGCACTGGTGTTGCTCGGGCAGGTGCTGGAACTGCGCGCCCGTAGCCGGACCAATGCCGCCATCAAATTGCTGCTGGGGCTGGCGCCCAAATCCGCCCGCATCGTCCGCAGCGACGGCAGCGAGAAAGATATCCCGCTTCAGCAGGTCCTGCCCGGTGATGTCCTGCGGGTCCGTCCTGGCGAGAAAATACCGGTGGACGGTGTGGTGACGGAAGGCGGCAGCGCGGTCGACGAATCGATGGTGACCGGCGAAGCGATGCCGGTGGAAAAAGCCGCCGGCGCACCCCTGATCGGCGCGACGGTGAACGGCACCGGCAGCCTGCTGATGCGGGCGGAAAAGGTGGGTGCCGACACCCTGCTGGCGCAGATCGTACGCATGGTAGGCGAGGCACAGCGTTCACGTGCACCGATACAGAAACTGGCGGACAGCGTCGCCGCCTACTTCGTGCCGACGGTGGTGCTGGTGGCGGTAATCACCTTCGTCGTCTGGGCAGTCTGGGGGCCGGAGCCGCGTCTGGCGCACGCCGTTATCAACGCCGTGGCCGTGCTCATCATCGCCTGCCCCTGTGCCCTGGGGCTGGCCACGCCCGTGTCGATCATGGTCGGCACCGGCAAGGGCGCGACGCTCGGTGTGCTGATCAGGCATGCCGAGGCGCTGGAGATCATGGAGCGGGTCGACACCCTGGTCGTGGACAAGACGGGTACCCTGACCGAAGGCAAACCCAGACTGGTCTCGCTGACGGCGGTCAACGGCTTCGACGAAACGGACATTCTGCGGCTGGGCGCCAGTCTGGAACGGGCCAGCGAACACCCGCTGGCCGAGGCCATTGTGAGCGGCGCGCATGACAGGGCCATTACCCTGAGCCCGACAGAGGCATTCGAGTCAGTCACCGGTCAGGGCGTGACCGGCAAGGTGGAGGGGCGGACCGTGGCGCTGGGCAATGTCGGGTTGCTGGAAGGCCTGAATATCGATCCGGGTGATCTGCAGCAGCAGGCGGAGGCCGGCCGTGCGCAGGGCCGGACGGTGATGTTCGTGGCCGTCGATGGCCGGGCCGCCGGACTGATCGGGGTGGCCGATCCCGTCAAGGACTCCACGCCGCAGGCCATCCGCGAGTTGCATGATGCCGGCGTGCAGATCGTCATGCTGACCGGCGACAACCGCACCACGGCCGCGGCAGTGGCGCGCGAACTCGGCATCGACCGCATCGAGGCCGAGGTGCTGCCGCAGCAGAAGGCGGACATCATCAAAAAACTGCAGGCCGAGCACCGCATCGTTGCCATGGCCGGCGACGGCATCAACGATGCACCCGCGCTGGCCCAGGCCCATGTCGGCATTGCCATGGGCACGGGCACCGACGTCGCCATGGAGAGTGCCGGGATCACGCTGGTCAAGGGCGACCTGCGCGGCATCGTGCGGGCGCGGCGCCTGAGTCACCACGTGATGCGCAATATCCGGCAAAACCTGTTCTTCGCCTTTATCTACAACTCGCTGGGCGTGCCGGTGGCGGCGGGGGTGCTGTACCCGGTGTTCGGACTCCTGCTGTCGCCAATGATCGCCGCCGCCGCGATGAGCTTCAGCTCGGTATCCGTGATCAGTAACGCATTGCGCCTGCGCAATGCGCCTGTCTGAGGAAAGGGGTGAGAAAAGCGGGTTGCCTTCCTGGCGTGCCAGGCGGGCTAGCGACTGTCGGTCGTTGCCTGTCCCCGTTCGTCGCGCACCTGCACACGACCCTCGTGAATGCGCACCGTGTAGGTCGCGATGTCTTCATAGGCGGGCGGCGCCGTAACCGCGCCGGTGCGCAGGTCGAAGCGCGCGCCGTGACGCGGGCACTCGATCTCGAAACCCTCCACCTCGCCATCGGCCAGGGTGCCGCCGTCATGGCTGCAGACATCCTCGATGGCGTAAAACCGGCCGCCGATGTTGAACACGGCCACCTCGAAACCGTCCACCTCGATCAGGGTGATACTGCCTTCCGGCAGGTTCGTTACGGCATCGACGTCGATCCAGTCGGACATAACATATCCCTCCATGACGCAGGCGTCTGCCTGCAGGTGAGTTAAAATATAAATGGCCACGGAATCCACGGAAGAACACGGAAATAACAATAGTGGGTGCAGTGAATATGAAGGAAATCAGGACAACTCTGTTCACCCTTCACCCTTCACCCTTCACCCTTCAGCTTTTATGCTTACCTGCCGGAATTCTTCCGTGGATTCCGTGGCCAATTTTCAGTTGCGGTATGTGCTGGAGGTACGAGTGCCGTGGAGTATATGGATGCGCGGGAACGGATATGAGATGCGCCGGCAGGGCGTTACTCGAACATCCCCAGCGTCAGGCGCGCGGCCTCGGACATGCGGCTCCTGTCCCACGGCGG
>Ga0210097_1000674_pt1 | contig 10513 bp, 15 predicted proteins | sample Joice_CattailNLA_2_FD_185521 | JGI IMG/M metagenome (GOLD analysis project Ga0210097, IMG submission 185521) | Wetland microbial communities from San Francisco Bay, California, USA, that impact long-term carbon sequestration - Joice_CattailNLA_D2... | ecosystem: Environmental > Aquatic > Marine...
ATTCAGTATGTCAAGGATACGAAGGGTTGGGAAATTGGCGTAGGTCCAACCGTCGTTGTGGTCGACGAAGGGCTCGCGAAGAATCTTTCGACATCCTCGCTGAAGGATGATGCCTATGCGTTTATCTTCAGTCAGCAGGGATTGATGGCTGGCGTCAGCATCGAGGGAACAAAAATTACCAAAATCGATCGGTAAACCAAAGAGGGACGGACGCGATTTGCATCCGTCCTGATTGGTCAGTCGCCCTCGATCATGGAGGGCGTGATATAACGGCAGCACTGATGAAGACTCAGGTCTTACCGGAACTTTTGAGTCGCTGCTACCAGAAACCTAATGATCTGACAGGAGAATCCACATGCCACTGATTAACCTGGTCATCGTCTTGCTCGTGGTTGGCGTGCTGCTCTGGCTCATCAACACCTACATACCCATGGATCGCAAGATCAAAAACATCCTGAATATCGTCGTGGTCATTGTTGTCGTACTATGGTTACTGCAGGTGTTCGGCGTGTTTGGATCGCTGGACAGCATACGTATCGGCCGATGATGGCCTGAGAGGGTCATGAGACGTCGTCAGCCTCCAATACAAGGGGATCGATAGTGCGTTAACGGTGGAGTCTGACACCTCGCACTCGCGAAGCGTATTCCGATCTCCGTAATATCCAGGAAAATGCCCAAAGCTGAAATAACCCGATTCAATGTTCGAATCGGGTTTTCATATCAGTGTTTGATCAGGACTTGTCCGTCATGATCAAGAGTGAACGCTTCAACAGCATTTCACATCTGATCGGCGCCGTGCTGGCGCTGGCCGGTGCCGTGGTGCTGGTGCTGGTGGCATCGCGGGGTGGCGATACACGCCGTATCGTGTCGTTCAGCATTTATGGCGCGACGCTGTTTCTGCTTTACCTCATTTCCACGCTGTATCACGGCCTGCCGACGGGCCGCGCAAAGCACGTGTTCCGCGTTCTCGATCATCAGGCGATATATCTGCTGATCGCCGGCAGCTACACCCCGTTCACGCTGGTCACGCTCGACGGTCTTGTGGGTTGGTGGCTGTTCGGTGCGATCTGGGGCATGGCGGTGCTGGGCCTGGTGCTCGATGCGCTGCCCCGGCGCGGCGCGCGGATACTGCCGTTTTTCATTTACTTCGTGATGGGCTGGTTGATAGTGCTGGCAATCAATCCACTGCTCGCGGCGCTGCCACGCACGGGCTTCATCTGGCTGTTGACCGGCGGCCTGCTCTATACTTCCGGCATCGTGTTTTTTGCCCTCGATCGCCGTTACCCGTGGATGCACGGAGTGTGGCATCTGTTCGTGCTCGCCGGCAGCATCAGCCACTATGTGGCGATTCTGGTCTATGTCTGACAGCCAATAACGATTCCGGTAGCGGTCGAATTGCGGGCGTCCTGAATGGCGATGGGAAAGCTTCACGCACATCGAGTCCGTAATCCGCTTGCCTGGATGTTGTTGCAGCCGGTCCTGTGGCTGGGTACCAGGGCATGACAGGCGTGTTGTGTACGCTACCGTCCAGACAACCGCCAGGTTTCACTCCAGACTATAAGAAACCATTCTCGGGAAGCCGTTTGTCCTGGGTTCACATTCGACATCGGGATTGCACTGCCAGCTTTTCCGACAGCAGGAGAGTTCATGCCACTCACCAGGCCTGCCCCAGCCGCCAATCGTCTACTTGCGGCCTTGCCCCGCAAGGACCGTCAGCGATTTCTGGCAGGCTGCGAACCGGTCGAACTGGCGTTTGCCGAGGTCCTGACCGAACCCGGCGAGCGCATTCGCCACGTTTACTTTCCCACAGAAAGCTTTATTTCCTCGGTAACACCGATCGATAACCGTGCCGGTCTGGAAGTGGGACTGGTCGGCGATGAAGGCATGCTCGGAATCTCCCTCATACTCGGGGTGGATGTATCGCCGCTGCACGCCGTGGTGCAGGGCAAAGGTGCGGCGCTGCGCATGAACGCCGCGCCGTTTCGCCGTGAACTCGCACACAGTTCTGCACTGCAACGGGGGCTGAAGCGTTACCTCTATGTATTGATGGGTCAGCTCGCGCAAACCGCCGCCTGTACCCGCTTTCATGTGGTGGAGGCGCGTCTTGCCCGCTGGCTGCTGATGACACAGGACCGGGCGCACTCAAACGCGTTCCATGTCACGCATGAATTTCTCGCTTACATGCTGGGCGTGCGTCGTGTCGGTGTCACCGGGGCCGCCACTGCGCTGCAAAATCGCAAGCTGATCCGCTACAGCCGCGGGGATATCACGATTCTTAACCGCGGCGGCCTGGAAGCCGCTTCATGCGGGTGTTACGCGGTCGACAAGGCAACCTACACCAGGATAATGGGCCAGTAGTCTGTCGAACTCAGGTAATCGTAGCGCGCAGAATACGCCTGTTCGGACTCAGGTACAGGCATGTGGTATGCAACAGTACGAGGATCAGTGCGACAACACGCGACCAACCGGATTAATGAACGTTGTTCTCCGGGAGCAGGCGATCGAACTCCTTCTTGACCACCTGGTAACATTCGCAGACGCGTGCCTCCAGGCCGGGCCGGTCCACCACGGTGATCTTGCCGCGGCTGTAGTGAATCAGGCCGGCGCGCTGCAATTTCCCGGCTGCCTCTGTGACACCCTCGCGGCGTACCCCGAGCATATTGGCGATCAACTCCTGGGTCATGGTCAACTCGTTCGAGGGCAGGCGGTCCAGGCTCAGCAGCAGCCAGCGACACAGTTGCTGGTCCACCGAATGATGCCGGTTGCACACCGCCGTTTGCGCCATCTGGGTCAGCAACGCCTGGGTGTAGCGCAGCAACAGGCGCTGCGTGGGACCGGCGTGAAAGAATGCATCCTTAAGGTGTTGCGCTGTCAGCCGGTAGGCATGGCCGGCGCTTTGCACCACGGCCCGGCTGGTCGTGGATTCGCCGCCCATGAACAGGGAGACTCCGACGATACCCTCGTTGCCGACCACGGCGATTTCGGCTGATGCGCCATCCTCCATGACGTAGAGCAGGGATATAATGGAGGTGGTGGGGAAATAGACGTGGCGCATCGTAACGCCGGGCTCACAAACCGCACTGCCGAGCGGCATCGGGACCAGTTCCAGATGGGGGGAGAGGCGCCCGAATTCATCCGCCGGCAGGGCGTCGAGCAGGTGGTTCTGGCTGGGGTCATTAAGGCTGGGCATGAGTCATCTCCCAAGTATCAGTCACTTAAATAATCTCCGGTGCGATAGTCGAAACTACCGTAAATGTACAAATACTAGCCCCCCCTCGCCTGTAGTGGTCAACTATTTCCGGACACTTAGTTAAGGATCTTCTCGTAATTCATCGGTGTCTTGTATCCCAGCGTCGAGTGCAGACGCTTCGAGTTGTAATACACCGCCACATATTCCCGCACATCGGCCATCGCTTCCTGCCGGGTACGATACAACCGGTCACCGGACCATTCCCGTTTCAGACGGCTGAAGAACCGCTCCACCGGTGCGCTGTCCCAGCAATTGCCTTTGCGGCGCAAACTGGCGATTCAGCACATTCTCAGCACTGGCAGATTGAGTATAGGAAGCATAAGCCACTATAATGTTTGATAGCGTACAGGCGCGGCAGGGAGTGCATAGAATCTTGCGGGATTTCTACCGGCGGGGCGACGCGCTGACGCTCGGTGTGGTGGAACAACGGGGCCCGCGTACCGTTCGATTGCCGGCTATGTACGTTATCAGACAGACGGTGAAGGCGGTTCTCCGTAAGCTTCAACCATCGGAGCCAACATAATAACCTGCAATGTCTGCAGCGTGATCCTGATGAGAGCAGTGATTGCACGGCATGACCTGCCGATGCATCACACCCGGGCTCCTCATTAAGGTAATGATTATGAATAAGTTCAACACCATTAATACCATGCAGAGATACGCACTCAGTACCGTTGCTGTAGCCATGCTGCTCAGCCTGGGTGCGTGTTCCGGGATGTCGACGCAGGACAAGAATACCGCCATCGGTGCGGGTGTCGGCGCCGTCGGCGGCGCCGTTCTTACCGGCGGCAGCACGGTCGGAACCGTCGGCGGTGCAGCCGTTGGCGGCATCATCGGCCACGAAGTCAGCGATGACGACAGATGATCGATGCGCCAGGCCTGCCCGGCCGGCACGTCGCAGTCTCTCATAACCCGAATCCCGGCAACGGGTGTGACCCACACGGTGACACCCGCTTCCAGACACAACGATCACCAGGAGGTATACATTATGAAACCAGTCAAGACCCTTAGCGCAGCCCTGGTCATAAGTGCATTGCTTGTCGCACTATCCGGCTGCGAGAAGCAGGAAGGCCCGATGGAGAAGGCCGGCCAGAGTATCGACAACGCAACAGAGTCGGTTGGAGAACATGTCGAAAATGCCGGTGAGGCCATCCAGGACGCGGCAAAGGGCGACTCGAAGTAGCGAGCGCCATGTATGGGCAACGACCGGCGTTAAATGTGAGCCGTTCGGCGCCATCGAGGTTCCTGCCTGCCGGTTGTGGGGCAGGCAGGCACAGCGCGAGTTCCTCCTCACGGAAATGGAGTTCGACCAATGGACGCAGTCCGGATAGATGATTCGACCGGTGGTGAGGCGATCCACAGCGGGTTGAGTGGCTCCGCGGCAGGACATGACAGATAAGGAGTAACTTCTATGTTAATAACTATTGCGATTATCTTGCTTATCCTCTGGGTGCTTGGCCTCGTCTCCTCGTACACCATGGGTGGATTGATCCATATTCTTCTGGTCATCGCAGTCGTAGTGATCGTGATAAATCTCATTCAAGGTCGACGCGTGTAACGGCCCATGAAGTGTTCTCTGCCGCAGGGCGGTCGGGTAAAGCGATCCGGTGGTTTACGGTTCCTGCATTACCCGGCTTACCCGTCGTCAATGGCGCGAATACTCGTGATTCTCAACCGCAGGAAATGAGATGAATGCAGCCAGGCTATTGGCAATCGTGTTGATCGTGGCCGGCACCCTGGGGTTGGTATACGGCGGTTTCACGTACACCAGGGACACGCAGAAGGCCCAGCTGGGTTCGTTTGAGCTGTCGGTCAAGGACACGGAGACAGTAAAGTCCCCATCTGGGCCGGTGTGGGGGCCATAGTGGCAGGGGGTATCCTGCTTTTAGTGCGTAAGTAACAGCAGATTCTTAATAGATCAGGCAAAGGAGAATGTATGAATACATCAGTCGATGAAGTGTCCAGAGAGCAGTTGATCGCCGATTTCAAGGCGGTGGTGGCAGATGCGGAAGCGCTGCTGAGAGCAACCGCCAATCAGGGCGGTGAGGAGCTGGCCGCAATACGCGCCAGGGCGGAAGAATCCCTCAGGGTTGTGAAAGCCAGGATCGTGGAGGAACAGGTGGCATTGCTTGTCAAAACCAAAGAGGCAGCCAAGGCTACCGATGCTTATGTCCACGAAAACCCGTGGAAAGCCGTCGGCGTTGCCGCCGGTTTCGGCTTGCTGATCGGCCTGCTCAGCGGTCGCCGCTAGTTGTTTGCCATGTCAGAGAGAACACCCGGCGGAAGCAAGGGGCTGCTTGAGTCACTGACGATTCTCGCCGGGACACTGGTTGCCATTGCGCATACGCGTCTCGAGCTCCTGTCTGCAGACATGGAGGAAGAGCGGGCGCATTTTTTCTCGCTACTGATGTTGACACTGGCAGCTCTGTTATGCCTCGGGATCGGTGTAGTGCTGGCAACGATCCTGCTCGTCGTCGCATTCTGGGACACGCACCGTCTGCTCGCGCTGGGTGCACTTGCAGGATTCTTTCTGGTAGTCGGCATGGCAGTATGGGCGTTCGCCTTGCACAAGGCGAGAACAAAACCGAGACTATTTGCAGCAAGTCTGTCGGAATTGTTCAAAGACCGGCAGCAGCTCAGTTCCCGCTCATGAATAAAAAATTGATCCGGTTAGCTGAACGGCGTGAACGTCTGGTTACCCGGGCTGCGGAGCAACGCGTGGTACTGGCGCAGAACATCGAGCCGTATCGCATACCCCTGGCGCTGGCAGACCGGGGCATGAACGCGCTGCGTTATATCAAGCATCATCCCGAATGGATAATCGGCGGCGTCGTACTGCTTGCGGCACTGCGGCCTGGCCGCGTCGGGAAATGGTTGGGGCGCGGATGGGTAACGTGGCAGATGATGTATACACTGCGCGGCAGGTAAGGAACCCGGATAATCCAGTAACAAACTGATTCTGTTATAACCGGATTCCCGCTTTCAGGGGGATAACAAATTTAGCCAAACTTAAAGAAGTTCTCCAGACTCTCTCACCGCAGGTTTTCCGGGCGGCTTTATTCTCCCAGCAACTCCGCCACAGGCTGCATCTGTTCCACATGCGTGGACACTACTTTCAGTATAACGGTGATCGGTATGCCGAGCAGCATGCCCCACACCCCCCACAGCCAGGCCCAGAAAAGCAGCGAAATGAACACGGCTGCTGCATTCATTTTGGCGATTTTCCCGGTAATCCAGGTAGTCACGAAGGTGCCGACGACCGTGGCGATGGTCAATGATGCCCCCGAGACCAGCAACACCATCGAAAACGAGTCGAATTGCATGAAGGCCGCCATTCCGGTCACTGCCGCGATGGCTAACGGACCGAGGTAAGGGATCACATGCAACAAGCCCGCAGTGACTGCCCACGCTCCTGCATTCTCCAGGCCGATCCAGCGGAATGTAATCCAGATGAGCAATCCTAAAAGGATATTGGTCATCAACAGCATGAACATATATTTCTGGATGGATCCGTTGATGTCATCAAGAATGGCGACGGTGATTTTCTTCCTCGATAACGACGGACCCGCAAGTCGCACCAGCTTTCGCTTGAAGGTATCGCCACCCACCAGGAGAAAGAAGCACAGAAAGATCACCATGACCGCCTCCCCGATAAAGCCCAGGGCCCCCAGGGAGCTGGCCCACATAATGTTGCCGACCATAAACCCGGGCGTGTCGATGACGACATGTGGAGTGCGGTGCTTGCCGCCCGACGGGGTATCGGCCATCTGGCTGGTCGCCTTTTCCATTTCGCCCATGGCGGTTTGCATTTTCTGCATGTTACCGCCCGGATCATCCCGCATACTGGTGAAGCCCTGTGACAGCTTGCTTGCTGCTTCGGGCAACTGCACGAGTATCGTCTGCATCTGACCACGCAACGAGTAGCTGCCCAGCACGAGCGTGCACACCACGATCGTCATCACCATGCTTGTGCCCAGCACACGCGGAACCCTGATCCGTTCCAGCCATGAAACCAGGGGACTCAGTGTGTAAGCAAAGAATATTCCGAGCAACAGGGGGACGAATAACTTCTGCGACCAGTCCAGCGCGAATACCAGGGCGACTGTCGCCAGCATGCCAAGCGCCAGACCACGCGCATCCACAGGAACGTGAATGGTGAAGGGGGCGGCAGTCTCGGATACCGGCGCTGCTGGATGTTGATTGTCTTCTGGAGTAGCAGGTTGACGGTTCATGGAGACGCAGTGAGACAGGTTGCCATAATTGTTTCGGGTGTGTTCATCAAAACCTCTCAGGTTCATCAAAGAAGGCTAGTCGCAATATAAAATGCCGTCTGTGCTGCATCGAACATAAGGGCCAGAGGATGCGAACCCCCGGTGTCAGGTGTCAGTGGAACAAGCCCGCCAGCGGCGGCGCCATGCCTGCCAGCAACAAATATGTTCCCGGCCGAATCGGCTATATCATTAGGGTCTTGGGAGGCAGATTGCATGCCAGGACCCTGGAAATAAATGTGCTCTGACACCATTTTCTACAGCACCGTTTCAGCGGTGCCAGAACGGCGGCATGAGGATGACAAGCAGGGTATAGAATTCCAGCCGCCCGGCAATCATGCACAGGCTTAGAATCCACTTGACGAGCTCCGGAAGATGTCCATAGCTGTGCGTCGGCCCGACGCCACCCAGGCCGGGACCGACGTTGAAGACACAGGCGACGACCGCACTGAGCGCGGTGAGCAGGTCCACGCCCAGCGCAGCCAGCAACAGCCAGGCAATGAAGATCACCAGCCAGGCCAGATAAACCAGGTTTAGCAGCCCGTTCACAGCCGGCTCAGGCGTGATCTCGCCGCCCAGGCGGATGGGAAAGACCCCCTGGGGTTCGGACATGCGGCGGAACTCGCGATCGACGACTCGACCCAGAAACAGTACCCGCGCCACCTTGATCCCGCCGGCGGTGGAGCCGGTGCAGCCGCCCACGAACATGAGCGTAAGCAGCATGAGCTGGCTTAGCGGGTACCACGCGGCATAGTCCTGGGTAACGAAACCGGTCGTCGTAAGGATCGAACTCGCTTGAAACAGCGCGGCACGGAATGCGGGTTCCCCGCTCATGTGGCCCTTCCAGGCCAGCACCCCCGTTATGGTGGCAGTCGCACCCAACACCAGCAGGAGATAACTGCGCAGTTCATAGTCAGCCCACAGGCTGCGCGGCTGCCGTTCAATCCAGAACCGGTAATGCTGAATGAAACTCATACCGCTCAACAGCATGAAGATGATGATGATATATTCGATAACCGGGCTGCCGAACCCGGCGATACTCGCCGTGCGGGTGGAAAATCCCCCGGTGCCCAGGGTAGAGAAGGACTGGCACAGTGCCTCGAAGCCGTCCATGCCGGCCAGTCGCAGGGCGAGTACCTCCAGTAGCGTCAGCAGGATATAGATCTTCCACAAGGCCTTTGCGGTCTCCAGCAGGCGTGGTGTGACCCGTTGGGACCTGGCGCCGGAGAACTCGGCGCGGTAGAGATACATGCCGCCCTGCCCCACCAGGGGCAGTATCGCCACACCGAGCAGCACGATGCCCATACCACCGAGCCAATGCGTGAAGCAGCGCCACAGCTGGACGGGCCGTGACAGGATCTCCACCTGGTCGAGCACCGTCGCCCCGGTGGTCGTGAAACCTGACACGGATTCGAACACGGCATCGGTGAAGCCTGAAAACCAGGGCGAGAGCAGAAATGGCAGGCACCCAAAGAGACAGATACCCACCCAGACCAGAACGACCACGAGGATGGCCTCGCGCGGCTTGATCTCCCGCGCCTGACGCCCGTGCGAGAGGGCCAGCAGCAGCCCGCCGGCAACGGCTGTGAACACGACGGAGAGTGTCAGTGCCCACAGATCTGCGCCGCCGGTAGCCAGGCTGTAGCCAGTCGGAATCAGCATGATGACCGCGAGGCCGGTAATGAAATGCCCGAGCAACCAGCCGACGATGCGCGGGTCAACGACGACGGGTTGCATCAGGCTTCGCGGGCCGTGATGAGAAAGTCAGATTCCAGACGGGAGACGCAGCTCTCCGCGGTGAAGAACACCACGCGGTCACCCGCGACGATGATCTCCCTGCCACGCGGGATGATCACTTCCCCGTAGGGGCGCACGATGGCGCCGACGACGACACCACGGGGGAGATGCAACTCACACAGGGCCCGCCCCACGTACCTGGATGAGGCATCGGCAATCAGTTCGATCGCCTCCGCCTCATCTTCCCGGAAGGTCCGTACCGACAGAACGCCGCCCTTGCGCACCAGTTCGAGAATGGCATCGACGATCTTCACCCGCCGGCTGACCGTGGTATTGATGCCGAGGCGCTGGGCCAGGATGAAATTGTGCATCCGGTTGACCATCGCCACGACTTTTCGCGCACCCAGCTGGCGGGCCAGCAGCGAGACGATGAGGTTGGTGTTATCGTCATCAGTCAACGCCAGGAAGGCGTCCACACCCTCGATATTTTCCTCCAGCAGGACTTGCTGGTTGCTGCCGTCGGCGTGAATCACCACGCTTTTCTGCAGGATGCCGGCAACATGTTCACATTGCGCGGCATCCCCCTCGAAGATCTTCACCGCCACGCCCTCCGCTTCCATACGTTCGGCGAGCACGATGGCGCTCTCGGTGCCGCCGACAATGAAGGCGCGCTGAACCGGAGGCTGTTTCACGATACCCATGAAGCTCAGGGTGGCATCGAAGTTCTGACGGGTCGTCGCTACGTAGATGTGATCCCAGGGCCGCAACACCTCGTCGCCGTGCGGAACGATGAATTCCTTGCCGCGAAAAATCATGGCCACCATGCTGTTCTGCGGCGGCCCGGCACGGACCAGATCGCTCAGCGATTTGCCGGCCAGCCAGCTGTCAGGTTCCACGTTCATGCCGAAGAGCTTGACCTCACCGTCGGCGAAGTCGCGGATGTCGGACACACCTGGAACAGAAAGCACGTGACAAATGCGCCCGACGATATCGCTCTCCGGGTGAATCACCCGGTCGATGCGAACCCCCCGGGCCGCGAGTATCGCCTCCCATTCCCGGAACTCCCGGGTGCGCAGGCGCACGGCCTTGATGGCAGCCGGTGCCTCGGCGTCGGCGATCAGGCAGGCCAGCACATTGGTTTCATCGCTATCGGTCGCGGCAATCACCATGTCGGCCGTGCTGATCCCGGCACGGCGCCAGGCGGTGACACTGCCCGCGCTGCCCTGGACGACTTTGGCATCGAGGCGGGCTTCGAGAT
>Ga0210097_1000675_pt1 | contig 10508 bp, 10 predicted proteins | sample Joice_CattailNLA_2_FD_185521 | JGI IMG/M metagenome (GOLD analysis project Ga0210097, IMG submission 185521) | Wetland microbial communities from San Francisco Bay, California, USA, that impact long-term carbon sequestration - Joice_CattailNLA_D2... | ecosystem: Environmental > Aquatic > Marine...
CATGTCCGATGAAATAGAAACCAAGCTGTCCGCCGCGCGCACGCGGCTGATCCTCGACCGGCCGTTCCTGGGCGCGCTGGTGCTGCGCATGCCGATGAAGGCGGCGGACCCGAAGTGGTGCAAGACCATCGGCACCGACGCGCGCGCGTTCTATTACAACCCGGCCTGGATCGACAGCCTGTCGCTGGAGCAGACCCAGTTCGCGCTGGCACACGAGGCGCTGCACTGCGCGCTGTCGCACTTCGCGCGCCGCGAACACCGCAACCACCAGCGCTGGGACGTGGCCTGCGATCTCGCCATCAACCCCATCCTGATCCGGGAGGGCATGACGGCGGTGCCGGGCGCGCTGTACAACATCGGTTACGAAGGCATGATGGCGGAGGAGATCTACCCGTTGGTCAAGGAGAACAGCGAGGAAGAACCGCACGACCAGCACCTGTACGACAAGGAATCGAAGTCGAGCCGGCAGCCGAACCAGGGCGAGGCCAGCCGGCCGGACGAACCGGACAACGACAGCGAGGACGGCGCCGGTGGTGGCCCGGGTGCCAGGGCGGAGGAGATTGCTGCCGGCACACCGGAACCGCTCGGCGAGGCGGAGAGAGAGCAACTCTCGATCCAGTGGCGCCAACGCCTGGCCGGTGCCGCGCAGCAGGCCATGCAGGCCGGCAAGCTCGGCGGCGCGCTGCGCCGGCTGGTCGACCACCTGCTGCAGCCGCAGCTGCCGTGGCGCATGCTGCTGGCGCGCTACATGACTGCGGTGGCGCGCGACGACTACAGCTATATGCGCCCCTCGCGCCGCGAGGGCGAGGCCATCTTCCCCAGCCTGCGCAGCGCACAGACCGACATCGTCGTGGTGCTGGACACCAGCGGCTCGATCCGCGCCGGGGAGATGCGCGAGTTCGTCACCGAAATCGATGCCATCAAGGGCCAGGTACGCGCGCGCATCACCCTGCTGGCCTGCGACGCGGCGCTGGCGCCCGGCGGGCCATGGCTGTTCGAACCGTGGGAGGCCTTCGAACTGCCCGCGGACATCCGCGGCGGGGGCGGGACCCGCTTCACGCCGCCGTTCGAGTGGCTGGAGGCGAGCGGCAGCACGCCGGACCTGCTGGTGTATTTCACTGATGCGGAAGGTGAATTCCCCAAACAGGAGCCGCGGTTCCCGGTGCTCTGGCTGGTCAAGGGGCGCGGCACGGTGCCCTGGGGGCAGCGCATCCAGCTCAATTGACGGCACATAAATACCCTCCATCCCCCCATTTATTCTGTTGTCTGGCTATCCGCACGGCGGGCAGGGATAATACGCGCACTTTTCGAACTGCCAATTCCTGAACGAGGAGAACACTATGCGGGTTATCTTGCTGGGTGGGCCGGGTGCCGGTAAGGGCACACAGGCCAATTTCATCAAAGAACGTTACAACATTCCCCAGATTTCCACCGGCGACATGCTGCGCGCCGCGGTCAAGGCCGGCACCCCGCTGGGTGTGGCGGCCAAGAAGGTCATGGATGCCGGCGGCCTGGTATCCGACGATATCATCCTCGGTCTGATCGACGAACGCCTGAAGCAGGACGACTGCAGGAACGGCTACCTGTTCGACGGTTTCCCGCGCACCCTGGCGCAGGCCGATGCCCTGAAGGACAAGGGCGTGTCGATCGACGCCGTGGTCGAGATCGACGTCGACGACAGCGAGATCATCAAGCGCATGAGCGGGCGACGTGTGCACCTGGCCTCCGGCCGCACCTATCACGTGGTGTTCAATCCGCCGAAGGCAGAGGGCAAGGACGACGAGACCGGCGAGCCGCTGATCCAGCGCGACGACGACAAGGAAGAGACCGTGCGCGAACGCCTCAACGTATACCACAAGCAGACCGAGCCGCTGATCGACTACTATTCGAAGTGGGCGGCCGCTGGCGGTGCCGGCGCACCGAAGTACGTCAAGATCAACGGCATCGGCAAGGTGGATGCAATCCGCGACGCCATTTTCGACGGGCTGGACAACTAGCTGCCTGCTGATCCCGGAAAAAGGCCGGCCCTGCCGGCCTTTTTCTTGGCTGTTTCCGATGCTGTTATTAGTACCTTCGTACCACTGTTAAACGGTCAACCTTACCTGTTACACTTTTACCGTCAAATATGTGACATGCAGTCGTAACAAAGTCCTGTAACCCGTTGTTTAGATGAATGATGCATTGAAGGGGCTGGGCTAACGGCTGTACACCCTGTAAGGTTGGGCCGAGAAAAATCACAGGACAGGGAGTGTCCTGCACTGACCCATGGACAGGCAGGAGACTTTATGGCGGCGAGTTGGTACAAACCGGAGGAACTTGATCCCAGCGGCAGGCGCAAGCTGCTGCAGCTGCTCGCCTCCCTGCGCAAGTCGCCCGCCGGCACCGTCATCTACCGCCAGGTCGAGGGCATGCTGGATGACATCGCCGCCAGCCACCTCAAGTCCGAGATGGCCTATGCCGGCTTCGTGAATGTCCTGCTCGAGGCCTGGAACACCCAACACGCCCCTGGTACCTCGCGTTACCTCCAGGTCAAGCTGCTGCAGGCGCGACTGCAACCTCCGCTGACGGCCTCCGAGCTCGCCACCATGGGGAGCTTCATCAACGGCTGTGCACAGCAGATGCGTGACAGCAAGGCGCTGGAGCCCGATGTCATGCTCGCCGCCATCAACCCGCTGCTGGCCGAGTTCGGTATCGATGCCGTTCCCGACGCGGCAAAGAGCTACCCGGAAGTGGAGAGCTTTGCGGATGAGCCGGTGCCGCCCGAAGCGGCAAGCGCGCCGCCGCTAGTCGAGGAAGTCGAGGAAGTCGAGGAAATCGAGGAAGCCGGGGAAGTCGAGGAGGACGAGGCGGCGCTTGAGGAGATCGAGCACATCACCGGGACCACGCGGCCGATTTCCCTGGCGCCCGAGTTGCGTCTGGGAACCGGGCCTGCCGTGCAGGCACAGGCGGAACCGGCGCCGGTAACCGAACCGGCAGCCGAACCGGAGCCGGTTGCGGTTACGGCGCCCGCCGCGCAGGAGATCAGCGCGGAAATTCCGGCCGGCCAGGACCTCAACGCGATCAACCGCAGCGAGCTGGAGGCGCGCCGCGAGGACATCGCGAAACTGCAGGCGACGCTGGGCGAACAGGTGATCGAGACCATCGGCAAGAATGAGGAGTTCGGCGTCGTGCTGGAAAAGACACTCGACGAGCTGCGCCAGATCGAGGACCCCTCGGAGCTGGAGAACGTGCGCTGGAAACTCATCCGCGAGGTGGAGAAACTGCTGGGCGGCCACCACGACCTGGCCGACAAGCTCGACACCACGCACCACTATCTGCAGCTGTATGAATCCGACAGCCGCCAGCTGACCGACGAGCTGACACGCGTGCGCCTGCTCAGCCTGACCGACGAGCTCACCGGCCTGCCGAATCGCCGTGCCTTCATGCGCCGCCTGGAAGACGAGGTGGCGCGTGTGCAGCGTTACGGCTTCCCGCTGTCGTTCGTGCTGATCGACCTCGACCACTTCAAGTCGGTGAACGACGAGCACGGCCATGCCGCCGGGGACGAAGTCCTGCGCGTCTATTCACGCAACATCCTCTCCATCTTCCGCCATCACGACATGGTGGCGCGCTACGGTGGCGAGGAATTCGCCGTGCTGCTGCCGAACACCGATTCGGACGGCACCATCCGCGCGCTCAACAAGGTGCGGCGCCGCGCCAACGAAACCCGCTGGCAAAGCAACGGCACGGTCTCCGACGTGCCGAGCTTCTCGGCGGGCGTGTCGCTGTACAAGCCGGGCGAGTCGGCCGGCGCCTTCATCGAGCGCGCCGACAAGGCGCTGTACCGCGCCAAGCGGCTGGGCCGCAACCGCATCGAACTGGACATGACCTACCAGCAGGAAAGCGCCGACGTCGCGCCGCGCAGGCGCAGTTCCGACCAGTAGCCTGATCCCGTCCCGGGTTTTTCAAACCGGCAGCCTGTATACTTTCCGGCAAGGTTTACCACCGGAGATTATTGATATGGCAGTCAGGGAACTCACCCAGGAAAACTTCGACGACACCATCACCGGCAACGACATCGTGCTTCTGGATTTCTGGGCGCCGTGGTGCGGGCCCTGCCGGCAATTCGCGCCGGTGTTCGAATCCCTGTCGGAGTCGCACCCGGATGTCGTGTTCGCAAAGATCAACACCGAGGAGGAGCGCGAACTCGCGGGCCATTTCCAGATCCGCTCCATTCCGACGCTGATGGTGTTCCGGCAGCAGATCATCGTGTTCGCGCAGCCGGGCGCACTGCCGCCGGCCGCGCTGGCCTCGATCGTCGAGAAGGTGAAGGTACTCGACATGGACGATGTGCGCCGCCAGGTGGCCGAGCAGTCCGCGCAGCAGGACGGCAAGGCATGAAGATGCTGGCGACGCTGTTGCTGCTGACCGGCCTCTGCGGTGCCGCGACGGCCATGGCCGGGGAGGCGCCGCGCTACAACCAGGTCAATCTCGACGCGCAGGTGTCCGAGCAGGTCAGCAACGATACCATGCACGTCAGCATGAACACCTACGGCGAGCAACGCGAGGCGGCCAGGCTGGCGGCGCAGATCAACCGGGACATGGAATGGGCGCTGTCGCTGACGAAGCCGCACCCGGGCGTCAAGGTCAGCACCGGCGGCTACCAGACCTGGCCGCTGCCGTCCAAGGACAACCTGACCACGAAGGGCTGGCGCGGCCAGCAGACCCTGACGCTGGAGAGCCGCGACAGCGAGACGCTCAGCCAGCTGGTCGGGCAGCTGCAGGAGCGGCTGAAGATCAACGCCATGAACTTCACCGTGTCCGACGAAAAACGCGTCGACGTCGAGAACCGCCTGATCGACAGCGCGCTGGAGGCGTTCAAGACCCGCGCAAAAATCGTCAGCACCAACCTCAAGGCCAGCGGCTACAAGATCGTCGCCATCAACGTCGGCACCTCCGCGCAGCCGCCGCCGGTTCTGTACCGCGCACGCATGGCGACCATGGCCATGGAGACCGCCGAGTCACCCGTTGCCGTGGAAGGCGGGGAGAGCGAGGTGCGGGTGACGGTGAACGGGACGATCGAACTGGTGATGCCATAGCTGTTCCAGGGAAGCGGGTGTCAGAGGACAAACCCACTGCTATCGGGGAACTCCCGGATTTAATCGTGCTCTGACACTCTGAAAATTGTGAAAGGGAAAAGCACCCTTTGGGGAGTATCAGCGTGTTATGTGCTGGCTTTCCCGTGTCTGGCCGGCAGCCTGTACCAGTCGACGGTCCTTGTCGCGCTGGTGAAAACTGGAAAACGTGCCGACGCGGAAGTCGTCCGAATCGAGACTGGCGTCAAGGGGGCAAAAGAGCCGTTCTGCAATTCGTTACCGGTAGAGGCGATACGGCAGTATCACGTGATCTGTTCGAAATGATGCTGTTTCGCTTCAGCAAGGGCGATCGCGTCGCCGTGTTGCACGATCCAGCGGATACAGGCATTGCAACGATAGATCTCTGCTTGTGCTCGGGATAATGCTCCCGCGGCTGGAGAAACGGGCGACAGGGCACGATTGAATCCCATAACAGTCAGAACTATCCTCTGATGCCAATCAACCAGGTCCATGGCCATGAACGAAGTTGTTGCAAAGCGGGTTCCGCATATTGTGTTTTCCTACTGGGTAATAAAAATTGCCTCGACAACATTGGGGGAAACCGGGGCGGATATGTTTTCCATGACCTTCAGTCTGGGTTATGGCAAGACAATCATCATTTTCCTGAGTCTGTTTCTGGCATTGCTCGGGTTCAAGCTGTTGCTGAACAGGTATACGCCTGTTTCGTACTGGTCGGTGTTTACTGCATCAGCGATACTGGGAACCGGAGTTTCCGATTTTATAGACCGGACGCTGGGGCTGGGCTATGCAAGCGGCTCATTGATATTACTGGCGCTCCTGCTGCTGACACTGGTGCTGTGGTATCGGGAGGAAAGGTCTTTGTCAGTTGAGAATATTTCAACGACCGGTGCAGAGCTGTTTTACTGGCTTGCCTTTTTGATTGCAAACACACTGGGAACGGCGGCGGGAGATTACCTTGCGGATCAGCTGGGCTTCGGATTTCAGGAAAGCGCGCTACTCATAGCCGGGCTGATTATCCTTGCAGCGCTGGCGCATTATTACACCAGGATCTCCGGGATTTTATTGTTTTGGGTGGCCTTTGTATTGACCAGACCCTTCGGCGCAACATTTGGCGACTTGCTTACCAAGTCAGCCGATCACGGAGGGCTTGCCCTGGGCACGATTGGCGCCTCGATGTTTTTTACGGTAGTCATGGTGCTGGCGCTTTGGCGCGAGGCAAGAGTGGAGAGTTCAATTATCGGTCAATCCGGCCGGGGCCAACAGTAGTTGCCGGTAACGGGTTCACATCCCGGTTTCTCCTTGTATTCCGGAAGAACAGGGAGAGAAACGGGCGACAGGGCACGATTGAAGCCTGGTGCCAACCAACACAGCAAGGGAGGCATGCAATGATTTACAAGGGCAGCTGTCACTGTGGTCAGGTTGCTTTCGAGGTCGAGGGCGAGCTTGCGCAAGTCATGGATTGCAACTGCTCGATCTGCTCCCGAAAGGGGGCCCTGCTCTGGTTTGTGCCCAGAGACAAGCTTCGCCTGCTTACGCCGGAAGAGAATCTCGCCACCTACACCTTCGATACGCACACCATCAGGCATCGCTTTTGCCCGAACTGCGGCATACACCCGTTTGGCGAGGGAACCGATCCTTCCGGCAATCGCATGGCCGCGATCAATGTTCGCTGTCTCGAAGGCGTTGAGTTCTCCTCGCTCCCCGTCAAGCATTTCGATGGCCGCTCCCTTTGACTCCCGGGTTGCCCAACCCTGAGAAGAGAGTGACAGGCGCCTGGTTATAAGCCATGTTCATAGGACATTTCGGCGCCGGCTTTGCCGCAAAATCAGCTGCACCTGAAGTCTCGCTCGGGACCCTGTTCCTGGCCGCGCAGTTTCTCGACCTGTTGTGGCCGACACTCCTGCTGCTGGGGGTAGAGCGCGTGCGGGTCGATCCCGCGGCAACCGGCATCAATCCCCTGGTCTTTGAGCATTACCCGTTTTCGCACAGCCTGGCGGCCGTCGCGGGCTGGGCATTGCTCGCGGGTCTGGGCTATCTGCTGATCCGCCGTGATCGTCGCGGGGCGATCGTCTTCGCACTGCTGGTGATCAGCCACTGGCTGCTCGACATGATCGTGCACCGGCCCGACCTGCCGTTGTATCCGGGCAGTGCCATGCGGGTCGGGATGAATGCCTGGTCGTCGTTGCCGCTGACGCTGGCCATCGAGGGTTCGCTGTTTGCGCTGGGCATCTTCTTGTATGCCCGCGTGACGTCACCCGCCGATGCCATCGGCAAGTGGGGCCTTGCGGGGCTGGTGATGTTCCTCCTTGTCATCTATCTCGGCAGCCTGTCCGGCAGTCCGCCGCCAGGTGCCGCGGCCATTGCCTGGGTCGGGCAGCTGCAATGGCTGCTGGTGCTCTGGGGCTACTGGATCGACCGGCACCGGCGTGTTGCGATGCCGGAAACGGGGACCAGGCCGCAGAGTCAGCCTCGATAGGCCGTGCTTTATGCCCCGTGCCGGCCTTGCCTGGCCTTTACATCCGGCAAGTCGTTCCCGGTTCCCCGGGCGTCTGACGAATACGTACATGGAGAAGCCTGTGGACAATGCGGCGGCAGCGGCTACGCTATATGCAGTCGTCCGATTATTTGCCTGGAGAACGTCATGGATCGCAACCCGGTTGGCTGGTTCGAAATCTATGTGCAGGACATGCCGCGCGCGCGGGCCTTCTACGAAGGCGTGTTCGAGGTCAGCCTGGAACGATTGAAAATACCGGATGTCGAGATGTGGAGCTTCCCGGCGGATCCGGGCCGACCCGGTGCCGGCGGTTCGCTGGTGAGAATGGAAGGTGTACCTTCGGGTGGCAACGGCACCATGGTCTATTTCAGCTGCGCGGACTGTGCCGTCGAGGCAGGGCGCGTGGCCGCACAGGGTGGACGCATACACCGGGAAAAAATGTCCATCGGCGAGTACGGCTTCATTGCCCTGGCGGTGGACACCGAAGGCAACATGTTCGGCCTGCATTCAATGAAATAGTCATTTTTTGCGGCAAGAGAGCATGCGAGGGTTATTGATATCCCGCTGCCTCGGGCCGTGATGGACTAAACAGGGATTGATATCATTATTCGTCCTCCCTGTGCCCTCTCTGCCCGGTTCCATTTGAGCCGGACTATTCCCCCACCAGGTCCGGCTCCCCGCAGTATTTCGCGATCTCGTGCCGTGCCGCATCGCGCAGGTCGAGTGCGACCTGCCAGCCCTCGCCCCGCGGCTGGATCGGGTCGCTGATGGTAACCTCGATGCTGCCACGGTGCGGAAACCAGCGGTCGCCGCGCACGATGTTGCGCGCGCCGCTGATGGCGACCGGCACCACCGGCACGCGGGCGCGCGCGGCGGTGACAAAGGCCCCCATGCGGAACGGCTGCAGGCCCTCGAACGTGGTGAAGGTGCCTTCCGGGAAGAACACGATGGACTGGCCGTTGCGGGACTTGCTGGCGATGCGCTTGACGTCGCTGGTGCCCTTGTTGGCATTGAAGCGGTCGACGAATTCCACCCCGAAGCGTTCCAGGATCAGACGCACCGGCAGGATGCGTGCCAGCTCGCCCTTGACGATGAAGTGGATGGGCATGTCCAGCGCCGCGGTGACGATGAAGCCGTCCAGGTAGCTGGCGTGGTTGGCGACGATCACCTGTGCGCGGTGCGGGTCGAGGTGTTCGTGGCCGCTGACCCTGAGCGGCGTGAAGGTGCAATAAAACAGCAGCCGCGCGCACCAGTGCGCCATCTTGCGGCGTCCGTGCTCGGTCGGTGTGAACACCACCAGTATCCAGGCGAGCACCCCGAGGACGACGAACACCGGCCAGGCGTACGCGGCATAAAGCCATTCACCCCGGGTATGCCCGCTGCTGATGGCGGTTGCATCCGCCTGCCCGAATTCGCCCATCAGCAGGTCGGCCGCCACACTGGCCCCGGTCTCTTCCGGGCAGGGGCGGTAGCTGGCGTCGCTCGCGAGACCGGCGCGGATGGCGCGCATCAGGTCATTGGCATCGTCGGCGCACACCCCGGCGCCCTCGGCCAGTGACACCCCGAGCGCCTGTTCGATGCGCACGTGCAGTTCGGTGCGCGCGATGCTGTCCAGGCCCAGTTCCCGTTCCAGGTGGGTGCCCGGTGTGAAATGCAGGTTTTTCCACTTCGGGTGCACCTCACCCACCATGTCGCGGATGATCGCCAGCAAGGCGCTCATCTGCGGCGGCTGCCGGACAGCCGTGGCGGGTGCGTGTGAATCGGTCATGGTTGCGGTTATATCGATGTGAACGTATTGTGCATGGGTGCAGAATATCCTGATACAGGCCCGCCGTGAAGCAAACCCGCACCGTCGTTGATACCCCGGAGGATGCGGCGCTCGCTGCCGAGCTGCGCGAGATCGAGCGCTTCGCCGACGCGCTGTGGATGGAACGCGGCCTCAGCGACCACACGCTGGCGGCCTACCGCAACGACCTGGCCGGGATGGCCGCCTGGCTGTTGCCGCGCGGCCGGACCTTGCTGGCGGCACGGCGCCAGGATCTGCTGGACTATCTCTCGGTGCGCGTGATCGATGGCGCCAAACCGCGTACCACGGCGCGCCTGCTGTCGTCGCTGCGCCGCTTCTACCGTCATCAGATCCGCGAGGGACGCCTGCAGGAAGATCCCAGTGTGCGCATCGATTCGCCGCGCATCGGCCGGCCGTTGCCGGACACCCTGAGCGAACAGGAAGTGGACGAGCTGCTGCAGGCCCCGGACACCGGCGATGCGCTGGGCTTGCGCGACCGTGCCATGCTGGAGCTGCTGTATGCCTGCGGCCTGCGCGTGTCGGAGCTGGTCGGCCTGGCCACCGACCAGGTGAATATCACGCAAGGCGTGGTGCGGCTGATGGGCAAGGGCGGCAAGGAACGGCTGGTGCCGCTGGGGGAGGAGGCCGTGGAGTGGCTGCAGCGCTACCTCACTGAGTCGCGTCCGCAGCTGGCCGACGCGGCCCGTCACCTGTTCGTGTCACGCCGCGGCCAGGGCATGACCCGCCAGGCGTTCTGGCACCGCCTCCGCCAGTATGCCGTTAAAGCCGGTATAAACAAGCACTTGTCGCCACATACCCTGCGTCACGCGTTCGCGACCCACCTGCTCAATCACGGCGCCGACCTGCGCGTGGTACAGATGTTGCTCGGGCATAGTGACCTGTCGACGACACAGATCTATACTCACGTGGCACGTGAGCGTCTCAAGGATCTGCATGCGCAACACCACCCGCGTGGTTGAGAGCGGTTTCAGCCGGGTTGCCTGACGGGTGTCAACGTCTGAAACCTGCCTGCCGATTTGCTGTCTTACCTTTCGCTTGCCCTGATAACAGACCTGGTATTTATTATGAGAACAAAACAATTCGCTGCTGTCTGCCTGCTCGCACTGGGGGC
>Ga0210097_1000676_pt1 | contig 10507 bp, 8 predicted proteins | sample Joice_CattailNLA_2_FD_185521 | JGI IMG/M metagenome (GOLD analysis project Ga0210097, IMG submission 185521) | Wetland microbial communities from San Francisco Bay, California, USA, that impact long-term carbon sequestration - Joice_CattailNLA_D2... | ecosystem: Environmental > Aquatic > Marine >...
CCCTATCCTTTTACGTATTTGTTTCAACCGAATGGAATCTCAACGGGTACCATAGGGTCCATCTATTTCTGGACGTATATCTTCATCTGGTGTGGTCTTGCTGCGGATTCATTGCTGGAAAGGAAAGCGTGAGATTTCCGAAAAGGATGATCACGCAACGCCCAACCCGGCTGTTCAAGAGGAATCTTATCCTTATCGCATGAAAACGATATGCTGGAAGAAATCACCAGGAGCCCCGAAGGTTCTCACGCTTCGATATTCTTTTTCCAAAGATAGGTGCCTGACAATCAGCAGATAGACTCCAAAGCACGAAAGCGGACATCCGCAGCTTCTCGCCCGGCACCGGGAACATCGGCAGGCCCACAAGATAATCGACTGCGTTGAGTCCGATCCCGACTGACCTGGCTCCCTCAGATCGGTTCGAGATGTGGTAATGCTTTCAGACCGATTCAAGGAGGACTGACCTCCCCCCCTCAAATCGGTCCGATTTGTGTTAATGTTTTTCAGACCGATTCGAGGAGGAGAGCGGAATGGATATGATTGGGAACTGTCTTAGGAACATGGAGTCCCTTGTTTGAAGGGCAACTCACTATGAGGGATGGCTTGTCGGAAAAAGAAAAAGTCAGACAGATAGCAATCTATCTGTTTTCCTTTGTAACTATTATATACTTCATTTCATTATCTATTGGACCAAACATCCATATTATCGAACATTATAATCAGCGCTACGAAGTAACCAGATCTATTGTAGAAAAATTCGACGTTGCAATTCCATATAGTAAAGGAAGTGTTATTAAAGGAATTGATGATAGGTATTATTCATTATATGGATTGGGGTGGTCTATCCTTGCTGTACCGTTCTATATCGCAGGGGAATTTATCGGCACATCAACTCACTTTTTTGTATCGATACTTAACCTGCTAGCTGGGTCAGCAACCGTAACCTTGGTTTTTCTCTTTACGATTGCTCTTGGTTATTCTAGGCGGGGTTCACTTATTGTTGCAATCTTTTATGGACTTGGAACCTTTGCATGGCCTTTAGCCAAACAACCATTCGACCATATTGTCGAAACCCTCTTCGTTTTTATTTCCGTTTATTTAATGTACCTTCATACTATGAAAAAAACAATCGGACATCTTATCCTCTCGGGCCTTTGCTTAGGTATTGCTATAAATATCCGCTTGGTACCCATTTTGGCTCTACCAGCACTGCTGGTCTTGATGGGAGCAGGTTGTATGGGAGCAGATTATGATGCGAAAGATCGCCTCGCGGAATACAGCAAGGTATTTTTTCGAAAGATCGTAATATTCATGATGGTACTTCTTCCGTTTGCTGGATTAGTCCTATGGTATAACTACTACCGTTTTGGTTCCATCTTCGAAACCGGTTTTCAATTGCTTGCGGCAAAAGCCGGAGTGGACATTTTTTCCGGAACGCCTTTGTTGACAGGTTTGAGGGGCTTTCTCATGAGTCCCGGAAAAGGATTTTTTTATTACTCTCCCATTGCTATTTTGTTCTTCTTTACGATTAGACCCTTTTTTAAGAAGCATCGCTGGCCATCCATAGCTTTTATTTTGTTGATTTTATCGTATCTACTTTTTCTATCAAGAAACAAATGGTGGCATGGAGATTGGGCATGGGGACCACGCTATTTGCTTGCCATCACTCCATTTGTAATTCTACCGATTGCGGAATTGCTGGATTCCGTTCGTTGGAGGAAGAATAACTCCTTCATTAAGTTCCCGGTATATGTTGTTTTTACCTTAAGCCTTTTGATCCAGATTTCAGCAGTTTCCGTTCACTTTTTTAATTATTTTGAACATTTACAAATCTACCAAAACGTTCAATTTAATCTTGTGAAAGCAGAGGGTGCCCTAGATATTCAGACACTTCCTCCAGAGGTCTATTTCACCTGGGCGGATTTCCCTATCCTTGTGCAATTGAAAGAGATAAAGAGGATTGTAACTGAAAAAAAATATTACCAGTACAAAGAACCTCCTCAGAATGCAACAATTGCCGAGAAGTTAAAATCACATCCTTCAATTCATATATTAGATTTCTGGTGGTTTTATATTTACTCCCTAGAGAGGAGTTTTGTGGGATTTATTTCGCTTATAATATTCCTAATTTTGGCCAGTGTCTTAGGTATTCGGATGACAAAACTTTCCCGCAGGGATGAATTCCAAATGGAAGGTTCGTAAGATACATCCAGATGCCATGATTCATCTGACCCGCAACCCGTTCCCGCAGAAGGGGGAACAGACATTCCTGCGCCCCTCGCTGGGCGTGGTCATCCCCCTCGCCAGCGAGGAGCGAACGGTCGTGGAACTGTTGACCCGCGTGGTCGCCTACCTTGAGGATCGCGACCGGGTCTTTTGCATTCTGGACCGGGCCTGCCGGGACCGGACGATGGAGATCGCGCAGCGGTTCGCGGGGTCCGACCCGCGAGTTACTGTCGTGTGGGCGCCGGAGAACCGCTCCGTGGTGGACGCATATTTCCGGGGATACCGGGAGGCGCTGCAGGCCGGATACGACTGGATCCTGGAGATGGACGGGGGGCTGAGCCACCGACCGGAGGAGATCCCGCGTTTCCTGGACGCGATGCGCCGGGGCGTCGACTTTGCCGCAGGCAGCCGTTTCGCGCCGGGAGGAAGATATCACGGATTCGGGATTCGATATATCATCAGCCGGGTGGGGACGCTGCTCGCCAACATGCTGTTGGGGACCCGGATGAAAGACATGACCAGCGGGTTCGAGTGCTTCACGGCCCGCGCGCTGCGTCACGTCGTCAACCGGGGCGTACGTAGCCGGGCGCATTTTTTCCAGACGGAGATCCGCTACATGCTTCAGAGCTGGAAGTGGGAGGAGGTACCGATTAGCTACCGGAACCCGAGCATTAGCGTGGGGATAACAACGATTTTCGAATCGGTCCGGATTCTGCTTCGGCTTGCTTGGGATGAGCGCGGAACATCCGGGAAAGTGAAGCCTTCGTAATGCGAGAATCACTCTTCACAGTGGTGACAACCATCCGGCCACCGACCCTTGCCGTACAGCGGTTGAAGAAGGCATTGGATCCGGCCGGAGGGAAGATGGTCATCGTCGGCGACTCAAAGGGGCCTGCATCGTTCCCGATGGAGGGCGTGATCTTCTCTTCTCTCGCGGATCAGGAGAAGCTTTCCTTCCGGCTCTCCCGCCTTCTTCCGACCGGGCATTATGCCCGCAAGAATCTTGGATATCTGATGGCGATTCAGGCGGGGGCGTCGTGCATCTATGAAACCGACGACGACAATGCACCCATGGAAGGATGGGGCGCCCGATCGGTAACCGTGCCTGCGCAGAGAGCAAAGGGCACGCCGTGGGTCAATGCCTATCGGTTTTTCACTGAGGAAAAGATCTGGCCCCGCGGTTTTCCGCTTCGTCTCGTCAGGGATGACGGTTCTCTTGACGTTGAGGAGGGCGGTGAGATTTCCACAGTCGTGGCGCCTATCCAGCAGGGGCTGGTCGACCTCTCGCCCGACGTGGACGCCGTTTGGCGCCTTGTACTCGACCAGGAGTTCCGCTTCCGGAAGGCAAACTCTATCCTCCTCCCGGCAGGTTCCTGGTGTCCCTTCAACAGCCAGTCTACATGGTGGTACCCGCCCGCCTGGCTGCTCCTATACCTGCCAAGCCGCTGCTCATTTCGGATGACCGACATCTGGCGCAGCTTCATCGCCCAGCGTTGCTTGTGGGAACTTGGGACCGGTGTGGTCTTTCACTCCTCCGAGGTCGAGCAGGAGCGGAACGTCCATGACCTCATGAAGGACTTCCGGGACGAAGTGCCCGGCTATCTGAGGAACGAGGAACTGGTCCGAATCTTAGAAACGATCCGGTTGGAACCGGGCACGGATGCAGTGGGAGCAAACATGGTGCGCTGTTACAAGGCAATGCAGGAGGCGGACTTCTTTTCAGGTGATGAACTGCGGTTGGTCAAGGCCTGGCTGGATGATGTGGAGGACATCATTCCAGCAGCTTCTCTCCAGCAATAGGCACAGCCCCCCCTCGATGATTGACAGTGTTTTACCATTATGATAAAAAGCATTCCGAAAGCTTTATTTAATAAAGTCAAATTATAGGCTTCATATCCATTTGTTCACCCTTCCCAAGATGAATCTAAAATCTCCAAACAATTCGATATCCATTTTATTTATCACCAAAGGACCTATTCTTTTTTTATGCATCGCTCTATTTACTTTTCTTCTATTTTATTGGAATTATACTTTTCTCACTGCAATGAAGATTCAGAATTATGCTGACTTCGGAAAATTTTATTATTCGGCAAAGGCTTTTTGGGATGGAAAGGATATGTACGGCCAAAGCCCATCCACATTAATACAGCTTAGTAATGGAGTCAGCATATATTGCTGGAATCTGAGTCCTCCTCATTTTCATGTCCTTCTGTTGCCTTTGGCTTTCCTCCCTCTGAATATTGCTTTTGGAGTATGGAGCATTTTGAGTTTTTTTTCCCTTTTCGTTTCTTTTTATCTCATTTTCCGGGAAACGGGGATTACGCTCACACCATGGCGAATCCTTCTGATATTCATCGGGTTTCTAGTATTCATCGGCACTTCCACTGTCCTGATGACGGGTCAGGCCTCCTTCCTGCTTCTTCTTCCCGTTACGCTTACATGGATCTACGCCCGGAGAGGGGAATGGATCAAAACGGGTATCTGCCTGGGGCTGGTAATCTCCCTGAAACTGTTTCTCCTGATTTTTCTGCCTTATCTTTTCTTCAAGCGACAATACGGTGCGGCGGCGACCGCGGTCCTTGTTACTTCCCTCTGCTTTGCCGTCGGGTTGATCTTTTTTGGAATCGATTCACATCTCTCCTGGCTTCGAGATCTTTCATCGGTCGACTGGTCATGGGCCCCCATAAATGGGTCAATCCTGGGATGGTTGAGCCGAATGTTTTCAAAAAACCCTTTTTATTCGACGATCACTGCAATCCCGGGGCTTGTCTATCCTCTGTGGCTGGCGGTCGCTGGGGTATTCGGGTCCCTGACCTTATTCCTCTCGGTTTCGGATCATTCCTCCAAATCGATCGATCGGAGTTTCTGCTTGTTGATCATCGGAGCACTCCTTGTCTCGCCTCTCGGATGGATCTATTACACCTGGTTCATCCTTGGCCCCATGACAGCTTTGATCCGATCTTGGTTCCTGAAAAACCGGATGGAGAAAGAACGGGTTTCACATAGGCTCCTATCAGCAAGAAACGGACTTTTTGTCGTTGCATCCGTCGGAATGATCTGGCCCTATCCTTTTACGTATTTGTTTCAACCGAATGGAATCTCAACGGGTACCATAGGGTCCATCTATTTCTGGACGTATATCTTCATCTGGTGTGGTCTTGCTGCGGATTCATTGCTGGAAAGGAAAGGCGGAAAGAGGGTTGTTGGTTAAGTCCATGGCACCATCTTATAGTTAGTACCAAAACAGCGGCAATCACCAAAATTAATGGTCTATTAATTCGGCATATCTTTTCTTTCCCCCTGGCCATCGGAGAAAATAAAATATATTGAACAGTTCTAATGCTCCAAGTAGAAAATCAACCAATTTTATTTTTGAGCCGGGAATATCTTCCCATTCTTCAAGTGGATATTCCACAGAAGACTCCTTCAAGCGTTCCCCCCCCATAAACCTTTCGAGCATCATAAAGCGTGCCAATATTTCAACATCGAATGTCCATTTCACACGGAAGGACTTCCGAAATACCACTTGTAATTTTTGATTGTTTTTAAATAGTTTTGCCCCGCACTGAGTATCATAAATCGGTAGCCCCAGAACGATGCTGGCGCAAGTAGCAAACAACCTTCCCAGATAGTGTCGAATGGCCCGTCTCTGAATGTTGCGCCCCAATAACCTCACTCGAGCCCCCATCACAATATTTTTCCCTGTGTAATCCATAATCTCGCAAAATTTCGGAATTATATCGAGAGGAGTAGCAAGATCCGCATCCCAGTATCCAATCCTTTCGAAATTCTGTTCAAATGCAGATAAAAATCCTTTCCTGATTGCTTCCGCTTTTCCCACATTTTTCTGTAATGTCACCTGTCGCATTCGTGTCGGATTCTTTCGGCACAGAGCATCAAGTATTTCTTCGGTTTTGTCTGTACTACCGTCATTCATAAAAATAAAATGTACCTCCGGGTTCCTGGTTGAATTTTCATAAAACTTTTTTGAATCCAAGCGATTTTCTTCGTTATAACAAGGAATGATTATCGCCGTTTTCTGCATAGCGCCCACACGGTAAGTCCCGGGATTATGATCCCTCGCCTAGCAAAGGAAATTGCAAGCAGATTATCAAGATCAAGTAAGATTTCCAGAACTTTCGTTGCTACCTTTCCATGCCTCCATATTCCCACCCCCTTTTTCCCCTCTCTCCTAATTCCTAAATATTTTTCGAAAAATACCATTAAAGACCTAACTGGGAGAAGGGAAACAAACAAGTAACCAGAGCAAAAACACTCTAAGTTGTTCACTCTAATGAGTGCCAACAACTCTTTACGACTGTACCGTCGGTAATGCTCAAGGAATTTATCATGCTCACTATAAATTTTTTGAAATGCGGGAGCAGCTATCAATATGTTGCCATTGTCTTCCATATATTTATCGACAATTTCAAAAAGAAAAGCCTCGTCATTTTCTATGTGCTCTATTATATCAAGCATAAGTATCAGGTCATAATATCGAAATCTTAGTTTTCGATAATCATTTATATAATCTACCGTATTACCTTGGGAGGATAATTCATCTATATCGTCACTTGACAAGTGTATATCAACTCCTGATATTGAATTTACTGGGAGAATTTTAAAAAGTTCTCGAGAGATAAAACCATCCCCGCAACCAATATCAAGAACCTTTACGTTTGTTTCGAAAGATATAGCATTCAATAAAATGCGCCCGAATGCCTTGATTCGTGACAACTCCCATGGGTGTCTTTGCGTAAACCCTTCTGTCCTTTCACGCAAATCCATATTATTACCCCCGATGTTCAGTAACTAATTATCATCAATAAATTTATTTTCATTTAATTCAGAAAAAAAACGAACCCGCACCTCTGGATCTATTTTTCTTATCAAGGATATGGGACCAGCAGCTACACTCAGATTTGGGGTGAGATCTCTCACAACAATTCCTTCTTTCCCATATAAGCCTCTCTCGTCGTACTTTTCATCACCGGTGCTAAGCGGAACTATAAAATATTTAAACTGGGCCGGGACAGGAAAACCTTGTGACATATAGGTTTTTTTGTGGTAACCGTAAAAAGTTTTTCTCTCTTCTCCCGTCGATGCTAATATGCAATCAACGTTAAATACTCGATACTCAGGAAGGTAATACATGATGTGCCGATAGCTGTAATAAATGTAATCGTTGACAAATACCGCCGTTTCCCCAGGGTCGAAGGTCTTTATATCGGCGAGAAGGATTGAGAGATTCCTGTCGTGGGTCCTGATCCATTGATAGGAAATCTGATCTTTGTTGGAATTCACTAGAAGAAACGAGGCAGAATTCAAGACAACTACGGCGGCCAGAATCGACAAATAGGTCTTCTTTCCATATCTCTCACTGAGCTCTCCCCCGATATGGAGGATGGAAAAGGATGCGAGGATGAAGAGAGCCGGAAGAAAAATGAGAATATACCCTGGATTTTGTATGGAGAGGAAAACGAATATGAAAAACATCATGGCCGGCAGGACCCAAAGAGAGAAAAAAAGCACCTTCTTCGAATTCAGCGACTTCCAATGCCCACGTTTCGCCATGGAATAGATCCCCAAAGCGAGAGGAAACAACGCGAAACCAAGCCCATAAATAATGTAGCGAAGCATGTGCATGGAGAACAACCTTACGAATCCCCATTCCCCTTCCAGCACGCTGTGCCCGCTGATAGTGAACATCCACAACTCCCGGAATGCCTCGCGATACGCATCCCAGCCACCGCTTATCCACAACATGGGGATGAACCAGAGCAGGGAGGTGACCATCAGCACACCGAGGGAAGCAACGATTTTCCTGAGGGGAAGATTCCGTACGGAATACAACCATACAGGGAGGAGAAAAATCGGTGTGTTTTGCCTGATTCCCCCCGCCACGCCGAGGGTGATAACCGAGAGCCACAGGTACTTCTCATCCCCTTTAAGGGTCCTCCAGCAGAACAGAGCGATAACCGAACTGAAAAACGCCTCCACGATGTAGGTAAGTGCGACCTCTCCGTGAAACCAGAGGGTGGGGCTGAATAACGCGAGTAATGCGGCAATAATTCCTATCTTCCTTTCGAATATTTCCTTGCCTAGGAGATAGATAGCGGCGACCGTAAGCCCGCTGAAGAAAACGCTGATGGATACGAAAACGTCATTCGGATCGGTAATAAATAGATGGAGAAGCCGTCCCATCATGATGTAGAGGAAGTATCCGGGAGGATGGGGTTGGTGGACGGTGATATCGAACCTTTCCAGAGCCAGGGCAAACTGGACGGAATCCATGTGGAAAAGCAGCCTGCTCGTGAAGGGAACCCTCGTGGCAATGCCAAGAAAAAAGAAAACCCAGGAAAGATAATCCCTTCTGTTATTCGGGGAATACGTGGTGGGCATCTTCCCTGGCCATGCGGCGTTCGTCAAAGATTGTCAATGTTACTTCTCCCCGCTGTCCTCTTTGCGGATTACTGGCGTGACATTCGGATATTTTTCGATCAAGTACTGATATTCCGCACTGTCCTTTACGTGAATGTTCGCTACGTTGTCGGAATAGATCAGTTTCCACTCCGGTCTTGTGAGCAGGTATCGTGTAAGCACGGAATCCGAACCGATGAAAAACCAGCGGAAGTCGTATTTCTCGGCAATTTTCTCCCATCCCGGCCCAATCCCGGCGATTATCTGAAATTCCTTCAGCCGTCCTGTTCCATACATGTCGCTCCTGCCGTCGAAAAACACCTTATACCGAGGGTAGGCGGCATAGATCAGGTAATCCCCGAACTCGTCGTTGTTGTACATATGTCCGTCGATATGCTCCTTCATTAAAAACTCGACCGCCGCCACCGGCTTGAACTTCCCGTCGAACCGAAATTCGATCCTCCCGGCAGCGACGAGGAAAAGCACCACCAACACTGCTGCAACGGGCCATCCATACCCTTTTGCCGAGGAGTCGATCTCTGCGATCCTCCCTGCCCTCTTCTTCAGGGAGGAAATCCACCCATTCTCCGGAGCGATGCTGATCATGGAATCCGCCTGCTTCGACATGATCGGAGCCACGACGATGGCAAACAGGGGAATATACCGAACAGAGTAAAGCGCCATGTTCGTGAAAAGAAGGACGAGAACGACCTCGATGAATCCGAGGGGCCTTTTCGATATAGCGAAGATCGTGAACAACAGCAGAAGGAGATACTTGAACGGTAGCACCGGATAGTGGAAATTCGGAGAGAGAAATTCATTCACATTGTCCATGATGTACCTGTCCGTGACCAATCGAAACGGGAAGAGAAGAATCTGATAACCGTAAGGATTCAAGAGAGATACAAGCAGGCAAGCGATAATGACATATCCCAGGCATTTGACTTTCCGGAATGCCCGTTCCCTCCCTTCTCCTCCAGAACGGAAATATTCGATCAGGTTCCCCAGGAAGTAGACCCCCGTCAGAATAAACCCCGTGAGATACCCTGCGTGGAGGTTTACCCAAAGAAGCATGATCAGGGGGAACAGAATCAGACGACCGCCTCGATCGTTCTGGTACGATTCGAGAAGGTGGTACCAGACCACCATGAGAAACAGCGAGAAAATATGTGGTCTGGCCACCCAGTGGATTTGGGAGGATATCACGGTGAGTAAAATGATCAGGACATCAAACACGATGTTCCTCTTATGGATTCGCATGTACCGGAACAGGAGGGCATAGGTAAGGGAGATCAGGAGGGAAAAAAAGATTACCACCCCCGTGAGACCGGAAATCTGGTGAATTACCGCCATGATGACTTCCGAAAGCCACTCGTGGGCAATCCATGGGAGAGGGGGGGAATGGTAGGAAAAAAAATCGTGTTTCGGAACCGTGTGGCTCTCCAGGATAAATTCCCCTGCCCGGATATGATACCCCGTGTCCGCATCAGCAAGCATTTGCTTGCCGGGCGGCATCACTGCCAGGGTCAGAAAGATCACAATGAAAAGGAACTGACCGATGGACGGGATGAAATATGTGATGATTCTCCTCATTCTCATTCCTTACCGGACCTGATGGTACTGATCGATATTAGTCGCCCATAGCTTTTCCGGATACAGATCACACCGGAAGGAGACCCCACACCTGTTCAGGACGGTGCGATGAAGACGAAGGGGTAGAGGACTTCCACGGTGGGTCCGCCGGTCGGGTCGAAGGTCCATCCCCTGATTTTCGTTAGAACGTTTTCTACGAACGTGTCGTCCTGAAGAGGAGTTCCCCTGGGCTCGGCCCGCACCACCCTCCCGGACGGGTCAATGCGAA
>Ga0210097_1000680_pt1 | contig 10472 bp, 7 predicted proteins | sample Joice_CattailNLA_2_FD_185521 | JGI IMG/M metagenome (GOLD analysis project Ga0210097, IMG submission 185521) | Wetland microbial communities from San Francisco Bay, California, USA, that impact long-term carbon sequestration - Joice_CattailNLA_D2... | ecosystem: Environmental > Aquatic > Marine >...
CTACGGCAAGGCATTGCGCACCGTGAAGACCTGCGTCGGTTCGGAATGGTGCCGCTTCGGTACGCAGGACTCCACCGCGATGGGCATCCAGATCGAGAAGATGACCTGGGGTTCGTGGACTCCGCACAAATTCAAGATCGCGGTGTCCGGCTGCCCGCGCAATTGCGCCGAAGCGACGATCAAGGATTTCGGCGTGGTGTGCGTGGACTCGGGCTACGAGATACACGTCGGCGGCAACGGCGGCATCAAGGTGCGCGTCACCGATTTCCTGTGCAAGGTCGAGACCGAGGAAGAGGTGCTGGAACACTGCGGCGCTTACATGCAGCTATACCGCGAGAATGCGCACTACATGGAACGCACCGCGCCGTGGATAGAGCGCGTTGGACTGGCCTACGTGAAGCAGCATGTGGTCGAGGATGCGAAGGAACGTGTCGAGTTGTATGCACGTTTCCTCGATTCGCAGCGCCATTCGCAGGACGATCCGTGGAAGGAACGCGCCGAAGGAAAAGATGCGCATGAATTTACCGGGCTGGCTGTGATCGAGCCAACCAGGAGCAAGCAATTAGCTTAGAAAGAGGAAGAAAAATGGACTGGGTACAAATCGGCCATATTGAAGACATCCCCCGTCAGGGTTCGCGGGTTGTCAATACGGCATCGGGCGAGATCGCGCTGTTTCGCAGCGTGGACGACAAAGTGTTCGCATTGGAGAACCGTTGCCCGCACAAGGGCGGGCCGCTCTCGCAGGGCATCGTGCACGGCAAGCGCGTCACCTGCCCGCTGCACAACTGGGTGATCGATCTGGAATCCGGCAATGCGGTCGCGCCGGACGTGGGTTGCGCACATCACTACGAGGTGCGTGTCGCACACGGCCTGCTGTTTCTCGAAGCAGAGGCATCGGCGTCCCATGCGGCATAACCATGCAAGGCAGCATAATTCCAGATCGTCCGTTCACACTTACATCCCCTCACCCTTGCAGGGGGAGGGAGCAAATCGGCTTTTATGGATAATTTTCAAATAAAAGAATTGCGCACCATCCGCACTACCTGCCCGTATTGCGGCGTCGGTTGCGGCGTCGCAGTAAGCCTGGAACATGAAGGGATCAAATTGTCCGGCGACAAACAGCATCCGGCCAATCTGGGCCGGATGTGTTCAAAGGGCGCCGCACTGGCGGAGACGCTGGATCATGAAGGCCGGCTGCTTTATCCGCTCGTCGATGGTCAACGCGCTACATGGGATACGGCACTCGATCGTGTCGCGGACGGATTCAAACAGATCATCGCGCAGCACGGGTCGGATGCGGTGGCCTTCTACGTATCGGGGCAACTGCTGACCGAGGATTATTATGTTGCCAACAAGCTGATGAAAGGTTTCATCGGCAGCGCGAACATCGATACCAATTCGCGTTTGTGCATGTCCTCTGCGGTCGCTGCGCAAAAGCGCGCATTCGGCGCGGATGCGGTGCCGGTCTGTTACGAGGACATCGAGCAGGCAGACCTCGTCGTACTGGTCGGTTCCAACTACGCATGGGCGCATCCGGTGCTGTACCAGCGCCTCGCCGCGGCAAAGAAGGCGCGCCCCGGGATGCAGGTGGTTGTGATCGACCCAAGACGTACCGCAACCTGTGACATCGCCGATCTGCATCTGGCGATCGCACCCGGCGCGGATGCATTCCTTTTCAACGGCCTGCTGCATCATCTGCGCCGCGAGGATGCGCTCGATCTCGCCTACGTCGAAGCGCATGTGGAAGGTTACGCCGCTGCCTTCGAGGTGGCGAAGTCAGTCGGCTCGATACCAAAGGTCGCGCAAGTTTGCGGATTGCCGGAAACGCAGGTCAGCGAATTCTTTCGCCTGTTCGCGCGCATCAAGCGCACCGTGACAGTCTTCTCGCAGGGCATCAACCAGTCTTCCAGCGGCGTGGACAAGGGCAACGCGATCATCAATGTGCATCTGGCGACCGGACGCATCGGCCATCCCGGCATGGGGCCGTTCTCGGTGACCGGTCAGCCGAATGCGATGGGCGGGCGCGAGGTCGGCGGGCTGGCCAATCAACTCGCGGCCCACATGGATTTTTCCGACGCGGCGAGTATCGATAGAGTCGCGCGGTTCTGGAACGCACCGCACATCGCAAAGACGCCGGGCCTGAAAGCAGTTGACATGTTCCGGGCCATTGCGTCCGGCAAGATCAAGGCAGTGTGGATCATGGGTACCAATCCCGCGGCCAGCATGCCGGACGCGGATAAGGTGCGCGACGCGTTGATGGCCTGCGAACTGGTGGTGGTATCCGATTGTGTGCAGCATACCGACACCACGGCCTGTGCCGACATATTGTTGCCGGCAGCGGGCTGGGGTGAGAAGGAAGGCACGGTGACCAATTCCGAACGGCGCATCTCGCGGCAGCGCGCGTTCCTGTCGGCGGCGGGCGAATCCAGACCGGACTGGTGGATCGTCACCCAAGTAGCGCAGCGCATGGGATATGCCGACGCGTTTCCATATACGCAGGCAGCGCAGATATTCCGCGAGCATGCGCGGTTGTCGGGATTCGAAAATGACGGGGTAGGCTACGGCAAAACAACTGCTTCCGAAAAAAATGCCGGCCGTACCCGATTCCCTCCCCCCTTTATCCTCCCGTGGCCCATTTTTCGTTCATCTGATGGAACGACTGATGCAACAACTAGCCATCTGACTGGTGAAACAACTAGCCAATCAACTAAGCCATCTAAGAACGATGGCAAAGTGGCTGGTTATAACCAAGCAAAAAACGCTGGGCAAGTCATTGGTTATGGCCATTCGACCAGGCTGGCAAACAACACAAGCCAAGTCGTAGCTCATCCCGCTAGTGTGGAAATCGCAGCGAGCCGGGCGCAGCCGGACGTACGAGCAAACGAATCGCAGCGTCCGGTCAAGCGAGCCTTCGACATCAGTGCATTGTCGGAAATCGACGATGCGCAATATGACGAATTGCAACCCGTGCAATGGCCGGTCAACCAACAACATCCGGATGGCACGCAGCGCCTGTTCGCCGACGGAAGATTTTTCACTCCCAGCGGCAAGGCGCGCATGATCGCAGTGTTACCGCAGTTGCCCGCCGTGGCGACTGATGACGAATTTCCGCTGGTGCTGAATACCGGACGCATCCGCGACCAATGGCACATGATGACGCGCACCGGCAAAGTGCCGCGTTTGAACGCGCATTCGTTTGAGCCTTATGTGCAGATGCATGCTCGCGATGCGCAACAATGCCAGTTGCAGGATGGCGGACTGGCACGTTTGACCAGCCGTCACGGGACTATGCTGGCGCGCGTGCAGGTCAGCGACGAGCAACGTGCCGGTTCGGTGTTCGTGCCTATGCACTGGAACGACGTGTATGCAAGATCGGCCCGTGCGGATGCTCTGGTCGCGCCTATCACCGACCCGATCTCCGGCCAACCGGAATCCAAGCATGCACCGGTGCGAGTCGAGCCCTATCGTGCCGCATGGCAGGGTTTCGTGCTTAGCCGCGATCTTCTTGATTTTCCCGAAGCGGATTATTGTGCCTGCACTTTAGGTGCGGGCTATTGGCGGCATGAGATCGCCGGAATTATGCTGCCGGAAAATTGGCACGACTGGGTACAGGCAGCATTGACTCAAGAACATCCATTGACCGGAACATCCCCTCTCCCTTGCAGGGAGAGGGCTAGGGAGAGGGTAGAAGCTTCATCTGTGCAATGTTCTACCTCCAAAAGCCCTGCTGAGTGGATCGAGTACCGCGATGCCGCGATGGGCCGCTATCGCGCCGCCTGTTTGCAAGACGGCCGGCTGCAAGCCGTATTCTTCATCGGCCCCGATCAGCGTCTGCCGGAACGCGAATGGCTCGCCAGCCTGTTCAAGCAGAGCACGATCGATCCGGCAGACCTGGCCGGACTGCTGACCGCGCGGCCGCCGACAGGCTCGGCGGCAAACACCGGACGCACAGTGTGTGCCTGTTACAGCGTGGGTGAAAAAACCATCATAAATGCGATCCGGGAGCAGGGCCTGGATAGTGTCGAAGCGATCGGATCGTGTTTGAAAGCCGGCACGGGTTGCGGGTCATGTGTGCCGGAAGTTCGCCGCATACTTCAGTATTGTTGAATGACTGTTACTTGGCCATTGCAGAACTTAGCAGCTGATGATTGATATGCCCGCTTTGCGCAGAAGAACGGTCGTAATCTGCACAACATCTTACTTCCGATGTGTGCCCAAAGCCGACATCACGATTTCGTGAAAGCAAACACTAAAGGTTGCTGCTATTTATTTTTCGCATGGATTTCTATTTCCTGAGCGCTCTTTATCTGAAAGAATGGTAATGCAATCTAGCGTGAAGTAGTGGTCTTCTGCTGACTGCGAAGTGCTGACGATAGCGTAGAGGTTGCGGTCAATTGAAATGACATATCCGATTGGGAGTGGCCTATCATCGCCCGGAACCACTTCCTTGGGGAGAATCGGCGATGTAAGCCTGGGAACCACATTACCACCAACTTTCTGAATTACTGCGCTGTTGTTTTTTACAAACTCCAGCGCCAGTTCACTTTTGACCCTGTTTTTATGTTGATAAGATTGACGCTGTTGCCACAGAGCAACGTAAACAACCCCGGATAAAAGAATAAGCGACCAAATGATTACAACTTTGGATTTTTGAGACTTATTTCCACTTTTCCACCCTCTTGTCGAAATTCCAACTATGGAACCAATGAATACGCCACTTAATAAGCTTATTTCAAGAAAGGCCGCTGTCGCTATAGAAATAAGAGAGACATAGCCGCCCCCACCCCTGAGTGAAACGATTATGCTCAAGGTGAGAGTTAAAAGAGTGAGGCCTAATATAACTTTGCCTAGTTTTATTTTAGGGCCCGCGTGCCTAAATGATCTATAAGATACATAAGCACTAATAACAAATAGCAATGCCATTAGGGCCTTAAAGAGCAGATTTCCCATTTCAGCAGTCATATAGCTAAAAATTTACTAGGCTGACCTATCGGGCAGTTTTATTAGAAATAGTGAAGCGTTGAAAGGTCCGCTAATGGGACAACTGAGACGAATCATACTGCAATTCATAACGGCCAGTATCTTAGACAAAGCAGACATAAAATCGGCAGTTACAATGCGAACTTAAATAATCGCTGAGTCTTATTTGCTGCCGTTCATGACTATTGTCCAGTCAGCCAAATAAGCTGAAGATTTAGTCCAATGCGCATTTGGCACCAATCAGCTTGGGGGAGAAGTAATGGCCGAGACGGTCTTCATGATCCACGGAATGTGGGGTTCGCCTTGGCACTGGGATAACTACCGGCGAATCTTTGAAGCTGAGGGATACCGCTGCATAGCGATTACGCTGCCGTATCACGACATGGATCCGGAGGACGTTCCGGACCCTCGTCTCGGTACGGCCAGTTTGCTGGACTACGCTGATGCGCTGGAACGAGAGATCAAGATGCTGGACGAAAAGCCGATCGTGATTGGCCATTCGATGGGAGGATTGCTAGCCCAGATCCTTGGTGCGCGTGGGCTGGCAACTGCGCTCGTTTTAATTTCGCCGACTTCACCTGCTGGTATTATGGCCATCACACCTTCCTTGATCTACAGATCATGGCGCATTCATGCTAGATGGGGATTCTGGAAAAAACCGATGCGCCAGACATTTTCAGAGGCAGCTTATCTAATTCTAAACTTGCTTCCAGAGAAGGAACAAAAGGAAATCTACAGCAGGTTAGTCTATGAATCTGGAAGGGTGGCGTGTGAGATCTTTTACTGGTTTTTCGACTCGAGAGGTGCCTCAAGGGTAAATGAGTCTAAAGTGACTCGCCCTGTGCTGGTGATTGTCGGTGCTCAAGATCGGGCTACTCCCGCATCGCTTGTTCGCCGTATAGCAAAAAAGTACCAGGCTGTTTCGACTTACAGAGAGTTCGAGAACCATGCCCACTGGATCTTGGGGGAACCTCAGTGGCAAGAGGTTGCCGAGTATGTGGTTGGCTGGCTCAAGTCAAAGAAGAATGAATAATCTGCGAACTGATGATTGTGAAACTAGGATGTAAACGCAATGGGAACGGAATCAACCTTATTGATTGAGCCCCAGATATCTGCTTCCCTGCACAAAACAGAAGTAATCCAACTTCCGGCAATGAGTTCTGGCCAACGCATAGCAAAGGGCGCATGACCTCACTGCAATTTATTTTGCAACGATGACCAGTCCCCTGGATTTGTTGCTGGTTGTATCAGTGGTGGCAATCGCCTGGCGCAGTGTGGTGATGCCAACCCATACAGGTGGATATTTGTACTTGGCCACGTCGAGTATCAGCACGCTGTCGGACTGTTCGTCATAGGCCGCCAATGCCGACCAGTGCCCTCCCCCGACCTGTCCAAGGTTGGCCCGATAATAATTGGCCAGTACGAACTGGCCATCATCGCCCAGCGCCTGCTTTAACAGCGCGCGCAGACTCTGGTCATCGAATGTGTCACCCGCGATGGATCTGGCGGAGACTCCCTGGCGGGACAGCGTCTCGGCCATTTCCTCCCGGGTCATGCCGATTGCGAGCACGGTCTTCGCGTTGATGATTTTTTCGACCTCGGGCGTGAAGAAATTGCTCTGGGTGAAATAAGCATAAGGCGCATAGGTCGGATCGATGGGCTTATTGATCGGCATCGCGTTGAGTACGGTGACAGCACTGGCCACTGAACAATATGACTGGGTGTTTTGCGCGGTGAAGTTCGGAGCAAGCTGCCAGTAATCCGCATCGGCCGGCATACGCGACCGTATGGCCCTGCCTTCCGTTGTGTCCCAGTAGATCACGGCAGGATCCGGCCCGGCCAACCCGGAAATCGGCAACATCAAGGTGCAAAGAACGAATGCGATGATGAACTTTTTCATGCTGGATTAATCCCCTGCTGATTATTGGTCACCAGAACATTATAGCCTTGCCCACGTTTGCCAACACGAGGCCTTTAAAATGAAATCGCCAGCCGGCGATAACATTGCCACCCGGATTTGGCCGTCAAGGCGCACCCGATCGTTCACTGCGCCGCCGTGGCCCGTGTGTACCGCATCCTGATTTAGTAAATAATCGGAAGGTAATTGCGGTAGTTGCAGACGATACACTTTGGGATCATCCTGACTCCGCGTAAAATAACAACGTTGTTCCATGCAAAAAACGTATTTTGTTTGAAATACTAGTTCATTGAAAGGAATACACTCCGTTGAAGTGCTATCTACGATCATTTTTTGTTCCGGCAGCACTAGCGCTGCTGCCCTTACCGGCTTACGCAATCGTGAATGTGGAACAGGCCATTGTCGGCAAACCATCCGACGGGATGCATACCTCGCTGGATCTGCTCGCAAATGGCTCGAGCGGCAATTCGGATACCAGAACCAGCAAAGTAAATCTTCTCACCTTGTGGCAGCACGATCGTCACACCGATTTCCTGCAGTTGGAATACGTCTATGGCAAGAGCAATGGCCAGGTTAATTTGGACCGCGCTTTCGCTCACTTGCGCCATCGCACTGCCACCAGTCCAACCTGGGGTGTCGAAGCGTTTGCACAAGTCGGGCGGGATCCTTTTGCCAGACTCACAAAGCGGACTTTATTGGGTGGCGGGATGCGCTGGGTGATGTTCGAAGAAGACAAGAAATCCGCGGGCTATCTCGGTTTCGGCGCGTTCTATGAACAGGAGAAACTCACTGACACGCTGGGAACCAGCGATCCGGATGAAACCGATATGTGGCGGGCAAACACTTACCTGGTATTAAAACGCCAGTTCAACGAACACGTGCGTTTGTACAGCACGACTTATTACCAACCCGGCATCAGCGATACGGCGGATTACCGGGTTTTCGAACAGGCTTCCATGCTGGTGAAAATGGCGGATGAGCTTGACCTGAAACTGAGCCTGGATATCACGTTTGATTCCAAACCGCCACAGACCGTGGAGAAAAGGGACCTGTACTACGGCGCCGGTCTGGAATTCAGTTTCTGATCCACGCGTGCCCGCGCAGCTGACAACAGTCAAGTAATATTATTCAGTCATGCAATGCCATGAAAACCATAGCGAGCGGGATGAGATGCAAGACGCACGGTGCGCAGCGACGAAGGCATACCGATTTGGTAGACGAAGAAGCGAGCACCGTGCAACACAGCATATCGCCCGCGCAGTAGGTTTTCAAAGCGCCATGCCCTGGTCGCGCAAATATTCCTCATAGTTGCCGTGGTAGTCGGTCACCCCTTTTGAGGAAATCTCTATGATGCGTGTCGCCAATGATGAAACGAATTCCCGGTCGTGGCTGACGAAAACCAGTGTGCCCTTGTACAAGTCGAGCGCAGTGTTGAGAGACTCGATGGATTCCATGTCCATATGATTGGTCGGCTCGTCCATCAGCAGCACGTTGGGCTTTTGCAGCATCAGCTTGCCGAACAGCATGCGCCCCTGTTCGCCGCCGGATAACACTTTCACTTTTTTCTTGACGTCGTCGCCGGAGAACAGCAAACGTCCCAGCGTGCCGCGCACGACCTGGTCATCGTCGCTCGGACCGCGCCATTCGGTCATCCAGTCCATCATCGATTTATCATCGGCGAAATCGGCAGCGTGATCCTGTGCGTAGTAACCAGGCTTGGCCTTGTCCGTCCATTTGATGGTACCCGTGTCGGGAGAGAGGTCGCCTGCAAGGCACCGTAACAAAGTGGTCTTGCCGATACCGTTGGGTCCGATGATGGCGACTTTCTCGCCGGCGTCGAGCCGGAAATTCACATTGGAAAAGAGCGCCTTGTCGAAGCCCTTGGCCATTTTCTGAACCTCCACAGCAACACGGTGCAGTTTGTCGCGCTCGTCGTACTCGAAGCGGATGAACGGGTACTGCCGGCTGGAGGGCTTGATATCCTCGATCTTGATCTTGTCGATCTGGCGCGCGCGCGAAGTGGCCTGTTTGGCTTTGGAGGCGTTGGCGGAGAAGCGTGCGACGAATGCCTTCAATTCAGCAACCTTCTCTTTGGCCTTGGCATTGTCCGCGGACTGCTGTTCTCGTGCCTGAGTCGATGCGATCATATAGTCGTCGTAATTGCCGGGGTAAACGGTGATCTTGCCGTAGTCCAGATCGGCCATGTGGGTACACACGCTGTTCAGGAAGTGCCGGTCATGGGAGATGATCACCATGGTCGAGTTGCGTGCATTGAGGATCTCTTCAAGCCAGCGGATGGTGTTGATATCCAGGTTGTTGGTGGGTTCGTCGAGCAGCAGGATGTCAGGGTTGGAAAACAGCGCCTGTGCCAGCAATACGCGCAGCTTGAATCCGGGAGCGACTTCACGCATCGGACCCTGGTGCAATTCTATCGCGATACCCACGCCGAGCAGCAATTCTCCGGCGCGCGGCTCGGCGGTATAACCGTCGTATTCGGCGATCTGCGCTTCCAGATCTGCGGCATGCATGTAGTCTTCTTCGGTCGCATCGGGATTGGCATAGATCGCATCGCGTTCCGACATCGTCTCCCACATCTCGGCATGCCCCATCATCACCACGTCCAGTACGCGCATATCCTCGTATGCAAACTGGTCCTGGCGCAGTTTGCCGAGACGTTCCCCCTTGTCCAGCATCACATTGCCGGAACTCGGTTCCAGATCGCTGCCGAGGATCCTCATGAATGTGGACTTGCCGCAACCGTTTGCGCCGATCAGGCCGTAACGGTTGCCATCGCCGAACTTGATGGAGACGTTTTCGAACAGGGGCTTGGCGCCAAACTGCATGGTGATATTGGCGGTGGATAACATGAGCAGCCTTGCATAACAATTTAAGGGCGCGCATTCTACCACGCAGCACGCTGCCCGCCGGACCGTCAGGCTGGTCCGCAACAACTCCGTTATGTCAGCCCCTCAACGATACAGACATGATAGTCCGGCCGGATAATTCTCCGCCGCCCTGTATACACGCTGTTACTGCAAGCTATCGATAAATCGTTTCATGGAAGATTTAAGTGCAGCAAAATTCGGGTTATACATCAAGCGGCGCATTATGCCGACCTTGAGATTTTTTTCGGTCAACTCTCCCTGAAAATCCTCCGCCGGTTTGTTGTTGCATGCGTCATACTTTTCCATCTCTCCGGGATAGTAATGGATGCAATTGGAGTAATTTCCCGCGGCCCCATAGTGTTCATCATTGGGGGAAACCAACATTGCCGTATGAGCAGAACTTAATATTTTCTGCTCGGGAATGACACTGTTAACCAGTTCCAGTTTCCCGGGTGAAATATCCTTCGGAACGTTGCCGGTATCAGTCGTGTAAAGAACCAGCTTGTTCGACGGATTGCCGGAATGAGACATGAATTCCAGCGTTGCAGATGTGTATACGGTCGTATCATCCTGACTGGCCGCAGCAAAGACCGGTAAACCGACCCCGCCATCCTTAAGCTGTGCATGAATCTCCCGGGTTAGCTTGTAGATCTGCGCACCGGCATTTTTCGGAAAAGATTCATATTTGT
>Ga0210097_1000682_pt1 | contig 10444 bp, 14 predicted proteins | sample Joice_CattailNLA_2_FD_185521 | JGI IMG/M metagenome (GOLD analysis project Ga0210097, IMG submission 185521) | Wetland microbial communities from San Francisco Bay, California, USA, that impact long-term carbon sequestration - Joice_CattailNLA_D2... | ecosystem: Environmental > Aquatic > Marine...
TGGTTCATCCCCTGCAGACCCAGTCCGTGGCTTACATCGTCCAGCGGATGAACAGCATGGCGGCCATGTTTTATGTCCTGTCGATGCTGTTTTATGTAAAATTCCGCCTGTCCGAAGCGTCCCGGGCGAAATGGACGCTGTTGGCCGGATGTGTGATTGCTGCGTTTCTGGCTTTCGGCACCAAGGAAATCACCGCCACCCTGCCGTTATTTATCATTTTATATGAATGGTATTTTTTTCAAGAATTGAGCGCGCAATGGGCCAAACGCAATTTCCTCCTGCTGGGCGGTGTATTTCTGCTCTTCATTCTGATTGCCCTGGTCTATCTGGATTACAATCCAATCGCCAAAATTTTGAAAGGATACGGGACCAGGGATTTCACCCCTCTGCAACGGGTGCTGACCGAATCCCGCGTCGTTATTTTTTACATCAGCCTGCTGCTTTGGCCGAATCCATCCCGGCTGAACCTGGATCATGAATTCGCCCTTTCCTATTCGCTGTTGAACCCGGCCACGACCCTGGTGGCAATAACCGTCATCATTGGGTTGATTGCTTTCGCAATTTTGATCGCGCGCAAAGAGCCGCTTTTATCATTCGGCATCCTCTGGTTTTTCGGCAACCTGGTGATTGAATCCTCGATCATCGGGCTCGAGCTTGTATTCGAGCATCGCAACTATCTGCCCTCCATGTTTGCCATCCTGGCCATCGTCTGCCTGGCTTTCCGTTACTTAAAGCACGCCTTGCCGGCTGCGATAGCCCTGAGTCTGGTGGGCGCTTTGTTTTGCGTGTGGACCCTTGAAAGAAACAAAGTCTGGGCCGATGAAATAACACTCTACCGGGACAGCGCCGCCAAATCCCCCGGCAAAGCAAGGCCCCACAACAACCTGGGGGCCGCCTTATCACGCAAGGGCCTTTTCCCGGAGGCCATCGAGCAGTACCGGGCCGCCCTGAGGATTAAACCTGAATACTCAGATGCGCACTACAACCTGGGATACGCACTGGCCAAAACCGGCAAGCTGGATGAGGGAATTTCCCATTTCAGGGAAGCAGTACGGATCAAGCCAAACCAGGTAAAATACCTCAACAACCTGGGGGTCGCCCTTTCTATCAAAGGCAACTATTCAGAAGCCGGCGACTATTTTAAAAAAGCACTCAAAATAAATCCGTCGGACGCCGATGTTCACAATAACATTGGTATGGTATATAAAAACCAGGGTGACCCGGAGGCCGCCATGAAGCAATTCTCCACAGCCATAGAGTTAGACCCCCAGAACGTCGGCGCCATCAACAATTTAGGTGTAATGCTGATGGAAAACGGGCAGCTTGAAGCCGCCAGGAAGCACTTCGCCCGGGCTTTGGAGATTAGTCCGGGATATCAGGAGGCAAGAATGAATCTTGAAGAGGTTCAGAAACGTAAAAATGATGGGGCAGCCAACATAAATAATTAAGGAATATTCTGAAGAAATAGAATTAAAGCGGTTGTTTTTTAATTTAACATGCAATATCAAAAACGTTCAGAGTAAGAGAAAAAATGCCAGAGCCATTTTCGGCTCTTCCGTTTTCTTTTATTGCTTCAGGAGGCAGTTATTTAATAATACTTTTAAAAATTATCCCAACTCCGGATTGATTTAAATGCAGCACCTCACCTTTTAGCTTTACACCTTCATCAACCTTTGGCCCTGGGATCAAGAGTTTAATTATCTGACCCGCTTTGAATTTACCTCGAGTCTCTATAAAGGCGCCACCGCGGCTTATATTGCTGATTAATCCCTGACAACTTTGATTCATCGATGTGAGAAACACTGGTTTCGAGCTGGATTTTCTGGGATGTTTTCTATATTCTTTCTCGATCATCGAATCGGTTTCTGGTACGTTTTGTTTATCGTTGAAATAAATAAATTTGGTGCCATAACCAAAATTAAAAAAACCACTTGTTAAATTTTTTTTCCACATTATTTTTGCGTAATAAAATTTAGGAGAATCTGGAGAAGCGGCAGGAGAAATGAATGTTGAATCTTCAATGCCAATGATAATATCTGTTCCCACTTTTAAGGCAGTATCTGTCTCAAGGTATACCCCTTTTTCGCTGAAGTTTACCATTCTGGCACTATAGATATAAATATCATTTATTTCTTGCACCAATACAGGCGCCTTGTGTAATTCGCGATATTCACCTCTCTGTTCAGTATATCGCAGCATTTTGTTCTTAGCTACATCTTCGGTTCCATGGTAATTGTGTTGCAAGTTCATAAATACAGTCCTTTAGAATTTATGTAAATTGTACACCCAATCCAAATGAATAGATGATCCCGTCTTCATCTGTCAGTCCTTTGCACCATCTTAAAATAGAGTTGTAGCTTTCTCGAGAAGACGTGAAAAGTGGCCTATCTAATTTTATGTTGATTTTTGTACCGGGTGTTATGGACATTGATGTTTCAACACACATGCCGTCATGGCTAAAATCTTTCATTTCGGCATAAAACAAGTGCTCAGACGATGGAATTTCGAGTCTTACGGTGGCCTCTTTTTTAAAACGCTTATATCTTCTAAAATCTGCACCGAAAATTGTGTCGGAAGGCTCTATTTCTGACGTCGAACTTGGCCCTCTAATAAAAGAAAGGTTGTTTATGCTGTACGCATTTTGGAGCTGAATGGTTTTAATCATGCTTTCGTTGCATACCGGACAACCACCGCCTTTTATTCGGACCTTTATTGTAGCTTTCCACTCGTGCCCTACTCGACAAATCCACCAGACCTTTTCTGGATAGTTAAGCAACAAATTTAAAGGTGTTAATTTGCCATTGGCAGTAGGATGCCATTCCAATCGGAGGCTTGAATTTGATACGACCAGACTGTCATCATCGGCTGATTTCAATTTGTAGCAATAAGGGCAGCCACTGCCATGGCCTCGGCTATAAATAACAGCTTGCCATTCATGCCCCTTTTGGCATATCCACCAAACCTTTTTACCTGAGCCAGGCGTTACATCATAAGGGCCTATTTCAACGTTTTTTGTGGGATGCCATTCTTTTACAAGACTCGGTTTTAAAACATATAGATTATATTCTTGGGTCGCTTTTGGCATGATATTCAATCTATTCGATCGAGAGATCGGAAGAAAAATTAATAAACAATTAAAATACTTGAGAGCAGAAAAGTATTGCCGGTGCGTTGGGTGCGGAGTTGATCTCTTGGTGTCAATATGATGTTATATAATTAAATTGTCAATCAAATTTTAATTATATAATCATCATCAACTCGGATACGTCTGGTTATATAAAATGAGCTTAATTCTATACCGGAATGACATCGCTGATATATTTTCCAGAATCAATTATTAGCCAATTCCAGTTCTTGCCAAAATCACAACTTGACGATTTTTACAGATATAAAACGAATATCACATCATTTTTGGCTGTGTCAAAACCAGTGGTAATAGTAGAAAGCACAATTTTGGCCTTCCAAGCAAGGAACCATGAAGATCAAAGGTTTTTCCAGCTTTTCAAAAGTCCAGTTTTCTGGATTAAATAATAAATCTAATCACCGATTAGTTACTGCTGCCGCAGGCTGCAAGGATAACCGGATTGCATTTTCATCGACCAGCTTTACACTTCCCAATGACACCGAATAGGTCTGATAGACAATTAACCCATAAAGCTGGATATCGGGACCCCATATCCCTTCGACTCTTGAAGTACTACCGGAATAGTCTCCAGGCAGTTTGAAATCGCCATCACTCATCGTATTGGCTTTTACAATCTCCTGCCACATTTCCTGATCTTTAACCTTACGCCAGTTGCTTTCAGCCAAAATTGTCCTATCGTCATATTTCCAATCAAAAATGAGTCCGGCTAATTGAGCTTTTTTATAGATAAGCCATATGTCGTAGTCGGACCAGCTATCGATCAGTTCCCTTTGAGTTCCCTTTGATTCGCTTTCTGTCTGTGGCTTAATTTCCCCATAGTTTCCTGAGCATCCTATAAAAAAAGTAAATATTAGAATTGCTATTCCCGCTAATCTTTCGGTGTTCATTATTTCATTCCTTGATAAACAGACCCCAAGAATCTGCAACTTGCCAATAGCACAACTTTGCCAAAATTGCAGATATGGAATATATATCTTAGGCTCATTGGTGACAGGCAAAACAATTTTAGGACTATCGTAACTTTTTCAATATTGATATTCCAACTAATCGGTGTCCTTTATGCACCGACTTGTTTGGATTGGATGACCGACAAGCTTAAATTCAATACGATGATTTCTTGGCTTAGCACGCCTGGGCGCAGACCTTTTTTCTTTAGCGATATTTCCAGATGGTTTTTTTGCATAAACTCCAATTCCGATATTTTGTTATTTGATATGCTGTCAGAAACTATCAAGGTTAAGGGTTCAATTTTATTTCCTGACCAGGAAAAATTGTAGCATTCGGCTCAAGGTTGTTATATTCGCGCAGCAAATCAATGGATAATCCATATTGCAGACTGATTTTGTAAAGTGAGTCACCGGCCTGGACCTTATGTACTTTTGTTTCTACATCTAATTGCTCCTTTTGCTCGGTTGGGGGTGTTATCGCAGTTGGCGCTTTTGGTTTAACTATCGTGCGATTTTGGTTCTCCATTTGCTTGATAGCTTGATCTAATTTAGAGATTATCAAATTTTTGAGTAAGGTGAAGTCGGATTCGAGTTTATCAAGTCTGTTCTCTATTGCCATAATCTGCTCTTTTTCTGAATTATGTTGGCTCCTGGAAAGAGAAACAATTAAAAGTACAACGAGGGCTGAAAATGCTACGACAGCGATTATTATGGGAATTGAAAACAAACGGCGATTTGATTCATTGGAAACTTCATTTGTGCTATTTTCGTAAACATCGATATGGCTTTCTACTTTGTCGTTGTCACGATTATAGTTGTCGTGCAAAACGAATTCTTTATCAGTCATTTCACAACCCTCAACTTTTGGGTATCTCTCAGCATTTTCCATAGTTCTTTTAAAATATACGATGCTGCTTCATTTCTATTAAAGTTAAATGGCCTGAATGTTTGATGCAATCTTTAAACAATTCTGTATTCACATCCTCAGATTGATTTTTAAGCAAATGCCTAAGATATTTGCCAAGTGCTAATTGAAGTACGAGAAGCCCATCCTCATCCAAATTTGCCGTTCTGACCCTTTCGTCTAAAGGCATTTCAGTGATTATATCGTCAATAACCGCATCAACTGTGCTGAGGCAGTCTTTAGGTGGTTGGTTCATTTGCATGGATTCTTTTTACGCCTGTTCCAATGCCTTCTGTCTTTGTCAGGATTGATCATTGTATGAACCTTACGCCTGTCTTTCCCGCTTCGCTTTTCAAATTCTTTGCGGTCCGTTGGAGTTTGCTGTTCATCTATTTTATCGGTCATTTCTTTAGTCCTCTATTACAGAAAAACCCCAGCCTCAAAGAGAGTGGGGTTATAAGTCGGGACATAGGCCCTCCGTTATGGTTTGTAATGCTGACGGGGAATAGGTGAAGTATAGACGGCCCCGCTCGATACCTCGGTGAGGCTCCCCGCCAGCAAGAGGTTAATTCTGTGGTTTCTCATTTATGATACTTTTAAATTTGACCCCAACTCCACTTGGGCTTAGACGCACCACTTCAACTTTCAGCATATTGTTCTTGCTAAATTTTGTTCCTGGAATAACAAGATCTAAAATTTGCCCAATATTAAGAAATTCACGATTTTCAATGAAACATCCACCTCGGCTGATATTATTTATGAACCCATCGAAAGTATTATTTTCAAATCCGAAAATCGCTGGTTTGTCGTAATGCTTTCTTGGATGTTTCCTTAAATCTTTTTTCGGATCCGAATCAGTTTCCAATGAAATTTGCTCATTGTATGATTCAACATATTTAGCACCATAACCATAGGCATAGGAAGTATTTTTTAGTCTCCGTCCCCATTTAATTTTTACATGATGACATTTATAGGATCCTGTTTGGCTATTTGGAAAATTTTCTATTCGTAGAAAAGCTCCAACTCCTGGTTCTAAAAATTGGTCTGACATAAAATACAAACCATTTTCACTGCAATTGACCATTCGATTGTTTTCACTTACCCCCATTTCCAATGATTCAAGAGTAACCATTGTATGGTGGTCCATACGTTCGGATTGACGATTTTCGATTAGTTTATCCATCAGATAGTTCTTTTTTAAGCACCATATTCAAGAGGGCTTTTTTTGACATAATTATTTGTCTTTCTTTTCGTGTTTTTTCAAAAAGTCTCGAATAGCCTCTAAAAATATATCGGTCAAAGATCTGTCTTGTTCCAATGCGATATATTTCAGTCTTTTAATAATAGATGGTTCAATTCTAAATGATACCTGTTTCTTGTCCATAAATTCCCTCAAGGGATAAATATATAACTTTCATAAATGATATCTTGTTACATTGCAAGTAAGACTTGACATGACGTATAGCATAATATAAATATAGCTAAATAGCACAAACAAACCCAAACCCAGACCATGGAAAGCTTATTATCAAACAAAACGCTCCAAGCTAACTATGCCGGTGACGTCATGGGCGGATATGTGGTCCTTGGAATGCTTGGGGCGTTTTCATTTTGGGAAAGGAGTATTGACGGCGGCAAGAATCCAGATGACGGGTTATTTGCCCCTTAGTTCAAGGAGGCTTGCCCTATTGAAATTCAGGCGATGTTTTGATTTTGCGGGCTTGCTCAATTATCTCTTTGGGTGGGGGCTTTCCTTGCAGCTGATACTTAAAAATTTCATATTGAAGAGCAAGGTACTGCCTGTGTTTTTCAGCAATTGCTTTTTTATAATCGCGTGTTTTTTTTATGTCCATACTATTAATATCTCTACAGCCGCTCAACCTTTAGCGATAAGCGGGTATGGCTGACTATTAACCAAAGAAAAGGGGCGGCCCGCCCCGCCAAAGACAGACCGCCCCCACCCTAAGGAATTACAACGACCATTTATCATGGTCAAAGATTATATCGGCTATTTATGAATTTACTTTAACCAAACGGGATAGGCAACCGGAGCCGAAAAGGAATGACCCTGATTCCCGGCCCGTTATCAACTCAGGGAGAAAGTGAGGTGTCCATGGGAAGCATCTACAAAAGAGGTAAAACCTACTGGATCAAGTATTATCGGAACGGCAAGCCTTACAGGGAATCCGTGCAAAGTGTGAAAGAAGCCGATGCAAAACGGCTGCTGAAAAAGCGGGAAGGTGAAATCTCAGCCGGTAAGTTGCCGGGCATTTATTTTGACAAGGTGAGGTTTGACGAACTGGCAGAAGACTTTTTGACCGATTACCGGATTAATCAAAAAAAGTCTCTTGAAAGAGCAGGGCACAGCCTTAAACACCTTAGGAGAGCTTTTGAGGGCGTGCGGGTTTCGGATATAACCACTCCTCGGATACAGGGATATATAACAGACCGTATGCAGTGGGTTTGCAATGAATGCCATAAAGATTTTGATGCTCAAGACAACTGCCCTCATTGCGGCAGCAATGATATTAGGCCGGGTGCCACAAATGCCACAATCAAACGAGAGCTTGCAGCCTTGAAAAGAATGCTAAATCTTGGGGCACAGCAGACACCACCCAAGGTAGACCGGGTGCCACATATCCCCATGCTGAAAGAGAACAATATTCGGAAGGGTTTTTTCGAGCATGCAGACTTTTTAGCTTTGCGTGATGCCCTGCCATTTTATATCAAGGGTTTTGCCACTTTCGCCTACTAAGTTGGATGGAGGGTGTCGGAGATTCAGGGCCTAACTTGGAAGCATGTTGACCTTGCAAATGGCATCGTAAGGCTTGAAACCGGCGAAACCAAAAACGATGAGGGCCGCACAGTTTACCTTGATGAAGAGTTGAAAGAAATATTCAATCAGCAGTGGGAAAGCATGAAACATAGCAAAAAATTGACGGCCTATGTGTTTCCCAAAAAGCGGAAACGATAGGATAAGAGATTCCCGTAAGGCCTGGGCAAAGGCCTGCAAGGATGCAAAGTTGGGCAAGCGCCATTTCCACGATTTCAGGAGGACGGCGGTAAGAAATATGATCCGTTCTGGTATTCCTGAGCGAGTGGCAATGATGATTTCAGGCCACAAAACAAGAGCCGTTTTTGACCGCTACAATATCGTAAGCGATACCGACCTCAAGTTAGCTTCGCGACAGCAACAAACATACCTGGAAGCTCAGACGGGCACAGTTTCGGGTACAATCGTTGATTTTGCAGAAAAAAAGGAGTCAACCAAAAATGGATAACCCCTTGATTTTATTGGTGCCGGAGGCGAGAATCGAACTCGCACGGACGCAAGGTCCACTGGATTTTGAGTCCAGCGCGTCTACCAATTTCACCACTCCGGCGATTTATTTCGCTGCGCTCAGTGGAATACTGGAGTAATGGATTGCTGGAGTAATGGGACCAGCTGAACCAATACCCGCGAAAAGTTACTATTCAGCGAAACTTGATAAATATTAGAGATGCTTTTATATGCAAATTAGGTTTTGTTGTCAATAGCATTGAATGTTGCAAGGAGGCTTGGAAGCTTCAAAGCTCGCATCATTCCGGCCTTCCAGCATTCAAGCTTCCAAGCCTTCCAGCATGAGTGGCTAAAATTTCCCTCTCGGAAACTACTCCCTTCCTCAAAACCCTTGGAATTTCTCCGGTAACATCAACCACCGTTGATCCTGGGCCTCCGTGAAGAGAGCCGGCATCCAGAACGAGATCGAGCTGTTCGGCGACTCCGAGTGGCAGATCTTCAATTTGATGACAGCCGGCTTGGCCCGAGAGATTGGCGCTGGTTCCGGTAATGGGGCCCTGGATTGCCCTGACCAATGCCGCCGCAACCGGATGGCCGGCCAATCGAATCCCAATTTTACCGGTCCCGGCGGTGAGGTAATCAGGAACACCGGATGCGGCATCAAATATCAGTGTGACCCTCCCCGGCCAGAACCGTTTCATTATATCTATAGCATCGTCGGAAATGCGGATCACCAGATTCTCAAGTCTTTTGGGGTCGTCGATCAATACCAGGATCGGCTTTGCAAATGGGCGCTGCTTAATTTTAAATATCCGGTCGACAGCTTCGACATTAAATGCATCAGCCCCCAGCCCATATAAACAGCGGGTAGGGAAGGCCATGACGCCACCCTTTCTGATGATATCAGCAGCCTCCTGGATTATATCAGGGTCAGGATTTGTGGGATTTATTTTATGGATTTTCGATGCGAGCGTATTCATAAATATTATGGCTGCACTTTTTCAGAGGGTTCGTTTCACCGCCCATTCGCTAAGCTCATTCGAGGCGTAAAGTTCGCAGTCCGCCTGAGGCGGATTATCATATTCCTTTTCGCTGAGAGGGCGAAAAGGAACAACCTCGAACCCTGATGGACAAGATTAATATGATTATAAATTGCCGGAGACATGATGGTTTTCATTTGCCGGCGTCTCAGCGGCAAATGAAATCCGCCTCCGGCGGATTGCGCCCTTTGCGGCTCTGCGGTGAATATTTGGTCAAATGGACAATGAAACATTAAGATCCGCGCCCGCAACAACTATAGAGCCTCAACCTTTTTGGCTTTTTGTTCCACCTGCCGTGCCATATCCTGTTTGAAGCGGTTAAGTTTGTTACCTAACGCAGGATCGGCAGTTGCGATGATCTGCGCGGCCAGGATGCCGGCATTGCGGGCGCCGGATTTTCCGATGGCCATGGTGGCAACCGGGATTCCGGGCGGCATCTGAACAGTTGCCAGCAGGGCATCCAGCCCCTGGAGGCAGGAAGAATCAATGGGAACGCCGATTACCGGCAGGCGCGTGTGGGCCGCCAGTACACCGGCCAGATGGGCGGCGTGACCCGCGCCGGCGATGATAACCTTGATCCCTTTTTTCACGGCCGAACCCGCAAAATCGGCTGCCCGCTGCGGGCTTCTGTGGGCCGAAGCCACGGTCATTTCATAGGGGATTTCAAATTTTTTTAGAATATTCGCCGCCTCCTGCATTACCGCAAGGTCGGAATCACTGCCCATCACGATGCCAACTTTCGATGCGTTTGCCTGTTTTTTCAATACCTTTTTAGCTTTTGGCAATGTTGCCTCCTTTAAGTAATTTACCACCCCGGTTAAATGCTTCGATGTAGCATTTAACCGGGGTGGTAGATTTATCAAACACTCAATCACTTTTTACCAATAGAAGTGAAAATGGCTAATAATTCACCGCATTCTTCATACTCAGCTGTTACTTGTTCTTTATAACTCTTGCCTCAGGGGTATTCGGCAGTGACGCTGATAATCGAATAATTTGAACGGCAAATTTAAGCGTCCGCTTTTCAAGTTCTTTCGAAAATTCCTTTATATCCATAAGGTTAATGCTCGAATATCTATCCAAAAATTGGTAATAGTAACACGCAACACAATTTCAATGTTTAAAATA
>Ga0210097_1000683_pt1 | contig 10432 bp, 8 predicted proteins | sample Joice_CattailNLA_2_FD_185521 | JGI IMG/M metagenome (GOLD analysis project Ga0210097, IMG submission 185521) | Wetland microbial communities from San Francisco Bay, California, USA, that impact long-term carbon sequestration - Joice_CattailNLA_D2... | ecosystem: Environmental > Aquatic > Marine >...
TTGTCCATGGCATGGCAAAGAAGCTGCACAATTGCGGACTTAAACGTGTAAACATAAGTTTACCCTCACTTAACCCCGAGACTTATCAAAAACTCACAGGTGGAAAACTCGAAAACGCCTTAATCGGAATAAAAGCGGCTATTGAAGCGAAATACTGTCCTGTAAAACTAAACATGGTTATTTTAAAGGACGTAAACGTTACCGATGTACCGAGTTTAATCGAATTTGCTGGACAAAACAATATTGTTTTACAGCTTATCGAATTGGACCCTGTAAATGTTAGCAACAACTATTATAAAGAACATCATCGAGGTTTAGACGAACAAGAAGCCTTACTCAAAGCAAAAGCGATCTCAATCGAGAAACGTCCCTTTATGCATAACCGCTTAATTTACCATTTGCCCAACGCAACTGTAGAAGTTGTTAAACCTATCGAAAACACCGATTTCTGCATGCACTGCACACGACTTCGAGTAACCAGTGATGGCAAACTTAAACCTTGTTTGATGCGAAACGACAACTTAACAGACATTTTAACTCCAATCCGCCAAGGTGCAACAGACGAAGAACTAAAACAACTGTTCGTGAAAGCTAACATTTTAAGAGAACCATACAATAAAAGAAGCAGATAAGCTCGCAAGTTATGCAGGTCTAGAATATTTTTCGTTGAAACGTTTTTGTGCATTTCTAAACTCGTTCCTAATAGAATCGTTCAGGGATTGAGGCTGGTTTTGATTTTCCTCTTCTGATGTGCCTTTTGTTTCCAAAAGTTTATCAGCGATTTGTTTGGCTTCGTCTGTTTTTCCTAGCTTACCTAACACTATTCCTTTAGCCAACAAAGCATTTGAAAAATCAGGTTTAAGCCGCAATGCTTCATCGAATGAACTCAAGGCTTTTTGGTAATCCGCCAAATTGCTCCACATAACTCCAATGAAATAATCGATTCGAGGATCATCGGGTTTTTGCTTTTTTGCCTCAGCATAGCAGGCGAGAGCTTCTTCAAAGCGCTTTAATCTTTGAAATGAAAGCGCAAGAGCTAAACGATACTCCAAGTTTGCTGGATCCAACTCTAAAGCTTTTACAAAACATTCTGCTGCCTTATCATGCTGATTAAGTGAAGCAAATGTTGCTGCTTTTAGACGCCACACAGGCACATGACTGGAATCCAAATCAATTACTTTGTCATAGCATTTGAGCGCCTCACTGCATTTGCCGAGCTTACCATAAATTACACCTTTGATGAGCCAAGCATCAACATAGTCAGCTTGAATTGAAATCGCTTCGTCAAGGGACATAAGAGCGCTTTCATATTTCCCAGCACTATCATAGGCCACGGCATCTCTTAGTTTTGTCGCAGGATCGGTATTTGAGGAGGATTCAGGAAACATTATTGATCTAAGAAAACAGACAAGGACTTTGTTAATTTATAGATAATCGAATAAAAAAGTGCAAAAAGCCACCGTAAATTGTATGGTTTTTCAACGCACCTGATGAAAATTAAGTATTATAAACATCAGCAACTGCGTAAACAGCAAAGAAAAATGGTTTTAGCTATAAATAGGCCTGTCAGTATTTGGACTAAAATTAGAGTTCGAATATTTGTGTTTGCCGCTTATTTGTATCTAAAATTGCAATAGTTGGTTTTCCTGTTAGGTATCCGCATGCTTCTCCTGGGTTAATACTTAGAGTCTTGCCCTTTTTCTCAGAGCCCAAGTAATGTGAGTGCCCATGGATTACAGCGTCGTAGTATTGACTGTCTACTATGGCGTTTAGAAGTTCAGCTTCGTGCCCATGCAAAACTGCGATCCTAAAGTCTTCGTCAACACTTATTTGAGCAAAGCGGTCGTGGAGTCTGCAATTGTTTGTTTCACTGAACTTTTTTTTCAGGAGTTCATGGTCACCGTCGTTGTTTCCTAGCACACCAATTAGAGGGCAACTTAACATATTGAGTTTAGGAATTACAAAACCGGCAACATAGTCACCAGCGTGGAATACTAAACTCACTTCTTTTTCGTTAAAGATTTTTACCGCTTTCTCTACAAGCGGCAAATTATCATGCGTATCTGATATTGCGCCAATTAACATGCTATTCACCTGTTGTTTTTCTCGGGCGCAAAGTAAAGTTTTTCGATATTAAATCGCTGCTAAAATCTAAATGCCTGCTTTTTTAACATTGATCAAGCGCAGTCAGTAGTTCATTGAGATTTTTAATCGTAAAGTCCGAACAAACTTTATCGGATTTCTGCAATCGACGTTCAATGTATACAGCTCTCATTCCAACTGCTTTGGCCCCCTCAATATCAGAATCAATTGTGTCACCTACAAAAACAGCCTCTTTGGGGGAAACGCCAAGAATTTTTAAAGAATCTTGAAAGATTCCTGGACACGGCTTTCGTTTGTTGACTGCGGCAGAAACCATAACCACATCAAAATAACTTTCCAAACCTTCCGCTTTAATCAGTTCGAATACGCATTCAGGTATTGCGAAGTTGGATACTATTCCTAATTTGTATTTACTATGCAACCTCTTTAGCATGGCCTTGGCATATACATCTATTTTCACATAGGTCATGAATTCCTCACAGAACTCATTAGTTGCCGCCGCTATAAGGGGGCTGGAATTTTCATAGTCAAAGCCTAAACTCTTTAGAGCCTCAAAAACACGAACGTTAAAGTGCGGTTCCTCAAAACTATCTTCAACTCGAGCATAAATTCTATCTCGAGCCTCTACGTATGCTGCATTAAACTTATCAAAAGACACTTTGACACCGTGCTTGTTTAGGTATGTGAACATCCGCATTAGAGCTGGACTGTAGAACTCATGGTTTTTTTCAATTAGAAAAAGTGTATCGAACATATCGAATAGAACAGCTTTAGTCGTCATCAGATTATCCTAACAGATAACTCATTATAAAGGTTAAAATTGTTACCTCAACCTTAACTTCTTTTGTTATCTAGATATTATTCGTTTATGAACCAAATAATAAACGGTTCCAATAGTCAAGAAAAATAACCCCACAATCCAAGCATCCAGAGAAACAAACAATACAAACACTAGTAAAAGCAAGCATGTTGCAAACCCCACCAACGAAAATACCCTTAGCCGCCGACCCCCGTTTTTCAACCTAAAAGCTGCAACATTAGTAACTGAATAGTAAAATAGCAACGCAAAAGTGCTAATCGCCACCACTCTAGTGAAATCTACAAACAAAACCAATAATGCCATCAAAACTCCACTAAAAAGAATTGCATAATAAGGCGTGAAAAATTTGTGGTGTAACCGCGAAAGTGCACTGGGCAAATCGTTGCGTCTTGCCATAGAGTAGGCCATGCGTGATACACCCAAAATCGACGTCAACAAAACGCTCGCAGTTGCAACTAACCCTCCAACAGCTACAATCTGAACCGCTAACGAGCTCCCTGTAATACCGATGGCTTCACTTAACGGTGAACCTGAGCCTGAAAGCCCAGTTGAACCCAACAACCCCACAGCAACCAAACCTACCAAAACGTAAACCAACATCGAAATCCCAAGAGATAGAAGCATTGCACGGGGCACATTTCTTTTTGCGTCTTTAACTTCCTCTGCAACAACTGCCACCCGCGCAAACCCCCCATACGCAAAAAAGATAAAAAACGCGCCATACAAAACACCGCTGGAGAGGGGCACAAACGGAGTAAAGTTGGCTTCACTTACATGTAAAAGACCGAAAACCACGAAAAAAGCCAACACCAAAAGTTTTATGGTAACAAGTATATTGTTGACGCTAGCTGATTCCTTGGCTCCAACTAAATTCAAACCTGTAAAACCCAAACACAAAATAGCTGCAACAATATTGCTAGCTATACTTGGGAAAGCTGATGCCAAGTAATAGGCAAAGCCTAGAGAAACTGCTGCACCAGTAAATGTGTTAGCTACCATCCACATCCAGCCCGCAATAAAACCGACATAGGGTGACACCATTTGGCGACCGTACTCATACACGCTCCCTTCAATAGGTTGCCAAGCTGTTAACCGTGAAAAACTAAAAGCAGTAATAAAAGCGATAATGCCCGCAATTATCATGGATATTATGAGGGCTGAACCAGCGTAGCCTGCAACAATACCGGTAACAACGAAGATACCGCCACCTATAATTGCGCCAACATTAATGGCGACGGCGCTCCACAAGCCGATTGAACGCTTAAGAACTCTCTCTTCCTTCTTCTCCACAATACCACGGCTAAACCAAATTCAAGCGCATTCCCTATTAAACCTTGCAACTTATTTGTCCCAGTATTCTCTTGTCCTCAAATATTGCACTTTCGCTTTAAGCAAATCCATATAGAAGGAATCATCGTCCGGGTGCATTTTGCCCAAAATTCTCGAAGCCGTCTCAGGGCCAACGCCCTTTACCTGTAGAGCTCGCACCGCCTGTTTCCCATAACTCAAAATTAAATCTGCCTTGCGCCGTGCATTGCTTAGTTCTTTGAGGTCTTCAGGCGTTAGTTCTTTGCCTTCTCGGCGTTTACGCAAATCTCCAGCGAGTTTATCTGCATCTTGGCTTGTATACAGCAACGTAAGTAGATGCGAGTGGCAGTTTTCGCATTCAGGCTCGTCAGATAATTCTTTTATGCGGATTTGTTTTGTCCACACAGCGCAGTTCAGGCAGAGTAGTTTAGCGGTCCGAGCATCGATTGAATGTCTCATTCGGTCAATGTTAGTTAATAGCACACGTTCTGGCGCCATGAGTTCAGCGGTATCGGCGTATTGCATCAAAATATGATAGGCCAGTGGTGAGGGCTTTTTACGCATTATTGCGGAAACGCTGACTTTTCCGTCTGCAATATCACGAATTATCTGCTTTACTTTTAAAAGATCAACTTTATCCATCATTGCTTCCCGCAATGTCTCGTCGTAGATGGGTGTATCTTCAAAAGCCGCTTTAAGTTTCTCTGCTCGGTCAGAATGAGCCAAAGTTTTGCCTCTAGGCAAGGCACCGAATCGTTCTGCGATGGCTTTCATTCTGGCTACAAATGGGAATTTTGAGTTAACATAAGTTAGGAATGCGTCATCCACACGCTCTTTAGTTAATTCGAAAAGTTCTTTGGGTAACGCTTCAACTTCCCTTTTGGCCAGTTTATGGGAAGTTTCTATGAGGATTCTATAGCCGTCTGTCCACCAGCCAGTGATGGCTTCGCGCTCGGAAAGTATAGAATCAAAGATTCCGCCAAAGGTGCGGTTGACAAGCTCACCAAAACACGCATGCACAACAATATAGCGGTCTAGCACTTCAATGAGTATGTGGTTTTGTGTTGGAAGGATCACAGCTTCTTTTATGTGTTCGTCAATTTCCAAGGCAGCCTCAAGAAGGGTTTCCTTATCGGTCTTAAAATCATCTGCCAATTCTTCGGCCGCTGCCTCGGGTTTTTTTCCCTGTTTTAGTATTTGCTGCGCCAAGTCAAATGGAACAGGTAGAATTTCACCATCCCAACCGGGAACAGCAGCAGATGGGTCTTCGGCAGGCAAAACATGGACAGTGCCCGTTTCGTCCTCAATTTGAACCATCCGCCAAACTTTTCCTCTCATGATAAAATTCAAGCCTACTCGTGCATGCAGGGTCATAAATTCATCGCCGAGTGTGCCGATTTTACGGTCGGATATTACGTTGATTACTGGATAACGTTTTTCGTCAGGGATCATGGATAGGTTTGTGTAGTAGTATTCATGTGTTCGACCTGTTTTTTTCAAAACTTTTCCGTCCTCTTCTGTTCTTAGTTTGTGTAGACTCTCCAAAAAAATTGTAACATCTTGTAGCTTTTCCTCCGTTAATGTGCTATATGGATATGCACGATGAATTATGACTGAAAGCTCGGTTTGCATGATGAGTTGTTTATCTAGGAGAATGCCTGCAATTTGATGCGCCAAAACATCCAACGCATTCTTGTGGAAAATTACTGGTTCAATTTTGTTTTGGCTAGCATTAGACACCGCTGCGACAGACTCTAAAGTATCGTCAGGAAACGATGTAACAATGACGCCCTCTGAAAGTCGCTCTAAACTGTGACCGCTTCTGCCTACGCGCTGTATTAAGCTGCTAACTTGCCGAGGCGACATATACTGCACTACCATGTCCACATTGCCTATGTCTATGCCTAGTTCCAGGGTGCTGGTGCAGATGATTGCACGAAGTTGCCCTGCTTTGAATTGGTCTTCAATAGAAACCCGTTCTTCCCTAGACAGGGAGCCATGGTGCACCGCTATGTCTTGACGTCCCAGCTGGTCAAAACGGTGCCCCAGCAACTCCGCGATTGTTCGGCTATTTACGAAAACCAACGTAGACTTGTGGCTTTCGATAAGATCCAATAATCGGCGGATACGCGCTGCAGCTTCTGGTGCAGTTTCCAGTTTGGCTGCTAACTCATAGTCTTTTTCAGTGGGCGAAATGGATTCAACGCTATAGCGGTAGTTCTTTGCTAGAATTGCCTGTACCACAGTGACCTCTCTGTCTCTTCCAGCTATGAAACGGGCAACTTCTTCGGGGTTGCCCACTGTAGCGGATAAACCAATTCGCTGAAAATCCTTTCCTGTTGCTTCAACTATACGTTCCAGCGCCACTGTCAACTGGATACCCCGTTTGCTTTCAGCCAAATCATGCACTTCATCGATAACGACGGTTTGAACGTTTCCAAGGTGGCGACGCATTTGTGAGCCAGGCAGAATTGCTTGAAGGGTTTCAGGTGTAGTGACGAGCATTAGTGGTGGTTTTTTAGCTTGCTTGCGACGGATTTTCATCTCCGTATCGCCATGCCGTACATCCACGGTTATATCAAGTTGCTGACTCCAAAAAGTTAGTCGTTTTAGCATGTCACGATTAAGGGCACGTAGAGGTGTGATATAGATGACTTGGATTCCTTTTGCTTCTTGAGTTTTCTGCTCTACCAGCTTCGAGAAAATTGGCAACAACACAGCTTCAGTTTTTCCCGTGCCCGTGGGAGCAATCAATAGAACATTCTTACCTTCCAGAATAGGCGGAAAAGCCAATGTCTGCGGCAAAGTCGGCGTCGAAAAACCAAGAGTTGCTAACGCTTTGCGAACAGGTTTAGCAACTATCTTGAAAACTGAACTGATGCTTTCGGGGTGCATTCTCTTCGGGTAAATTACCGTTACCGGACTGGTTTTAAGGTTTAGCTAAAACAAACATAAATTAGCCTAAAACAACTTCAAGAAAGACAAGTCTCTTCGGCATTAACCCTTCAGCTCAGATAAAACAAAGTTTCAGTACCTAACAATCCTATAACGATTTCGCCCAAGCTTCCGCCGGCGATTCAACTGAGCCTCAGTTAACTCAGAATTATCAGTCTTAACCTCAAAAATCGTTGGCTCCCCAACCTTATTTCCAAAAAAGTCCCGTTTCTGAACCATAAAATCGCCCCCCTTACGAGTTTTGATGCAGTCATGACCCTGCATTGCTTGGTCAAAAGCAAAGCGATCCTTGGCAAGGTTACCTTTTAAGCGTCTGCCCGTTTGAGTAAACCTTCTAGAGGTATTTCCAAACCCCACAGGTTTCTTATCTATCGAGATCTTTTTGCTCAATTATCAGTACCTTGCTTGCATAAAATCGAGAGGAGAGATATTAATCGTTAGCGTTTGATTATTTCAACATTTCCAGCATCTATACTGATTTTTTGGGTTATCAACGAGAGCAAGTCATTGTCGTTTTCATATCCAATGCTGCTGCGCTCATTTTTAATAGCGACTTTGACTGTGGTCCCTGAGCCTAAGAAGGGGTCAAGGACAATCTCGCCTTTGACGCTAAACATTCTGATTAAGCGGTCTACGATTTCTTCTGGATAAGCAGCTGTTCTGCGTTGCAGATCATCCGCTGCTTGGCGCGTGCCCTTAAGGTTCCAGATTTGGCTAAACCATTCATCTCTCTGCTTTTTAGTAAAAGCGCTTTCATACCGATTTGCATCTTTGGGCTGAAACTTACGAAGGCCCCCTTTCCTAAAAATCAAAATAAACTCACAATCCAAAGTTACATAAGCGTTTGGAGGCAAAAAACCTGAACCTAAAAAAGCACCTTTGCCCTTGTAGGCAGGTTTGTTGGTGGGTTTTTTCCATAGAATATATGGGAGCGTTGTGAAGCCAATTTTTTCGCAGATTTCGGTAATACGTGAGTGGTTGGGGAAAAGTTGGAATTTGCCGTTGATGCTACGGGTTGCATCTCCGACATTTATGCAAGCGATTCCGCCATCGCAAAGTACGCGGTAGGTTTCAGTCCAAACTTTGGCAAGGTTTTCATGCATTGCATCGTAGATTTGCCGCACATTTGCATCGTTACCAGTTGACTCCAAATTTCTCCAATATTCTTCGATTTTGGGATCTGCCTTACAAAACAGTTCATCCCACATTGCAATCATAGGGTAAGGCGGCGAAGTCACAATCAAGTGAACATGACCTTCAGCGACTTCGCTCATTTGTTGGCTGTTACCAAAGATAATCTTGTGGTTAGTCCGCATCTTCCCTTACTATCGATGAATGAGTCTTTTACTTTTGCGGTAACATGTGAGAATGATTAATAAGACAGTAACCAAACAATTTTGTACTGCACTATGCTACGGTAACCAAGCCAGGTCAAAGGTGAAGGACTCAAGATCAACATTGGCCGGCAGGTCTGGCCCTATGATGGGAAATCCTTTCCCGCAGGGGTTCGCAGGTTCGAATCCTGCCCGTAGCACCAAATAAAAATTATTTTATGAAAATTACTTCTTTTAAGTCTCTAAAATGCTCATCGCCCGTCACTACTTTTCCATCTAGATTCCTTGCCGTGCAAAGAACTATTGAGTCTGCTAGACCCCAGTCTTTGATTTTCTTTTTCATTTCTAAATCAGTTTTTCCTGCTGTTACTGCGAGATCAAAATCTAAGGCGACTACTTGGCTGTTGGCGCTTATGAAATCGAGACGCTGTAGTCTGCCTTCTGTGGTTTCATTTCCAAGTTCTATTTCTTTCTCCAGTTTTCGGCTAATTTCAGCAACAATTATACTTGGGGTTACTGAATCAGCGTTTTCGATGTATTCTTTGGCAGTTTCACCGTATTTTGAGGCTCTGAAGTATTCTATCCAAGCGTAAGCGTCTATGACAAATTTAGAGGTCATGGAATTCCGCTTCATCATCTTTTGTGAATGTTTTTAGTCTACGGTTTGAGCCAAACATTGAGCGGGGAATCTTTTTTCGTTCAATAATTAAGGTTTTTATGACTTGGTCGTGGCTGTTGGCTTTCATTTCTTTTTTGATTTTGTTTAGCATTAGCAGAGTTTTTTCGTCAACTTGAACGGTTGTTGGCAATTTTATTCCTCACTATAGCCATAGTTATAGGCAAATAAAAAATTTACTCTTTCAGAGTTCTTACCCGCAGGGGTGTGCAGTTCGAATCTACCCGTGGCACTTTGCCCCTTTTACGAAATAGCGTAATAATATTGGTTGCTTTAATAAATAACCTCTAAAAAATCGATTTCTCCTTTGGGTCTCAACCACCGGGACGGTTTAATACCCCCGACAGTTAAACCCTCCAATCATGGAGGCTAGCTTGTAGGGAAAGAGTTTACTCGAACTCTGCGCAAAGTCCATGTTGACTAACCCAATCAATTTGCCCAAGAAGCAAACAAGGGCAAGTCAAATGGAAGAGCACCTTTCCAAAGTGAATTTTAGTCTATGATTAAGGATCAATTGGGCGCATTTCACTAAGTTCTAAAATTTGAAAACGACTTGAGCTTCAGTTCAACTCTTATTCTTTTGTGCAATTGCTTAAAAGCAAACTCTTGTTAAATATGTTTTATTGGTTAGCCTCTTGCTAGCAAGCGATATGTTTTCCTCGCCTCCTAGTTGGAGCGTGAACGGTTTGCAGTGGTTTCTGTCATTGTTCATAATTTTGTTAGGGTCTTGTTTATGCCTCAAAAAGAGGTTTCAAGGAAAAATCAGTCATACTCAATTAGGAATCGACGGTTTGAACGACGCAGTGAATCTAGCCTGCAGCACCACTCTGGATAAGAATTTGTACTGCCCGCCGACTAGTGGATTAACTTCTAACTCATTACTAAGCACGCCAAAAACTCACGTTGGTAGCGCTCTGTAAAAAAGCCATAGATTCAGACGACATAGAGACCTTAAAACATGCACAGACTATACTCAAGCATTACCCTGACATAGTTCCTAAAATAGAGGCAAACTATCTAAGATGAACAGAAGAGACAAAAGTTGAGTGGATACAATTTTTTCGCTGAGGAACCGCCAGTCCCACAAACTTGGAAATAGTCAACGCTTAGAAGAAGAAAAATCTCTATTTTCTGGAAAAAAGACAATTTCTTCTTCTTTCACAATCAGCCTAGAAACACATTTTTAATATTAAAAGAGAAACCGCCCAGTCATCTTTTTATCGTTAGAAGTAGTCG
>Ga0210097_1000687_pt1 | contig 10373 bp, 9 predicted proteins | sample Joice_CattailNLA_2_FD_185521 | JGI IMG/M metagenome (GOLD analysis project Ga0210097, IMG submission 185521) | Wetland microbial communities from San Francisco Bay, California, USA, that impact long-term carbon sequestration - Joice_CattailNLA_D2... | ecosystem: Environmental > Aquatic > Marine >...
AGATGGAGGCAGCCGGACTTGTGTCTCCGATGCAGAGCAATGGCAACCGCGAAGTGATCGCGCCTGTACGCCGTGAGTGAAATGTGAAACGTGAAAAGTGAAACGTATTCCTCCCGGCAGGGAGGGTGGCGCATAGCGCCGGGTGGGCATCACCTTTCACTTTTCACGTTTCGCTTTTTAAGGCTGACAAAATGTGCAGAAAATCTCTGATCGGCATTTCAATGCTAATGTTCGCAACTGCCGTCCATGCTGGAGCAATCGAGAAACTCAAGACCTTCATCGCCGCGACGCATTCCGCGCAGGCGAATTTCACCCAGGATGTTTTCGATCAGGCCGGCAAACGTATCCAGCGCTCATCCGGCATCATGCAGTTCCAGCGTCCGGGGAAATTCCGCTGGTCTTACCAAAAGCCTTACGAGCAGCTTATCGTCGGTGACGGGGAAAAATTCTGGTTGTACGATCCTGATCTGAATCAGGTGACGGTGAGAAAGCTGGATGCGGCTTTGGGTAGCAGTCCGGCCGCATTGCTTTCCGGCAACAACGAGATCGAACGCGGCTTTAACCTTGTTGAAGACGTCAGACGGGATAATCTGGACTGGTTGCATGCGACGCCCAAGGCGCAGGACAGCGGTTTCGAAAAGATACGCATGGCCTTTGACGCTAAGGCAGGTCTGGTTATCATGGAACTGTTCGACACATTCGGTAACAAGACCGTGCTGAAGTTTACTGCGATGCAGCGCAATCCGGGTATTCCGGAACAGGAATTTCATTTCACACCACCCAAGGGTGCGGATGTGCTGAGTGACTGAAACATTCCCCAAGCTATGCCGGACCAGGTGGGCCATGAGTGAAACGGATTCGAGAGTATTGCCACTGCCAAAGCATGCCCCAATCACAAAATAATCTGTTCGAATCCACACCGCCCGCCGCACCGTTGGCTGAACGACTGCGCCCCAAACATATCGATGAGGTCATCGGTCAGTCGCACTTGCTGGGCGAGGGCAGACCGTTAAGGCTTGCGTTTCAATCCGGCAAGCTGCACTCGATGATCCTGTGGGGGCCGCCCGGTGTGGGAAAAACCACGCTTGCGCGGCTGATGGCATCGGCATTCGATGCCGAGTTCGTGCCGCTGTCGGCGGTCTTGTCAGGCGTGAAGGATATTCGGGAGGCGATCGCGCAGGCACAGCAAGATCTTCAGCAGCGCGGCAGACACACTATCCTGTTCGTGGATGAAGTGCACCGCTTCAACAAATCACAGCAGGATGCCTTCCTGCCTTTCGTTGAACAGGGTCTGGTGACATTCATCGGCGCGACAACCGAGAATCCGTCGTTCGAGGTGAACAATGCGCTGTTGTCGCGCGCTCAGGTATATGTGCTGCATGCTTTGGCGGGGGAAGAGTTGGCGCGGCTGTTCGATCGCGCGCGCCAGGTTGTTTTGCAGGGATTGGAATTCGACAACGACGCACGAGAACGCGTCATCGGTTATGCCGACGGCGATGCGCGCCGGTTGCTCAATGCATTGGAACAATTGCAGGTCGCGGCTCAGACCAAGGGCGTGAACAGGATAGACAGCGCGTTCCTGGACAACACGCTGGCACAGAATCTGCGCCGTTTCGACAAGGGCGGCGAGGCGTTCTACGACCAGATCTCCGCGCTGCACAAATCGGTGCGCGGTTCCAATCCGGATGCCGCGCTGTACTGGTTGGTGCGCATGCTGGACGGCGGCGCCGATCCTTTGTATCTGGCGCGGCGCATTGTGCGCATGGCGTGGGAAGACATCGGCCTGGCCGATCCGCGCGCGATACATCTTGTGCAGGATGCCGCATTGACGTACGAGCGGCTCGGATCGCCGGAAGGCGAGCTGGCACTGGCGCAAGCCATCATCTATCTGGCCTGCGCGCCGAAGTCGAATGCCGGGTATGTCGCGTATAATGCCGCGCGCACTTTCGTTGCCGAGGATGGTTCGCGCGAAGTGCCTTTGCATCTGCGCAACGCGCCGACCAAACTGATGAAGCAGCTCGATTACGGCAAGGGCTACCGTTACGCGCACAACGAGGATGAAGGCTATGCGGCGGGCGAGACCTATTTTCCCGACGACATGCCGGAGGTGAGTTTCTACCAGCCCACCGATCACGGACTGGAAGCGAAGATCGCGGAGAAACTGGCGCACCTTCGCGAATTGGATGCAAAAGCAACAAAGAACTAGCCACAGAGAAAACAGAGATCACAGAGAAGACCGTGGCAGATCAACTGACAGAGAAGGTAATTGCAGCGGCAATTGAAGTTCACAAAATCTTGGGGCCGGGACTGCTGGAATCGATTTACGAAGAGGCGATATGTATTGAATTGGGCCTGGTAGGAGTGGAGTTTCAGCGGCAAGTTGCAGTTGATGTGATCTACAAAGACCATGCGATTCAAGGCCAGCGTCTCGATTTACTGGTCGCGAATGAAGTGATTGTGGAAGTGAAGTCTTTGCGAACACTACCTGAAGTGGCAACTGCTCAATTGCTTTCTTATCTAAAGGCGACAGGACACAAACGCGGTTTATTAATAAATTTTGGTGAGAAACAATTGGTCAGTGGCATAAAGCGGATTTCTCTGTGATAGAGAATAAATTTTGCCACAGAGACCACAGAGTACACAGAGAGGTCAGTACTAAGCCGTTTTGGTTTGGCAGATTAGTTGATATTTTTTGAAAAGAACCAATGGAAATTTGCTTAAGCCATAAATGTTAGGGCGTTTTTCTCTGTGATCTCTGTGTTCTCTGTGGCGAATAGTTTTGATTTGAGGTTTTAAATGTTAGATATACAAATATTACGCAATGACCTGGCGAATGTCGCCGCACGTTTGAAGACACGGGGATTCGATTTTGACACCGCGCGCTTCGAAGAGCTCGAAGCAGAACGCAAAATCTTACAGACGCGCACACAGGAATTGCAGGCCAAGCGCAATGCGACTTCCAAGCAGATCGGTATCGCTAAATCCAAAGGCGAAGACACAACTTCGATCATGGCGGAGGTGGCATCTCTGGGCGATGAATTGAAAAAGCTGGAATCAGAATCATTGCCGGGAGTGCTGCAAGAGTTGGATGTACTTCTCGCGGTAATTCCCAATATGCCGCATGCAGATGTGCCAGTAGGGAAATCCGAAACGGATAACGTTGAAGTGCGCAAGGTCGGCAATATCCCGAATTTTACTTTCGAGGTGAAAGATCACGTCAGCATCGGTGAAGGTTTGGGCGGGTTGGATTTCGAGACGGCGACCAAGATCGCCGGTGCGCGTTTCTCGCTGCTGAAAGGCCCGCTGGCGCGACTGCATCGCGCGCTTGCGCAGTTCATGTTGGACACGCATACCGAGAAACACGGTTATACCGAGACCTATGTGCCTTACTTGGTGAATGCCGTATCTATGCGCGGTACCGGGCAGTTGCCGAAGTTCGAGGAAGACCTATTTCGTATACCCAGAGTGATGGGCGATGAAGGAGAAATGAATTTCTATCTGATCCCGACCGCCGAAGTCCCCGTCACCAACATCGTGCGCGACGAGATCGTGCCGCTGGAAAAGCTGCCGATGAAGTTTGTCGCGCACACGCCTTGTTTTCGTTCAGAAGCCGGTTCCTACGGCAAGGACACGCGAGGCATGATACGCCAGCACCAGTTCGACAAGGTGGAGCTGGTTCAGATCGTGCACCCTGAAAAATCTTATGCAGCTCTGGAAGAATTGCTCGGACATGCCGAAACGATACTGCAGAAACTCGGACTGCCATATCGCGTGGTGAAACTTTGCACCGGCGACATGGGTTTTTCTGCCGCGCTGACTTACGACATCGAAGTGTGGCTGCCGGCGCAAGACACCTATCGCGAGATCTCTTCTTGCAGCAACTTCGAATCCTTCCAGGCGCGGCGCATGCAGGCACGATTCCGCAACGCGCAGGGCAAACTGGAGCTGCTGCATACTCTGAATGGTTCGGGTTTGGCCGTAGGACGTACCCTTGTTGCGGTGCTCGAAAACTACCAGCAGGCCGATGGCAGCGTGACGATACCCGAGGTATTGCGATACTACATGGGCGGCATGGAAAAGCTTGTGCCCTGAATGAGGATCGTCTGCTTGTAAGGAAATTAGGTCGAACAGTTGCTGAAACTAGTGCAGTAGACGCTGTAGCGGCTCGATCAGTTCAAAAGTTGCCGACTCCTTGGTAAATGGTTCTGGCTCGGGCTCCAGCCGCTTGAGCATGTCATAGTAGTTGCGGATGTTCTCCACCAGTATCACAGCTTCCCCTCCGCGTGCATAACCCCGTTGCAGCGTTTCGTAATAACCCGGCTGGTTCAATCTGGGCATCCATATCTTAACGTCCGACCAACTGTCCGGATCAAGTCCGGCGCGGCGGGTAAGTATGCGCGCATCCTCCAGATGGCCGTAACCCTGATTGTAGGCGGCCAGCGCCAGCCAGGTGCGGTCAGGTTCTGGGATCCGCTCCGGCAACTGTTCCTTCAGCAGCAACAAATACTTTGCGCCCGCGATGATGTTTTCGTGTGCATCCAGCCGGTTGTCCAGTTTCATCCGGTCTGCGGTATCTTCGGTCAGCATCATCATTCCGCGCACGTTGGTACGGGACGTCGCGAGCGGATCCCATTGCGATTCCTGGTACGCCAGAGCGGCGAGCAGTCTCCAGTCCTGCCCGGTGATGGAGGCGGCGTCGTCGAACATGCGGCGAAAATGCGGCAGCACAGTTCTTGATTTGGCGATGAAGGCGGCCGCATCCATCTTGGCCAGCCGGTTGTTGTGGCCGTAGTAGCGTTCCAGTAGGCGATTCAGAGTTCCATCCTGCCGGATGCGTTCGAAAAATATTCGCACTTGTTCGAGTAATGCCGGATCCGCGTCCTTCGGGAATCCCCAAACAAGTATGGAAGGCTTGGAAATGTCCAGGGCGGCAATGAGATTGGGGTGGTAATTATATGCATCGGCAAGTTGCAGTTCGTTCGCAGCCGAGCAATCGAGTGTGCCATCAGCGACTTCTGCCAAAAGTTCTCTTGGTGTGAGGTTTTGGCGACTCTGCCATCGCAGCGAGGGCAGATTTTCTTTCACTTCGCGCAGCGTCGATTCCTGCGCGGAACCGGCCACTACGCCCAACTTCCTGTCAGCAAGATCCGCAAGTTGCTTTGGTGGAGGGCGATCTTGATTGCATACCGCCAATTCTCGTACGTTCTGGTAGCTGGGCCCGAACTGCAACTCGGCAATTTCATTGTCGCGCCGCAAGGCGATTGCGGCCAAGTGCGCGTGATGTTGCTGCAGTGCAGTGATTGCCTGGTTTTGGGGCATCGTGAGCGTTTTAAGTGTGGCGTTTAATTGCGCGGCAAACAAATTCGCCAGTTCGCGTTCGAATTCGGCTTTTGCGCCTTGCGCAGTTTCCGGGACTATGATCACCAGTTTTCCGGAATTCCATTCGGGCAACCGATTATCGCAGCCGGCCAACACCATGCATGAGAAGATCAATGCAGTTTGCACACAATTTATCGGAATACGCATCTGAACATTCTGCACGAAATTCGAAAGTTGTTGTTAGAATGCGCGGCTGTCGCAGCCAGCACCCGTCCAGGAGAGGTGTCAGAGTGGTCGAATGTACCGGACTCGAAATCCGGTGTGGCGTTATGCGTCACCGTGGGTTCGAATCCCACCCTCTCCGCCAAAATCAACCAAAGAAAACCAGTGGCGATATTTATTGCTGAATACTGTATTTTGCCGAATCATTTCGTTGCCAATGCCGTCTGCCCGTTTCGTCATTTCACCAATTTCCAAAGCCTAAGCCATTTTTGATCGAAGCAACAAATTAACGAGCTTAAATATGTCACCTGGCCATAAACAATCATATCGATTTGCCCAGCTTGCAGCGACTCCATGGTTCAACTTTTCAATACTCATATTACTTTGGTTGTTTGCATGCTTCTGGAATTTTGGCAAGGCATTCCACATCGATGATACCGGACACCTGGAAATTGCCCGCTGGATAGCCGCCAATCCATTACATCCAATGAGTGGTGTGCTGAGTTGGGGTAAGGATTTTCAGCCGATATATGAAACAAACCAACCCCACCTCTATTTCTATTTGATGGCTGTCTGGGGCAGCCTTTTCGGATGGACCGAGACATCAATGCACTTTTTAATGTCCCTGTTCGTATTTTGGGCAATATTTGCATTTTACCGGATAGCAAATTTCCTTTCCCCCGGCTCTGCAATCATACCTACAGCCTTGTTTGCGATCAGCCCGGCTTTTGTGGTGGGACAAAACTCGATGGTGGACATGCCGCTGATGGCAGTCTGGATAGAATTCTTTTGGGCGCTGCTTGACCCGAATAGAAGCGAGCGCAATAGATATTTGAGTGGAGCCTTGCTCTGTTCGGTTGCTTTGTTGATCAAGTATACGAGCCTGGTTCTGTTGCCAGTGTTGCTGTTCCACATGATAATTCGCAAGCGGTATAAACAGCTGGTCTGGGGACTGTTGCCGGTAATCTTTCTCGTAATTTGGTCAGTTTTCAACTTGTACGATTACGGCGGTATTCACATCATCGGGCGAGAGATCGGTAATCGGACGCAATCATTATTGCATTTTGCAACTTCATGGTTGGGGATCCTCGGCGCGATCACTCCATTCGCACTGCTTGCTTTTATTGCAATGAGTTATCGGTCTACATCGGTTATAGCCAAATTAAGCTGGCTTCTATTGTCAATTTTCAATTTGTTGGCTTATTCCTTTATTCTATGGTTGGTCATGGCATCACCTTCCAATGATTCAATCAACGATGTGCTGAAGTGGTCATTCCTTATTAATGGCTCTGCACTAATTGTTGCGATAGTGACTATCACAGCAAGTGCTGCTATCAAATCCGAACTGAATATTGCTCAACTGACATTGCTGTATTGGTTTGTGTCTTCTGCGATATTTATCATTGGCTTTGCGCCATTCATGGCAACCAGGCATGTTTTGTTATCTGTGCCTCCATTGGTGTTACTGTTGTATTTCTGGGTGATTGAAAGAACCAAGGCGCGTAATTTTGTTGCGGCGGTAATTGTATTGAGTCTCATGTTAACAAGTCTGCTTGCAATGGCGGATCGTTGGTATGCAGAAGTGTACAGGCGGCAGGCTTCATCGATAGCTAACAGCCTGCCAAAGCAGGCAACAATCTGGTTCAATGGAAACTGGGGGTGGCAATGGTATGCATCTCAATCGGGAATGAAGCAATTTAGCCTGATTGAAGGTCGCCAGAAACCAGGGGTCGGGGATTTTATCGTCGCAACGCCCAGGAACGTGTGCTGTGCACTGCCTATACCCAATGCAATCAAGCTCGAACAGTATCAAAGGATCGTTATTCCAAGAGACTCCCGGATAGCACACTTTGCATCCAGTAAATTTTATCGATCAGGTCCGCAACCTTGGGGTTATTACTTGACCCCTCTCGAGGAGTTTGTGGTTTGGCGGGTTATAGAGGTGCAAGGTTATTGAAATTGCTGTGATCGGCTCTCGTAAATGAGAACGCTTCGGGAACGACATCACGGGTTCGTCTTGCCCATTCCGTAAATTTCCTTTTTGATACACACGCCTCAGAATGCAGAAGCCGAGCAATCATGCTTAACCGGTGCCAGCCGTGTGTTTTAGAAACCGTAATAGCTTTCTGACTATTATCAACTGATACACGGTGGGAGACACATTTCTTCAGGTCTTAATGTGCCGCATTAATGTCCGAGTTTTTTGAATGGTTATGAACGCTTTTTTAAGCGTCCCCCCTTTACGCGACCCCGCTAGACGTGCGAATATGCCAAAGCTTTGTAAAGCTGTGATGAAGGGGTGTGTCCTTCTATCTCTTGATTGAGATAGATGGCACATTGTTTTTTAACTTTGCTCTTGGGAGGAGATTACTGTGGAAGCAACTAATGCTACAGCAGTAAAGTACGACATGGACGTGGTCAGATGGTTCACCATCGCATCTGCCGTCTTTGCAGTGGCGGGCACGTTGATGGGTGTGTATGTGGCATCCGAACTGGCGTGGCCTTTTTTAAACTTTGATATTCCTGAAATCACATTCGGGCGTCTGCGTCCATTGCATACCAATACGGTGATTTTTGCTTTCGGCGGCAATGTGCTGATGGCGACCGGCTACTACATTGTGCAACGCACGGGAGCGACCAAGCTGTGGAGCAATAGCCTTGCTTGGTTTACTTTCTGGGGCTGGCAAGCAATCATCGTATCGGCGGTGATCACCCTGCCATTGGGGTTATCGCAAGGCAAGGAATATGCGGAACTGCCTTGGTGGAGTGACATCATGATCGCGGTTGTGTGGGTTCTTTACGGCTTAAACTACATCATGACCGTAGGTATCCGCAAAACATCTCATATCTATGTGTCCAACTGGTTCACGATGGGTATGATCGTCATGATCACTTATATTCACGTTGTGAACAGTCTTGCGATTCCGGTGGATTGGGCGACTTCATACTCGATCTTCTCCGGAGTGCAGGATGCGATGGTTCAATGGTGGTGGGGACATAACGCGGTGGGTTTCTACCTGACCGGCGGTTTCCTCGGCATCATGTACTACTTCATACCAAAACAGGCACAACGTCCTGTATTCTCTTATCGCCTTTCTGTGCTGCACTTCTGGACGCTGACTTTCGGCTACGTTTGGCTCGGTGCTCATCATCTGCAATACACCGCTTTGCCAGACTGGACCGGTTCCCTGGGCGCCGGGATATCCCTGGCAATGATCATCCCTTCATGGGGTGGCGCGATGAACGGTATGATGACTTTGTCCGGCGCATGGGACAAGCTGCGCACCGACTACATCATGCGATTCCTGGTGACAGCGATGGCGTTCTACGCGATGTCCACATTCGATGGCCCGGTCATGGCGATCAAGACCGTGAACGCGTTGTCTCATTACACCGACTGGACTGTGGGTCACGTGCATGCCGGTGCATTGGGCTGGATGGCGATGATCTCCTTCGGCGCGATGTACCACATGGTGAAGAAGCTGTGGAATACCGAGATGTACTCCGACAAGTTGGTGAACGTGCACTTCTGGGTTGCGTTGATCGGTGCGACAACTTACATCGTGGCGATGTGGGTATCCGGCATCATGCAAGGTCTGATGTGGCGCGACTACGACGAATACGGCACGCTGACCTATACTTTCGTTGAATCCGTGCAGGCTATGCATCCGTACTACGTGATGCGTATGATTGGCGGCCTGATCTTCAATCTGGGTACGTGGATCTGCCTGTACAATATTGTGATGACTGTACGTCAAGCAAGCGCAAAACGTGGCGTTATCGCTGCGACAGCTAAAGCATAAGGGGAGAAAAACATGTCAGATCACGACAAATTATATTCGACTAAACTACAGGACAGGATCGAGCGCAGCACGATCATGATGTTCGTTTACACCGCAATCGCGGTGGCGATCGGCGGTATCGTGGAAATCGTGCCGTTGTTCTACCTGCCCAACACGGGGATGGGTGTGGATCGTAACGGTCAGTTCACCGACTTCAACAACACTTCACACAAAGACCTGCAAGGCAATGCCATTCCGATGGATAAAATCGTGTGGAATCCGGCTAAATCGGCCCACAAGACCATGGATGAATGGCAGCCCGGCGACGGTGTGCGTCCCTACAAGCCGTTGGAGTTGGCGGGTCGCTATGTGTTTATCCGCGAAGGCTGCTTCCTGTGCCACTCGCAGATGATCCGTCCGTTCCGTGACGAGAAGGACCGTTACGGCCACTACTCGATCGCCGAAGAGTCGATGTACGACCACACTTATCAGTGGGGTTCCAAGCGTACCGGACCCGATCTGGCACGTGTCGGCGCCAAGTACTCCGATGAATGGCATCGCAAGCACCTGAAATATCCGCGCGATGTGGTGCCCGAGTCGGTGATGCCTAATTTCTTCTTCCTGGACAAGCAGCCGATCGATGCTGTCAAGCTCGAGAAGACCATGGTGGTCATGACCAAGATGCCGTTCAACCCCGTTCCCAAGAGCATCTACACTGATGCTTACATTGCCAATGCCAAAGCAGAAGTCGCAGGCAAGACAGAAATGGACGGCGTTATCGCCTTTTTGCAATCCTTGGGTAATCATGTGAAGTTCGAGGAAGGCGTCAACTACCGTGACTAAATTGATGGACTACCTGCACACGGACTGGGCAGCGATGAGCCGCAACGACTGGCTAGGGGTGTTTTTTACCGTAGCCGCCTTTGTGGCGATGATCGTGGTCTACGTGATGGTGTTCAATCCTAGGAACAAGGATGCGTTCGACGCTCAGAGCGATATGGCTCTGCGGGACGAAGACGATTACAAAAAATTAGGAGATAAAAAATGAGT
>Ga0210097_1000691_pt1 | contig 10354 bp, 7 predicted proteins | sample Joice_CattailNLA_2_FD_185521 | JGI IMG/M metagenome (GOLD analysis project Ga0210097, IMG submission 185521) | Wetland microbial communities from San Francisco Bay, California, USA, that impact long-term carbon sequestration - Joice_CattailNLA_D2... | ecosystem: Environmental > Aquatic > Marine >...
AGCGCGGCCGCTCGTACACCGTTACATCGCTGTGAGCAAGGATTTGGCGAGCTGGCTGGAGCAAACCGTCGGCGCCGACCCGCAGCGTATCACCCAGATCTACAATGGTGTCGATAGCATGCGATTTCATCCGTGCCGGGAAAGACGCACACCGATAGGTCCTGACGGCTTCATGAACGGCAATGAATTGCTGATCGGCAGCGTCGGCCGCATGGTGCAACTGAAGGATTTCCCCACTTTGGTGCATGCTTTTCTGCGTTTATTGTCCGACATGCCCGAATCGCGCAAGTGGTTGCGCCTGGTAATTGTGGGTGAGGGAAATAGCCGGGCAGAATGCCTTGACCTATTGCGCGCAGCCAATGCGGAGCATTTGGCATGGCTGCCGGGTGAACGCGCTGACGTAGCCGAAATCATGCGTGCGCTAGATATATTCGTATTGCCCTCGCTGGGCGAGGGAATTTCCAACACCATTTTGGAAGCCATGGCGAGCGGGCTGCCGGTAATTGCTACCCATGTTGGTGGCAATCCAGAGTTGGTAGAACAAGACCGAACCGGCAAACTGGTATCTGCCGGTGATTCAGAGGCTTTGGCGCAAGCCCTGCTGAGCTATATTCTGGATAGTGCCAAGCTAAAAGAACATGGCCAAACTGCACGTACCATAATCGAAACACGCTTCAGTATGAATGCGATGGTGAAGAATTATCTCGGCGTATACGACAGTGTGCTTGCTGGAAAACATGGATTTTCACCTGCAAACGTTAATACTGAACCAAGCAACCTGACAAGGGAATGACCAGACAATATGTGCGGTATTGTCGGCATTTTTGACTGTAACAACAAAGGTCAACTCGACCAGACACTGCTGGCGCGCATGAATCAGACCCTATTTCATCGCGGGCCAGATGAAGGCGGTTTGCATATCGAACCAGGCATAGGTTTGGGTCACCGACGCCTGTCCATCATCGACCTCTCCTCCGGACATCAACCATTGTTCAACGAAGATGGCAGCGTTGCGGTGATATTCAATGGTGAAATCTACAACTTCGTTGACTTGATCCCCGAGTTGCAGGCGCTTGGGCACATCTTTCGCACACGCTGTGATACCGAAGTCATCGTCCATGCCTGGGAGCAATGGGGCGAGGCCTGTGTCGACCGCTTCCGCGGCATGTTTGCGTTTGCCTTGTGGGACCGAAACCAGGATACGCTCTTTTTGGCTCGTGATCGTATGGGCGTAAAACCTTTATTTTACGGCTTCACACATGACGGGATGCTGATTTTCGCCTCGGAACTCAAGGCATTGACAGCCTATCCCACCTGCGGACGGGAAATTGACCCGTGCGCCATCGAAGAATATTTTGCCTACGGCTATGTTGCGGAGCCGCGCACTATTTACCAAAATATATACAAGCTCCCGCCCGCCCATACTCTTACCATAAAGCATGGCCAGCCCGTGCCTCAACCACGCGAATATTGGGATGTCCCGTTCCAGCCTATCACGGCGATTTCGGAAGAGGAAGCGCAAGAAGAGCTGCTGCGTCTTCTACGTGAATCGATCAATATCCGCCTGATATCCGAAGTGCCGCTGGGCGCATTTCTCTCAGGTGGCGTGGATTCGAGCGCGGTTGTGGCGACGATGGCGGGCTTGTCGAATGAACCGGTGAACACCTGCTCCATTTCTTTCGGTGATCCGGCATTCAACGAATCGGAATATGCCGCACAAGTTGCAACAAGATATAAAACCAACCACCACGTTGAGCAAGTCGATCCTGATGATTTCGATCTTATCGACAAACTGGCAGCGATTTACGATGAGCCGTATGCGGACAGTTCGGCGATACCGACGTACCGCGTTTGCGAGCTGGCGCGCAAGACTGTCACCGTCGCTTTGTCGGGCGATGGCGGTGACGAGAGTTTCGCCGGCTACCGCCGCTATCGCTGGCATATGAATGAAGAACGCATGCGCGGCCTTGTTCCGTCATCGCTGCGCCGATCCTTGTTCGGCGTACTCGGCCGTGTATATCCAAAAGCAGATTGGGCCCCCAAAATATTCCGCGCCAAAGCCACGCTCGAAGGCATGGCGCGCAATTCGGTCGAAGGCTATTTCCACAGCATCTCGCTATTGAGCGATGCGATGCGCGACCGATTATTCAGCCCGAGTTTCAAGCGCGAGCTTCAGGGCTATCGTGCGGTGGAAGTTATGCAGCGGCACGACGCCCATTCGCCCTCTCGCGAACCGCTCGCACGCGTGCAATACCTAGACTATAAAACCTATTTGGTCGGCGATATTCTTACCAAAGTCGATCGCGCCAGCATGGCGCACGCCCTAGAAGTACGCGAACCCCTGCTCGACCACAAGCTGGTCGAATGGGCTTCATGCATACAACCATCGCTCAAACTGAATGGAAGTGAGGGAAAGTATATCTTCAAGAAGGCCTTGGAGCCTTACCTGTCCAACAATATTCTTTATCGCAAGAAGATGGGATTCGCCGTACCACTGGCAAGTTGGTTTCGCGGTCCGTTGAAGGAAAAGGTACAAAATGCAGTCCTGGGACCAGTACTTGCCCAAACGGGTTATTTCAACGCAAAATATCTGCACGAGTTGGTATATCAGCATCAATCAGGCATGCGTGATTACAGCACCGCATTGTGGGCACTTCTGATGTTTGAATCATTTTTGCGAAACAATGAAGGTGCATGTGGACGGATGGAGCGCTGATGATGCAAGTCGACTCGTCAGTACAAGTCGAATTCGAAACGCCGAAATCGTATTCTGGCAACAGCTTCCCGCGAATCGCATCGTTCGATTATCTTCGCCTTTTCGCGATGATTCTGGTTACCTTGCAGCACGGAATGGCAGTCGCGGGCTACTACGAGCAAACCACATGGAGGAACATAAGTCTAGGACAAGCGGGGGTAGGGTTATTCTGCGCTCTGAGTGGTTATCTGGCTTTCTTCGGTAATGGAGCTCCGGCCATCAGTTGGTTAAAAAAACGCTTATGGCAAGTGTATCCAGCTTACTGGATCACAACAGTTGCAGCTTTTATACTCACTTGGGCAACTGGGACGAAGCACGTTGATATTTGGCTTTTCGTATCTCAAATGGCGGGCACGGGCTACTTCACTCATGGATGGGAACTTGTCAACGTTGTTTCATGGTTCATCACTCTCCTCTTGCTTTGCTATGTGATTGCGTTTGTCGGTAAATGGCTCGGCATGCCGCAGTTAATCCTTGTCATTGCCGCCATAACCGCCCTTTGCCTGCTTGCGACACGCAGCGAGATTTCACTTAGCCGCCATATTATGACGTTCTCGGTGGCAGGTCTCATAGCCCAGGCTTGCCCGCGTCCTCTTGCGATGTTATCAATAGTCGCCTGTCTGTTTGGCGCGGCCCTTGTTTGGCCGCCTTCTTTCTATGCTGCTTTCAGTATCGCGTTTCTAGCCCCGGCGCTGGGATGGCACACCACCGAGTTAAAGCTAATCCGCATCGCAAGCGGCTATATATATCAGTATTTTTTGGTTCATGGCATTTTCCTTGTTGCATTAGCGCGATTCATTCCACATCAAAAACTGTTGAGCGGTGTGACTGCAATCACCTTGGCCATTATTGCAGCGATCATTTTGAAGAAGTTGACTGAAAGATTGGTAGCATGGGCACGGCAATATAATTCAAATAAAGCAGCAATATTCTGATCATGCGCATCCTTCATATACTCGATCACTCCATCCCGCTTCACAGCGGTTACACTTTTCGTACTGCGGCTATCCTGCGCGAACAGCGCGCGCTTGGCTGGGAGACTTTTCACCTCACTAGTGAAAAGCAGATAAATTGCAACGTACTGGAAGAAGAAGTGGACGGATTGCACTTTTATCGCACTCCTGGAAAAAAAGGCATCCTAGGCAAAATGCCGGGGTTGAACCAAGTAGCGGTGATGCAAAGTCTTGCGCGAAGATTACGCGAAGTGATTGCTATCGTAAAGCCCGATATCCTCCATGCACATTCTCCAGTGTTGGTAGCATTGCCATCTCTACGTGTGGGTCAAGTCTTGGGTCTTCCAGTGGTCTATGAAGTGCGCGCATTTTGGGAAGACGCGGCGGCAGATCACGGCACTGCCAAGGAGGGCAGCATAAGATATCGGCTAACACGTGCCATGGAAACCTACGCCTTCAAACATGCTGACGCAGTAACCTGCATTTGTGAAGGCTTGCGCCGGGACATCGTAGGGCGCGGCATACCCACAAGCAAAGTCACTGTGATACCAAATGCGGTGGATATCGAAAAATTTCCCCTCGGCAGCCCTCCTGACGACTTACTCAAAGCCAGCCTCGGACTCGCTGGTACGCGCGTGCTCGGTTTCATCGGCTCGTTCTATGCTTATGAGGGCTTGAATCTGCTGCTCGAAGCGCTGCCGAAAATCCTGATGCAGGCGCCTGACGTGCGAGTGCTGCTCGTCGGTGGAGGCCCGCAGGAGGCCAATCTCAGGCAGCAAGCAAAGGACATTGGGATCGCCGACAAAGTCGTGTTCGCCGGCCGGGTACCGCACAGTGAAGTGAACCGATATTATGACCTGGTGGACTTGTTGGTCTATGCACGCCTATCCATGCGTCTTACCGAACTGGTTACGCCATTGAAACCGCTGGAAGCCATGGCCCAAGGTCAGTTGTTCGTTGCCTCTGATGTGGGAGGCCACAAGGAACTGGTGCGCAATGGTGAAACGGGATGGCTGTTCAAATCCGATAACGTGGACGCACTCACTGAAGGGGTGATATCCATACTGAACAATCAGTCACGCTGGCCTGCGATAAAGGCGGCCGGACGTGAATATGTGGAAAACGAGCGCAGTTGGAAAACCTCAGTTTCGCGTTATCAAGCCGTATACAGCCTCTTGCTTCAAGGAGCATACGGCCGATGAGAACCCCGGCCATCCGAATTGCATTGGTCGGACCGCTGCCTCCACCTTACGGGGGTATGGCCAATCAGACACTTCAGCTTGCCGAATTGTTGCGCAGCGAGGGTATGTCAGTGGAGGTGATTCGGGTCAACCCTCCCTATCGCCCTGCATGGTTGGAGAAAGTGAGCGGTGTGCGGGCATTGTTCCGGCTGCTGCCATATCTTTCGTGTTTGTGGACGGCGGCAGGCCGCAACGACTTGTTCCACATCATGGCAAACTCTGGCTGGTCATGGCACCTCCATGCTGTCCCGGCGATCTGGATCGCAAAATTGCGTGGAAATGCGGTAGTAGTAAATTATCGCGGTGGTGAAGCAGAAGAATTTTTTGCACGAGCGTTCGCTTGGGTCAAGCCGAGTCTGAAGCGTGCCGACGCGATTATCGTGCCCTCTGGGTTCCTTGCGCTGATTTTTGGCAAACGCGGCTTCGCTACGCGCGTAGTTCCCAACATCGTTAATTTAGAAAGATTCTCTTCCATCGATGTGTCGGAAAAACCCGCGGCGCCACATATTCTTGTCGCACGCAATTTGGAGCAGCTCTACGACAACACAACAGCGTTGTATGCTTTCTCGCGTATCCGGCAGCAGTATCCGGACGCGTACCTTACTATCGCCGGCTCGGGGCCTGAGCTGGAAACGCTTGAAAATTTGGCTCGTTCGCTAGGTATCGCTGAAGCAGTAACATTTGCCGGTCTGGTCCAGAACACCGAAATGCCAGCGCTTTATCGGACAGTGCACATAGCCTTGAACCCCAGCCTCGCTGACAACATGCCGATTTCGATACTCGAAGCCTTGGCGAGCGGAGTGCCGGTAGTCAGCACCAATGTCGGCGGTGTTCCTTATCTGGTTGAAGATGGAAAGACTGCGCTACTGGTACCGCCTCGAGATCCGGAGAGGATGGCCGACGCCATGCTGCGCCTGTTACGCGATGAGTCGTTGCGAAACCACATGGTACAAGCCGGGGTTAAACACGCGCGCCAGTTCTCATGGGAAAGAGTACGGGAGCAGCTTTTTTCCACATATGTGGTGGCGCTTGGTAGATCAATGTGACAGCATCTTCATTTGTGGCGTTTCAAACTGTGCATTCCATCGCGGGGAGCGAGTGAGCAATATAACAACAAAATCGTTGATACGCAGTTCTATCTATCGTTTGCAGGAATATTTTCTTCGGCGACCGACATTTACGTATTTGCGTGAATTGGAGCGCTCACAGTGGCTATCGCGTCAAGAAATAGAACAGCTTCAGATGCAAAAACTGCAACGATTGCTTGGAGTAGCGCAACAACATTGCCCTTGGCATGCAAAGCGCATTGAGACAGCAGGGTTAGACCTTTCACAGCCTCTAGCGCTTGCCGATTTCCAAAAGCTGTCTACCATGGACAAAGCCGAAGCGTCCGCCAATCGGGATCAGCTGATTTGGCGTGACGCGCCAGGTGGGGCATTTCGCTATAACACTGGCGGATCGAGCGGAAATCCATTGATTTTTTATTACGGACGGCAACGCCAGGCTTCCGATGCGGCGGGCAGGATGCGCGCTCGTCGCTGGTGGGGGGTGGAGCCTGGAGAGCGTGAAGTGTATTTATGGGGCGCACCGGTCGAGCTCAACAAAACTGATTGCATCAAAACATTTCGCGACCGGTTGGTAAATCAGTTAGTGCTGAATGCATTCAATATGTCACCTATGCAGATGGATGTCTACACCCAAGCGATTCAATCCTGGCAACCTCGGTGTATTTATGGGTATGCCAGCTCTGTGGCATTGCTGGCTGCGCATGCAAAGGATCGTAATGTGCGCTTCAAGCTACCAAAGTTGCTTGTGGTTTGCACTACAGGGGAGCCGCTTTTGCCCCACCAACGGTCGCTAATTCAGGACGTTTTCGGGGTGCCCGTAGCCAATGAGTATGGCAGCCGCGATATCGGCTTTACCGCTCACGAAACACCGCACGGTCAAATGCTGCTGCTAAGCGAAAGCATAATATTAGAAGTTCTCGACGCGCAAAGCCGCCCTGTCAAGTCAGGCGAGGTAGGCGAGGCGGTCATGACCGGTTTGTGTTCTGAGGTTCAACCTTTCATACGCTATCGTACCGGAGACATGGTGCGACTGGGCGAGGAATCGTGCCGCGAAGGTCGTGGCCTGCATGTCATCTCCGAAGTCGTGGGCCGCAGTACAGATTTTCTGGTAAAGAACGACGGCACCATCATGCACGCATTGGCCAGTATTTATGTTTTACGTGCAATTGAAGGCATGGCCGAATTCAAACTGATTCAACACGGGCTGCGCGATTTAGAAGTATTAGTTGTCCCAAACATGATGTGGCACGAAGATGCGAAACGCAAAATTCAAATTGGACTAAAAGAAAGAATGGGAGAAGATGTGGATATCCGAATTCAACTTGTGGAGAACATCGAACCGGAGCTATCCGGTAAGCATCGATATGTGGTCAGCCATGTTCAGCTAACCGGCGGCTTAGGTATAGCCACATCGGCAGGCGCAGAGAACCGATGAGGGCAAGGATGGGTATTGCATCGCTGTTAAGTCTGCCGTTCCGCTATAAACCATGGCGACCAAGCCATCTTCGTCTAATCATCAGCAATTTGACGCGGCCCGCTTCGGAAGAACAACGGTCACACCAAGTGCATCTTGCAGGTGCAATTGATTGGCTTTGTCGTGCACAGGATGTTCGCAATGCCCAATCGGATGCGGGAGGCGTTTCTGCCGGATGGAGTTTTGAGGACGGCTGGCTGCCGAGTTATCCCGAAACAACGGGCTACATCATCGAGACTTTTTTGGCTGCATCAAATATCCTTGGACGGTCAGAATTGGTTTCCCGAGCCCAGCGCATGATCGACTGGGAAATTGCAATTCAACAACAAGATGGTGCCTTTCCCGGTCATTTCGGTGAAGCTGGTAGCCAACCCGTGATCTTCAATACTGGGCAGATTATGCACGGGATGCTCGCAGGTTACCTGCAACTGGGACGTAATGAATGCCTGGAAGCCGCCGTCAAAGCGGGTTGGTGGCTGGTTCGGCAGCAGGATGCTGATGGCATCTGGAGAAAATTCGAACACAACGGTGTGCCCCATGTATATAACACCCGTGGCACTTGGGCACTGGCCGCAACCGGCCTCATCGCTAACGAACAGAGACTGACACAAGCCGCGCGGCGTAACCTCGATTGGGCTCTTACGCAGCAGTCCCATTCCGGCTGGTTTTCCACCAATGCCTTTACCCATGGCAAGGCACCGTTCACCCACACCATCGCATATGCGATCAGGGGGTTATTGGAAAGCGGTTTTCTGCTGGGGGAAGAAAGATATCTATTAGCTGCGCTTAGTGCCGCGCAGGGTATGGCGCGCGCCCAGCGTGACGATGGTTGGCTCGCAGGCGCTTATGTCGACGATTGGAAACCCCGCGCAACTTATTGCTGCCTTACCGGTGTGGCTCAGATGAGCATCAACTGGATACGCTTGGCGCAAGATGGGGGCGCTCCCGAACTGCGCGAACACGCACAGCGCGGAATCGCATACCTAAAGCGTACCCAAAAGCTCGATGATGAGAATGATGCTGTAAGGGGAGGTATCGCCGGATCCTCACCCGTTTGGGGTGATTATTCCCGCTTCGAGTATCCCAATTGGGCTGCGAAATTTTTTGCTGATGCGCTGATGATGGACATAAAGGATGAGGTGATACCACCTGTTGCCACGCGGCTGGCTATTAAGGGAGCCCGGTATCATGGCTGATCTATCCGTCATGGTGCTATGCGGCCGCTCACCGCGGCATCTTTATGTGGCGAATCGGCTATGCGGTGCGGCGAACGTGATTGCCATCGTACAGGAGGCAGGTAGCCACTGGTCGATGAAAAAAATCTTGAAATTGATTCGGCCGGAAAATCTTTGGCGTAAGGTGTGGCGCTGGCTACGTGATCGCAGGCGCTATGCTGGGGGTGAAGAAGGTAAATTCTTTTTCCATGAAGCAGTGCCTCGCCTGGAGCGAACCGATTTAGTCACCGAGACGCCCCACATCAATCATCCCGACGTCGTCGAACTGGCACGTCGATTGCGGCCAGATGTGATTGCGGTGTTCGGTACTTCGCTTATTCGCGGACCACTGCTTGAAATGGGAAAAATCGGCATCATGAATTTGCACGGTGGTCTTTCACCTGAATATCGCGGTGCCGATTGCACATTCTGGGCACTTTACAATGGTGAACCTGAGAAGGTCGGCTGCACGCTGCACTTCATCGACACGGGCATCGATACTGGCAGGATCATCGCTCACGTATGCCCTGAAGTATATGGAAATGATGATGAATTGAAACTATTCTGGCGGAGCGTTCGCGATAGTGCAGAGGTCTACGCTGAAGCGCTCTCTCGTTTAGCCCAAGGTGAACAGCTTGGGGCACCGCAAACTGGCAAGGGCACGCTTTACCAGGTAAAAGATCGCGGCTGGCATCATGAGCGACTTTTGGCTAACCGTCTAAGCAAAGGGCTGCTGCGGGACATACGCTTACCGAAACGCGTGACCTGGTTCAATGCAGGAAATACAGCAGCGTGAGGGATATCTTAGTCACTGCTGTGGTATTTGGCGTTCTGCTGCTGGCGCTCAAGCATCCTCACTACGGAATCTATCTCTGGGCCTGGCTCAGCTACATGAACCCCCACATGCTGACGTGGGGGTTTGCGTATGGCATGCCCTTCGCGTTCATGACCGCTATCGTCACTATGTCGGCATATCTGATTTCCAAAGAACCCAAACGCCTGCCATGGACTCCAGAAACCATATTGCTGATCATTTATTTAGGCTGGGTAACGATCACCACCATATACGCGTTCTACCCGACTTTGGCGTGGACTTATTGGGAGAGGGTGTTGAAGATTCAGGTTATGACATTGGTGACAGCGATGCTGATTACAGACCGGAAGCGCTTGCATGGATTGGTGTGGGTAATTGCACTCTCCTTTGCATTTTACGGCGTAAAAGGCGGAATATTCACGATTGCTAAAGGTGGTGTAAATCACGTAATGGGTCCACCAACCACCTTTATTGCAGGCAACAACGAGATGGGTTTGGCTTTGATCATGACGGTTCCATTGCTTCGCTACCTGCATCTACAGACCCAGAACAAGTTGATTAGATTGGGGCTGGCTACTGCCATGATATTGACCGGGCTGTCTGCAATCGGGACACAATCTCGGGGCGCCCTGCTGGCAGCAGCGGCCATGGGCGGGCTGCTCTGGTTAAAGAGCCGTAGCAAAATGACCACTGCGATCTACATCATCGCGGTAGTCGGATTGATCGCCGCAATCATGCCCCAGCAATATTGGGATCGCATGAACACGATCCGGACTTACGAACAAGACGACTCGGCAATGGGTCGCATCAATGCTTGGTATACTGCTCTTAACATA
>Ga0210097_1000695_pt1 | contig 10269 bp, 15 predicted proteins | sample Joice_CattailNLA_2_FD_185521 | JGI IMG/M metagenome (GOLD analysis project Ga0210097, IMG submission 185521) | Wetland microbial communities from San Francisco Bay, California, USA, that impact long-term carbon sequestration - Joice_CattailNLA_D2... | ecosystem: Environmental > Aquatic > Marine...
GGTCATTCCCACCACCATGCCGGGTGCGTTCTTCTGGCGCAACAAGGGGTTCGAACAGCACGCCCGGGAAACCGGGCTGGCGCAATTGCCGCAGGTCGGCGTGCTGCCTGACTGCCATTGAACAGACATACAGATTGCGCGGTGGTTACCTTGTCGTGGACAGCGGCCGTACTGGATAACGGCTACTGAATCCACGCAAGGACACGGAAATAGCACTTGCACGACACGGCGTGTACCGTGAGGGTGAAACGTTGAAGAAGCTGTCTTCAGCGCGGGAGTAGAGACGCGTTTCAGGACATGAAAAATCCGTGGCGATCGTTTCTTTGCGTCCTGGCGCGAAATTGTTGATAGTTTATTTGCGTATCCAGCCATTTTCAGCATGATTGCCATTATCACCCGGGCAAATCCACATGAACGCATCGACATCCAGACGCCTCGCTGACATCCGCAACGATTTCGAACGCGGCGTATTCCTCGCGCTGTACAACTCGCGCCGGCAACGGATGCACCGCATGATCGCGCGCGTGATTCTCTGCTTCAAACATGGCCTGCGTGGCACCCTGTTCAGCTGGCCCCTGTATCTGCTGCCGCTGGCTGCATGGATACTGCAGGTGGCATACCTGCCGGTCATTTTGCTGTTGCTGCTGCCAGGCCTGTACATTTCAGCCATGATCCTGCTGCGTGGCGTGCGCGAGGACTACACCCGCCTGGTCAGCGGCTTCATCCTCCGGCCTGGCTATCCCGGCCGAATACTCTTTCCCGGAACTTTCGGCACATGACAGGAAGCTTACCCGTACTGGGTTTTGCCGCGTTCAGTGGAACCGGCAAGACCACGCTGCTGAAAAAACTGATTCCATTACTGGAGGCAAGGGGCGTGCGGGTGGGCGTGATCAAGCATGCGCACCACAACTTCGACATCGACAAGCCAGGCAAGGACAGCTATGAATTGCGCAAGGCAGGTGCGCGGCAGATGCTGGTAGCCTCCGCCAGGCGCTGGGCCCTGATGACCGAAAATGACGTTGAGGGCGATCCGCAACTGGATGTCCTGGTCAAACACCTGGATCCGGACATTATCGACATGGTGCTGGTTGAGGGTTTCAAGCATGTACCTTTCACGCGCATCGAGTTGCACCGGCCTGCGCTGGGGCATCCAGGACTGTACCCGGAAGACAGCAGCATTATCGCGGTGGCTGCAGATGCCCCTGTCGACAACTGCGACCTGCCGGTGCTGGACCTGAACGATGCCGCCGCGATAACAGATTTCATCCTGGCATGGCTGAAGTCGCAGTCAACGGAGTAACACCGTGGTACCACAACCCTGTCGATTACCGGTTGCCACGGATAATGAGGTTTATTTGCCGGCCCCCCCGGACGGGAAGAAACCATTGCCCTGCAAATCGCAGCCGCGGAGAACATTCATATAACCGGCGCACACCGGGAAGTCGTGCATTTCGTGGTTCGTATGGCGATTTGCATCAAGGCAGGTGGAAAACCGCAACCTGCTGGAACGTTGCGCGAACGGCACGGACGCGGAGTGGCAACCCGGAAAATTCCTGCAGGGACTGTTTCCACCGCGGTTTCGGCAGGCAGGGCGGCAAGATCGCCGGCCTGGGGAATCCGCTCAAACCCTGCATGGCCTGCAGCCCGGAGTTAAACAGCGAAGCCTGTTGTGCAGCACCGGCATCACACCACTGGCGCGATCATGTAACGCGCTCAGCCTTTCTCAAGCACCCGCGGCATGAGTTCCACCAGGTTGCAGGGACGCGTACGGTAGTCGAGCTGGTGGCTGATCAGCCTGCCCCAGCCGGTCCGGCAGGCGCCCGTGGAACCCGGCAGGCAGAAGATGAAAGTCGCATTGGCAACACCGGCTACTGCACGTGACTGGATGGTGGAGGTACTGATCTCCTCATAGGAAACGGCACGAAACACCTCGCCGAAGCCGTCGATCTGCTTGTCGAACAGGACCGTAATGGCTTCCGGCGTGCTGTCACGCCCGGTGATACCGGTACCTCCCGTGGTGATGACCGCATTGATGCTGGCATCGGCGATCCATTGCGAAACAGCCGCGCGTATCAGGTAGATATCATCCGGGACGATGCGCTTTTCGGCCAGCGAATGTCCGGCCCCGGTCAGCAGTTTCACCAGCGTGTCACCGGACCTGTCAGTCGCATCGGTACGCGTGTCGGAAACCGTCATGACAGCGATGTTCAAGGGCTTGAATTCACGTTCATTGGGGTTGTTTGGCATGATGACTCCCGCGGCTTCAAATCAGGTTCTGAAATGGCTGGACCTCGACCTGCTCGCCGATCTCTACACTGGTGCGGTCGGGGTCGAGCAGGATAAAGCAGTTGGCCTCGCTCATGGAGCGCAGGATACCGGAACCCTGCGCGCCGGCACTGCGCACGGTAAATTCGCCCGGGGCGGATTGTTGCAGCACGCCGCGCTGGAATTCATAGCGACCGGGACGTTTTCTCAATGCGGAGGCCGCGCGGGCATGCAGGGTATAGGCCCCGAGGGCACCGGTCTCTCCGGCCATCTTCTGCAGCGCGGGGAGCACAAACTGGAAATAGGTCACCATCACCGATACCGGGTTACCCGGCAGACCAAAGAAAACCGCATCACCGATGTGGCCGAAAGTCACCGGCCTGCCGGGTTTCATGGCAATTTTCCAGAATGCCATGTTGCCGAGCTTCTCCAGTGTCTCCTTCACGAAGTCCGCCTCACCCACCGAAACGCCACCGGAGGTGATGATGGCGTGGGCTTCGGCAGCATCCTTGAACGCCTGCTCGATGAGCTCGCGCCTGTCGCGCACCACACCCATGTCGATAATATCGACATCGAGTTTCTTCAGCATGCCATACAGGGTATAGCGGTTGCTGTCGTAGATCTCGCCGGGACCGAGCGGCTGGCCTACCGAGCGCAGTTCATCTCCGGTGGAAAAGAAGGCCACCTGCAGCCGGCGATAGACACTGACTTCACCCGTCCCGAGCGAGGCCAGCACACCAATGTCCGCCGGCGTCAGGCGTTTTCCGGCTGACAATACCCGCTGACCGGCAGCGATGTCCTCGCCGGCCATGCGCACATTCTGTCCGCAGCGGTGACCACTTCCGATACGCACCGTATCCCCCACGCGCTCGACCACTTCCTGCATCACGACGGTGTCCGTCCCCGCCGGCATCATGCCGCCGGTCATGATCTGCACGGCCTGACCCGGTTCAACGGGAGCCAGCCACGGGCGTCCCGCCCAGGAGGTGCCTGGCACGCGGAATTCACGTACACCCTCACCCGGCAGATCCGTCGCACGCACCGCATAGCCATCCATTGCGGAATTGGTATGCGACGGCACGTCTATCGGGGAAACGACGGATTCTGCAAGCACGCGTCCCAGCGCCTCGCGCAGCGGCAGGGTTTCGGCTTCGGTGACGGGTGAGACGCCCTCCAGGATGCGTGCCCGTGCCTCCGCGACGGTGAGCAGTCCGGTGTTGAGTTCGTCTTCGCAGCTGGGTTGCGCCTCTATTTCATTTTCATGCATTACGGATGTCCTGTAAAACCTGTATCGGACCAGTATGAAGTCCTGGCACGCCAGACTCGCACAGGCATGGCGGACGCGCAATACACACGGCGGCCTGCTGTCTGTGCATCACCCGGCACCGATCCGATGCCGGAACCTGATCCCGGGATTTTTTCGTGACGCCGATGGCAGCGTCCGCTCTTCTCAGGCATAGGGTTTGATCTTGCGCTCGTCGTTTTCCAGCTCAACCGGTTGCGGATTGAGTACTCCCGACTCGGGTGACAGGTGGTCATTATACAAATGCTATTGTCTGGAATTCATGGGTCGCAACGATACTGCTGGCGCCGGCGATTCTGGCGAACGCCTTGCCGGCATCCTGCAGACCTCGCACCCCGGCCGGATCGCCGGGCGGCCCGACAATCACAAAATCGTTGTAAAAGTCGTGGCGTGCAAGACCTTCGCCGGCCCTGACGAAGGACTCCCTGGCCGCCCTGGCATGCACCAGGATCACGTCGGCAACTCCGCGCCGCCCCGGTTCAGTTTCTTGCCGGTACCGACCGCGATGACATGAACCCGGATGCCGGGCACCTGCTCGAAAACCGGCTGTATCACCTTAAACAGGCCGGAATTTTCCGTGCTCGTGGTGGTCGCCATGCGCACCCGCGCTGGCTCGCCGGCCATGGCAAGCGTTGCAAACAAGGCGGCAGCAGGGCAAAGAAGATTTGCAATATACCGTTTCATGGGCAATATTCCGTTACCGGTTTGAGGATGAACTCATGAACAAATTAACCCATATCGACGCCCATGGCACGGCCCGCATGGTCGATGTCGGCGACAAGCCGGAGACGGCACGCGAGGCGCGCGCCGAGGCCTGGGTGCGGATGTCGCAAGAAACGCTCAGGCTCATCGAAACCGGCGGGCACAGGAAAGGCGATGTCATTGCCGTCGCACGCATCGCCGGCATCCAGGCGGCCAAGCGCTGCGCCGACCTCATTCCGCTGTGCCACCCGCTGATGCTGACCGGGATCGATGTCGACATCATGCTGGACAAGCCTGGAAATCGCGTTCACATTCTCACGGCCTGCCGGCTCAAGGGTACGACAGGGGTGGAGATGGAGGCCCTGACCGCTGCCTCCGTGGCCGCACTGACCCTCTACGACATGTGCAAGGCCGTTGACCGGGGGATGGTGATCGAATGTGTTCGCCTGTTGCACAAATCCGGCGGTCGCAGCGGGGACTGGCATGCAGAGGATGCAAGCTGACACGAAGGCAGGTGCAGCCGTCGGAACCGGTCACACTTGCCCTTCGACCAGATGATTCGCAATCAATTCCGTAACACCCGGCAGCTCGATATCCTGCATGTCGTATGCTTCGAGGCCGTCTCCAGACATGTTCCGGCAGTTTGAGCAGGCAGAAACCAGCCCCTTCACCTGCACCGCATCCAGCTGCCGTTTTCTTACACTGAAGACCCGAATGCGCAACTCGTCGGCGCGCTCGTTGGCGCTTACGCCGCCACCGCCGCAACACCAGTTCATGGCGCCTGACCCGGGCAATTCGACGATGTTCGGCGCTACCCTGTTCAGCAGCGTGCGCGGCTGATCCAGCACGCCGCCACGACGTGCCGCGTTGCAGGGATCGTGGTAACTGATGCTGTCGTCGGTAACACCCTGCGTCTTCAGGCGGCCATCCCGACGCAGCTCGTCCGTCTCCATATAGGAACTTGCTTCACCATAACTCAGCGTGGCAATGACGGGCCGTGGTGGCATGTCCTCCTCCTGCTTGCAGATAATGAAGACTCCGGGATTGTCGCTGACCAGATTGTTGTATTAACTTTCCGTTTCATCCCTGAACAGTTCCGAATGCAAGCCTGTCCACAGATATTGCTGCCCCGTTGACGCGGCGTGCAGTCGCCGGCCAGTGGCATTGTCGATACCGGACAGATCACCGGCGACTGCACCAGTCAGCTGCCAGCAGCCTTCTTGCCAGCGGATATCTGGTGTCTTCCGGAACCCGACCATGACGGATAGGTAGAACGTGTCAGCCCCGGGGGTTGTGATGGAATCAGCCCTGTCATACAACCTCTATATTTTCATGGATTGCTATCCCTGATCTTTCAAACATAGTATAGGGACTGAAAGGCTCATATATGCCAGCAAAATCCACCACCCCCTACCATGATATCACTGCGGTCATACTCGCCGGCGGCAAGGCACGGCGCATGGGCGGCGAGGACAAGGGACTGATTGAACTGCACGGCATGCCCCTGCTCCACCATATTATTGCCGGCCTGCTTCCCCAGGTCGGCCACGTCATTGTCAATGCCAACCGCAACCCGGACCGCTACCGGGAGTTTGGATATCCCGTCGTTGCAGACATGATGGGGGACTTTTTCGGCCCGCTGGTCGGCATGGCAACAGGTATGCAGGCAGCTGCCACGCCGTTAATTCTTGCAGTACCCTGTGATTCACCATTCATACCCGCACACCTGTGTGTCACGCTGCGCCGCGCGATAGAGACGGCGGATGCCGAAATCAGCGTTGCGCATGATGGAATTCGCATGCAACCCGTTTTCGCACTGCTGCGTTGCGAGCTGCTTCCGAGCCTGCTGTCCTACCTCAGCGGGGGCGGACGCAAGATTGATACCTGGTATGCACAGCACCGCCTGGCGCTGGCCGATTTCTCTGCCAGCCCGGATATCTTCCTGAATCTGAATACGCCCTCAGACAGGCCGGTCATCGAGAAAAAACTGTCCATGCAGAACGATACGTCCAGATGACAATGATCATCTATACTGTAGTGGCTGGTTGCTGGATAAAGCAGAGGAGGCAGCTTAGCCTCGGGAATCATGAATACTGGCCTGGTTGATCCTTTTGGACGCACGATAGAGTATGTTCGGCTGTCTGTCACAGACCGCTGCGATCTGCGTTGTTTCTACTGCCTGCCCGGCGATTATCGGGATTTTTGCGAACCGGAAGAATGGCTGACGTTTGAGGAAATCGAGCGTGTTATACGCGCATTTGCCGTCCTTGGTGTCCGGCGTGTCCGCATCACCGGCGGCGAACCACTGGTCCGCAAGAACCTGTCCACCCTGACCGGGCAACTGTCGCGCATACCGGGTATCTCCGATCTCTCCATGAGCACCAATGCGGCAGGCCTGGCCCGGCAGGCAGTAGCATTGCACCAGTCAGGTATAAGCCGCATCAACGTCAGTCTGGACACCCTTCGCGCCGACCGTTTCAAGGCGATTACCCGCGGCAATCTCGCCAAGGTCATGGACGGCCTGATGGCGGCGAAAAACGCCGGCTTTCAGCCCGTCAAGATCAACATGGTCGTCATGAAAAATGTCAACCACGATGAAATCGAGGACATGGTCGAGTTCTGTATAGAACATGATTTCACACTGCGGCTGATCGAGACCATGCCGATCGGCGACACCGGCAGAAACGCCACCGACCACTATCTTGATCTGCAAACGGTCAGGGCACGGCTGGCTGAACAGTTCAGGTTTATACCTGGTGTAGTACCTGGTGGCGGGCCGGCACGTTATGTACAGATCGCCGGCACCAGGCTCAGGATCGGATTCATCACGCCTGTCTCCCAGCATTTTTGCGAAACCTGCAACAGGGTACGTCTCGCCGTCGATGGGACACTCTACCTGTGTCTCGGACAGGATCATAAATTCGAGTTTCGCCCGCTGCTGCGCGCCGGCATAGGTGATGCCGAGCTGCTTGACGCGGTCCGTGACGCCATCACCCTCAAACCTGAACGCCATGAATTCAACGAGAAGCCACAGCAGGTTGTACGATTCATGGCAAAGACCGGCGGCTAGCAGGCCAGGATATGGTGCAGCTACGCTACTTTGCAAGCTTGCGGGAAGCCCTGGGTATTGGCGAGGAACAGCTGGCACTCCCGGACAACATCACCACCGTGGCGCAATTGAGCGCCTGGCTGCAGACACGCGGCACCGACTGGCAACAGGCGCTGGGCGACCCGCGCCTGCATACCGCAATCAACCAGGCTGTTGTCAGGCCGGATGCACGCATACACGATGGTGACGAGATCGCCTGGTTCCCGCCGGTAACCGGAGGCTGACATGATTCGCGTCCAGCAGGCAGATTTCGACCCCGGTTTGGAACTGGAACAGCTGCGCAAGCGCTGTGCAGGACGCGCCGGTGCGGTGGCGAGCTTCACCGGGCTGGTGCGCGACCGCAACGACGGCACCACCGTGTCACGACTCACCCTGGAACACTACCCCGGCATGACCGAGAAGGTATTGGACGACATTGCTGCACATGCCATGACGCGGTGGGAGCTGGTCGATGCTGTCATCATTCATCGGGTCGGTCCGCTTGCGCCAAACGATCGCATCGTGTTTGTCGCCGCCGCCTGCGCGCACCGCAACAACGCATTCCGCGCCTGCGAATACATGATCGACGTCCTCAAGACAGAGGCCCCGTTCTGGAAACAGGAGGAAACGCCGCACGGCAGGCGCTGGGTGGAGGCAGGGGAAAGCTGACCAGGGCAGCCGGCCGCACCGGGGCGGCCAGGCAAGCATCGGGATGAACAGGATCTGTGCCGTCCCGCCTCGATGGCGGGACGGCGCGGGATTGCTATTGCTCTTCCAGGCGATTGATGCCCAGTGCCTTGAGGATGTATTTCTCGTAGATCGGTTCCGACGAGCCCTTCTTCATCTTGCGGATGAAGTATTTCTCGAAGGCGATCTTGGCCAGGTGTACCCACTTGCCCTTTTTCATCCAGGCGACGTTGCGCGGCGGAATCTGCGGCAGCGCCACGAAGGCGGCGCCGGTATCACCCATGTCAGCCAGACAGATGGCATTCCAGGTGCCGCGGTGCGTGAGTTTGTTGCCCTTGATATCATCGTTGATGTTATGCACGATCGCGGTCACCATGGACTCGATCATGTAACCGGTCTTCGGCGCGCCCGTCGGAACCGGGGTCGCCTCGACCGGGGGTATGGCGATACACACGCCGGCCGAGTAGATGTTGTTGTATTTCGGGCTGCGCTGGAACTCGTCCACGATGACGAATCCACGCGGGTTGCACAGGCCCTCGACGGCCGCGACGCAATCCACGCCCTTGAAGGCCGGCAGCATCATGGAGTAGCTGAACGGCAGCTCGAGATCCTTTACCTTGGTCCCGTCGTCGCCGTATTGCTCGACGAACATCTTGCCGGCCTCGACCTTGATGACCTTGGCGTTGGTCACCCACTTGATGTCGTGCTGGCGCAGTTCGCTTTCCAGCATGCCCTTGGAATCGCCCACGCCACCCAGGCCGAGATGGCCGATGTAGGGTTCGCTGGTCACCAGGGTTATCGGGATCTTCTTGCGCATGTGGCGCTTGCGCAGGTCGGTATCCATGATGAAGGCATACTCGTAGGCCGGCCCGAAGCAACTGGCGAACGGCATCGCGCCGACGATGACGGGGCCCGGGTTCTCCAGCAGCTGTTCATAGGCCGAATGCGCCTTCTCGGCGTGGTCTATGGTGCAGATAGACAGCGTGTGACCGTCCGGTCCCGAGCCGGGGACCTCTTCGAAGGCAAGCCGCGGGCCGGTGGCGATCACCAGGTAGTCGTAGTCGACACCCTGGCCATCGGCCAGTTCGAGGTGGTTTGCTTCGGCATCGATACGGGTGACCTTGCCGGCGATGAAGTCGACGTTTTTCCTGTTCAGCGCCGGACCCATCGGAAAGGTGATGTCCTTGCGCTTGCGCCAGCCGACACCGACCCAGGGATTGGATGGTACGAACTGGAAATGGTCCGACTCGTTGATAACGGTAACCTTGTGATCCTTGCCCAGTTCCGCGCGTAATTCATAGGCCGCCGGCATGCCGCCGGTACCCGCACCCAACACTACCACGTGTGCCATTTACTCCTCCTGATTCTTTGCATGAGCCAGGCCCGGGCACCCCGTGCCGCGCATACTGGCTGTTTTAACGAACCCTGCAGGACTGCCCTCCGATCCGGCCGGGAAACGCCGTCGGCCAGTATATTCCATTACAGGCCTTCTCGCAGTGAAACGGCCGGGGTTTTCTATAACACAAATACTGTTCTGTGCAATTAATATACGTCAATATTGCCGGAATACCGTGACAGCCACAGGAGTTTCAGCAACATGGACATGGTCAACGTGATCGGGTCGCTGGCCGGCGGTCTGACGACCATCGCCTTCATACCCCAGGTCGTCAGGACCTGGAATACCCGCTCGGCGCGGGATATTTCCCTGCTCACGTATCTGCTGTTCAGTTGCGGCGTGCTGCTGTGGCTGGTGTACGGGATCTTGCTGCACGCGCTGCCGATCATACTGGCCAACGGCATTACCCTGGCACTGTCGTCATCCATCCTGGGGCTGAAAATCAGGGATATGCTGATCCAGCAGCGGCGCCTGCGCGCCGCCGATCAGCGCACGCTGTGACGGCGGCGCGGCATCCGGACGCCGCCGCACTGATTCTGGTGTAGATTATGCACTGACCTGGCTGACATGGGAGGCAACACCGTGTATTCGGTTCAACGCCTGGAAATGATGGCAACCATCACCCTGCTGGCCCTGCTGGTCATCGGCACCGTGCTGGTGCTGAGGCCGTTCATCATCTCGCTGATCCTGGCCGCGGTGCTGGCCTATGCCTCGTGGCCGGTCTATGAATGGCTGCTGGCACGGCTGCGCAATCACCCCGGCGCCGCGGCAATGGCCATGACCCTGTTGCTGTTGCTGATACTGGTCATCCCGTTCGCGGTGATGGGT
>Ga0210097_1000697_pt1 | contig 10214 bp, 9 predicted proteins | sample Joice_CattailNLA_2_FD_185521 | JGI IMG/M metagenome (GOLD analysis project Ga0210097, IMG submission 185521) | Wetland microbial communities from San Francisco Bay, California, USA, that impact long-term carbon sequestration - Joice_CattailNLA_D2... | ecosystem: Environmental > Aquatic > Marine >...
CGCCCGCATCAGGGTCCCCGAAACCTCCAGGTAGAATCCGAAGGCCTCCGGGACGTCGGCCGTCCACTGGCCCAGCACGTCCGGATCGGCCTGGTGCAGCTCGTCGGCGGGCACCAGGACGGCACGGAAGGCGTTGGCGTAGTAGCTCAGGCGCCAGTCGGCAGGCAGATCTTCCGGGTAGAAGCCGCCCACCCACGCGTCGTGGTCCCAGCCCCGGGCGCCGATCAGCGTACCCGACGCCAGGCAAGGTCTGTTCAATCGCTGCTCCATGATCATGCCTTCCGTGTCACACGCCTGCCACTCGGGTTCTGGCCAGCCACCCGGCGGGATCTGAATGCCGCCCGGGCATCCTTGTCCCAGGGGTGTGGGCGGCCGGGGTTAAGGCCTTGCGTCCAGCTCCGCCCCCTCCTTCTTCACCGGCATCAGATCCGCCTTGCTGATGCCCAGGGCCAGAGCGGCTGGACTGGCTATGTAGATGGAAGAGTACGTACCGACGAAGATGCCCACGATGAGGGCCGTGGCAAAGCTGTGAATCAACTCGCCGCCCAGGAAGAAGAGGGCGAAGAGGACCAGCAGCGTGGTGAACGACGTCATCAGGGTTCGGCTGAGGGTCTGGTTCAGCGAAGCATTCACGATGTCCACCGGCGCGCCCTTGCGCATCTTGCGGAAGTTCTCGCGGATGCGGTCGAAGACCACGATAGTGTCGTTCAGCGAGTAGCCGATGACCGCCAGCAGGGCGGCTAGCACGGTCAGGTCGAACTCGAGCTGCAGCACGGAGAAAAAGCCCAGGGTGATGATGACATCGTGCATCAGGGCCGCGACGGCCCCCACCGCGAAGCGGTACTCGAAACGCAGGGCGACGTAGACCAGGATCGCGCCCAGGGCAATCAGCATGGCGAGCCCCCCGTCCTCGGCCAGCTCGTCACCGACCTGAGGCCCCACGAACTCCACGCGGCGCAGGGACAACTCGCTCTCGCTGGCCTGTTGCAGGGAGCGGAAGATCTGGTCGCTCAGCTCGGCCTTGCTCACACCCTCCCGCGGTGCGAGACGGATCAACACGTCACGGGCGGTGCCGAAATGCTGCACGACGGCGTCCGCGTAACCGGCGCCCTCCAGGGTGGCGCGCACGCTGGGCAGCTCCACCGGCTGGCTGTAACCCACCTCGATCAGGGTCCCTCCCGTGAAGTCGATGCCGAAGTTGAGAACCCGCGTGAAGAGCGATCCCAGCGACGCCAGGATGAGCACTCCGGAGAAGATCAGGGCCAGGCGTCGCTTGCCCATGAAATCGATCGTGCTCGCCGTCTTGAAGAGTTGCATCGTCAATGCGCCCTATATTCCGTGTGAATCCGTTCCCGAATCCTGCTGGCTGTACCGTGCCCGCCGCCCGGCCATCAGATGGACAGGGATGATATCCGCCGTCCGCCATAGATCAGGTTCACCACCGCCCGGGTGCCCATGATGGCGGTGAACATCGACGTCACGATACCGATGGACAGCGTGATGGCGAAGCCCTTGATGGGGCCGGTACCGAAGCCGAAAAGCACGACGGCAGCGATCAGGGTGGTGAGGTTGGCGTCGGCGATCGTGGAGAACGCCTTCTCATAGCCCGCGTGGATGCTCGCCTGGGGTGTGTTGCCGCTACGCAGCTCTTCGCGGATGCGCTCGAAGATGAGCACGTTGGCGTCCACCGCCATGCCCACCGTCAACACGATGCCGGCGATGCCCGGCAGGGTCAGGGTCGCCTGCAGCATGGAGAGTACGGCCACGATCAGCACCAGGTTCAGGGCCAGGGCCAGGTCCGCCACCAGCCCGAAGCCCCGGTAGTAGACCGCCATGAACACCAGCACCAACAGCATGCCGATCACCACCGAGAGGAAGCCCTGGTCGATGTTCTCCTGGCCAAGGCTCGGCCCGATGGTCCGCTCCTCGACGATCTCAATGGGCGCGGCCAGGGCGCCTGCGCGCAGCAGCAGGGCCAGGTTGCGGGCCTCCTCGGTGCTGTCCAGGCCGGTGATCTGAAAGCGCTTGCCCAGCTGCTCCCGGATCACCGCCACGTTGATGACCTCTTCGATGGTGCGCTTGACCCGTACCGTCTCGTCGTCCACGCGCCGGGTCTCCACCTTGTTCTCGATGAAGACCACGGCCATGCGCTTGCCTACGTTGTCCCTGGTGCGGTCGCTCATGATCCGCGCCCCGCGCCCGTCGAGGGTGATGAACACGGCCGGACTGCCGCTACGCTGCTCGATGCCGGAGGCGGCGTCGGTGATGTAATCGCCGGTGATGATCACCCGCTTCTGGAGCAGTATGGGCCTCCCCTCCCGGTCACGGTACAGACGGGAGCCAACCGGCACGCGACCGTCCAGGGCGTCCTGCACGTCGTGTTCCTCGTCCACCAGGCGGAACTCCAGGGTCGCCGTGGCCCCCAGGATCTCCTTGGCCCGCGCCGTGTCCTGGACGCCGGGCAGCTGGACGACGATCCGATCCTCGCCCTCCTGCTGGATGACGGGCTCGGCGACGCCGAGCTCGTTGACCCGATTGCGCAGGGTGGTGATGTTCTGCTGCAGGGCAAAGCGGCGCAGCTCCCGGGCCGCCGCCTCGGTCATTTTCGCGGTCAGCAGGTAATCACCTCCCGCCTCTTCTTCTTGCACCGCCAGGTCGTTGAAGCTGCGCCGCACCAGGTCGTAGGCCTTGTCGCGGGTCTGGAGGTCCTTGAAGCTGACCACGATGCCCTTGTCGGGCGTCCGGCTGACCGATTGATAGCGCAGCTTCTCGTTGCGGAACAGGGACCGCAGGTCCCCGACGTAGCGTTCCTCCGCCTGGCGCACGGCGGCCTCCATGTCCACCTCCAGCAGGAAGTGAACCCCGCCGCGCAGGTCCAGACCCAGGTACATGGGCAGGGCCCCCAGGTCCGTGAGCCAGCCCGGGGTGGCTGGGGCAAGGTTCAGGGCCACCACGTAACGGGGGCCCAGGGTCTCGCGCACCCGCTCCTGGGCAGCCAGCTGCTTGTCGGTGTCGGAGAAGCGCAGCAGCAGCCGCCCCCCCTCGAGCTCGGTGGCCTTCGGTGCGAGATTCGACCCCTTTAGCGTCTCCACCAGCCGCGCCTCCAGCGCCTGGTCCATCGTGGCGCCGCGACCGGCGGAGATCTGCAGGGCCGGGTCCTCGCCGAAGATGTTGGGCAGCGCAAAGACCCCGCCGACAACGATGGCCACCAGGATCAGCAGGTATTTCCACAGGGGGTACTGGTTCATTATCGGCGGCTACCTGCTCAGATGCTCTTGATCGTCCCCTTGGGCAGCAGGGACGCTACGGCCTGCTTCTGCACGTTGACCTCCAGGCCCTCGGCGATCTCCAGACTGACAAAGTCGTCGCCGAGCTTGGTGATCTTGCCCAACAGTCCACCGTTGGTGACGACCTCGTCGCCCTTGGCCAGGGACGCGACCATGCTCTTGTGCTCCTTCGTCCGTTTCATCTGTGGCCGGATGAGCAGGAAGTAGAACACCACGAATAGAAGGATCAGGAAGACAAAATCCATGTAGGGTGCCCCCTGCGGTGCTCCCGCAGCCTGGGCGTAGGCATCGGAGATCAGAAAGCTCATAGTCCCTAGCTCCTCGGGTTCGGCCGTCGCAAAGTCGGCAATTATCACACTAATGTGCGCCGCGCGCGAGGTGGTGCTGACCCACCCGGGGCGCCGGACCCGGCTTTAGGCCGGGGCTCAGGCGTCCGGCTCCGCCTCCTCCCAGCGTCGGTAGAGGTCCCTGGCCACGGCCTCGAGCTCCCCGCGGCGGATGGCGTCCCGCAGTGCGGCCATCACGCCCTGGTAGTAGTGCAGGTTGTGGATCGTATTCAGCCGGGAGCCGAGGATCTCCCGGGACTTGTCCAGGTGATGCAGGTAGGCACGGCTGTAGTGGCGGCAGGTGTAGCATTCGCAGGACTCGTCCAGGGGACGCGTGTCGTCCCGGTAGCGGGCGTTGCGCAGGCGCAGGACGCCGCTGCTGACGAAGAGGTGGGCGTTGCGGGCGTTACGGGTGGGCATCACGCAGTCGAACATGTCCACTCCGAGCCGCACCGCCTCGACGATATCGGCCGGGCTTCCGACCCCCATCAGGTAACGGGGGCGGTTCTGGGGCATGTGCGGCAGGGTCTGCGCCACCACCTGCCACATCTCCTCCTTGGGCTCTCCCACCGAGAGCCCCCCGAGCGCATAACCATCGAAACCGATCTCGACCAGGCCCACCAGAGATTCCTGACGCAGGCCGGGATACATCCCCCCCTGGACGATGCCAAACAGGGCTTCGGGACTGTCCGCGTGGGCGCGTTTCGACCGCGCGGCCCAACGCAGGGAGAGCTCCATCGAGGCGCGAACCTCCGCCTCGGTGGCGGCGTACGGGGTGCACTCGTCGAAGACCATCACCACGTCCGCCCCCAGGACGCCCTGTACCGCCATCGACTCCTCAGGTCCCAGGAACACCTCGGCCCCGTCCACAGGGGAACGGAACAGGACGCCCTCCTCGGTCAGGCGGCGCATCTCGCTCAGGCTCCATACCTGGAATCCGCCCGAGTCGGTCAGGATGGGACCGTCCCAGTGCATGAACCGGTGCAGGCCTCCGTGACGGGCAATGACCTGGCTGCCAGGACGCAGCATCAGGTGAAAGGTGTTGCCGAGAATGATCTGGGCCCCCGTCGCCCTGATCTCCTCCGGCGTCACCGCTTTCACCGTCCCGTAGGTGCCCACGGGCATGAAAGTCGGTGTCTCCACGGTTCCGCGCTCGAAGCCGAGGCGGCCCCGCCGTGCCGCCCCGTCGCTAGCGATGAGTTCGAACTGCATCCGAATCTCCCGAATCGGGCCGCGGCTCTGGCGGGAGACGGGTTCCGCTCACCGCCCCTGCCCGCGGGTCACGAACATGGCGTCGCCATAGCTGAAGAACCGGTAGCGCTGCGCCACGGCATGACGATAGGCCCGAAGTACGCGGTCAGTGCCGGCGAAGGCGCACACCAGCATGAGCAGCGTGGACTCAGGGAGGTGAAAATTGGTGAGCAGGGCGTCGACGCAACGGAACCGGTATCCGGGGTAGATGAAGATGCCGGTCTCCCCCCGGAAGGGGACGGGCGCACCACTGGCGGCGGCGCTCTCCAAGGCCCGCACGCTGGTGGTGCCCACCGCGATGACCCGCCCTCCGCGGCGCTGGGCGGCTTCGACCATCGCCACCACCTCGTCCTTGACCTCCGCGTACTCGGAATGCATCCGGTGGTCTTCCACCTCGTCCACCCGCAGGGGCTGAAAGGTCCCCGCGCCCACGTGCAGGGTCACGTAGGCAACCCGCGTGCCGCTCTCCTGCAGCCTGGCCAACAGCGCGTGGTCGAAGTGCAGCCCGGCGGTGGGCGCCGCCACCGCACCGCGCCGACGGGCATAGACGGTCTGATAACGCTCCGCGTCCGCGGCCTCGGGGGGTCGCCGGATGTAAGGGGGCAGCGGTACCCGGCCCACCGCCTCCAGCACCTCATAGACCGAGCGTGGATCCAGGAAGCGTAGCTCGAAGAGCTCCTCCCGTCTCCCCAGCACCTCAACTTCCACGCGCTCCTCCAGGAGCAGCCGGGTACCCGGGCCGGGGGGCTTGCTGGCCCGCACGTGGGCGAGGGCCCCGTGGTCGTCCAGGACCCGCTCCACCAGCACTTCCACCCTTCCCCCCGTCTCCTTGCGACCCAGCAGGCGCGCAGGTATGACGCGTGTGTCGTTGAGCACCAAGAGGTCCTCCGGGCCCACCAGCCCGGGCAGGTCCTGGATCCGGCGGTCCTCGAAATCTCCCGTGGCGCCATCCAGCGTCAGCAGGCGTCCAACGCTGCGCTCCGGCGCCGGATGCTGGGCGATGAGATCCTCGGGCAGATCGTAGGCGAAGGCCGAGCGGCGCATGGCGCGCGATGATAGCAGGTATGCCGTGCAACTCGCTTTGCGCCGCCCTGACGATTCTCTATACTGGCCGCCTCAGCCGTGGGGTCGCTGCCGGCACGCCCGGTCACCTAACTCTACGGCAACACCCGCACCCCGGCCGAGGTGGCGGAACTGGTAGACGCGCCAGACTCAAAATCTGGTAGAGGTAACTCTGTGCGGGTTCGATTCCCGCCCTCGGCATTTCTTGTTATAACCTACTGACCTGTCTGCCGATTCAGGGAGTTGGCGGGCCGCCAACAATCTTCTGTGTGAACAATTGCGTGGCTCGCTCGTGTGGTTTGCGCTTGAAGTGCGGGCGCAATTCTTCGCGGCATGCAGGAATTGGCAACCAAGGCGAGACAGGCCAGGTTCGGACGCTACTAAATCTTAGGCGGATTAGTACTAAATCAGTATTTGTGAAGAGGCCTGCTAAACCGCCCGACCTTGAGTTGGTCTTCAAATCCGCTGATTTCAAGGGCTTGGAGCGACTGTTGATGGCGGGAGTGAGCCCGCTTGGCCCCGGGGGGCCGCTATATGCACCGGGATGAACTGCGCCACCAACCGACGCCTGAAGGGCTGATGAGCTCGGAACATTGGTGGTTAGGCATCAAGCTGGCGCGGCGGTCCCTGTACAGGGAGTTGCCCCTTCTGGACATGAACGGTCGACACTTCATCTGCTGTACTCCCGAGCCTGTTCAAGCCGCGCTACATCGCATAGACCGAGATGCCTGCGGACAGATTCGTATGGATGAAGCGATAGCCAGTCCAGAAAGCCGGGATCGCCATATCATCAGCTCGCTCATCGACGAGGCCATCACGTCCAGTCAACTGGAGGGTGCGGCCACCACGAGACGGGTGGCCGAGGAAATGCTCCGTGCAGGGCGTAAGCCTCGGGACCGCAACGAACAGATGATTGCCAACAACTTCGAGGCAATGCAGTTCGTCCGCGAGATTCTCGACGAGCCTCTCACACCGGACGCCATCCTTACTTTACACGGCATCGTTGTGCAAGACACCGAAGAAAACGGGAACGGACACAGGCTCCGAGAATCCGACGATACTATCCGTGTCGTCAATGGCACGCATACGCGGATTCTGCATACGCCGCCGCCGGCTACCGAGATTCCAGAACGCCTGGAAAGGCTATGTCAGTTTGCAAATCAGACTGAGCACGACGAACCGTTCCTGCACCCGGTGTTGCGAGCCCCCCTTCTGCATTTCCAGCTGGCCTATGCCCACCCCTTCACCGACGGAAACGGACGAACCGCGCGTGCCCTGTTCTACTGGTCGCTGATTCGTCAGGGGTGTTGGCTGGCCGAATAATTGTCCATCTCTAGTGTCCTGCAAAAGGCGCCCGCTCAATATGGTCGTGCGTACCTCCACACGGAGACCGACGACAATGACACCACGTATTTCATCGTCCACCAGCTTGGTGTCATCGAAAAGGCAATCCAGGCGTTGCACGAGTACCTGGCCAGGAAAACACAAGAAGTCCGAAAGATGCAGCGGCTGTTGCGCGGCTCTCCAGCGCTTCAGGAAGCCCTGAACTACCGGCAGATAGCGCTTCTCATACACGCTTTGAAGCATCCAGGTGAGCCATATCGGATAGAGGTCCACCGCATTTCACACAATGTCGCTTACCAAACAGCGAGGGTAGACCTGCTCAGGCTCGCTGAGATGGGGCTGCTGGAAAAGCTGCAAGCTAAACGCGTCTTCGTTTTTGTCGCGCCAAACGATTTGGAAGCGCGGCTTCGCCATATGGCCAATGACGCGTCAGCGCGTGGCGCCTAATCCTACGGGGAGCGGCCGCCCCAAGCGGCGGCATCAGCCCGTACTTCTGGCCCTCCGAGGATGAGGGAATTCGCGTCCCGTCCCAGCATGACTCCGAAACCCGGAGCCCCGCCCCTGCCGACGCAGGCTTGACCGGCCAGGGCACGGTGACCCGTTGCGCTCATCCATCCCGCGTCTGCAAGAGGATCCCTTTAACGCCTCACGGGCAACGGGTCTGATAGAATCCGTGGCCGCCAAGCGTGAGAACGCTCGGGCCGATGTCCTTGCGGCAGGCGCTGTCGACGCACGGCAGGCCCTGCCCAGCCCGAGGACCCCTTCCCCAGCCGGAGTGACCCGCATGGATTCCTTGAAGGAGTGGCTCAAGCAGAACAGCCGCCTCTATCGCGCGCTGCGGGAGAGGCACCAGCGGCTCAAGCGGCGCCTCTGGGAGTCCCGAAGCAACGCACACAAGTTCTCCAAGATCCACCGGAAGCGGAGATGGGGCGATCCGGAGTCCACCTCCGGCGCCGGCTCCCGTCTTGACCAGACGCAGGCCCTGCGGGCGCAGCTGTCGGCATTGATCCGCGGGTTCGAGATCACCTCCCTGCTGGATGTGCCCTGCGGGGACTTTAACTGGATGAAGGAGGTGGACCTGCACGGGGTGAAGTACATCGGCGCCGATATCGTGCCGGCGCTCATCGAGGACAATAGCCGGCGATACGCGCGCGAGAACGTCGCGTTCCGCGTCCTGAATCTGGCAAGCGACCACCTGCCGCGCTGCGATCTGGTCTTTGTCAGGGACTGCCTGGTTCATCTCTCGAACCACGACGCCATGAGGTGCATCGCGAATATCAAGGCCAGCGGCTCCCGTTACCTGCTCGCTACGACGTTTCCAGAAGTGGGCGAGAACGTCGACACGATCGCGCCGAACTGGAGGGCCACCAACCTGGAGAAGCCCCCTTTTGACTTCCCGCCCCCCCGCGCCAGCCTGGACGAGGGGACCAGAACCCCGCTCGGAAACAAGAGTGCGCGAAAGATGATGGGGCTTTGGGTTATCGAAGACCTGTCCGATGGTGCGCCAGCGAGGGGGTCTTTATAATGCCCGCGCTAGAACACGCGTCGGGACGGTCCAGGCGACTCGGCCACCACCGGTCCACCCTCTCGCCGGGGCCGACACTGGCGTGGTCTGAGCCAGGCTCGCCAGACCATGTGTGCTGATACCCGCCTTGACAGCGACCCCGGCGCGGCGACGGCAGGCGGCGCCGCGTTGGCGCCCAGCGAACGACGAAGGTAACCATGACCGACCACGGCTGGAAGCAAGTGGACATCACCCGGGCCACCAACCTCACCTGGCATCACGGCCACGTGGGGCGCGAAACCCGCCAGAGGCTGCTAAATCAACGGGGTGCAACCCTGTGGTTCACCGGTCTCAGCGCCGCCGGCAAGAGCACCATCGCGTTCACCCTCGAACACCTGCTGATCGAGAGCGGCGTCCTCACCTACGTGCTGGACGGCGACAACATCCGGCACGGGCTCAACAAGAACCTTGGCTTCAGTGCGGCGGACCGCGCCGAGAACATCCGGCGGATTGGCGAGGTGGCGAAGCTGTTCGCCGATGCGGGACTCATCACGATGGCGAGCTTCATCTCGCCCTACCGTGTCGACCGCGACAAGGTGCGGGACCTGCACGAGGAGTCGGGGGTCCCGTTCTTTGAGATCTACACGGCCACGCCCCTCGCGGTCTGCGAGGAGCGGGACCCCAAGGGCCTGTATCACCGTGCGCGTGCCGGCGAGCTGAAGCTGTTTACCGGGGTGGACGACCCCTACGAGCCGCCGGAGGCGCCGGAGATAGTCCTGCATCCAGAGCAGATGTCGGCTCCAGAGTGCGCGGCGGTGGTCGTCGCCGCGTTGGCCGAGAGCGGGATCATCGGTGCCCGGCGGCAGGAAACCTGAGGACCGCCGGGCAAGCCCCTGATCTGCATGCCATGTCGAAATCACCAACACGCGCCGCCCGGGAGCGGACGAGTGCCGTTCATCCGGGGAAGGCCGCGGCAGGCCCACGGCACGACAGACGGTCGCGCGCCCCGGTAGCGGCGCCATGAGCTACTTCCAGGCCAACGACAAGCAGCTACGCTCGCGGGTCAAGCTGTTGGGGCGTCTGCTCGGCAACGTACTCGTCGCCCAGGCCGGTGAGCGCGTCTACGCCGCCGTCGAGGCCCTGCGCAAGGGCTACATCAGCCTGCGTCGGCGCGAAGATCCGGTCCGGCGCCGACGGCTCGAGCACCTGATCGCGAACCTCGACCCCGAGACGCTCACCCAGGTCATCCGGGCCTTCAGCGCCTACTTCAGCCTGGTGAACATCGCCGAGGAGGAATTCCAGCACCGCCAGCGGCGCCGCCAGGTCCGCAAGGGCGGGCCCCTGTGGGTGGGCTCCTTCGACCACACCCTGCGCGGCTTCCGGGCCCAGGGCATCAGCGCCGAGAACCTCCAGGCGCTGCTGAACCGCATCCAGTACACC
>Ga0210097_1000704_pt1 | contig 10146 bp, 10 predicted proteins | sample Joice_CattailNLA_2_FD_185521 | JGI IMG/M metagenome (GOLD analysis project Ga0210097, IMG submission 185521) | Wetland microbial communities from San Francisco Bay, California, USA, that impact long-term carbon sequestration - Joice_CattailNLA_D2... | ecosystem: Environmental > Aquatic > Marine...
CGATCGCGTGTGAGGACATTCGTGCGCGCGCGACCCAACAACCCTGGAAAAGAATCACGTGAGCGATAACAGCATCCTGGTCGTTGGCATCATCGCTATTGCGATTCTGGCGGCAATCGTGCTCACGGGCATCTGGCGAGGCACTGGAAGCGGCGATAAAAGCGGTGAGTTGATGAAACTGCGGAGTAGCGGGTCCTTCTGGGGAGTCAGGATACAGCCGGGGAAGTGCACCGCCATTCGTCCTTTCTCCGGCAGGCGTTTCACTTTTAAAGAAGCTCCGAATTTACCCCTGCCTGGCTGCAAGGCCTGGCGCTGTTCGTGTACCTACATCGGTGTGCCGGAACGCCGCCGCGAAGAGCGGCGTGTGCAAAATGATCGCAGAGACATAGTCCGGATCGATGAAGAACATGTCGAGCGTCGCTCGTTCCGGGGACGCCGCCGCGGACGTAAAGCCTGGAAAGATCCAGCCGATTGACTAACAGGCGTCGTGCCGCATCCGGTTAGTCAAGCCGCTGCGTGCCGGATGAGTTAGCCCCCAACAAGGCATGTAAGGGATCTCGATTCATGATAAAAATCATCATTCTGCTGCTTATCATCGGAGTACTCGCCGGTCTGGTCTGGCTATTGCGCGGCCAGCAGACTCCCAAGCGTAAATCCACCCTTGCGGTAACATCCCCCGGACCGGCGGATCCGGACCGCGGTGGCAACATGAAGGCGCTTGAACTGGAAAAATTACGTCAAAACAAGCTCTTCTGGGGCGTGGAAATCAAGCAGGCCGGGTGTGCAATGGGCAGAACGCTAGCCGGTGAGGAATTTGAGTTCGATGATGCACCGAGCCTGCCGCTGGAGGGTTGTACTGCTGCCATGTGCAGCTGTGTGTATATCGGGCTGAAGGAAAGACGCAAGCAGCAGCGACGCCAGCACGAGCGCCGCACCGATCTCAGGTTTGAACCGGACAAATCCGACCGGCGCTCAAACAAAGACCGTCGGCGCGGGGCAAAGTGGCGGGGGCACGATCTCTAGTCCACACAGCGTCCAGGCAGGACTGACCGGCGTTATCCCGATCAGGCAACTTCGGACAGCAATTTCCGGTACTTGGGTGAATTCAGGTTGGCTGTCTTGGGCTTGGAACCGCCGAGATAGGCATCCAGTGTCACTGTCGGCACCTGGTCCCGATCGACCAGTGGGTGCATGGTGCATTTCTCACAGGCGATCAAACGGGGCGGGGCGCCGGCAGGCGCCTTGCCGATGGGGCGTTCCCGAAGATTCTTGCAGGTGGTGATGCTTAGATAGGCTTGCTGGGGAATGCAAAAAAACATCGAATCCATACTCACTTCTTCTACTCCCGTGACTTCCGCAGCGACTGCGGAGTAACTGCACTCAGAAACAAACGTCGAACTATACCATCGGGGCGGGAATAAATCAAACTCCAGCTTGTTTTTCAAAAACTTAGCGGCCGACCCCTGATCCAGCAAGCTATTCGACCGTGACCGACTTGGCAAGGTTCCGCGGCTGGTCGATATCCGTGCCCTTGAGCACCGCCACATGGTAGGCCAGCAGCTGTAACGGGATGGAGAAGATAATAGGCGAGATACTGTCTTCGGTCGGCGCCACCGGCAGCACCGTCACTCCGGGTGAACTGATCATGCCCACCTTGGCATCGGCGAAGACGATCAGTTCGCCGCCGCGCGCCCGTACCTCTTGCAGGTTGGATTTCAGCTTTTCCAGCAAGGCATTATTCGGCGCGACGGCGATGACCGGCATGCTGGCATCCACCAGTGCCAGCGGTCCGTGCTTCAGCTCTCCTGCAGGGTAGGCCTCGGCATGAATATAGGAAATCTCCTTGAGTTTGAGCGCCCCCTCCATGGCAACGGGAAACTGGGCGCCACGACCGAGAAACAACGCATTGTGTTTGTCGCCGAAGTGTTCCTTAGCCAGCGTCTCGATCTGTTCGTTCAGCGTCAGTGCATACTCCACCTTGCCCGGCACACTGCGCAGTTCATTCACCAGGCAGGCCTCGGTCTGCTCCGACATGCCATGGCGCCGCCCCAGCACGATGGTCAGCAGCAGCATGGCGACCAGTTGGGTGGTAAAGGCCTTGGTGGAAGCCACACCGATCTCCGGCCCGGCACGCGTCATCAGCACCAGGTCGGATTCACGCACCAGGGAGCTCTCCGGGACATTGCAGATGGAGAGCGCATGGCCGAAGCCCAGGCGGCGCGCTTCTCGCAGCCCGGCCAGGGTGTCTGCGGTTTCACCGGACTGGGACAGGGTAACGATCAGGGAATTCCTGCGCACCACCGGCTGGCGGTAGCGAAACTCGCTGGCCACCTCCACGCTGCAGGGAATGCCGGCGAGTGACTCAAGCCAGTAGCGCCCCACCATGCCCGCATGGTAACTGGTACCGCAGGCAATGATGTGCACCCCCTTCACCTCGTCGAAGATACGGCCAGCCTCGATGCCGAAAGCCGCCTCCAGCACCCGGTCGACACCGATGCGTCCTTCCAGTGTATCGGCGATGGCACGCGGCTGCTCGTAGATCTCCTTGAGCATGTAATGACGGTACTCGCCCTTGAAGGTGGCATCCGCGGTGACGCTGGAGGTCTTGACCGGACGCTCGACGAGATTGCCGGCCTGATCATAAATGCGGGCGCCCTGCAGCGATATATCAGCCACATCACCGTCTTCGAGGAAGACGAAACGCCGGGCCCGCGACACCAGCGCGGCGACATCCGAAGCGATCAGCACCTCATCATCGGCCAGTCCAATGACCAACGGGCTGCCGCGGCGTGCGGCAATCAGCCGCCCGGGCTCATCCCGGCTGATGACCCCCAGGGCAAAGGCGCCTTCCAGATCCTTTATCGCAGACTGCACCGCCGCAAGCAGGTCCTGTCCCTGCACCATGTGAAGGTGCACCTGGTGCACGATCACTTCGGTGTCCGTCTGCGAGGTAAAGCGGTAGCCGGCCTGTTTCTGCTGTTCCCGCAGGACATCGTGATTTTCGATGATGCCGTTATGCACCAGCGCCACGCGCCCGTTGCAGATATGGGGATGCGCGTTTTGTTCGCTGGGTACGCCATGGGTTGCCCAGCGCGTGTGGGCGATGCCGGTCTGCCCGTCGATCGGTGCGTTCTCCAGGGCCTTAACCAGCTCGGCGACCTTGCCGACCCGGCGCACCCGCTGGAGTTCCCCCTGAGCATTCTGCACGACGATGCCGGCCGAGTCGTAACCCCGGTATTCCAGCCGCTGCAAACCGTCAAGCAGCACCGGGACAACGTTCTTTCTGGAGACGACTCCGACTATTCCGCACATATCCGCCTCATCCTTTTTGCTTCTCCGGCCGATTCCAGCCGGGTCGCGATTTCTGGGGCGCACGGCTCAGTGTCAGTTCACCCGCGGGTGCATCACGCGTGATGGTCGAGCCGGCCCCGATGGTGGCCCCGTCTCCAACCTCGACCGGGGCTACGAGTTGGGTATCCGAGCCGATAAAGACATCGTCGCCGATCACGGTGCGGTGCTTGTAGGCGCCGTCGTAGTTGCAGGTGATGGTGCCTGCCCCGATATTGACGTTGCGCCCCACGCTGGCATCGCCGATGTAACTCAGGTGATTGATTTTCGAACCCTCGCCGACCTGCGATTTCTTGATTTCCACGAAATTGCCGATGTGGCTGCCCGCCGCCAGCACCGTCTCGGGACGTATGCGTGCGAACGGACCGATGCGCACACCGTCACCGATGAGGGCGTCCTCGATGACGCAGTTGGCTAGGATGATGACATCATCGCCGACGGTGGTATCGCGCATGACCACGTTCGGTCCGACCATGACCCGGTTGCCGAGTCTGACCGTCCCTTCCAGCACCGCGTTCACATCAATGACGACGTCCTGTCCTGCCGTCAGCCTCCCGCGCAGGTCGAAGCGCGCCGGATCGATGAGCGTCACCCCCGCCCGCAGGCACTCACTGGCCTGTCGCTGCTGGAAACAGCGCTCCAGCGCCGCAAGCTGGGCGCGATCATTCACGCCGAGAATCTCGTGCGGGTCCGCAGCGTGTACACCGCGCACCGCCACACCGTCGCGCACGGCAAGCGCAACCACATCGGTCAGGTAGAACTCGCCCTGGGCGTTGCTGTTGTCCAGCGCCTGTACCCAGGCGCGCAGGCGGCCGGCGGGCGCGGCGAGAAAACCGCTGTTGATCTCCCGGAGGCGGCGCTGCTCGACGGTGGCGTCCTTCTCCTCGACGATACCGCGAATGTTGCCGCCGGCATCCTGCAGGATGCGGCCATAACCGGTGGGATCATCAAGCGCGGCAGTCAGCACGGCCAGTTCACCCTGCGCGGCGATACCGACCAGCTTCTCCAGTGTGGCCGGGGCAATCAGGGGCACATCACCGTACATGACCAGCACGGTACGGGAATCCGGCACATCGGGCAGCACCTGGGCGACGGCGTGTCCCGTTCCCAGCTGGCGTTCCTGTATCGCCCAGTGCACGCCGGCCTGGGCAAAGGCTTCGCGCACCTGTTCGGCGCCATGGCCGATGACGACGTGAATGGCCGCGGCTTCCAGGTGGTGCGCCGTGTCAATCGCGTGAGCCAGAAGGGGCCGCCCCCCCAAAGTATGCAGCACCTTGGGAAGGTCGGAGCGCATGCGCGTCCCCTGGCCGGCAGCCAGGACAATAATGCTCAGGTCCATGCGGGAAGAAACGTCAGTTCAAATCACCCTGTTAACGGCAGTGCCACAAACAACTTGCGAGCGCCAGACCGTGGCGATCATAGCATGACCGTCGGGTGGGTCAGTGCAACACCGGCATGGCCATGGGCGGCACGCCGTTGCTGATCTCCTCGTCGGTGGCGTCGCGGATGTCGACCACCTTGATATGGAAGGTAATGATCTTGCCGGCCATCGGGTGGTTACCGTCCACCGTCAGCTTGCCGTCTTCGATCCGGGTGACGAGGAATTTCCGGGCATCGCCCTGATCGTTCATCATTTCCACCTCGGCACCGACGCGGCGGAACTCGGGTGGAACATTCTCGATGTCGTCGGTATAGGTGAGGCTTTCATCGTGCGCGCCGAAGCCCTCCTCCGGCGTCAGCGACACATCCACGACGTCCCCCACCACGCAGCCCTCCATCGCGGTCTCGACTTTCTCGAACATGTCGTGCTTGCCGCCATGGACGTAACTGATCGGAATATCGGACTGCTCGAGCACTTCGCCCGTTTTGTCCTTAATGGAATAGGTAAAGGCTACCACCTTGTTGCGGCCGACAAACTGCTCATTCATTGAAAAAACCGCCGCTCTAGCGCTTGTGGCGCAGTTTCTGAATGGCACGCAGCTGCGCGATGGACTGGGCCAGCTCGGCCTGCGCCTTGGCATAGTCGATGTCGGCGTGTTTGTCTGCCAGCATGCGCTCGGCCCGCTCCTTGGCCTCTACGGCGGCCGCTTCGTCGAGGTCGTGGGCGCGGATGGCGGTATCCGCCAGTACCGTCACCACATGCGGCTGGACTTCCAGCATGCCTCCGGAGATGAAGAAGGACTGCTCGGAACCGTCCGCCTGCTGGATCCGTATCTCTCCGGGCTTGAGCCGGGTCAGCAGCGGCGCGTGTCGCGGTGTTATACCGACTTCGCCCATTTCCGCTGGTGCGAAAACCATTGTCACCGTTCCCGAAAAGATTTCGGCTTCGGCGCTGACGATGTCAACGTGCAGTGTCATTGCCATTGTGGCTATCCGCTAGAGGGTTTTGGCCTTTTCAGCGACTTCTTCGATGCCGCCCACCATGTAGAAGGCCTGTTCCGGCAGGTGGTCGTAATCGCCGTTCATGATGCCCTTGAACCCGGCGATAGTATCCTTCAGTGATACGTACTTGCCGGCGGTGCCGGTAAAAGTTTCGGCCACGAAGAACGGCTGAGACAGGAAGCGCTGAATCTTGCGTGCGCGTGACACTATCAGTTTGTCGTCCTCGGAGAGTTCGTCCATGCCGAGAATCGCAATGATGTCCTTGAGTTCCTTGTAGCGCTGCAGCGTTCCCTGCACCTCGCGCGTCGTATCGTAATGATCCTGGCCGACCACCAGCGGGTCGAGCTGGCGGCTGGTGGAATCGAGTGGGTCCACCGCGGGGTAGATACCCAGCTCGGCGATCTGGCGCGACAGCACCAGTGTGGCGTCAAGGTGCGCGAAGGTGGTCGCAGGCGACGGGTCGGTCAGGTCGTCCGCCGGCACGTAGACCGCCTGGATCGAGGTAACGGAACCGGTCTTGGTCGAGGTGATGCGCTCCTGCAGCCTGCCCATCTCCTCGGCCAGCGTCGGCTGGTAACCCACGGCGGAGGGCATGCGTCCAAGCAGTGCCGAAACCTCAGTGCCCGCCAGGGTGTAACGATAGATGTTGTCGACGAAAAACAGCACGTCGCGGCCCTCATCGCGGAAATACTCCGCCATGGTGAGTCCGGTCAGCGCCACGCGCAGGCGGTTGCCGGGCGGCTCATTCATCTGGCCATAGACCAGCGAGACCTTGTCGATGACCCCGCCTTCGGTCATTTCATGGTAGAAGTCGTTGCCCTCGCGGGTACGCTCGCCGACGCCGGCGAATACCGAATAGCCGCTATGCTCGACGGCGATATTGCGAATCAGCTCCATCAGCGTCACGGTCTTGCCCACGCCCGCGCCACCGAACAGGCCTACCTTGCCGCCCTTGGCGAACGGACAAATCAGGTCGATGACCTTGATGCCGGTCTCGAGGATCTCGATCCCCGACGCCTGTTCGGCGAAGGTGGGAGCCGGACGGTGTATAGGCCAGCTCGTGTCGGCGCCGATGTCGCCCTTCTCATCCACCGGCTCACCCAGCACGTTCATGATCCGCCCCAGGGTCTTCGCGCCTACCGGCACGGAGATCGGCGCACCGGTGTTGGTGGCTGAAAGGCCGCGGCGCAGGCCGTCGGTCGATCCCATGGCGATGGTGCGAACGATGCCATCGCCCAGCTGCTGCTGGACTTCCAGGGTAAGCCCGGCGTCGTTGACCTTCAGCGCATCGTACACCTTCGGCACGCTGTTACGCGGGAACTCCACGTCGACGACCGCGCCGATGATTTCCACAATATTGCCAGCACTCATTATGTTTTCCTCTAACTGATATTTTGTTCGGGTACGAATCCGTGATTCGTGTCCCTGCAATCAGACTGCGGCCGCACCGCCGACAATCTCGGAGATCTCCTGGGTAATGGCGGCCTGCCGTGCCTTGTTGTACACCAGCTGCAGCTCTTCGATCAGATTACCTGCATTATCCGTTGCCGATTTCATGGCCACCATGCGTGCCGCCTGCTCGCAGGCGAGGTTATCTACCACGCCCTGGTAGACCAGAGATTCGATATAGCGGATCATCAGCGCGTCCATCACCGGCTTGGAATCCGGCTCATAGATATAATCCCAGTGCGACTCGAGTTCCTTGTCTTCTCTGCCCTGCACCGGGATCAGCTGTTCCAGCACCGGCTGCTGGGTCATGGTGTTGATGAACTGGTTGTAGGCCACATAGAGACGGTCGATACGTGCCTCCGCATAGGCATCCAGCATTACCTTGACGGTGCCGATCAGTTCGATGATCGACGGCGCATCGCCCAGACCGACGGACGTCGCGACCACGTTCCCCCCGAGGCGCTTGAAAAAGGCGTTGCTCTTGCTGCCGATCAGCGTCAGGTCAATCTCGACGCCGTCGGTGTGCCAGCTTTTCATCTCGGTGATCACCTGCTTGAAGAGGTTGATGTTCAATCCTCCGCACAGGCCACGGTCGGTGGAAACGATGATCACGCCGACGCGCCGGACTTCACGTTCCGCCAGGAACGGATGGTGATACTCGGGATGCGCGTGCGCCAGATGCGAGATGACGTTCTGGATCTTCTCGGCATAGGGCCGGGTGGCCTGCATACGCTCCTGCGCCCTGCGCATCTTGCTCGCCGCCACCATTTGCATGGCCTTGGTGATCTTCTGCGTACTCTTGATGCTGGCGATCTTGGTACGTATTTCCTTGGCGCTGGACATTGCTTGACCTTATCTGTTGTCGGTGCGGTAGCTGCTACCAGGTATTGTTGGCCTTGAAATCCTCGATGGCTGCGCGCAGACCGGCCGCGATGTCGTCGTTGTAATCCGGCGTCGCGTTGATCTTGTCCATCAGCGTCTTCTGATTGGTGCGCAGGTAGCCGTGCAGTGCATGCTCGAAATCAACCACCCGCTTGATGTCAACATCGTCGAGGTAACCCTGGTCGACGGCGAACAGGGAGATTGCCATCTCGGCGACGGACAGCGGGCTGTACTGCTTCTGCTTCATCAGTTCTGTAACACGCTGGCCACGCTCCAGCTGCTTGCGGGTGGTCTCGTCGAGGTCGGAGGCAAACTGCGAGAAGGCTGCCAGCTCCCGGTACTGCGCCAGCGCCAGACGCACGCCACCGCCGAGTTTCTTGATGATATTGGTCTGGGCCGCGCCGCCGACGCGCGACACCGACAGACCGGCGTTGATGGCCGGACGGATACCCGCGTTGAACAGGTCGGATTCCAGAAATATCTGCCCGTCGGTGATCGAAATCACGTTGGTGGGCACGAAGGCGGACACGTCGCCGGCCTGCGTTTCGATGATCGGCAGCGCGGTCAGGGATCCGGTTTTACCTTTCACCTGACCATTGGTGATCCTTTCCACTTCATGGGCATTGATGCGTGAAGCGCGCTCCAGCAGGCGCGAATGCAGGTAAAACACGTCGCCTGGATAGGCCTCGCGACCCGGCGGACGGCGCAGCAGCAGGGACACCTGGCGATAGGCCCAGGCCTGCTTGGTGAGGTCGTCATAAATAATCAGTGCGTCTTCGCCACGATCGCGGAAATATTCCCCCATCGAGCAGCCGGCATAGGGCGCAATGTACTGCAGGGCAGCCGATTCCGCCGCCGCCGCGGCGACAACGATGGTGTGTTCCATCGCCCCGTGTTCTTCCAGCTTGCGCACCACGTTGGCGATGGAGGAATTCTTCTGGCCGATGGCCACGTAGATGCATTTGATCCCGGTGCCTTTCTGATTGATGATCGCGTCGATTGCCACCGCCGTCTTGCCGGTCTGGCGGTCGCCGATGATCAATTCGCGCTGGCCGCGCCCGATCGGCACCATGGCATCGATCGACTTGAGTCCGGTCTGCACCGGTTGAGAGACGGATTGGCGTGCGATAACGCCGGGTGCGATTTTTTCGATCGGCGAGGTCAGCGAGGACCCGATCGGTCCTTTGCCGTCGATCGGATTGCCGAGTGAATCGACCACGCGTCCGAGCAGCGCCTCGCCGACCGGCACCTCGAGGATGCGGCCGGTACACTTGACGCTGTCACCTTCGGAGATCGTCTCGTATGCACCCAGGATCACCGCACCGACGGAATCGCGTTCGAGGTTAAGCGCCATACCGAAGATATTTCCCGGGAACTCGAGCATCTCTCCCTGCATGACATCGGCCAGTCCGTGGATGCGGGCGATGCCGTCGGTCAGACTGACGACGGTGCCCTCGGTGCGCGCCTCGGAGACGGACTCGAACTGCTCGATGCGGCGCTTGATCAGATCACTGATTTCAGTGGGATTGAGTTGCATAGGATGTAGTCCTCTTAATGGCTCAGCGAGTTGCCCAGGCGTTCGAGCTTGCCGCGGACAGAGCCGTCGATAACCAGGTCTCCGGCACGGATGATGGCGCCGCCCAGCAGCGTTGCATCCGTTTTACATTCGAGTTCGATATCGCGCCCCAGGCGCTTTTTTAGCGCAGTAGTGACCACCGCCTGCTGCGCTTCGGTGACGGGAAACGCGGTGATGAGCTCGGCGCGGATGGATTGCTCGGCTTCACGACGCTGGATTTCGAACAGGGTCGCGATCTCCGGCAGCAGCTTAAGGCGCCGGTTCTCGGCCAGCAGGCGGATGAAATTGTGGCAGTTGTCATCCAGCTGATCGGTGCCGATGCTGATGAAAAGCTCGGCGAGTTGTGTTTCCGTCATGCGCGGATTATCAACCAGGGCGGTCAGTTCCGGATCCGCGGCAACAACGGCGAGTAACTCCAGCATGCCGGACCATTCCTTCAGCGCCTGATGCGCATCGGCGAACTGAAACGCGGCCTGGGCGTAGGGACGCGCGATGGTGAGTATTTCAGC
>Ga0210097_1000718_pt1 | contig 9999 bp, 8 predicted proteins | sample Joice_CattailNLA_2_FD_185521 | JGI IMG/M metagenome (GOLD analysis project Ga0210097, IMG submission 185521) | Wetland microbial communities from San Francisco Bay, California, USA, that impact long-term carbon sequestration - Joice_CattailNLA_D2... | ecosystem: Environmental > Aquatic > Marine >...
GGAGACAGAAACTGGCCCTCGTCCAGCAGCCGCTGCAGTATGCGCGGCAGCATGGTGTGGTCCACCAGGGAGAGCAGGTGCTCGCCGCGCTCGTTCTCCCAATCCGGGCAGGCGCACACGTAGCTGCCCTGGAACAGCCCCCCCTTGTGCTCGCGCAGCATCGCGGCGAAACGCGGCGCCGCCTGGAGCAGGCGCTGGTCCAGCACCTCAGTGGCGAACAAGGGGATGAGGCCCACCCAGGAGTAGACATCGATGCGGTGGGTGCCGCCGTCCGGGCAGACCAGCAAGTCCTTGAAGAATCCCGCCTCCGGGTCCCACAGGGAGACGGTGCCGGTGCCGTGGCCCCCGATGGCGTTGGCGATGGCGAAGAACTGCTGGTAGCACTGGATGGCAATGTCCTCGTAGTTGGGGTCTTCGGTCGAGAGCTCCAGTGCCATCACCGTCATGTTCAGCGCGAACATGGCCATCCAACCCGTGGCGTCGGCCTGCTTCAGCTTGTATCCGTCGGGCAGCGGCCGGGACCGGTCGTAGACCGAGATGTTGTCCAGCCCGAGGAATCCGCCCTCGAACATGTTGTTGCCGTCGGCGTCCTTGCGGTTGATCCACCACGCATAGTTGAGCAGGAGCTTGTGGAACACCCGGGTGAGGAACGCGGGGTCGCCCGTGCCACGCTGCACCCGCTCGGCACGGAAGGCCTTGAGACATCCCAGGGCATGGACCGGGGGGTTGGCGTCGCCGAAGGCCCACTCGTAGGCGGGGATCTGGCCGTTGGGGTGCAGATAGCGCTCGGAGAGCATCAGCTCCATCTGCTGTTTGGCGAAGTCGACATCGATGAGTGCCAGGGCCACCGCGTGGAAGGCCAGGTCCCAGGCCGCGAACCAGGGGTACTCCCAGGTATCGGGCATGGAGACGACATGGGCCGCCTTGAGGTGGCGCCAGGTGCAATTGCGGCCGTGCCGGCGCGCCTCGGGCGGTGGCCGCTGATCGCCCGCGAGCCAGCGCTCGACATCGTAATGGTAAAACTGCTTGCACCAGATCAGCCCCGCGAAGGCCTGGCGCATGATCTGGTGGTCCTCGGGTGGGGCGTCGGGGAGCAAGTCGTCGTAGAACACGTCGGCCTCGGACCGGCGTGTCGAGAACACTGTCTCCTGACGTGCGAAGGGTCTCTCCAGAGGCGTTGCCGACAGCACTAGGTCGATGCGCGCGTGCTGTCCCGGCGCGACCGTGTGCCGCGTCCAGGCGGCGAGCTTGGTTCCGCTTGGCACGGGGTTGACGGCTGCCTCCTCACCCTCGACAAGGCGCCGGTGGAAGGCGTCCTTCACATAGGGCTGCCCATTCGGCAGGCCCCACAGCCGCTCGGTGTTGGACTCATTCTCGGTGAACAGCAACGCCGAGCGCTGGGCACCGTAGAGATAATAGGTCTCCAGCGCCGGATGGTGGGCGGACACCACCCAGGCCGCCCCGGAGGGGTCCGCCACCCTCTGCAGGACGGGGCGCTCGGTCCGCTCGCCCTGCCACGACCAGGTATTACGGAACCACAGGGTGGGCAGGACGTGGATCTCCGCCGGCTCGGGACCCCGGTTGTGGACGTGAACGTGGCAGTGGATCTCGGTCGCCGACGCCTTGGCGTAGAACACCTCCACGTCCCAGTAGCGCGACTCGGCGAAAGCGCCCGTGTCGAGCAGGTTGAAGGGGGGATCGAGGCGGCCGCGCCGGCCGTTCTCCTCCACCAGCCGGGCATAGGGATAAGCCGCTTGAGGATATTTGTAGAGGTAGCGCAGATAGCTGTGGCTCGGCGTGGCGTCGCGGTAGAAGTAGTACTCCTTGACGTCCTCGCCCCGGTTGCCCTGATTGCCCGTGAGCCCGAACGCGCGCTCCTTCAAGATCGGATCGCGGCCGTTCCAAAGGGCGAGGGCGAGACACAGGCGTTGGCCCTCGTCGCAGATCCCGCCGAGGCCGTCCTCGTTCCAGCGATAGGCCCGGGAGCGGGACTGGTCGTGGTCCAGGTGTTCCCAGGCGGAGCCGTGTTCGCTGTAGTCCTCGCGCACCGTACCCCAGGCTCGCTCGGAGAGGTACGGGCCCCACAGGCGCCAGTTCTCCAGGCCCGCGCGCTGGTTCTCCAGGCGCTGGCGCTCCGCGTTGAGTTTCTTGTCGGCCATCGTTGCTCTCCGATTCGTCGTCAGAAAGATCGCGTCGCCCTCCTCATTTGCCCCGCGCTCTGGGAGCGGCGGGGCGAGCGGGCGCGTTCAGTGCTTTGCTCAAGCGGCCCAGGCCTCCAGGGTGCAGGCCACGGACCAGACCTGCAGCGGGGGCGCCGCGGGGGATGTGCGGCGGACCCCGTCGAAGGTCTCGCCTACGCTGCCGGGGCCCGCGTCGCGAAGGTGATCGGCCGACGCCTTCAGGCGCGACAGGGCGAGCCGAGCGCCGCCCGTGTCCCGGCGCTCGGCGAGGGCACCGTGGCCCTGCAGCCACCTCCCATACCCCGCCGAGGAGTCGCCGCGGTAGTCCGGATGGGAGGGCGCCGGCGCCGCCATCGGCAGCGCGTGGTAACGGCGCGTCAGAGACCCGGAGACGGTCCCGGCGCCATAAGAGCCACGCCGGTTGGCGAGCCGCCACTCGCGCCGCTCGGCCTGAGCGAGCGGGCTGCACATGTCGCGGCGGAAGCGCACCCCGCGCGACAGCGCGTCCGATGGATCGCGCGGCAGGCAGGCCTTTTCCGCCTCGCTCTGGACGAGACGGTCGAGCTGAGGCGAAGCGCTCATGCGACGGCCTCCGTGGCAGTGTCGGTCGCCACCGATCCGGCGAGCTGGTCGGCGACGCGCAAGGACCACGCGTAGATGGTGAGCGCCGGGTTCACCCGGCTGGACCGCGGCAGAATGCTGCCATCCACCACGTACAGATTGTCCATGCCGTGCACCCGCCCCGAGGGGTCCACGACCGATGCGGCCGGGTCGGTGCCAGCGACCAGTGTGCCGCAGGCGTGGGCCGTGCCGCTGAGTGGGATGGGTTTGGCCACCGGCAGGTAGCCCAGGCGCAGCAGCTGACCGCTCAGGGTGCGCACCAAGCGCCGGTGCTCGTCCCGGGCCTCCGGCAGGCGGGCGAAGTCGTGGTCGATGCGGGGTGGACCGTTGCGGCTGGCCAGCACACGGTTGTCCGCGTGAGAGCCGTCCTCGGTCTGTAAGAAGAGCCCGTAGGCGCGGCGTGCCACCGGCCCGGCAAGGGTGGCCGCGAAGGCGGGAGCCTGGGCACGGACGATCTCCTCGGCCAGGTTGCCGCCCAGGGTCTGGACGCTGCTGTGGGGAAAAGCGTCGTGCAGCAGCAGGGCGGTCTTGCACAACACATCCCGGACCGGGCGGCGACCGAGGGCGAGCAGCGCCGTGAGCACATGGCACTTGTAGTAGCGTCCCACCAGGGCCGCGCAGGGCAGGCCGTCGGCGAGGCCGGTGTCCGCCAGATAGAGCTGCAGCAGGCGCGGACTGTGCAGGGCGCCGGCGGCAAGCAGTACGGCGTCGGCCGCGAAACGGCTGCCGTCGGCGCACTGCACCCCGGCCACCCGGCGCGGGGCGTCGCGGGCCGGCAGCAGTGTGGCCGCCTCCATACCGGTGCGCACCTCGACGTTGGCGCGACCCGTGACCCGGTCGATCAGGCAGCGTTCGGCGTCTGACTTGAGACCCTCGACCGAGGCGAAGCCATCGAAGTGGCGGACCTCGTTCGGCGACTCGAGAATGCGCTCGGCCAGCCCCAGGGCCAGGGTCTCGGAGCGCCAGCCGTGGTCGCGCCGCGCGAGCCCCGCCGCGATGCGGGCGAAGTCGCCTTCCACCGGGAACTGACGCACTGCCAGGAGCCGCTCGGCCTCTTCGTAGTAAGGCGCCAGCGCCTCATAGCCGATGGGCCAGGGCAGGCAGCGGTGAGCGGGATCGGCGTCGAGCTCGAGGCGGCCAAAGCGCAGCAGCGCGGCCCCGTACCACTTGGTCTTGCCCCCCAGGTTGAAATGCTCCTCCGGGTAGATGGCGTGACCGTTGCGGTCGAGCCAGGTCTCTCTGCTCAGGAACGCACCGCTGCGTAGGACCTGCGCGGGGTCCAGGGTGCTACCGTCGCGCGGCAGCGGCTGACCCTTCTCCAGCAGCAGCACCCGGGCACCCGCCTGCCCCAGGCGGTAGGCCGCGGCCGCGCCGCCGGCGCCGGAGCCGATGATGAGATAGTCGTAGCGCTCGCTCATGGGGCTGCCCTCAGTAGACGGCGACCGGCGCCACCACGGCGGCTGTGGAACCGCGGATCTTGCCGTGGGTCAGGACGAACAGGAACTCGTAGACCCGTTTGCCGGCGAGCTCCTCCGTGGCCAGGTTCTCGAGCCCGAACAGGCCCATCTTCACGTACATGGTCTGGGGCACCAGGAACGGCCGCTGCGGGTCCTCCCCGGGCACGGGACCGAGGCTCCAGGTGTCCGCGCCGACGATTGCCACCCGCCGCTCGTAGAGGCTCTCGATCAGGGCCATCCCGGGCCCCGGCTCGCCGGACAGAAAGGTCCCGTTGTCCTTACCCCACAGGCCACCCCAGCCGGTGTGAAACAACACGGCGTCGCCGGGACGCAGCTCGACGCCTTGGCGCGCCAGGGCGTCGTCCACGTCCTCGACACTAATCACATAGCCCCGGTCCAGGCGTGCCTTCCCTTTGAAGGCGGCAACATCGACCAACACACCGCGGGTCACGATGGGCGGCACCGTCTCCATGCCGAAGCGATTGAGGCCCCATGGTTCGACCACGTCCTTGACGGTCCAACCGTTGTAGAAGCGCTCACCAATCTGGATATGCCCGATGGAGTCGAGCTGGGTACCGACCTGGAAAGTGCCGGCCTGGATCTCCGTTATCCAGTTGATCTCGTTCTTGCCCCACCCTTTGCCCTGGGCATCCAGGCGGCGCAGGTTTGTCACGTGGGCCGAGAGATCGACCGTCTGGTGCCAGTAGCGCCCGGGGAATTTCGGCGTGTCTGCGTCGAGCACGCGACCGAGGTCCAGCGTCTGACCACGTTTGACCAGGCCAACAGCGCGCAGGGCCACCTCCGGGGTTATCTCGTTCAAGCTGCCGAGCTGGTCGTCCGCGCCGTAGCGGCTCGGCCACCATGGCACCATGCCGGTGGGCAGCCCTTGGTGATCGGTACGGGAGTCGGTGGACCGGAACGTGCCGGCTTCGTCCCCATAGGCCGGGGCGACCGCGGCAACTGCCAGGGTGAACACCAAACCGAAGCGTCTGCGCATCCCAGTTTCCCTACAGAAAGTCAGAACAGAGGCTCATGCCACCATCGACATGCAGGGTGACGCCGGTGACGTAATCGGACTCGTCGGAAACCAGCCACACGGCGGCGCGACCGATGTCGTCCAGGTCGCCCATACGCCCGTAGGGAATCCGCTCCAGCAGGGCGGTCTCCGCGTTGGGCGTATCCCAGGCCGCGCGGTTGGTTGGCATCCTGATGGCGCCCGGCGCGATCCTGTTGACCCGGACGCGATAGGCCGCCGCATCTCTGGCGATGGTCTGCATGAGCATGTGCACGCCGCCGTGGGACGCCGCATGATTGGCGTCCCCCGCCCGGGAGGTCCGGTCGTGAGCCGATGCGATACACAGGATCTTGCCCGCCGCGCGGGAGATCTCTGGTGCCACGCCCTGACGCACAAAATGCGCAATCGCCTCGCGCGCACAGAGAAACTGCCCCGTCAGGTTCACGCGCAGCACCAGCTCCCAGTCTTCCAGCGTCAGCGCCGGCACCGGGGCGTCGCGTCGAATCCACGCGTTGCTCACCAGGATGTCGAGCCCGTCGAAGCGTCCGGCCACCTGCGCGAACATGCGCTTGACTTGATCCTCCTGCCCCACATCGGCCTGGACGGCAAAGGCCTCGCCACCACGCGCGGCGATCTGCCTGACCAGTAGCTCGGCGGGCGCCGGGTCATTCCGGTAGTTGAGGGCTACCTTGGATCCGGCGGCAGCCAGGGCCATGGCGATGCCTGCCCCCACACCGGAGCCGGCCCCCGTGACCAGCGCACGTTGTCCCGCAAGAGCCAATCTCTTGCTGTTTGAGCTTGGCATCGGGCGCGACCCCTAGGACCGGCCCCAGCCAAAGCGCCGCCCGATCCAGTAGTCCAGCGACAGTTTTCCGGGACCGTGAGCGAGCGTCATGAAGAGCAGGATGCCCCACACCAAGTGCTGCTCGCGTCCGGCCGCGCCGAGATCCGGGTAGGAAAGCACGGCGATAATGTTGAAGAGGAACAGCACCACGGCGGCCAGGCGCCCGCCGAGCCCAAGCGCTAGCAGGACCGGAAAGGACAGCTCGGTGAAGGTTCCCAGGTAGGCGGCCACCTCCGGTGGGAGCAACGGCACCGAGTACTCGTATTTGAACAACTGTATGGTCGTGCTGAAACTCTGGATCTTCGTCAGGCCGGATTTGATGAAGACATTTGCCACCCAGAGCCGGGCGGCGAGATCGGCGATCGGTGCCAGGTAAGACAGGGCGCCGTAGCCGGACCGAATGAAAGCGGCAAGACGGGACCCGCCCGCGCTCGCCCAGACCTTAGTCCCAGTTGCCGTAGTTTCCATGCTCTTCTCCCGCGAAGTTTGGATTAGTGAGCCCGCATGACTCACCGGATGAACGGGCCTCGTTTGCCCTCTGTACCGACACGAACGTCTTCTCAGTCGGACATTCGACGTGTATTCCGCTCCCTCAAGAGATCCCTTGGCGGCCCAACTTGCTGCGCGATCATTGCGGCCGCTGGTGAGAAACGCGGGCTAGAGGTACTCGGCAAAGGTGCCGAGGCGCAGGTGTTTCTGCAGGCTGGCCCCGACGTCGAACCCATCGTCCACCTCCAGGGCCGCGGTGACCGCCTGTTCCAGCGAGCCGCCGTGGGCGAAGGCCGTGAGCAGGCGCAACTCCGCCGGGCTCAAGGGCATCAATTCGACATTGCCATCTTGCCGCCGGACCAGGACATCGCTCTCCCCCTCGTCCAGACTCACCGTCGCCTCTCCCGACCAGTCCTCCTGGTTGACCTGCCAGATACGTACCACCGGGAACGGCGAGTGCAGCAGGGCGCTCGCCGGATGGAGCACGAAGCGCAGGGCATGCCAGCGGTCCGCGGGCACCTCGGTGATCGCTGCCACGCTCAAAGGCGCCGCATCTGCGGCGTGGAACACCTGGTGAAAGGCCCATTCGAGGCGGGCGACGTCCGGCAAATAGCCGAGCTCGGAGAGCTCGGGCGATTGGGCGAGGAACTCGGGAAAGCTCGCGCCGTAGGCATGCAGATCACCGGAGAACGACGGCACGGCCCCGACGTAGCGCTTGGCCACCTGGCCGAAGAAGCCCTCCCCGACCAGGCGCCGGACCACCGGATAGACGGCCTCCAGGGCCCCACAGAGATTGGCTAGGACGTTGTTCCGGTAGACCTGGACACGCCGCACCGCCGGGATGCCCGCCGCGGCGACGAAGCGCGTTGCGTCCACGGTGGCAGGCTCCACCAGGGCTCGGCCGAAGGCGCGCTGGAGCTCACGCAGCGAGGCCACGGCGCGCCTCCTCCAAGATCTGCTGAGCGTGGTCCGCTTCACCCGCCAGCACCTCCAGGGCCGGCAGCTCCGTGTCCCATTCGATCAGCGTGGGGAGCGGGCCCAGGCTCGCGATGGCGGTGCGGTAGAGCGCCCAGACCGCGGCATGGACCGGCCGGCTGTGAGTGTCGATCAGGATCTCGCCGTCGTCGAAGCAGTTCACGGTGAAACCGGCGAGGTGAATCTCACCCACGTCGGCCGGGCGGATGGCACTCAAGTACCCGTGCGGGTCGAAGCGGTGATTGCAGGCGCTGACATAGACGTTGTTCACGTCGAGCAGGATGCCGCAGCCCGTCCGGCGTGCGAGCTCGGACAGGAACGCTGCCTCGGGGATGGTCGAGTGGGCGAAGCAGAGATAGGTGGAGGGATTCTCCAGGAGGATCTGGCGACCCAGGCGTTCCTGGGCTTCGGTGACTCGACCCGACACGTGGTCCAACGCCTCCTCCGTATAGGGCAAGGGCAGCAGGTCGTTGAAATGACGACCGTCAATGGCTCCCCAGGCCAGGTGCTCCGAGACCAGCGCGGGCTCGTAGCGCGCGATCAGGGCCTGCAGCTTCGCTAAGTGCGCCAGATCGAGCGGGTCCGTGGACCCCAGGGACAACCCGACCCCGTGCAGGCTGAGCGGATACCGGGGGCGCAGCGCCTCCAGGTGGGCATGGGGAGCACCGCCCGCGCCAAAGTAGTTCTCGCTGTGGACCTCCAGCCAGCCGACCGGCGGCAGCGTGTCGAGGACCTCGCGATAGTGGGCGGCCCGAAGGCCGATCCCGGCGCACGCCGGGATCGGGCCAGGCCGAGCAGTGTCAGTTACCACGGCCATGTCATGCGGCTCAGGTCTTGGGCTTCAGGTTGCCGCCGACAATCTTCTCGCAGGTGCCTTTGGGCAGGTAAATCCAGGACATGGGGTCGCGGTCTTGCTTGGAGTTTCCCGCGCAGGCGTGGGTATTGGTCTGGCAGTCATTCTTCGCTGCCTTGACGATGCCGAAGCACTTCTCCGGCCTGTCCTCGGCCAACGCGGCGGTGTAGCCGAGCGCCGTCGTTGCGAACACGGCGGCCATGGCGGACTGGGCGATGAGCTTGCTGTTCATTGGTTGCTTCTCCTGATGCGGTTGGTTGTGTGGTGCGGTTACTCACGGTGCCGGTGGCGGCCGTGGTCAATGTGCCTTGGCGCTCAAGCTATTCGCAACGCTCGTGCCAGGCGCGACAGAGACGGAGGAACCAGCAAAAACTGTCAGATTTACCAGCACTTGGCCTCGCGCGGCCTAAAGGCGCGGGAGATGCGGCGGCGCTGGGTCCACGCCATTTCGTGGCCGGCCGCGAAATGCCGCGAGCCGGAGTCTGGAAGGAGGCGGTCGACCCGCCTGCGTCACACCGTTGGGGTGTTGCTCGCACGCCCGGCGGGGCGCGGTTTAGATTGGGATTGAGTCGTCGCGGGTGATGCCGAGGCGTTTCATCTTCGATCGGAGGGTGCTCGGCGCCAGAGCGAGGGCCGCCGCGGCGCCGCCGGGGCCCTCGATCAACCAATCGGTCTGGTCCAAGGTGCGCAGTATGTGCTCGCGCTCGGCGTCCTTCAGGGCACGCGACCCGGTTGTCGCGCCGGGGCCGCCCTCGCCGTAAAGGTGGGCTGCCGTCACCTCGACGGCGGGCCCATCGGCTAGGATCGCAGCCCGCTCGATCACGTTGTGGAGCTCGCGCACGTTACCCGGCCAGGCGTAGCCCTGGAGTCGCTCCAGGCTATCTGCGGAGAGCTCGTCGAGGTGTTTGCCCAGCTTGCCCCCCAGCTTCCCCAGGAAGGTCCGGGCCAGCGCCGGGATGTCCTCCGGGCGCTCCCGCAGTGGCGGAATCCGAATCGGGAAGACGTTCAGACGATAGTAGAGGTCTTGGCGGAAGCCGCCCGCGCGCACCTGCTCGGCAAGGTCGCGGTTGGTGGCCGCCACTACCCGGGCATCGGTACGAATGGTCTCCGCGCCGCCGACCCGCTCGAACTCCTGCTCTTGCAGCACCCGCAGCAGCTTGGACTGGGCGGAAAGAGTGAGCTCCCCCACCTCGTCCAGGAACAGGGTTCCGCCGTTGGCCAGCTCGAAACGGCCGATGCGCCTGGCCAGGGCACCGCTGAAGGCGCCCTTTTCGTGGCCGAACAGCTCGCTCTCGATCAGCTCGCTGGGCAACGCCGCACAATTGAGCTTGATTAGTGGCCTGGCCCTACGCACGCTTCGACTGTGCAGTGTCCAGGCCACCAATTCCTTGCCGACCCCCGTCTCGCCGGTGAGGAGCACCGTGCTATCCGTGGCGGCAACCCGATCCACATGGCCGAGGACGCGTTGCATGGCCGCGGACTCGCTGACCGCCTCAGCCGCTCCAGCCTGCCGTCTGATCTCCTCCTGCAGGTATTCGGTTTCCAACATTAGCCGCCTGAGCCGG
>Ga0210097_1000720_pt1 | contig 9985 bp, 8 predicted proteins | sample Joice_CattailNLA_2_FD_185521 | JGI IMG/M metagenome (GOLD analysis project Ga0210097, IMG submission 185521) | Wetland microbial communities from San Francisco Bay, California, USA, that impact long-term carbon sequestration - Joice_CattailNLA_D2... | ecosystem: Environmental > Aquatic > Marine >...
GCAATCAGGCCGCCGGGACGCAGCAGCGTCAGTGCGCGCTCGTAATAGCCTCCATAATTTTCCTTGTCGGCGTCGATAAACGCGAAGTCGAAGCTGCCCGACTCGCCGTCTGCTATCAGCGCATCCAGCGTTTCCAGCGCCGGTGCCAGCCGCAGCTCGATCCTGTTGTCCAGCCCGGCCTCTTTCCAGTAGCGCTGCGCCACCGCCGTCCATGTCTCGTTGATATCGCAGGCCACCAGCCTGCCGTCGGCGGGCAGCGCACCCGCGACGCACAGGGCGCTGTAGCCGGTGTATACGCCGATTTCCAGCGCCTTGCGCGCCCCGACCAGTTTCACCAGCAGCGCCATCAGCTGCCCCTGCTCCGGCGCACTCTGCATGCGTGCCATTTCGTCCCGGGCGGTCTCCTGGCGCAACCGCTCTCGCAACGGGTCGTCCCGCAACGAGACGCTCAGCAGGTAGCGATACAGCGTATCGGACAATGTGAATGTCCTGTTGGACATGGCAGACTCCAAAACAGGGTGTCAGCGCACGCTTTCCCCTGATCCGGGCGGGGGGCGTGCGCTGACACCATTACGCTATTCTCAAAACGGCCACAGGCTCCAGCCGCTGTCCAGTTCGTCTTCGCATTGCGCCAGCTGGGTGTGGTAGAGCCTGGCGCGGTTGTCCACCTGGTGTGCGACCTTGAGCAGCCAGGGTTTCTGATTATAGGTCTTGCGCTTGTAGCCGCCCTGTCCCTCGTGGTAGGCCAGGTACTGGCTGTAGGCGTCCTCCCTGGAGATGCCCAGCATGCGGTGGCTCATGTTGCCGTACCAGGCGATGAAGTCCACGGCGTCGGCGAAGTCGTCGCGGTCCGCGAAGCGGTTGCCGGATTTCTCCCGGTACCAGTCCCAGGTATCGTCCTTGGCCTGGGCATAGCCGTAGGCGGATGACACTCGCCCCCAGGGAATGACCCACAGCAGATAGTCGCGCGGTGGCTTGGCGTCATCCACGAATTTCGATTCCTGGTAGATGATGGCAAGCTGCACATGAATCGGCAGGCCCCAGTGTTCGTAGGCGCGCCTGGCGTCCTTGTACCAGCCTCCCTTGTCGTCGAAGATATCGCAACTGTCGTGGAGATTTCGCGGCGGGCTGGTGGTGCAGGACCACAAGGCCGCAATGGCCAGCGTTGCCGCGAGCGGTATGTAGTAATAATGCCTGCGGGTGCGATTTCGTTTACGTTTGCGCATGCTGTTGAGACTATATCCATATCCCGCGAAAATTCCAGCCTGTTCCCATTAGAAATCTGGGTTCAGATCCCGGCTTTTGCGTATATAGATAGTCGCTGTTGTCGAATCAATCGGGTCATGGATAAAAGGGTGTCAGAGCACGTTTTTCTCCAGGGACTCTCTGATGAATTCCTCGTATTTGCGATAATGGGTGCGGTATTCAACGAGGGCAAGGTATCACACGCCAGAACAGTCTCACAGGATTCGAGATGTACACCAGGAAGAGCCGGAAGGTGATGTTTCTGGAGGAGATGGACCGGATCATTCCCCGGTCTGACCTTGCACAGGCACTGAGGCCAATTGTCAGGATCCGACCGGTCCGGGACACAATTCCATGGGAGTGGGGCGCATGTTGCGCATCTGCTTCATGCAGCACTGGATCAATTTGCGGCACTGGCACTGGCACTGGCACTGGCACTTGCCAATCCGGTGATGGCGAAGTGGCGGTTATTGCAGACCTGACGGGCGAAGAACGCCTGGATGATGCAAATCAGGTGAAACAGATCTTTATGTAGCTGCAAATGAAATTGAATGGCAGTCAATGCCGCACCGGTTCAATCATGTGAAAGATGTGAGCCTGAAAAACGCTGTATGTTCAGAGATTCACTGACATTTTATGTCATCGCCAATTTCCATGCATTTGTATCCATGAAGAGAGTGACTGCAGAAAGCAACAGGTATATTGATGACACCTTCAGCATATCTTTCCACGTATGCTTGAACGCTTACGAGGCATTTTTGCCTGATGCAACGCTGCCGGTAAAAAGGCCCCTGATGCGGTTTTTAGATGTACAGGGCCTCTGCAGCAACCCTGCACAACACTTGCCGGGAGGTTTCTGCACGCGCCGTGACAGTTCCGGTCGAGGAACTCATCGGGGAAGGCCGGCAAAGGCGAGCGCGGACCCGCACCCCGCCTGCAGCAGCAACTGGAGCAGATCAGCCGGCTACCCTCCGCAAAGCCGCGCTTCGTCTCCGAGATGCTCGATACCGTCCTGCAACAGGCGGGGTATTCACTGTTAACATAAATCTATCACCTATCTTTTTGTCACTCTTCAAAGTACGGCTCACCCGTCAGCCAAAAAAAATCGTACTTAGCGCTCAACCTTTCTATCAATGGCTCAATATTCGAAGCCAGATTTATTGCTTGAAGAGAGTCCATACCATACAAATCAAACCCGCGTTCATCAAGACCATCAATTTCCACATGACAGCCGGCAGCTACTCCATCAGCGGGAAACTTTGTGTCGCCTTGCTGAATGATATAAGGAGTACTGATTTTTATTGTAATTTCTTTTTTGACGCGATTGTTTTTTTCGGAATACAAAAGTTTCCTGTCAGCAATGTAGTCCATAACTAGCCCACCTGTATCTACCTGTTTCTTTCTTGATAGCATTGATCTCTGTTTATTCTTGCGGCCTCAAAGCACTTAAACCTTTTCCTTCCTGTTAAGGAAGCACACGTTCTCAAGGTACTTTGGTACAACGCCTCGCAGTTATCGTCTACTTCATCCTCATCAGATACACTGAAGCAACCAGCTATTGCCTTGGCTGCTTGTTCACATGCCCCCGTAATTATGCAGGCAATGGTAACAACAGTCGCACCTCCAGCAACCACAGCACATGACACCCAGCCGACACCAGGAACCAGACACAGGCCTGCTGCAGCCTGAGCAGCTTCTCCGTCTGGATCAAAGAAACGTACTGGATTCGCATTGGCGTAGAGGTATGTATTCGGACCGCCGTCAAGTCCTATCGGATCTGACGTGATGTAACGGCCTGTACCAGGATCATAGTAACGCGCACCGTTGTAATGCAGCCCCGTCTCCTGATCGAAGTACTGCCCCGGATACCGCACATTCATCTCCACCGTGCTCGCCGGGTCGATGCTCGCATAACCGAACGGGTTGTATACCGCGCGCCACACCACCTGCCCCGCCTCGTCCGTCATCGCCTGCGGCGTGCCCAGGTGATCCGTGTGCACATAATACAACTCCCCGCTTGCCACTGCCGCCTCGGCGCCCGGCAGCATCCCGTCCCATAGCGCCAGCAGCGCCTTGCCGGCGTCGCTGTCCAGCAGCCCTTGCCACACCAGGTTCAGAATCATCCGCGAGAGGATCACGATGTCTCCTGTGTCCAGGGCGCCGCTGCCGTTCAGGTCCCCGGCCGTTATCTCGGGCGTTCCGGGAGTATCCAGACCCAGCACGTAGCGTACCAGCCGCAGGTAATCCACCAGATCGACCTGGCCGTCGCCGTTGACGTCACCGGGCAGCTTGCCACTGGCCGGATCGTTCGGGTCCGTTCCCTGCGCCACCTCGGTGGCGTCATCCACCCCGTCGCCGTCGCTGTCCGGATTGCCGATCGCCGTACCCCACAGGAACAACTCATCCAGGTTGACCAGCCCGTCGCCATCATCGTCCGGCACCGCCGGATTGGTCCCCGCCGCATCCTCGGCCACGTTGCTCTGCCCGTCCTGGTCGCTGTCCGGGTAATACACCGCCAGCAGCCGGCCGTTCAGGTAGAGGTATTCCCGAAGCAGGTTGCCGTTGCGGTCGGTCTCCACCCGCAGTTCGCCGTCAGGCCCATAGAGAAAGCGCCGGCCCGTGCCGTCCGGGCGGTCTTTCGCCTGCCGCTGGCCCAGGCCGTTGTAGGCAAAGCTCGCAACTTCGACGCCGTTGTCGCTGGCGGCTGCCAGTCGCCGGTGGGGGGTATAGCTGTAGCTCCGGTTGCCCTGCACCAGGGTATTGCCGGCCACGTCCAGGATGACGTCCGCGCTGCCGACCTGGTCCAGGCGGTTGCTGCCGGCTTCATAGGCCAGACCCACCGGGGCGCCTTCATCGCCCAGGCTGCGGTTGCCGTTCGGGTAATAATCGTAATTCCAGCCGGCGCCGAAGGGGCCGTCGGCGGTATCGAGACGATCCAGGGCATCGTAAGTAAAGCTGCCGGTGGCGCTGAAACTGTCGGTCCGGGTCTCGAGATTGCCGTTGCCGTCGTAGCCCGTATAGCCCAGGTCCAGGACCCCGGTCACTAACTGGCTGCGTGTCCGGTAGGCGCTGTCGAAGTCCTGTGCCAGCGACTTGCCGTTGCCGAAGTTCAGCGAGGTCACTTCGCCAAACGGCGCATAGCCGATGCCCGTTGCCAGTGGCTGGGTCATGCCACCCACGGTCAGATCCACTGCGCTGACCTGACCTGCCGCATCGTAATGCCGGGTCAAAACCGCCCCCGAGGGGTAAGTGAGCGTGCTGACCCGGCCGGCGGCATCATGGGTATAGCCGATCGACTGGTGACTGATCACATTGCCGAACGCGTCATAGGCATAATAGACAGTCGCGGATCCTGTCTCGACCTCGCACAGCCGCCCGACCCCGTTGGCGCAGGTGTCGTAGGTGAAGGTGATGTCATCCAGGGTCCCGGGGGCATCAACGCCCAGCAACCGGTTCAGGGCATCGTAGCTGTAGCCCAGGGTCACCGCCTCCGCCGTGCCGGCCGCCGTGGTCTTCGTCAGGATATTGCCCGCGGCGTCATGGGTGTAGGTGGTCGTCCCGGTATCCGGGCTGTCGGTCCGGACCAGGTTGCCGAGGTCGTCGTAGCTGTAGGTGGTCACCCCGCCGTTGGGGGCCGTGACCGTCGACAGCCGGTCGCCGGCATCGTAGCCATACAGGGTCTGCTCGTTCAGCCCGCCCGGGTCCTGGTCCGTGGCGGTCAGTCGTTTGAGGGCATCGTAGCCGAAGTCCGTAACCGTGCCTTCGCCGTCGACCCGGTGATCCGGCAAGGCATCGAAATCATCGTGGACGGGATCGAGTGTCTCCAGCGGCGTCCCGGGATTGCCGGGATCGTCGCCTGAGGCGCTGAAATCCAGGCGGTTGTAGCTGTCGAAGACCCGGGTTAGTGTCCTGTGCAGGGCCGTGGCGCTGTCATGGATGTCCTCGCCGGTCCGGTTGCCCTCGGTGTCGAGGCTGAATTCGATGTAATTTCCCAGTCCGTCGGTAATTCGGGTCAGGCGGCGGGCGGTGTCATAGCCGAAGTACAGGGTAGTGGCTTCCGGCGTGTTGAAGGCCGTGGTGATGCTCTCGACTTCCCCGGTCTCCAGCCGGGTCCAGCGGGTGATCCTGCTCGTGCTCCCGTCGGTCTCGCTCAGCGTCTCCAGCCGGTCATTTCCCGGATAGTAGCTGTAGCTGAGGGACAGGCCGTTGGGCCGGTCTTCCGCGGCCACCCTGCCGGTGGCGGTATACTGGATGTTGTCGCGCTCGACGATCCCGGTCGGACCGGTGACCGTCCGCAGACGCGCGCGGTTATAACCTTCGCCCGCCGCATCGGGGTAGTACGCGTACAGGGTGATATCGGACACATTCGTACGCGGCCCGTCCACCTGCGAGCGCTGGTTGAGCGGGCCGGCGTATTGATAGGTCGACTGCCGCGAAACCGGCAGCCAGCCCCCCGTCCCGTCGGGGGCGAAACCCGAAACGGTAACCGAGGTCGGGTTGGCACTCGCGTCGTATACGGTGTTGACGACGCGGCAATCGGTGCCCTTGGTGCAGGCGGCGGCGGTGCTGGCTGCGCGTACCGAAGGAGTGCGTTCCTCGGATACACGCCCGAAAAATTGCGGGTCATACTCATAATCCGTGCGGCGTTCCTGTGCACTGCCCTGCGCTTCGATCATATAGCCCGGATTGCCGCTGGCGTCGTGGCCGCCCCAGGCGGTGGTGGCGCCGTTTGCGGTCCGGGATAGCAGGTTGTTATTGGCCGCATCGTAGCTGTAGCTGGAGTCGCCGCTGCCGCAGCTGACGCAGCCCGGCCCGCTGATGCCCGTTACCAGCCCGCTGCCCAACCGGGTCGCAGTGGTATAGGTGCTGTTGAAGCTCCGGCTGTTGGTGAGCACGCGGGTGCCGTCGGGATTGTAGACGATGGCAACACCGTTGATCCGGTCTGTGAGCACACCCGTCAGGGGGCCGTGATAGCTGGCCGTCGCCCGTCCCTGGGCGTCATATTCCCAGTTGGCGTAGCGATTGCCGTTCTCGTCGGTAATGCCCGTCAGCAGGTTGGGATTTGCGTCTTCATAGTGATACTGACGCCTGGGATTGTCGTTGGGATCACCCGGGGTCGCATCCGGATAGATCACATAGCCCAGGTTATTGCTGGCATCGTAGCTATAGGTCCAGACACGGCCGGCCTGGTCGGTCAGGGTTGAGATGCGCCCATTGCCATCATAGGTGAATGTCAGCGATTCGCCGCTATTGGTCGTTACCGTGTCGAGGCGATTGGCCGCATAGCCCAGGGTCCGCGTACGCCCCAGCACATCCGTGATCAGGACAAGCCGGCCGGCGCTGTCATAGGTCTCGACCGTGTCATCGGTGGTGGTAAAGGTCCAGCCGCCGGCTGTCTCCACCAGCACGTCATGGACGTCGGCATCGGTATCCCAGTTGGCGCCGTTCTTCACGAACCGGTAGGTCCGCCCGCCAGGGCGCACGGCGATCAGGGCATCCGGTGTCGTTGCGCTGTTGGGAACCAGCTTCGCCCCCAGCCCGTGACTCCAGCCGACACCCAGATCACCGGTGTAGGCGCCCGTGCTGTTGTAGTGACGCCGGAAGTCCAGTGGCGAGATGCCGACAGGAGGGAGATCGGTTTCAACCTGGTACTTGTTGCCCGAGACCGTATTCAGCGGGTTGCCGGCGCCTGCAGGGCATTTGGGCGGGCCGCTGTCCTTCTGCACCTGACAGGTGCCCGATATCGAATCGAGCGAAAGACCCTGCGGGCAGGCATCCGGCGCCCCCTGGCGAATATGCAAATGATCATGGACCTCGTAAGTGACCCATAAAAACGAAATTTTTTGTTCGATAACGAATAGACAACGCGAGTCCACACCTACCGGGGAAATCGTGGGCGGGTTGGGTGTGTAGCGCCATTGGTAGGTTGGCTGGGACTGCTGCAGATAGGCAAGCCGGGCCCCGGCTTCGCCCTGGATGCACGCATCGGACGGATAAGGCCACTGGACATGCTGAAAGTCGTCTTCCCAGTAATAGGCCGCATGCACGAGTGCGGGGAAGATAAGCCAGGCGACTGCAAGTCCTGCAAGGCAATAGTGTACGAATAGAGGCGCCGGTTTTCTGCTGGACTGGTTTGCCACTGGTTGTCGCCTGCATTTTGCGAGATTCAGAATGCATGGCTTGTACCGCAGCATCCTTTTCCTCCCTGATATCAGCCGCCCGCGACCGCTGAACTGGAAACCAACGTGCGGGGGAAGTCCCCTGACTGGCAAATATATTCTCACAATGACATAAGCAAGTCATTCAGCATGACGCCATTCCGGCTCCGGGACTGGGGTGCTTTCAACAACATCACGAAACCCGGCAGCTCCACGCGCGTTGGACGCGGAATGGCCGTCCCGTTCGTCAGGCTGCTGCAGACGCATCCGCGATATCGGCAGACGCCTGGCACCGCATCGTGGAACTTGTCCGGCCTTGTTGATACCTCATTCTTTATTTAGACCGGATTTTGCCGTTACACGCAGAGTCTGGTTCTGCCCTGACACCAAACCGGCCATTACCCACCCAGCGAGGAATACGCGCCGTGGATGTATCTGATAGTCTTAAAATTACATTGGCCATGCTGATACTGGTTTCCCGTCTTGCCGATCTCGGGTCAACCTACCTGGCCTCGCCCAACCTGGAACTGGAATCCAATACCGTGATTCGCCACCTGCGCTGGCCGTTTGCGGCCTTGACGGTCATGGTGTTCATTATCCCCTGGTGGGATGTCGGTTCGGGCATCGTGATCATGGTGGCCTCGTTGCTGGTGGCCGCGTCCAACAGCAGCAAACTCTGGCTGATCCGCGCCATGGGTGAATCGGAATACCGCGCGCTGCTGGTGCACATGGCGGCCCGCGCCAGGGCAGTACCCAGCCTGGTCTTCAGCCTGATGCCGGCCCTGTTCATGGGCATCCTGGGCGGAACCGTCATGTTGCTCTATCCGAGTGAAACGACCGACCTCGGCTACCATGTGGGTCTGGGTATCCTGGGTTATGCGCTGGTCGTCGCCATTTACGGCCCGCTGACCTTCCTGCGCTACCGGAAGGCGGGGCTATCTCAGAAAAAATAAAGGGGCCGGATACCCTTTTATGGAAAAGGGATCCGGCCCCTGTTACACAGGTTGTGCTACTTCACCCCCTTCAGCATGGTCTCGGTTTTGCGCGCACTGGCCTGCGCACCGGCGAGGTCGGTGGCGGCGAGGCCGCGCTTTGCCTCGGCGACGGCCGCCTCCAGCGAGGTCCTGCTGGCAGCATCGGTTTCATCGGGAATCGCGCCGTTGCCGCTGTTCGCGCACGGGTTGAATTCCTTCGAATCAAAACCGTCACCCTTTGGCCCAACGAGACAATTGATCGTATGGTGGAGGTGCATGTGCACCGCATCGACGGTGGGCGAGGATGCGGCGAAGCCGGCATGCGACGCGGCGGTCGTGATTTCCGAGGCTGCATCGGACCAGGCAGGGAAGGGGGCAAGCGCGGTGGCCGCGCCAAGGATGATAGACAGGCGAAGTGACTTCGCGAATGGGAACGATTGGGACATGGACGTTTCTCCTCCTGGAAATGACTCATAAAAGTATAGTTGTCATCCACCGCGCCGCACGGCGGAAATCAATGGGGTCAGACTCGATTGATTCGTCAAATGGCCGGCATCTGGCTGGAAATGGGGCCGGGTACATTTTCTTACGGAACCGGGAGGCGAATAGAGAGGGCAATGCAACCGGCCTGGAGCCGGGTAGTTTATCCGGCCTCTATATTGCTGTTTATTCTTAACCTTACAGGATTGGCTCAACGCTTCAGATTCTGAAGTCGCTTGTTGCCGGGCTTTTCGGGATTCTTTTCAAAGAACCAGTTATCCAGAGCCTCCTGCTTTCCAGCCTCATACTGTTGCTGTGCGGATTCCTCGGCGCCACCACACAGATCCAGGGTTATGGCAAGCGCACGCTGCCTGTCAGGTTCGGACTGTGTCAGCAGTCCTTCAGCATACAGGCGATCAACCATCTGTTTTGACAATGTCTCACAGTCCAGGTCGATGCCAGTGGCAAACGAACCATGACTGATTACTGCGAGTGCGATGGAAACACATGCCGGTGCCCGTATTCTTCTCACAACGGCTCTACCCGTTGCAGCCTGAACGTCGTGAAATTCACCGGTTTGCCATCCTGAGATAAGAGGTGTCAGCACACATTCTCACCTAAATATAAGCAGAAAATGCGTCCGGAAATCAATAGAAAATCAATAGGGTCAGACTCGATTGATTGTCTGAAAATGTATCCGGCCCTTTTTCCGCTACACTGACTGCAGGCATACTCGCGCGGGGGCATGATCAATGCAGTATCGCAAACTCGGCAACACCGATATCGAGGTCAGCGTTATCTGCCTGGGTACCATGACCTGGGGGGAGCAGAACTCCCGGGCCGAGGCCTTCGAGCAGATGGACTACGCGTTCGCGCAGGGCGTGAATTTCTTCGACACGGCGGAGCTGTACCCGATACCGCCGCGGTCGGATACCTACGGACAGACCGAGGTGATTATCGGCGACTGGCTGAAAAGGACCGGCAACCGCGAACGGGTTGTGCTCGCCAGCAAGATCGCAGGACCCGGGGTGGGCTGGATCGACCACATCCGCGAGGGCCGGACGCGTTTCACCCGGGATCATCTGCAGGCGGCGCTGGATGGCAGCCTGCGGCGCCTGCAGGTCGACT